>Ga0265338_10008850_pt1 | contig 12139 bp, 10 predicted proteins | sample 42126metaG_FD_193579 | JGI IMG/M metagenome (GOLD analysis project Ga0265338, IMG submission 193579) | Rhizosphere microbial communities from Carex aquatilis grown in University of Washington, Seatle, WA, United States - 4-21-26 metaG | ecosystem: Host-associated > Plants > Roots > Rhizosphere... | reverse complement strand
TACGCAGGCGGACTCATCCACCACCCGGCGTTATGGCGGCACCGGGCTGGGGCTGGCCATCTGCCGCAAACTGGTGGAGTTGATGGGCGGCGCCATCCAGGTCGTCAGCAGCCCCGGCAGCGGCTCAACCTTCTCATTTACCATCAGGCTCGGCAAACCCCTGTCCGCCACGATACCGGTCACCGAAACCGCCACTTCAGGAAACGGCACCCCCGCGGCACAGGAAGTTTCCGGCGGGACCCGGGAATCCTCGCCGCCCGCCACAGCCGACAACAACCGGGTGTTGTTGGTTGAGGATAACCCGATCAATCAGCTGGTTGCGGTAAAGCAACTGAAGCGACTGGGATACCAGGTGGAGGTTGCCAGCAACGGAATTGAAGCCGTGGAAGCGTATCAACGACTTCAATACCGCATCATTTTCATGGATTGCCAGATGCCACAGACGGACGGCTATGAAGCCACCCGGCAGATTCGCGAGTTGGAAGCGAGCCACAACTGGAGACCGGCGCGGATCATTGCGATGACCGCTCATGCGATGACCGGGGACCGCGAACTGTGCCTCGCGACAGGCATGAGTGATTACGTCTCCAAACCCGTGAACGAAGCAAAATTGAAGGACGTTCTCAAAAAGGCGAAAGACCAGGCCGAGGCGCAAGCCGTACCGTCGAATTCCTCCGCGCATCCCTGAAGGTTCGCCAAAAATCCCCTTATTCCGGCAGGGTGCCGGTTTTCGACTTAAGATCGGGTCGGGTCCGCGACCCGCAGCGCCTGGCTGCGCAGCCTGCACCCGGAATAATCCACCACGGCTCTCGATCGATTCAAACTCGCTGCACTCCGGAGCCGTGATCCCTGACCCTCATTTCTTTCCAATCGCACTCCCGCCCTGCGGTGGTGGTACGTTTTGGTGGGGCGAGGCTACTGACGAGCCGCCTTCGCTACGCTTCGACGCGCCAGGGCCGGCTCGCGCCTTCGCGGCGACGAAGCCGCTTCGGCGGCGCAGGCGCGAGGACGCTCGCCCCACCGAAAGTTGTAAAATGTACCACTACCCGCCTTGCGCGGCCATTGCGCCGAATCCCGGGCGCTGCTAAACTGACGTCATCATGGCAGATATCGTCCTGGCCACGCTCAACGCCAAGTACCTTCACGCGTCGTTTGGGCTGCGTTATCTGTTGGCCAATCTGGGGCCGTTGCAGACCCGCGCGAAGCTGATCGAGTTCGACATTCATCAGCGTCCGCTGGACCTCGCGGAAGCGCTGTTGGCGCAACACCCGAGAATCATCGGCCTGGGGGTTTACATCTGGAACGTCGGCCCCACCACGGAACTGATTGCCGCGATCAAGCGCCTTCGCCCGGACCTCACCATCGTTCTCGGCGGGCCGGAGGTAAGCCATGAAGTCGAGGATCAGCCGATTGTTCGATTGGCCGATTACGTCATCACGGGCGAAGCGGATTTGAAATTCGCGGAATTGTGCCGGATTCTTCTCGAAGGCTGCCCGCCCGGGGGTCCGCAACCGCAACTGCCGAAAATCATCGCCGCCGCATTGCCCGAATTTTCCCAACTGGCGCTCCCCTACGATCTTTACACGGACGAAGACATCGCCCACCGGATTATCTACGTCGAAGCGTCGCGCGGGTGTCCGTTCAGGTGCGAATTTTGCCTGTCGTCGCTCGACATTCCCGTGCGGGAAGCTCCCCTGCCCGCTTTGCTCGGGCACCTGCAGCGGCTGCTCGATCGCGGCGTGAAACAGTTCAAGTTTGTGGACCGCACCTTCAATCTGAACCTTCGCCTCAGCGCCGCGATCCTGGAATTCTTTCTGCAGCGTTATCGGGCCGGCCTTTTCGTTCACTTCGAAATGATTCCGGACCGTCTGCCCGAGGCGCTGCGCGCCGTCATCGCCCAATTCCCGCCGGGCGCGCTGCAATTTGAAGTCGGCGTCCAGACCTTCAACGAAGCCGTGAGCCACCGCATCCAGCGGCGGCAAGACTATGGGCGCCTGGAAGACAACCTTCGTTTCCTGCGGAATGAAACCGGCGTCCATCTTCACGCGGATTTGATTGCGGGCCTGCCGGGCGAAACGTTGGAGAGTTTTGCGGCCGGGTTCGACCGGCTGGTGTCGCTCCGCCCGCATGAAATCCAGGTCGGCATATTAAAACGACTCCGCGGCACGCCCATCGTCCGGCACGACGCCGAGTGGCAGATGGTTTATCATGCGAACCCGCCGTACGAAATTTTGCAGAATAAATTGATCGATTTCAGCTCCATGCAGAACCTGCGGCGCTTCGCGCGATACTGGGATCTGGTCGGCAACAGCGGCAATTTCATCGACACCACGCCGCTGATCTGGAGTTCCGCGTCCTCCCCCTTCCACGCCTTTGCGCGCTGGAGCGCCTGGCTGCAGGCGCGCGGGGGCCGCACCGACGGAATTGCCCTGCTGCGTTTGATGGAGTTGCTCTTTGAATTTCTGACGGGCGAACTCGGGCTGGATGCGTCGCGCGTCGCGGAAACGATGTGGCGCGACTACCGGCGCGGCGGGCGGCACGACAAGCCGCAGTTTCTGAAGAGCCTGCTGGCCTCGGAAGAAACGTTCCCTCCTTCCCGAAAGAGCCAAACCGGATTGCCGAAACGGCAGGCGCGGCATCTGGTTTGATCCCAATGACGGGAGACAACCATTGACCTGGGACTCCGCGACCGATAGAAAGGGGGCATGCTTTGCGCGTGCAGATCGAATGAACCTCCGCAACACCTTCGAGGAACCGACAAAATGAAACGACTGGCTCTGCTATTGATTTTGTGTTTGCCTGCCATGGCTTCCGCCCAGAAATTCCAGGGGCTCGCGCCGACGCCGCCGATGGGATGGAACAGCTGGAATACGTTTGGCACGCATATCGATGAAAAGCTGATCCACGAGACAGCCGACGCCCTGGTGTCCTCCGGCATGCAGGCAGCGGGATACAATTATATCGTGATCGATGACGGATGGGAAGCCGACGCGCGGAACGACCGGGGCGATATTGTTCCCGATCCGAAACGTTTTCCGGGCGGGATGAAGGCGCTGGGGGAGTATCTCCACTCGAAAGGATTCAAATTCGGCATCCACAACTGTGCGGGGGCCAAGACATGCGCGGGGTTTCCCGGCGGGCGCGGACATGAATTTCAGGACGCCAGAACCTACGCTTCGTGGGGCGTGGATTATTTGAAATACGACTGGTGCGAGCATGGCACGGCCAACGCGGAGGAGACCTATAAGACGATGCGCGACGGCTTGTATGCGGCGGGCCGGCCGATGGTTTTCAGCATTTGCGAGTGGGGCAACAACAAGCCCTGGCTTTGGGGTCAGGATGTTGGGCACCTTTGGCGGACCACCGGCGACATCACCGACTGCTACGACTGCCAGGACATTTATGCGATGGGGTGGAAGTATATCCTGAAAGGCCAGGTTGGCCTGGAGAAATATGCCGGGCCGGATCATTGGAACGATCCCGACATGCTCGAAGTGGGCAACGGCAAACTTTCGCCGGCGGAGTCAAGGGCGCATTTCAGCTTGTGGTGCATCGTGGCGGCTCCATTGATCGCCGGCAACGATGTCCGAGCCATGACCGCTGAGGTTCACGACATTCTGACCCGGAAGGAAGTGATTGCGGTGGACCAGGATCCTTTGGGCAAGCAGGGTTACCAGTTCATGGAGCACCCGGCAAAAGAAATATGGGTCAGGGAATTATCCGGCGGCGGATGGGCTGTATGTTTCTTTAACACCAGCGACAGCAAAACACAAATGCGGGTGCATTGGCCTTACCTTTCGTTCCTCAATGGCACCTATGAAATCAGGGATTTGTGGCAGGGAAAGAATCTGGGCAACACCGCCACCGATTTTGTCGCCGATATCCCCACGCACGATGTGATTTTGCTCAAGTTAAGCCCGGTCAAAAAGGGCACGCCTTAGGTCCGCGTCCGGGTCCAACCGCACCAGAACCGACACCGGGCTTGAAACGTCCTGGCGACGGGGTATCTTCGCGGCATGAAATTCCTTGCGACAGTCCTGGCTTATCTCTTTATCGCCTGGGTCCTTGGCTGGGGCATTTTACTGGCGGTCCAGGGCAACTTCTGGTTGCTCGGCGTCAGTCTGCTGGCCTACGTCGTCGCCTTCGCAAAAATCGGTTGTCTGCCTCCGACGAAATCGCCTTGATGCGCGCCGTCGTTCAACGTGTTTCCGCGGCGAGTGTCGCCCTCAATGGAATCCTCAAGAGCCGCATTCAAAATGGATTGGTCGTGCTTCTAGCCGTTGAAGCATCGGACGGCGCCGAAGATATTGGATGGCTGAGCGGAAAATTGGTCCGGCTCCGGGTTTTTGATGATGAAAGCGGGGTGATGAACCGGTCGGTGCTGGAGGTGAACGGCGAAATTCTGCTCATCAGCCAGTTCACTCTGTTTGCCAGCACCAGAAAAGGCAACCGGCCTTCATACAGTCGCTCGGCGCACCCGGATATCGCGATCCCGCGCTATGAACAATTCATCGCGCGGCTGACCCAGGACCTGGGCAAACCCGTTCAAACCGGTGAATTCGGCGCGCCTATGACCGTCAGCCTGGTGAACGAGGGACCCGTGACAATCATTATCGACTCAAAAGCTCGGGAATAGATCAGGATCACCAGCCTTCCCACAATACCCGGAACCCAATCCGCGTTTGGCGAGTATCCGTATCCACACGGAACAGATTCTCGTCGTAACAACTACGGATCGGAAGCCGGCGTGCCAAGGCGCCCGGTGACTCAATCTGAACAGCTCGACCAAAAATATTTTGCAGCGTCTCCCAGCTCTCAGGAAATATCCGCTGAACGGGCACTTGAAGCATTCGGCGGCAGCTGTCCGCCCGGTCCGGTCCGGTGTCCGTATCTTCTTAAGCTGGAGTTGAATGCGTGCTTTGAATTCGAAGCAGACGGCTGGCGCCTGGCCGCAGGACTCGGTTCGCCTGATTTGATTGAATTGCGTCTCCGAGCGGCACTGATTTTGCTGATGACTTCGCGTAATACATTCAATCAATTCAGAGCATTCTGGCGAGATACGGAATCGTCCGGAGGGATCAATCCCGAGGCGATTTCAGGCGAATTTATTAAGGCTTGCATTATAATACAGGACGACATCTAATCTTACGTCGGATCAGGAGTTATATGAAGAAGTCAACTAACGGTGTCAAAAGCATCCGTGTATTTCTGGTGGACGATCACCCGCTCGTTCGCCAGGCTCTCAAGCTTGCCATGCGTCACGAGCGCGATATGGAGGTTTGTGGCGAAGCGGATGACCGGGATGAAGCATTGAAAGGCATTGCAGACGCGGAACCGGATCTGGCGATTGTCGATCTGCGTCTCCGGGATTCGGATGGGCTGGAGCTGGTTCGGGATCTTCGGGATCAGCACCCCAAAGTCCTTAGCCTGGTGCTGTCCATGCAGGACGAATCCATGACTGCCGAGCGTGCGGTTCGTGCCGGAGCGCGCGGCTATATCTCCAAGCGGGAGGCTCCGTGCAAGATCATAGAAGCCGTCCGCAAGGTTTTAGGCGGCGAAATTTACTGGAGCGAGAAGGCGGCGGCGCAAGTCGCCTCAAAGTTTGCCTCACCTTCCGGGGCGGCCAATTGTTCCACGATCGACAACCTCTCGGAGCGTGAATTGCAGGTTTTTGAGCAAGTCGGGCTTGGGAAAAGCACCAACGAAATCGCGGATTCGCTTCACATCGACATAAGCACGGTGGAAACTTACCGTTCGCGGATCAAAGACAAACTGAATCTTAAGAGCGGTTCTGAACTGTTGCAAACAGCCATCCGCTGGTGCCTGGCAAGAGCTTATCATTAATCCACATTTTCTTCAGATCCCGTTCGTAAGCCCGCTCGGAGCTGGATGCTCCGGCGCCGGGAGCCACAATCACATGCCAACGTAAAAATGGGACGCTCTTTCATCTCCGCGATGTTGCAGCCGATCGCCAGCCGAACAGGCAGGGAGCGGTTGCTGGTATTATCCGTGATGGGTCTGTTCTGCGGGATGGCCGGTTGCAGCACGCCGCAGTATAGAGAGCCCGACCTCGATCAAAAGCCGGACCCGATTGTTGTGCGTGAAGGCGACGTTTTGAGGGTAACTTTCCCCGGCACTCCCAACCTTAATGCCACGCAGCAAGTCCGCCGGGACGGGAAGATTACTCTCTCTCTGGTTGGCGATGTGGCTGCAGCGGGGAAGACGCGCCCCGAGCTGGAAAAGGACCTCAAGGAGCTCTATGCCTCCCAGCTTGTGACCAAGGATGTCACCGTCACTATTGAATCTTCAACCTACGAGATTTATGTGACGGGTGCTGTTTTGAGACCCGGAAAAGTCATCACGAACCGCCAACTCACGGCGCTGGAAGCCATCATGGAAGCGGGTGGCCCGGACTATACCAAGGCCAATTTGAAGGCGGTGCAGGTGATTCGGAACAACAAGGACCACGTGGACCATTACAAACTGGATTTGAAGCGCGTACTTAAGGGAGCCGATGTCGAACCTTTCAAATTGAAGCCTTCCGACATCATTTACGTCCCCGAGAGATTCTCCTGGTTTTAATGCCGGATTCAAGCCGCCGCCAGGGCGGCCTTTTTCGCTTTCAAGATCGTTGCGCCAAGCCCCCGGATCGCATGGCTTTCCCCTCCTGTAATGCTTTCCACTACACCCTGTCATGGTTGTGTTGATGCCTTGTAACGGGATTCAGGACAACAGAATCATGCCCCCACAGGACAGACAAGCCCGGCGATCTGTGCAATTCTTTTGCCCAGGTTGACCCCGATAAAAGCGGCGCGCTGACAACAACAACAATGCGCGCACGACAGAAGGCAAAGTTAATTCGGCGAGAAGAGATCCTTCACGCCAGGGTCAAACGGGATTTTAAATGAGTATCAATGCAGATTTAGGGCTGGCCTGGTATTGTGCGCGGACAAAGCCGAAGCACGAGCACATTGCCGCGGCGAACCTGAGCAAGAATCTCGGGCTGGAAGTGTTCAATCCGCGCCTGCGCGTCGAGCGGGTCACGCGCCGTGGGGTGGTGCGCTCCGTGGAACCGCTGTTTCCCTGTTACCTCTTCGTGCAGTGCTTCAGCAGCGCCTGGAATGACATCCGTTTTGTAACGGGCGTCAGCAGCCTGGTGCATTTCGGAGAGAGGGTGGCCCCGGTGCCGGATTCAGCGATCGAAGAATTGAAGGAATGTTTCGAGGCGGAATCGCCATTGGAAGTGGAAGACCGGCTTGTCCCCGGCGCCGAGGTGTCGATTGCCGACGGCGCGTTTCGCGGCTTTGAGGCCATCGTGTTGAGGATGCTGCCGGCCAAACGGCGCGTGCAGATTTTGTTGGATATTCTGGGGCGATCCACGTTGGTGGAAGTGGACCGGCAGTCAGTCTTTGTAGAGAACCGGGTCCTGGCGGATTTGATGCCGTCCCTGGCAGTGGCGGCGTAGTTCATCCAGAGCGGCCGTAGAGCGCCGCATCTGAGGATGTCAAACAACGGATTGAGGGTGGAGCGGAAGCAAGTTGGCCGGCAGAACCGTCGCGGCCAGCAAGTGCGGAGCCTTGCACCGGTTGCGGACTTGATTTTGGCGGAAGACCTCCGCCGTTCGTTCGCAAGGTGCCTTGAGATTTTGAAATCAGAATCGTGATGAATTCGATCCATTCGAGAGAGCCAGGCCGCAAGGATGCGGCGGGCTCGACGCCGCCGCCGGGCCTTCCTCTTTGGAAACGCCTGCTCGATCTCGCGCTAATTTTGCTGATGGCGCCGTTGCTCCTTCCCGTGATGTTCCTCATGGCATTAATCATCAAGGCGGTTTCTCCAGGACCCGCCCTGTTTCGGCAGGAGCGAATTGGATACCTGGGCCGGCAGTTCACCTGCTTGAAGTTCCGGACGATGGTGGTGAACGCGGATACGCAGTTGCACCAGGGGCATCTGAACCAGATCATGGACACCAACGTGCCGATGCGGAAGCTCGATTCCACCGGGGATCCCCGCCTGATTCCCTGCGGAAAGTTGCTGCGTTCTTTGGGCCTCGACGAGTTGCCGCAGATTTTTAATGTCCTCCGTGGCGAGATGAGCCTGGTGGGTCCGCGTCCGTGTGTGCCCTACGAATACCAGAATTACACCCCGCACCACCGCGAACGCTTCGAAGCGGTCCCGGGCTTGACCGGCCTGTGGCAAGTGAGCGGCAAGAACCGGACGACCTTTGAGGAAATGATTGATTTGGACGTTTACTATGCCTGGAACAAAACCCTGTGGCTGGATTTGAAGATCATCTTCAAAACCATTCCGGCGATTATTTCTCAAAGCCGGGAGATCCACCAGCCGAAACCGGCCGGGGCTTCCCGCCGCGCCGCCGCCACGGTCATGCCGCCGTCAAAATCGGCGGAAGCCAATTTCACGCCTTAAAACTCAATCCTTCAGCAGAAATAAATACATATGACAAAACAAATCAAAATCGGTGTCGTCGGGTGCGGTTATTGGGGGCCCAACCTGATTCGCAACTTCCGGGCTCTCCCCGATTGCAGCTTGAAAATGATGTGCGATTTGAGCGAAGCGCGTCTGTTGCATCTGAAGTCCCTGTACCCGGAAGTGGAAGGGGTGACGGATTTCAACGGGATGTTGAACAGCGGCGGCCTGGATGGGGTCATCATCGCCACCTCGGTCAAACATCATTACACCATTGCCAAAGCGAGCCTGCTGGCCGGCAAACATACCTTCATTGAAAAACCCATGGCGGCCTCCGCCCAGGAATGCGAAGAACTGGTGGACATTGCGGAGAACAAAGGACTGGTGCTTATGGTCGGGCACACCTTTCTCTATTCGCCCGCCGTTCGGAAGATCAAAGAACTGGTCGAATGGGGCGATCTCGGCGAAATCCGCTACATCTGCGCCCGCCGCCTCAACCTCGGGCTATACCAGAAAGACATCAACGTGGCCTGGGACCTCGCTCCTCACGACATCTCCATCATTCTCCATGTGATGGAGGAATTGCCCTTGAGCGTCAATTGCCGGGGAAGCGCCCACTTGACGCCCGGCGTGGAAGACGTCACCACCATGTGCCTGAACTTCCGCAACAACCGCTCGGCCATCATTCAGAGCAGTTGGCTCGACCCCCGGAAAACCCGCGAGATGACGATCGTCGGCAGCAAACGGATGATTGTTTATGACGACGTGACGCTGATCGAGAAGATCAAGATTTACGACGTCCGTGTGGAGCGGCCGCCGCATTACGATACGTTCGGAGAGTTTCATTACGCTTATCATTACGGCGACATGTACGTCCCTTACCTGAAACAGGAGGAACCTTTGAAGTCCGAATGCCAGCATTTCCTGGATTGCATCAAGGAAGGCATCAGTCCGCTCACCGATGGCCGGCGGGGGCTGGAGCTGGTCAAGATTCTTGAAGCTTCATCCCAATCGCTCAAACTGGGCGGCGGCCCCGTGACGTTGCAGTCGGGGATCGCCAAGAACGGTGCAAAACTGGCCGGCGCGAAGCCTGTCGGCGCTGCCTTGATCAATGATCCGCAGGAAAGCGTCCTGCGCGCATGAATCAACCCATTCATGTGAGCAACCCAACACAGCCGCTTCAACTTATCGCACCGGATGTCAAACTGGGCCAGGGGGTGCGGATTTTTGGCTTCGTCAATCTTTATGGATGTGAAATCGGCGATGAAGTCAAAATCGGGACGTTCGTCGAAGTTCAAAAAGGGGCGAAGATCGGGAATCGCTGCAAGATTTCCAGCCATACCTTCATTTGTGAAGGGGTCACGCTGGAAGACGAGGTGTTCGTCGGGCATGGGGTCATGTTTACAAACGACCTCTATCCGCGGGCGACGAACAGCGGCGGCGGCTTGCAAACGGAAGCGGACTGGCAGTGCGTGCCCACACGGGTCAAACGAGGCGCTTCAATCGGGTCCGGCGCCACGCTCCTCTGCGGGATCACCGTGGGTGAAAACGCCTTGATCGGAGCCGGCAGCGTGGTGACCAGGGACGTGCCGGACTGGGCCGTGGTGGTTGGCAATCCGGCGCGGGTTGTCAAATCGCTGGCGCCCAAGGGCTGAGCGGAGCGAAAAATCGGACCAGCGCTGGAAGCCTGACCCGATCCCGGGCAGCGGTCACGGAAGTCAGCGCGCGCCCCCGGCGGCATTTTTCTCCTTTTTGAACACGGCAAACGCCGCTAAAGTCTATTTGGGTGAAGCAGAGCGGACGCAGCGATATGAACGACGGCACACCACAAGAAAAACCAGCCGAAGGAATGAGCCTGGACTCGATTTACTTCGTCCTGTTTCGGCGGAAGTGGATCATCCTCATTTGTGCCGCGCTGGGCTTCCTGGGGGCTGCGACGCTGTTTTCACTGAAGCCGCCGCGGTATCGCTCTGAAGCGAAGTTGTTCATTCGCTACGTGGAGGAAGGCAAATCGCTGAGTCCACCCGGAGATCATTCCAACTCGCGGCCCCTCAACGAACAGGAGACCAGCATTCTCAGCGCCGAACTGGAAATCTTGCAGAGCGAGGACGTGGCGCGACAAGTGGTTTCCAACATGGGCCCGGCAAAGATCCTGGCCAAGATGGGAGGAAACACCTCGGATTTCGATCGGGCCGTTGGTGTCGTTTCCAGCTATATGGAAGTCTACCTGCCCGCCAATAGCAGCGTGGTTTCCATCATTTTTCAGCATCCGGATCCCGAGGTCGCGCAAGAAGTGTTGGACCAGATCATCACCGCCTACATCAGGAAACATAAGGAGATGCATCAACCGGTCGGGATGTTTGGTGATTTCATGAATCAGGAGACGGAGCGATTGCGCACCAAGCTGGCTGAGACGGAGGGGCAGCTCCGGGCGGCAAAAGCCAAGGCCGGCGTGACTTCGATTGAGGACGCAAAGCGGGACGACGCGCAGCAAATCACCAGGATTCGCGGGGAGATCCTCGCCGCCCAGGTGGACCTGGTCCGGCACCAGGCCGCGATGGACGAACTGCCCAAGCCCGCTCCCGTCCATTCCGAGCCGACCAACGCCGAGCCCGGTGTTCCGCCGGAACGGATCAACGATTATGGGATGATTTGCGCGCGGCTTGATTACTTCACCAAACGGGCGTTCGAGCTTCAGAACGAATTCACAACCAACAGCACGTTGGTGCTCGAAAACCGGCAGCAGATCGACGACACCGCGGCGCTTAAGAAGAACCTGGAGGAACAATACCCGAAATTGACGACCTCGGGCATTTCTTCGCGGATGGCATCCGGGCAATCGGGGGGGGGATCGTTTGATCCGACGGCGGAAGCCATCCAGGTGCGAGCGCTCAATATGACGATTGATGTCCTGAACTCGCAACTGAGCCTGATTCAGCGCAACCTCGCGAAGGTTGACGACATGGAACCGGTCATCGAGGAACTCCAGCGGAACAAGGATCTGATGGAGGCGGACATTAAGTACTTCGCGACGAGCCAGGAACGTTCCCGCATCGAAGGGGCCATGGGATCCGACAAGGCGCCCAACATCGGCATTCTTCAGGGGCCATCGTCTCCCTCCAAAGGGTGGTCCAAACCCTTCAAGAAAAAAGTTCAAATGGTCGCCGTGGGCGGCTGCCTGGGCGGCATTGCCCTGGCATTCCTGCTGGAGTTGGTTCTGGATCGCTCCGTGAAGCGGCCCGGCGACGTGACTGCGAAATTGCGGTTGCCGTTGCTCATTTCCATTCCCGACCTCACCTGGAACGGAAACCACAGGCGCCAATTCACCACAACGGTGAAGGAATCAATGCGTTTGAAGAGTGGAGATGGGGAGCCGGCCGCCGGCGAAGGAGCACCGGAACAGAGCCTCGGAATGCCGATCGCCATCTGGGACCGCGCCCATCCGCTGCGCCGCTTTTATGAAGGATTGCGGGACCGGTTGATCGTTCATTTTGAAGTGGCGAACATGACGCAGAAACCGAAGTTGGTGGCGGTGACCAGTTGCGGCGCAGGAGTCGGAGTGACCAGCATCGCGGCCGGGCTGGCGGCATCCCTTTCAGAGACCGGAGACGGCAATGTGCTCCTGGTGGATATGAACAGCGAGCAGGGAGCTTCGCAGCAGTTTTATCGGGGACAGCCCGCCTGCAGACTCGACGATGCTTTGGACAGTGAAACG
>Ga0265338_10008848_pt1 | contig 12145 bp, 10 predicted proteins | sample 42126metaG_FD_193579 | JGI IMG/M metagenome (GOLD analysis project Ga0265338, IMG submission 193579) | Rhizosphere microbial communities from Carex aquatilis grown in University of Washington, Seatle, WA, United States - 4-21-26 metaG | ecosystem: Host-associated > Plants > Roots > Rhizosphere... | reverse complement strand
TCATTTGACGAAGTCGTTGGTCAGAAACACATCACCACGACGCTTAAAAACGCCCTCAAAAACGGGCAAATCAGCCATGCTTATCTATTCACCGGGCCGCGCGGCACTGGCAAGACCAGCGTGGCGCGTATTTTTGCCCACGAGGTTAATGACCTGGCCTACACCGATGACACAATCCATCTGGATATTATAGAAATTGATGCCGCCAGCAACCGGCGTATAGACGAGATTCGTGAGTTGCGCGAGCGGGTGCACATCGCGCCGACCTCGGCCAAATACAAAGTCTACATCATTGATGAAGTGCACATGCTAACGCGCGAAGCTTTTAATGCCCTGCTAAAAACTTTAGAGGAACCGCCGGCGCACTGCATATTTATCTTAGCCACTACCGAAGCGCATAAACTTCCCGACACGATAATCAGCCGGACTCAGCGTTTCAGCTTTAAGCCGTTTAATCATGACGAGGCGGTTGCCCATCTGGGATCAATAGCCAAACGGGAAAAAATTGATATCTCCGCTAAAGCGCTGCAACTCTTGGCTGATCACGGCGAGGGTAGTTTTAGGGACAGTATAGGCATGCTTGACCAACTCAGCAGCACCAAGAAAATTATAGATGAGCAGCAGGTTCTGGATTTATTGGGATTACCGCCGGCAGATGCTGTTGATAAGCTATTTACCGATATCAAGGCCGGGGCGGCCAAGTCAATCTTGTCCACGCTGGAAGACCTGCAAGAACAAGGAATAAACGCCGCGGCCACCGCCAAGCAGTTAGCCAAGAAGCTACGCGCCGAGACACTCAATGGCTCTGCCGGCAGCTGGATTCCAAGCCTGCTCAAGGAGTTATTAGCCGTCCCGGCTAGCGCCGAACCGGTTGACTATTTAGAGATTTGCCTACTGGAAGCTGCCAGCGCTAATAGTGGCGTTTCAGACCAACCGGCTATGCCAGTCGTCGCTAAGCCGTCCACAGTTGAGGTAAGCAAGGAAGAACCACCGATTAGAGCGGCAAAGCCCACTGGCGGCGGCTTTATCCTTAACGACTGGCCGCAGGTCATTGACAAAGCGAAAGATGAAGCTGGTTCGCTCTATAGCGCGCTGCGTTTGGCAAAGCCGGAGCTGAGTGACTCAACCCTAAGACTGTTCTTTAAGTTCCCCCTGCATCAACAAAAACTTACCCAGGCCGGCAACGTTGATTTATTGGGCAAAATCATTGAAGAAATTAGTGGCGTAAAGCTCAAAATTGAGAGTTTAGTGGACAGATCCATCGCCGACGTTAAGATACCTGAGCCAAAGAAAGTCGTAGCCGCCGCCGAACCTCCAGCCGATGATTCCCTTAATAGCATAAGCAATATCTTCGGTGACGCCGAAATGCTAGAATCCTAAGATAAGCGAGGTCGACTGATGGATGTGAGAAATAACGATAATTCCCTACCGCAGAACCTGGACGTTGAGGCCAGCTTGCTGGGCAGCGTATTGATTGACGCTGACGCCCTGGTTAAAGTCGGCGACACTGTTAGCGGCGACGATTTTTTTGACCAGCGGCACCGGGCAATTTTTAACGCCATGCGGGCATTGTACGATAAGCGCAGCCCGGTAGACATCTTGACTCTCAGCGAGCAGCTAAAAAGTACCAAACAGCTGGACAGCGTCGGCGGCGCCAGCTACCTGACGGAGTTGACGAACTTCGTGCCTACGGCCGCCCACTTGGAACAATACGCCGCGATTGTCGCCGATAAATCCATCAGGCGGCGCTTAATCAGCGTTTCTAAGGATATCGGCAGCATCGTCAATGACGAAAATAAAAGCCTGCAGGAACTGATAGAAGAGGCCGAAACCAAACTTTTTGAAGTCAGCCAAAAACATGTACGCCAAGACATCACCAGCCTGGAATCAATCCTGGGCGACAGCTTTGACCGCCTGGATGACCTGCACCGGCACAAAGGCGGCCTTAGAGGCATTCCGACCGGCTTGAGAGATTTAGATAAGGCGACGGCCGGCCTGCAAAGATCAGACCTGGTAGTTATAGCCGCCCGTCCCTCTATGGGCAAGACGGCATTGATGCTCAATATGTCCTTAAACATAGCCACTAAGGCCAAGCAGGGGGCGGTACTATATTTTAGCCTGGAAATGAGCAAAGAACAGCTGGTCGACCGTCTGTTAGCAGCCGAGGCCGGCGTGGATGCCTGGCGCTTGCGCACCGGCGAGGGTCTAACCGACGAAGACTTCGAGCGGTTGTCGGTTGGCATGGGAGCATTGGCAGAAGCGCCAATATTTATTGACGATACCTCTGGTATCACCGTGAGTGACCTACGCACCAAAGCCCGGCGCTTACACCACCAGCACCCGCTGGCGGTAATAATGGTAGATTATTTACAGCTGATGAGTGGTGGTTCACGTTTTGCTACAGTGGCTAACCGCGTCCAGGAAATATCAGAGATTAGCCGCGGCTTAAAAATACTGGCCCGGGAGCTTGATGTTCCGGTAGTGGCCGCCAGCCAGCTGAGCCGCTCGGTAGAAAGCCGTAACCCGCCAATCCCGCAACTGGCTGACCTCAGGGAATCCGGCTCGATTGAGCAAGACGCCGATATTGTGACCTTTATCTACCGCCCCCAGTACTACGACGACAACGCTGACCCCAATATCACCGAACTGCATATCAAAAAACACCGAAACGGCCCGGTCCGTAACCTGGAAGTCTTTTTTGACCGCGAACGGCAACGCCTTACCGACCTAGACACCAAGCACGAGCAGCCGTTTGAGAACTAAACTGATATACTCAGTAGCATATGCGTAAGCGAATTAGGGGTTGGCTGCAACGCTTGAATTACAAGTATCTGGCAGTCGCTGGACTGCTACTGGCAGCGGTTTTTATCGTGTATTTTTGGCATTTATCAACGGTAGGGCAGGGATTAAGCCCAGCCGAAGCCAACGCGCGGACCAATTCAGCATCCTGGCATGCAATCGCCGCCAATCCGGTTAACGCCCCCCAGCACCTGCTACAGTATGCCGCTCAAAAGGCCGGTTACCATGGCGCATTTAGCATGCGGCTAGCCTCTGTTATTTTCGCAATATTGTTTGTCGGTTGCACTTTCTGGCTCATGAAGACCTGGTTCGGTCTGACTATCGGAGTTTTTAGCAGCCTGGTATTCGCTACCACGCCACTGGTTGTTCTGTTGGCCAGAAGCGCGAGCGGCGACATTATGCTACTAACTCCGGCCGCGCTGCTAGCAGCCTATATCTGGCTATCCAGGAGGCAGCGCAAATATAACCCAGCCTGGCTATGCTTGGTGCTGGCTTGCGGTCTCGGTATATACACGCCGGGCATATTCTGGCTTATTTTAATTGGTCTTATTGTGCTGCGTAAACGAATCATTGAGCTGGCACATAGCGTTAGTCGTAAAGTCTTATTAGTTAGCCTATGCTTGATTATATTGCTGATGACGCCCTTTGTATGGGCGCTGGTAAAGGACTTTGCGCTCTTTCATCAACTCCTGTTGATACCAGCCCACTGGTCTGGAGTGCTAGAAACCGCTAAGTCAATCGGCTGGGCGGCCTTGGCGCTGGTTTGGCGAACCCGTACACATAACGCGCTAATCATTGGCCGGCTGCCGATACTGGATGTTATTCAGATTTCATTAATTGTTTTTGGCGCATACGTGATGTGGAGCCGAGCCCGCCGGGAAATGGCCGTCTTGTTGGCAATGATTGTAGCTGCGATAATATTCTCAGGCATTAATAATGATTTGCTATTGCTGGCACTATGCTTGCCGGCACTGGCTATCTTAAGCGGAGCCGGGCTACGTTATCTGTACAATGAGTGGCGCAGTATCTTCCCGCGGAATCCACTGCCGTTGAGCTTTGCGCTGATTATTATCGCGGCTTTGGTCGGCCTGCAGGTAGCCTACGGTCTAAGATATTCGCTGGTTGCCTGGCCGCACACTACCGCGACCAAACAGCTATATGTGATAAAATAACCCGTCATTCGCGCCGTTTTAGCCCGTAGATTGTGATACGATATACTAGAGTAAAAGAGGGGATTTAGAGAAGTGAGTAAATTTGACCAAGCCAAGCTTGTGATGAAAGCCCGTAAGCTGCAAAAAGAATTGCAGAAAGAGATTATAACCGTCGAAACCGGCGACGGGGCAGTAAAAGTAGAAATTACCGGCGAGCAAAAGATAAAAAAAATTAGTATAGACCCGGAGTTTGTGGATCTTGAGGATATCGGCCAGCTGGAAATGTGGGTTGAAGAGGCTGTAAAAGAAGCTATTAACCGCTCTCAACAGCTGGCCGCTGAAAAGATGCAACCGATGATGGGCGCCCTTAGCGGCCTGGGACTATAAGAAACCCGTTGGTCTTATGTCAGTAATACCCCAGCCGCTCCAAGATGTTATTGATGCCTTTGGCCTGTTGCCCGGTGTCGGGCCGCGGACTGCCGAGCGCTACGCTTACTACCTGCTGCGCAATAACTCGGACAAAGCTGTAGCTGTAGCTACGGCGCTTAAGTCGCTCCATCAGGGCGTATCCTACTGCCCTGTAACTTTCGCCCTTATAGAAAAAGGCCAGGCTCTTAGCCCGCTGTACGATGATCCCAGGCGCAATAAAAAGATAGTCGCGGTAGTGGCCGATCCCTTTGACATTGTCGCCCTAGAAAAAACTAATAGCTTTTCAGGCACGTATCACGTGCTGGGCGGACTGATTTCACCGATAGATGGCGTTAGCCCGGAGCAGCTGCACATTGCCCAACTCATCAACCGGATAGATAAAGATAAGGTCAAAGAACTGATTCTGGCCACCAATGCCAGCGTAGAAGGCGAGAGCACCGCTCTGTTTATCAGCCAGCAAATCGGAAAGCGGCCGGTCAAAATTACCCGCTTAGCCCGCGGTCTGCCGGTTGGTGTCGACCTGGAATATGCTGACCAAATGACTTTGACCAGAGCACTAGAGGGTCGTCGAGCAATATAGTCCTTAAGCGATCCATAGGTGTTAAAATAATGGTGATGATTAAATATCAAGAAGCTGAAAAAATTGCCCAGTTGCTCAAGAACGCTCAAAGCGTGGTGGTTATCCAGGCCGACAACCCGGACGCCGATAGTCTAGCTAGCGCTCTGGCGCTAGAACATGTGCTGGAAGACCTGGGCAAACAGGTCAGCTTATATTGCGGCGTTGATCTGCCCAGCTATCTCAAGTATCTGCCCGGCTCCGACCGGGTAAGCTCTGAGCTGCCGCAGCACTTTGATCTAAGCATTATTGTGGATACTAGCAGCGACACCCTCCTGGAACAGTTGGACCGTCAAGGCTCCAAAGGCTGGCTGGCCGCCAAACCCGCGATTATTATTGACCACCACGGTACCGCACCCAGCATAACTTTCGCTGAGGTAATCTGTAACCATCCGGCCGTAGCCACCGGCGAGGTGATCTACGAACTGGCCCAGCAGCTGGATTGGCCTCTGAATGTGGAAGCCAAAAAACTCTTAGCAGTAGCCATCCTGGGCGATAGTTTGGGATTGATGAGCGAGGCCACCACTGCCCGTACGATTCAAATAATTGCCGAGCTGGTCCAAGGCGGCGTAAGCTTAGCAGAAATTGATAATTTACGACGCCAAACGATGAAGCGTGAGCCGGAACTAGTGCATTACAAAGGCCGGCTGCTGGAGCGCGTGGAGTTCCACGATAATAACCGCATTGCCAGCATCACTATTCCCTGGGAAGAGATTGAAAAATACAGCCCGCTTTATAACCCGCCGATGCTGGTGCTGGACGACATGCGCCTTGCCAAAGGCACCGCAATAGCCATTGCCTTTAAGCTCTATACCGACGGTAAAGTAACCGCCAAGATTCGCTGCAACTATGGTTTTGCAATTGCCGACAAGTTGGCCGAGCATTTTGGCGGCGGCGGCCACCCCTATGCCGCCGGTTTTAAGATAGTTGACGGCCGAAGCTACCAGGACATTAAAACCGAAACCATAGAACACGCTAGCGAATTATTGGATAGTCTGACAAAGGATTCAACCTGATGCGATTGTATAACAGCCTGAGTAGAAAAATTGAGGACTTTCAGCCTTTTGGCGACAACATAACGATTTATAGTTGCGGCCCGACGGTCTACGAACGTGCGCATATCGGTAACTTAGCTTCGTTTATCTATGCGGACACACTTCACCTAGCTCTTAAACAAGCTTATCCGCATAAACAGATAAAGCATGTCATGAACATAACTGACGTTGATGATAAGACCATTGCAGCCAGTAGACAACGCTATCCAGACCTTGAGCCGAATGAAGCCCTTAATAAATTGACTACGGAATATGAAAATATTTTCATGGACGATATACGTGCTGTCGGAGTCGATACAGATTCATTCACATTCGTCAGGGCTACAAAAAATATTGAGCCAATGCAAGACTTAATAAAAAGGTTAGTTAGGGCTGGATTTGCCTATATAAGCGATGACGGAATTTATTTTAATACACTAAAGTATAGTAATGAGGGTATTGAAGATAGAGGTGGCGTCCCTCGTTACGGAATCTTATCACCAACAGCTATACAAGGTCTTGTAACGGAATCTCAGCGTACTGACCACGACGAATATGATAAACACGAAGCCATCGACTTTGCCCTATGGAAACGGCAGAAACCAGATGAACCAGCATGGGATTTTGAAATTGCCGGCAAGAACCTAAAGGGCCGGCCGGGTTGGCACATTGAATGTTCGGCAATGAGCGTAAAGGAATTAGGACAGCCATTTGATATTCATACTGGCGGCGTAGACCTAAAATTTCCACACCATGAGAATGAAATCGCACAGAGTACGGCCATAGATGGCAAGTTATTGGCACGTTACTTTTTCCATAACGAACATATGCTGGTTGAAGGTAAAAAAATGAGTAAATCGCTTAGTAACTTCTACACCCTTGAAGATATAAAACAAAAAAATATCGATCCTTTGGCTTTTCGCTTACTGGTCTTACAGGCACATTACCGAACCCAAGCCCATTTTTCGTGGGATAATCTCCAGGCTGCACAGAATAGGCTAAAAGAACTAGGAAGTTTCGCTGACACCAAGCACCAGATCAACACCGAGACGCACATAGTCAATGAACAGCAAGACCAAACTTACGAAGGTATGATTAGCGGTCTCTTGCGAGAAATAGAAGATGATCTGGACACTCCCAGCGCACTGGGATTCTTAAGTTCTTATATAAGCCACGTGGAGTCGATGGGGCGCGTTAAGCAGCACTTCCAGAATCTTCTTGATGGAGTTGATAATATCTTCGGCCTAAGTCTTTCCGCCAGGCAGGATATTACATACGAGCAGAAGATGGTGATTGAAGAACGGGAACAAGCCCGTAAAGCTCAGGATTGGGCAGAATCGGACGAGCTCAGAGACAGATTAAAGGAGCAGGGAATTGAGATTAACGACACGCCAAGCGGGCCAATTTGGTCGCGAGTTAACTAGGTCTAGGTTGCAATCTCTTCTTTAAAGTCTCGTTGGTCGAAGTGATCTTCTAGTAGGATTTTAATACAGCCGGCGACCGGAATGGCAGCTAAAGCACCAATAATGCCACCCACAGAAATACCAACTATGGCTGCTACAAAGACCAGCAACGGGGTCAATTCGTTCTGTCTGGACTGGATATACGGCTGAAGGGTTAAGTTTTCTATCTGGTAATAGATGAGGAAATATACCAGCATAACGACTCCCAGAGTTGCAGAATTAAGCAAGCATATTAAAACTACGGCTATTGATGAAATTGGATTGCCTACCATCGGGATCATGCCAAACAAGGCTACAATGCCCGCAAGTGCTACCGGGTTTATGGAAACGTTTAGTAAGTTACTGGATATAAGCAGGGCGACCGCACAAGCCGTGGCTGCAACCGCAGCCAAGATTACCTGCCCAAGCACGAAGCCGCTGACCGTCCGACTCATTTTGCGGGCCAATTCCCGATATCGTCCCTGGTCTTTCCTGGGCAGATTACTAATTAGTAGTTTTAGCCAACCTGGGCCTTCTACCAGCATCATAAAAGTCATAGCAATGACCACCAAAACTGACACTACGGCGCCGAGGATACGCTTAGTAGTGTTCAGCACCGTGCTGCCAAAGTTACTATAATGCGAGGCAAAATCGTGAGCAGCCTCAGTGAGTCTTTTATCCACATTGTGTTTACGAGCCGCTCTGGCCAAGCCGGAATCCTGAGCCTGAAAATTCTCCACGATAGTTGGAGCATTACGAATAAAGTCTCGCGTCTGGTTAACTAGCGGCGGTGTAATAAGCGTAAAAAAGCCTGCGAGTATTATTACGATAAAAAGGTAGGCTACGGCGGTTGCTCTGGCCCGGCTAACTATTTTTAGGCGGCGCGTCATCCAGCCAACCACCGGGTTCAGAGCTAAGGCCAAAAAGAAAGAAATAAAAATTAACGTTAAAACGTGAGTGGCCCGACCGATAAAATGAAAACCTGCAACGGTAATAACCACCCACAAAACTGCCCTAATTAGTGTGCGGTTGGATATGTCGACATTATTCCGTTTGGATGGCTGCTGCATAAGCTTAATTATGCCCGTTTAGCTGGCGCTTGGCAATTGCCTGGCGATAAACATCTAAGATGCGCCGGCCGACAACATTTACATCGTATTCCTTGACGTGCTGATTCTGCCAGATGTGCAATCTATTGCTGAGATTCTTGTCTTCCATGAGCTCAGACAAACGTTCGGCAAAGAGGTTCGCGTTGGCCGGATCGATAAGCAGCTTGGGTTGTTGTTCCATGACGGTTCTATAGCCCGGGTTGTCACCGGCCAGAACAATACCGGCACCAGCAGCCATGGCTTCTATCAGTACCACCCCGAAACTCTCGCCGTACAGAGAGGGGAAACAAGCTACGGCTGCGCTAGCCAATAGTCCGGCTTTGTCGTTCTCTTTGATAAAACCTAGAAATCTGACCCTGGCTTGCAAATGGAGCTTAGCGACCAGCTTCTCCAAAGCTTCGCGCTCCGGGCCGTCGCCGGCTATGACCAGCTGTGACGACAGGCGCTCTTTAGACACAAGGGCAAAAGCCTTAATTAGCTGTGCACAGCCTTTGCGCTTGACCAGCCTGCCGAGAAATACAATCCTCTCATCCGTTCTAGGTGTTGTTTTCGGCTGCTGGAAGCTGTCCACATTAATCATGTTAGGAATAACTATGGATTTGATACCAAAATTTCGGCTGGCGAAACCCGCAGCGCTGGAGCTAACGCTAGTCATAGCGTCAAACTTCTTCAGGCTATACCGCTGAACTAGTCCGAGTAGACGAGACCCCCAGTCGGCCAGCAAGCCGGAGGGCAGGATATGGAACGTTCCGACTACTGCCGTAGTTTTATAAGCTCGTTTTATAACCCTCTGCGCCATTAGGGGCGAGTAGGGTACTTGGACGTGCAGGATGTCCAGTCTCTCTGCCGCCAAAGCCTTTCTTATAGCGCTGGAGTGGGACACCAGCGGCATGGACAAGCTGTTGCTGTTAAATTTAACCCTTATGTTTCTGGCTAGGCTATACACTTTACCGCCGGCCCAGCTCTCAAGCCTGGACTCGCCACAAAGATAAACCACGTGGTGGCCGTTTTTAGTCAGCCACTCACCGAGCCGCTTTACCTGCTGAGCAACTCCGTCGTTACTATCTAAAGTATCGTCGAATACTAAGCCGATTCTTAATTTTTGATCGTTTGGCATGGTTCTCTATGGCCTTTTTATAAACTTCCTCATATTGGTCGGCGATTCTTGGGAACGTAAAATTATTAATGTAACTCTTAGCCCATTTCTTCCATAGCGTACGTACAGAATTATCAAATAGGAAGATTTCCAGCCGCCGCGCAAAATCTACCGTGTCCTTGGGGTTGACTAGGCTCAAAGCGCCGGTATCGACCATAGTACTCGTGTAACCGGCGTTATCTCCGGCCACTATCGGTGTACCTGCAGCCATAGCCTCCAACAGGACTATTCCAAAAGCCTCCCCGTAGGGCGATGCCGAACAGAATACGTCGGCTTGCTGCATATAGTTGATTTTTTCTTCTTCGCTGATGTAACGCGAATCAAATTTGACTCTTGGGACGGACTCGTCTCTGACCATTTGCTTTAATTTTCTCTCATCGCCGCCGGCTCCGGCAATTATAAGCTGGATATCATTGCGCTTCTCGGCTAGCTTGGCGTAGGCCCTAATAAGATACTTAACTCCTTTGCGATCTTCTAGGCGCCCGACGTAGAGCACGGTTTTAAGGCCTTTATCCTTGGTCTTGACAACCCCCGGCTTAGGTCTAAATTTATCGACGTCGATGCCGTTAGGTATGATGGTGATTTTTCCCTTAAAGTAGCCGTTTGATATGCTGCCGGCCACAGAGGCCGTCGAAACAGCCGTAAACACCTCTATATACTTAATAATCGGCCTAATGTAAGTGTTAACGAACGGCGTAACGGTCTTGGCGGTCGTGGTGTCATAGAACCGGCCGTGCATGGTGCCAACCGTGGCGACCTTAGCACGTGATAGCAGTTGTCGGCTCCATACCGGAATCCAAGGCTCGTGAAAGTGCAGAACGTCAAATTTTTCCCGTTCGAAAACTTCGTCAACCGCGTCTTTGTCTACGGAATATGACCACTGCCAGGCGGTGCCGGCAAAGACCGTGGTGTTTCTTGACATCCCCAACGTAATGAATTCATCTGGAATTGGGCCGTCATAATCCCGCGGCAACGGGGTTATAATTCTTACATAGTGGCCGCGTTTGCTCAGCTCGGCGTGCAGTTCTTTAACGTGATCCAACACGCCACCGGGACGAGCCAGGTGGTAGGGGCAGATTAAAGCGATTCTCATAGGTGTTTATTATAGCTGAGATTAGCTCTTTTTGCTCAGCAAGCGCCGTAACTCCGGGGGCAATAGGACAGACATAGCCTTTTTATCAGCTATGACACTGGGTACGTGGGCTTTAGAGCGAGCCGTAAATTGCTTATAGCCGGAAAAGACCCGTCTCATGTGCTGCTCAACTACTATATTCTTAACGTAATGGTCATCTTCGGACACTACATGTACCACCGGCAAATATACCGGTTTGGAGCAATTATCTAACTTAAGAAACTCGCTGGTTGTCAGCCAGTGCGTGCGCACGTCGTTTGCCTGCCACAGCTTGAGCTCAAAGTCGATGGACTGGCCAAACTCTTCGGGAGTTATCTCTATCATGCGCCGTTTAGAGTTAGGAAAACGGGTGTATAGGTTCACAAGTACAAATTTGTTAAGAAAAAAATATCGGATAACAAATGCCACGGGGCGAGTGGCGAACAATCTGGCAACGTAACTATAAAACCGCCGGTTTTTTGGCTTAAAAACAAAATCGTCTTTATGTACAAAGCCGGCTACGCTCACCAACATGTCCACTTTTTTTGACAACTCTGGATAACGCTGTAGCATCCGCGTTACCACTACGAAGCCGAACGAAATCGCAACAATAGTAACCCGCTTGTTGCGATAGCGCAGCTTAACAAAAGACGCAAGGTAGTCCGCAAAGGCATCGATAGTGGGTTTTGTCCCAATCTTGCCAAAAGCCTCCATGCCGCCAAAGCCCGGTAGGTCCGGCATAGTAACTGGCCCGTACTGGTTAAGGTTTTCCACCAGGCTCCACCAACGCTCCAGCATGGCGTGATGGCCATAAATAAGTAGTATTTCCCTTCGATGTTTTGAGGTCGAGGGAGAATACAGCATGCGGCCTTCCATGCCATTTATGTTCAATGGCATTATATAGTCTTCGGGGACCCGGGGTTTATGGCTCATAGTCGGTAACTATTATAGGGTGCAAATCCTTATCTGTAAAACACCTGTAGACATTAATTTGCTCAGCAATTAGAATAAAAACGGCTCCATTAGGGACTGGACTAGTGGTAAGGCACCAGTTTTTGGTACTGGTATTCGGGGTGAGGACTGCCGGCGGCAGTCCGGAAACCGCAGCCGTGACGGCTGCGAGGTGAGCCCGACCAAATTTTTAGCAGAAAATTTTGGGTGGGTCAAATCCCTCCTCCCAAATTTAGTAATTTATACCTATAATAGAGTTGGCCGTTATCGATGGGACGTGGCCAAGTGGTAAGGCACTGGTTTTTGGTACCAGTATTCGTAGGTTCGAATCCTACCGTCCCAGCCAA
>Ga0265338_10008847_pt1 | contig 12147 bp, 10 predicted proteins | sample 42126metaG_FD_193579 | JGI IMG/M metagenome (GOLD analysis project Ga0265338, IMG submission 193579) | Rhizosphere microbial communities from Carex aquatilis grown in University of Washington, Seatle, WA, United States - 4-21-26 metaG | ecosystem: Host-associated > Plants > Roots > Rhizosphere... | reverse complement strand
CCCCTGTTACATCAAAGAGTATTCAGGGAAATGGCGGAAGGGGTGGGATTCGAACCCACGTTAGGATTGCTCCTAAGCCTGATTTCGAGTCAGGTGCCTTCAACCACTCAGCCACCCTTCCTATTGACTCAGAGCCACTTGCAAACACATCGAGTCGGCGATTTCACGGTCTGTATCCCGGCTTTGTATCCGCGCCGCACAAATATTCGCACATCGACGCGATTACATCGACGTAAGCTCTTGATCTGATTATGAAAACTTTGACCAAACATCAAGGCAAAACAACTGGAATCAGGTGCCTTTGCATCGGCCCACCGGTTTGAAGAACTGCAGCGGCGACGTTCACAATCCGCGATGAACTGGATGATTTCGATGTGAAGACTGTATTACACGAGCCCCATTCTGACCTGTGCCGTCGTGATAAGCAGTTTGAGGTGTATTCCGAACCAAGCCAATTTTGTCCCGTGCCTCATCACGTCGCTCACAGCATCGGCAGAACACCTAAACGACATTAATCTTGATACTTTGGGCAAACTGTTCCCTGCGCGGATTGACCATTGCCATTGGAGTCCGCAGCTGTCTGCATTTTTGTACCAATTATGCGGCAGCGCTGATTGCATAGGAGAATTGAGGTTCAATTTTCGGCAACCTTCCTGGAACAATCAAAGTTGAAACCGACAACCGTCGCAACGCCTCGGCGACGCGTCTCACGAGTAACTCCCAGTCATTTCTTTTCGCCTGTCTGTAGAGGCGCATGGTTGGATACCACGGTGTGTCCTCGCGACCCATCAGCCAGCGCCAGTCGGGTGAGTGCTGGATCAATGTCCACACCGGTTTGCCCAGCGCCCCGGCCAAATGCGCCACAGCGGTATCCACGGCGATGACCAGATCCAGTTGGGCAACAGCTGACGCTGTTTCCAGAAAATTACTATAAGTCTGATCCACATGAATCAGGTCAGCCTTCGATCTCAGATAGGGCTCGTCCCGAACAGGCACCGAGTTTTGCAGGCTGTAAAAAGAGACATGGGGTACCCGCAAGATAGGATCAAGTTCCTCAAGCGGTATAGAACGAACGGCGTCTTGATGATGAGTCGGATTCCCCGCCCAAACAAGTCCGACTTTTAAACGCCCGGATTGATCTGATGGCAATGATTTGCACAGAGGCGCCCGAACATAGGGAACTGAATTGGGAATGGTATCGAGCATCACGCCCAAGACATGGGGCAGGCTCATCATCGACACGACACAATCAAATGCCGGAATGGGCGCCCCAAAAGGAACAACGACGTCCGCGCACCTGGAATATTGGAACAAGGTTTTCAGTTCGGGCCGGCATTCGAGGACGACCCGCCCGACCCGTTCACGCGCCATCGGGACGAAGCGGAGCATCTGAACGGCATCACCAAACCCTTGTTCGGCGTGTATCAGGAGCGTCTTGTCTGGAGCAAATTCTCCTTTCCACACGGGTTGCGAAAATTGGCGCGCTTTCGCAGGATTTTGACGCCATTCGTATTCCTGGAACCCTTCAAGCAACCGGCCTGCTGTCAGCAATGAAATGGCGCGACCGTAATGTGCCAAAACATAGCCAGGTGCAATTTCCAGCGCCTGATTATAGGCTTCAAGGGAGTCTTCCAGCCGGTTCAATTCTTTTAAGCATTTTCCTAAATTATTCCAACAGGCTGAATCGCGGGAATCAATTTCAACGGCCTGCCGGAAAAGTGCCGCTGCTCGCTCGATTTGATCCAGTTTGTAGTAGGTATTACCAAGGTGGTAGCAGGTGGCTACGGACCGGGACTCCAGTTCCATTGCCCGTTCAAAAGCTTTCGCGGCATGCGCATAGTCTTCCAACTTGTTAAAGGCGCAACCGAGTCCATTGAAAATTCGCGCCGAATGCGGTTGGTATTGGGCCGCCGAGGACAAATACTCGATTGCAGCATGCTCCCGGCCCGTTTTGTGCAGAATCATTCCCAGTAGGTAGAGCAACTGTGCATCTTTGGGACGCAATTGCACCAACATCCGGCACAATGCTTCCGCTTCCGGTGTGCGCCCGGCATTTTGCATTTCGAAGGCAAGCTTCAGTGACCGCTCGAATGAATCATCTAAGTCTTGCGAATTTCCAGATAGGTTGTCCATTGGACATCGCGAGCATGGCCGATATTTTGGCGATTTCTTCTATTTTGCCCGGCGTTTTTCAACACAATACTGATGCTATCGGACGGAATTAAATGAGGCTTAAGAAAAAAATGCCGCTTCCTCATCTATGGCGACCACTAACAAGTCAACGTGCGTAGCTGCTTCAGCGGCAAGTCGGGCCAAGGCCGGGTTCTGCAGCCGTGCCATGTTCCAGACGCTGAGGTTCAATTCATACTCTGGACCCAGCCGCGATTGAAGTCGGTCACAAAGTTCTTTTGCGCGTTTGCCAACGACAACCTTGTCGTAAATAATCACCACTCCCACCTCCATCGCAGATTTCTCGTCCTTGGATTTCATTTCACCAGAGATACACCGAGAAGCGGTGCAAGTTGCTTCCAATGGGGCGAATCAGCGAATCAGCGGGATGAAACCGGTAAAAAAGATGGCAACTCGAAAAATGCCACTGGAAATGGCGTTATAGAAATTCCAGCCGTTGCTGAATTTCCCGCACGCCTCGCGTGAGGGCAATTTCCTTCCCATTCTTTAATACAATGACATGCTCCCCACGTGGAGTCGGCTTGACCCCTGTAACACGCTCGAGATTGACGATGGCCGACCGATTGACCCGCAGAAAAGCTTTGGGTGACAGACGAGTCTCGAGGTTGGTAAGCGTTTCACGAAGGACATGGTTGTGCGTGCCAGCGTGCAAAATGACGTAATTGGCGGCAGCTTCGATGTAATCAACGTCATGAAGTTTGACGAAAACCGTCCGCTCTCCAATCTTTACCGAGAGCTGACTGGGATAGGAAGTTTCTGGTTTGCTGGCGACCAGCAAGGCCTGCAAACGTTGGTTCAAGACGTCCACGTCGCGCGACTGAAGATACTGTCGCGCTCGCTGTAACGCTTCCCGAAAGCGCGCAGGTTTAAGCGGTTTCAGTAGGTAATCGGTTGCGCTTACTTCGAACGCTTTCAACGCATGCTGGTCATAAGCCGTGACAAAAATGACCACCGGCATTTGTTCCGGCGGGATGGCGGCCAAAAGGGTAAAGCCATCCATCTTGGGCATTTGGACGTCAAGAAACATTAAGGCGGGTTGTTCCCGTTGGACAGCCTTCAACGCTTCGGCACCACTGGCGCATTCCTCAACAACTTCGATGTCCAGCTCCTGTTGCAAGAGCAACTGAATGCCTTGGCGAGCCAATGGTTCGTCATCCACGATCAATGCGCGTATTTTCATGACTCTTTGAAAACACCCGCGGTGGACAATGGTTCCGTGTGAAATGGTATCTCCAATTCGGCAATACACCCCCTGCCCGTCGCGTTACGAACTGAGAAACGATATTGGCCGGAATACAGGCTCTGAAGACGACCCTTGGTGTTCGCGATGCCAATCCCATTCTGAGTCGTCAATCCAGCCCGTTCTTTTTCCGCCAGCCCCACACCGGAATCGCGGATTGTCACGGTCAAAGCGCCTTTCGCACACCACGCTTTGATTTCGATGGTTCCCGGCGACACGTCCGGCTCAATGCCATGCCGGACAGCGTTTTCCACCAGAGGCTGCAAAATGAACGTTGGCACAAACCCAGGCCACGTTTCCGGGGCAATGTCGCGTATGACCTTCAACCGGTCGCCAAACCGGATTTGTTCAATTTCGAGGTAGCAATCCAGGAATTTTAATTCCTGTTCCAAGGGAACTTCCAGTTTCGAGCCGCTATCCAAAGACAGGCGCAGCATTTGACCCAGGCTTCCGATCATCTCCCTGGCCGCCGCTGGATGGGTTTGAACGAGAGTGGAGATGGCGTTCAGGGCGTTAAACAGGAAATGTGGATGGAGTTGCATCCGTAACGCCTGAAGCCGCGCCTGCCCAAGTTGCGACTCAAGTTCCAGCGCGTGACGGTCTCGCTGCTGCGAACGGCGGAAATATGCAAGGGCGTGACAAAGACTTGTAATAGTCAGATAAATCGGAACGTTGAACCTGACGCGAGCCCACAGGGGCGGCCGGCTCCTGTTCATATCCATCGGTGGCGATCCATCAGATGGCGGCGGCCCCCCATCCGGTTCAAACGGCGGGTATCCCATCGGTGGCGGACGAAGCGCAAATTCACGTGCGTCGCGGCTATAGGGGAGCGGAGGCGGAACAAGAATATAATGACTCATTCCGGCGCACACCACCATCGACAAGACGGCAATGATTAGGTGAGCAAGTATTCGCCATCGCCAACCGGTTCGCTCAATGGGAAATCGCAGCGTGAACCAGAAGATCAATGGTGAAAGTATCAACCAAGGCAGCCATTGATTCACGCTCATGCGAATCGCCTCCTGCCAGGTGACTACCCCGCCTAAAACGGGCATCAGGCTTACCAGAACAACGACAGCGCCCCAAGTTGTCGCTGCGGCCAACACGTAATACAGCCATCGCCGCTTGGTCGGTGTTGGAGAACTATTGTTCAATCAGCGGGAACATAACTAAAATTGCCCGAATGTCCTCAAAATTTTAAGGAGAATAGATTCGTCCCGGCTTTGGCGGCGCTTATCCCATCTTCTTCCACATTCGTCCCTTCCTACTCGTCCTGGCCAATCTTTATCGATGGAATCGGCATTGAAACCGAGCAGGACTCGGGACGCGGTTTGATTCTGCTCGATAGGCATTGCCTGCACAGTTCACTCCTAAGAATGGGCGGACAATGCATTCCTTGAGTGAGGAACGCCCGCGTTCCCGAGTCTTTCTCGGTTTTTTTACTCGGCCCGCACCGGCCTTGATCTTCTCTTTTCTTTATATTGCCACGTCCGAAGGAGCGACTCGCTCTATCGTAAAAATTCAGCTAAAGGCACCCGCCGGTTTGCCGATAAGAGGGGCAGGAGTGAACCGGGCCTGGCCGCCCGTAAGTGCAGCGCATTGCTTGAATCGCCGGTTGCGGAAAGCAACAGACGACGCAACCAGATAGATAAAATCCGTGTACCGCACTTGGACAACCTTAATTACAACCTTCTATGACCATCTCTAACGTTAGTTCGAACGACTATTATTATAGCACTCAGAATACAACAGCCAAACGCTCGGGAAGCAGCAAAAGCGGCGACCCATTGGGAAAGGCGCTCGATTCTTTGGAAAGCGCCTTGGAATCTGGCGACACATCCGGCGCACAGAACATTCTGTCCAACCTCCTGTCTCACGCGCCCAAGTCCGCCTCTGCCAGCAGCACGAACAGCAGTTCCGGGAGCAGCTCGAATCCCGCTGACACGATCACCAATTATTTGAAATCGCTCCAGAGCAATCTTTCGTCGGGTGACACTTCCTCTGCGGAAAGCACTCTGTCGTCGCTCAAGAAGTATCTGACGGCAAACCCACCACCGACCCCGCCGGGTGCCGCGAACGGATCTTCCTCGTCAAACCCTTTCGAAAAGGTGCTGGACGCGCTTCAGAGTGCCGTGCAATCCGGCGACACCTCCACCGCGCAGAGCATCTTGTCAAACCTTCTGTCGCACGCGCCAAAGTCATCTTCGTCCAGCGGCGATAGCAGCACCAGTTCGACTGATTCCACCAGTTCCACGGACAAGATTTCGGATTTCCTGAAATCACTCCAGAGCGCGGTTAACTCCGGTGATACTTCCACTGCGGAAAGCGTCATTGCTTCCATGAAGGATTATATCACCAAGAACCCGCCGCAACCGCCGAGCTTTAGCACCTATTCAGGTGACGGCACGGTATCGTCCAATTCAAACTCCTCACTGAGTATCCTGGCATAAAAACGGGGCTGTTTCGCATCCCCGCGTCTATCGAAATGAGTAACATATATTTATGAATATTTCATCAACTTCCTCAGCCATGTCATCCTCTGGATCCTCCGGCTCGAGCAGCAGCAAACTGGCGCAACTGGAAAAGAAATTGCAGGACCTTGAAAAACAGGTGAGTGACGAGAGCAAAAGCAAGACCGACGATGCTAAAACCAAAAGCGACAAGCTCAAGGAACTGGAGTTGGAGATTCAGGAAGTGCAAATGGAAATCCAACAGGAACAGGCCAAGGCCGCCAAAAAGAATGGCCAAAAGCAAACGTCCGCTAGCAAAACGGCGGCGAATGCAAATGAGGCATCTTCGACGCAGCAGTATTCCGCAAGGACCACTCTGAACACCACGGCGTGACTGAACGTGCAAAAGGACTTGCGGCGTTCCGGTTTGAACCCGAAGCCGCGAGCGCATCTAACTCGTGGGTTTGGCGGTGTGCCCAAACCCCCGTTCTGTTTTTGCCGCACAAGAGATTCAGCTCCGGACCGGAGGCCGCCAAGTTCGCTTCGATCGCAACAACGAGTCGAAACTGCTTGCGATGCTCACCTCACCGCCGGCGCCGCTGTATCCGGTAACGGTAATAGTACCATGATTGGTGGCGCACGTGAATTGCGCCTGCGTTGCGCTTGGCAAAGCCCAAAGCAGGAGCAAAAGAAAAAACTTTCTTATTTGGGTAGGTTCGCGTCGCTTTAGACCGCCTCAATACGGTGGCGACCAAGGAATTTAAACGCGGTGGCAATGGGATTTGCCGTTGGCCCGTCGAAACCGCAACTTCAAAAGTGTCAAAGTGTCTCAGCCCGTTCCCCATCTTTTGCCACCTGATCCGGTTCTCCACTTATAGATTATAAAAAGAAGCGGAGAACCCAGCGCCACCCCGAAGATGACTCGCACTGCAATTCGCGTCGGCTTCGTTGCGCTAACGATCCGTGAGTCTAAGGATAGATTAGGATTTTCGAGCATGCTTTTAAAAAAACTCTGCAGTTGGATTTCGTTTGTCGAGCCAATCCAATCCGCTGATATATAGTCAAGGTAAGAAATATCCTGTGATTCTCTCGAGAATCGAAAATCCACGACATACATGAATTTGTCGGTTTTGCCAGGCTTAATATTTGTGGGCGCCCTCTCGCTTATGATTATATTTGTGCCTCGAAAGATTTCAGATGGTTCCTGGATCGAAGGTACGTACACGGCCAATTCAAATAGGACAGGCAGGGTCAGGCCATGGATGTTCGTAGTGGCCATCACCTGATAGCTGGCGCCTCTAAATCCGATTGGCTCGCTCGGTCTCCATTGCGAGTCAATTTTGCGCGGAATACGTTTTCCATTCTGATGGGTTTCCCTGTTTAACCAAGGACTGCTAGACGCGCCTTCAGCCCGTTTCTCGGTTATTATAAAGGTTGCAGACTCCAGCAAGTAAGGCGGAGCAGAAGAAAAATTAGCGGTCGGTTCATAAACGTGCGCCAGGAGACTGTACCGGGGATTCATCCACGGAGCGGGGAGATCAGCGAAGTTGCTTCGTACCAGTGTTGATGAGGCGTAAGCAAACCAGGGGATTTCAACCTGATAGCCGCCGGAAGGAATAGGACCTCGCTCAATTTTAACCCGATAGCAATTGTGAGGCAGAGCGCCGGCAAACGAGTTGGGAAAAACCAGTTCATCGGCTTTGCAGTAGTGGAAAATGTTCGCGCCGTCACAGGTCGTTGTTGTTTCCGCAGGGATATCCTCATTTTCACTGCTTATAATCTGCCATTGCCCACCTGAAACAACCATTTTGAATGACATCTCTTGATTTGTATAAGATCCCTGGTGACGGACAAAGTGATCCAATGATCCGGAAACTTCGAACGCTGTTTCGGCCTGGGTTGAACTGGCACATGATAATACCACAGCGGTTGCTACGATGGCAGCGATCAAAGCATTTTCCATCGCCTTAATAATGCGGGCCGCATTTTGCGTTGCATCATAAATCATGTGAAAAATAATTTTGCCTCTCTACCGGAGCGATTATTGCATACCGTTGAAAAATATTTTCGCCAATCTCGTGGCCGCTTGCTTCCATGTCCAGTTCTTATGCACCAGGTGGGATGCGCGTTGCCCCTGAGTCTTACTCTCCTCCTCATGCTCATAGACGTACCGCAGGCAATGAATTAGGTGATCCAACTCCGGTTGCACATAATGGCTATGGGCGCTGCCATTATTGTTGCCTGCAACCGGCGCGGAATGCTGGAGCGTATAGGCACACTGCGGCGATAAAAAATCCGCCGGACCACTCCAAGGCGTGGCTATGACTGGCAGTCCACAGGCCATTGCTTCCAAGATAGGCAGGCCGAAAGACTCGGTTCGCAAAGGATGCACATAACAACTGGCTCCGGTGTAAATACCGCCGAGCGGATTTGACTCCCCATCGGTCTCGAAGAGCAGTATTTCCGGCGCTCCGGGTCTGGCGAGTTCTTCGTTTACCAACAGCCGCAAACTCTCAAATTGCGATCTCCAGAAATCCGACTGCTGAATTCTCGGAATACGCAAGATAAGAGAGACATCATCGCGATTGGAAAAAGCGCGACCGAATGCTTTGATAGTGAGATCAAACCCTTTCTCATGAATTTCCGGGAGGCCGGTTTGCAGGAATTTGAAGTGTTTCTTCGTTGGATATTGAACTGGCGCAATTTTCGACGAGCAGACCAACGGATCGACTCCAAAGGGAACAACCGATCCCGACCTGCGGTTAAGTCCTGCTTCGAAGTATGCCCGCAGCACATGCGCTGAGGGAGCCAGGATCAAACCGAAATTATCGGTAAGTCTCCAAAGTTCGTCTCGGTTAACGTTATGATTTTCGGTGATGTATAATATCTCCCGCCCTCCCAGGCTCGGGAAAGTTCCGAAATGACTGCATGGCCCATTTGCATGAAGTGACTCAAAATGCAGTGTGATCGCGTTTTCAGGATCATATTTCTTGCGCACATTACAGCGGACTCTTTCGTGCTTCCCTGGCGCATTCAGGCGAAACCAATCTTCATCACGATAAGAGCCATTTCCGCGAGAGATTGCGTGTTCCTCCTGGGCCACGACCGGAGCTCCAATTTCCAGCAGAGCGTTGGTGAGTTCGAACGTAATCTGGCCCAAACTCGAATTTGAAAACAATTGCTGGCGTATTATCAAATGCGTCTGGCTTGCCAGCCCGGAAGATGGCTGGGACGCGTCCCCATTGAGAATAATTTTCTTCAAATCCTGCAGCACTGAGGTTGGATCAGCGCCATTGTCAATAGCGGGATTCAACCCGTTAATGTAAGGCAGTAACCGGGCCTGTTTGTAATGCGCACAAAACGTATCCTCTCCCGCGAGCATTTCACAGGCTGGCAGGCTTGGCGCTGACCGAATATCTTCAGGAGCGATTCGGTGAATCCAGCGCACCTCCTCCCGATCCAAGCCCGCAACGATCCCGGCCAGTGATGAGGACGAGATATTCGATAGAATGACGTGTGGCTGTTGTTGAGCAATGAGCATCTGAAGAAAGGCCGGTGAATCCATGCATTCCTCCGGGATAGGGAATACCCGGACACCGTTCCATAAATGAGGTGGGTCAGAAGAGCCGACTGCAAACCACAGCGGCACAACTTCCCTGCTTCTAGCGAGGGCTCTTAACAGAATTCTGGTTTCACGAGCTGAATAAGAGTCTTCATATTCCGGATCCCCGAGCCAGGCAAAGCGTGTCTTCACAATAGGAAAAGGTTCAATCGACGTGTTGTTTTGTTTGACCCAGTATAGACTCCAGAGCTGCGGGGTGGTGTGCTTTGAGGTAGCCGTGGGTATGCAATATCTGATTGTGCAGAATTCTCCTCAGGTGACAAAACGTCTCGGGTGGTTTGTAGAAATTACACGAGAGACTGACGCACTCGGCATTGCACCATGCGCCACCGCAAGTCAAGAGGGCCGGACATTTTTCGCAGCCAGCCTGGTAGTCGTTCGGCGGGTCGATTTTCAAAAAGGCGTCCCGCAGCCGGTCATTAAAGGAGCTTCCCAGTTTTCCCATGAGGAACTGGCCACCGCACATGCGTTCGGCATATTGGTGACAGGGCCATAAATTACCGTTGATATCAACGTGAATCAGTCCCTTGCCAGCGCCGCAGGAGTTCGATGACTCCGTTTTGGCATGCAGCGACTGTATGCCTTGCTCAAACTCTCTAATCCTGATTGGCTCTTGAGACAACAGTCTTTCAATATAAAACTCACCCATTTTTTCGTACTGGCTGCGCACCACCTCAAGATCCTCCGGTTTCCATTCACAATTCACGGCTGGACAAAATATCATGGCGCGAAATCCAAGCCCGATGAAATACTTCGCGCATTCGACCAGAACGGGCGCTGAACGCGGGGTCAGCGTGGCCCGGGCCAGGGCTGTCGGCTGGTAGGCAAGTATTTTGGGAGCGCTCTTTTCCACGGCCGGCGAACTGGGTCCACCGCCGCGCAAAGGCCGGTTTTCATTCTGAATCTCCGGGATTCCGTCAACCGAGCAAAGGAAATCCATCTGGAAGCGGCGACAGAATTCCAAGATTTCATCGGTGACCTTGGTCATATTGGTGGTAGCACCAAAACGCATGCTTTTCCCCATTTGAGCAGCTCGACACTTGCCATAAGGAACTATCTTCTTCATGACATGGAAACCCAGGAAGGGTTCACCGCCCAAAAAATTGACCATTAAATCCCGACCGTCTCCGCTGGCGGCGAGGAGCCAATCAAGAGCATCTTTGGCAGTCGCCTCGTCAATATGCGCATCTATTTTATCCCTCTTGTAACAATAAAAGCAGGCGAGATTGCAAGACTCCGTTATGTCCATGTCGAGGGCTTGGATGGTCCGAGTCGCTGGTATGGAGCGATGAACGGAACACCATTCTCTTTTTTGGCAGGCGCCGCCTTGTGGGTGCGCACCTTTCCTGCCTTTAACGGCGATAGGACCGCGAGCGACTAGGGGAGAAGCAGTATTCATTGTTTTTGATTCTTTCCAGGAAGCGGAGCAGCTCGAAGGTCGACTCCCGTTTGGTGGCATTCTATCAATTCCCGAGGGCGAGCCTTGCCGGCTTGCACGGAGTTGGCGACGGAATCCCAAATCGCTTCTTCGAAAAGCACTTTTCGCGGGGCGCAGTACAATTGAAATAATGATTCCCAATCGGCGGGTTGGCCGGATTGCCGCTGATTGAGCAGCGAAATAGAACAATCAACTCCACCGCATCGATATCGCCACTCACAGGACCTGCACTGGCTCGGCACGATCGAACTGGAAAACACCTCGGGAATGGCATCCAGGCGCTCCCATCGAAGCACATCACCTTCTTCGAGGATGTTGCCAATGCGCCAGGCATCCAGGCCGACTGACGCCTCGCCTGGATACATGTCGCCATTGGCCATCACGGCGATAGATGCTCCCGCGGATTGCAAAGAACTGGGCAAGGGGTCGTCCCGGTCAATTCGCTCGGCAATCCACAATTGCGGCGCGACCATTCGCAGCGGAATTCGATCATCCTTATAAATGGCGAGCAGCGCAGTCACGTATTCTTCGACGGAAAAGAGAGGGTCCGCGCCGCCTTCCGGCATTAACCGGGCTGGAATGATTTCAATGGTTCCGCATCGTGTAATCTCTGCCAACGCCGTTACCAGTGACGGAAGGATCTTTGTATTGGCCCGGGTAGCCGGGAGGATAATATGGGGCCAAAGCCCTGTATTGGCCACTGCTTCCAAGTTCTTAAGGGCGGGATTTTCGCGCCGGCAACGTTCGAGTTGAGCGAGGTCGCTGCACGCAGCCAGTTCGTTGGCTATCCATCCGATCCGCACCTGCGGCCGATCAAAAATATATTCCCATAACTGTTCCGGCGTTTCTTGAAAATTTGAGAACAATAGGACGGAGCCGAGGCGCTGTTCTGTGGAATTGAAACTATTGAAGACATCGTTCAGGCGCTCTTTTCCGATCTGCCAATCGGCAAAAGGATCCCATTGTTTGAACTGCACGTCGATCACGCTGTTCTTGTCGCCCAACTGGCGGGCTAACGCACTCAAGGCTGCGGTGATGACTTTTCCGGAACAATTCCCGAAAAAAGTTGCGGAGGTGTGAGCAGCCCGTAAGCGCTCGCGCGAACGCAAATCCGCCGCCGACCACTTGAAACCGATCGTCGCCGGTTTGAAAGCCGCCACCCCTGATGCGGTGTCGGCCAGGGCGGATAAAAACCGATTTTGGACAT
>Ga0265338_10008846_pt1 | contig 12151 bp, 11 predicted proteins | sample 42126metaG_FD_193579 | JGI IMG/M metagenome (GOLD analysis project Ga0265338, IMG submission 193579) | Rhizosphere microbial communities from Carex aquatilis grown in University of Washington, Seatle, WA, United States - 4-21-26 metaG | ecosystem: Host-associated > Plants > Roots > Rhizosphere... | reverse complement strand
CGAAACGCGCGGCGGCGTTCGATTTGGAGGCCGCGTGCTCCGGTTTCATTTACGGCCTGGAAATCGGCCAGCAGTTCATCATGTCGCGCACCCACGACACGGTGCTGGTCATCGGCGCGGAAAAACTTTCGGCCATCACCGACTGGAAGGACCGCAACACTTGCGTGCTGTTTGGCGACGGCGCGGGCGCGGCGGTGCTGCAGAACCGGGAAAATTCGCACGGCCTGCTGACGGCGGTGATGGGCGCGGACGGCAGCAAGGCGAACCTGCTGTTCATGCCCGGCGGCGGCAGCCGCTGTCCGGCCACAAAGGATTCGGTGGACGCGCGCCAGCATTTCCTGCACATGAGCGGCAAGGAAACCTTCAAAAACGCCGTGCAGGCGATGTGCTCGGCGGCGCAGGAGGTCTTGCGGCGGTGCGAAGTGGATATTACCCGAATCAAGTGCGTCATTCCCCATCAGGCCAATCGCCGCATCATTGACGCGGTCGGCGAGCGACTCGGCGCGACGCCGGAGCAGATGTTCATCAACGTGGACCGCTATGGCAACACCTCGGCGGCCTCGGTGGCCATCGCGCTGGACGAGGCGGTCGCATCGGGAAAAATCCAGCGCGGCGATCTGATCCTGCTCATTGTTTTCGGCGCCGGGCTGACGTGGGGCGCGGCGGTCATTGAGTGGTAAAACTAATTTTTAAAATGATACTGGCTAATTTGACGGATTCCCGCAACGTGCTAGTGTGACTCGATTTTATGAGTGCAAAGAAATACGTCGGTGGAAGTTCTTTTGAACAACCAGTGACGGTTGAAGCGCGGCAGGCAAGCCTGGAGCTGTCTGCCGATACCGTTGTCATCTGCAAAAGCGGCATTGAGTTTCGCAGCCCCAAACCGTTTAATCCGTGGACGGAAATGACCGTGGCGCTGCAAGCGCCCGGCGGCGGCGGCAGGCTGCGCTGCCACGGCGTGGTCATCGCCTGCTCCGGCAGCAAGCACACCGGCTACCATGTCTCGATGGTTTTCACCGGCCTCACGAAACAGGTGCAAACCCGCTTGAATTCGATGGCGCGCTCGGATTTGGGCGCGGGTTGAGTGCAAGATTTTCAACACATTTAGCAATTTTTGCGTAACCTCCGTGATTGCCACGGAGGTTGTTTTTTTACATCCTGACGAACTGGAATCTTTTAGACAAAATTTATGAAAATACTACTCACGACGACTTCGTTTCAAGACACCCCCGGCGCGCACCACGATTTGCTCGCCAAAACCGGCTGGGAAATCGTCCGCGCACGCGGCCCGCTGAACGAGGCTGACACGCTCAAGCTCGTTGGCGACGCGGAAGGCTATATCTGCGGCGATGACGCCATCACTCGCAAGGTGCTGGAAAAAGCGCGCCCGAAACTCAAAGTCATCAGCAAATACGGCATCGGCGTGGACAAGATTGACGTGAAATCCTGCACTGAATTCGGAATTCCCGTGCTCTTCACGCCCGGTGTCAACCACACGACCGTGGCCGAGCACACCTTTCTGCTGCTGCTTGCGCTGGAGAAGAATTTCCTCTACGGCGTGGATGGCAGCCGCAAGGGCGAATGGAAACGCAAGACCGGCCACGAGCTTCTGGAAAAGACCATCGGCATCGTCGGGCTGGGCCGCATCGGCAAGGAAGTCGCCATCCGGGCGCGGGCCTTCGGCATGACGCCAATTGGCTTCGATATTTATTGGGACGAGAAATTTGCCAAGGAACACGGCGTGAAACGCGCGGCCACGCTCGACGAGATTTTTGCCGCGAGCGATTACATTTCACTGCACACAAACCTCACGCCGGAAACGCGCGGCATGATCAACGCCAAGTCGTTCGCCAAGATGAAGAAGGGCGTTTTGATTCTGAACTGCGCTCGCGGCGAGATTGTGAATACGGCGGACATGGTGGCTGCGCTGCAATCCGGGCAGGTGGGCGGCTACGGCACGGACGTGCTGGACAAGGAACCGCCGCCGGCCGACCATCCGCTGCTCAAGCTGCCGAACGTCATCGTGACGCCGCATATCGCGTCGCGCACTTACGAAAGCGTGGTGCGTCAGGCAACAACCTCCGTGAAAAATCTCATCCTCGCGATGAACGGGGAAAAACCCATCGCACAGGTCAACCCCGAAGTGCCGGTGAAGAAAGTCGTTTAACGCGCTTTTAATTTTTGCCGCAAAAGTTATGCCCGAAACCTACTACATCATCCCCAAAGAAAAACACGATTCACTCGTTACGAAGGCGTATCTCAAACGCGGTTACGACGCCGCGGAGGCTGCTGCTGGCGCGCGATTTTGCGCCAGTGCCGCGTATTACGGCATCCGCACGCACAACGCCATCAAGGCGCTGCACCTTGACGAATTGTTCGGCAGCAAGGTCGGCCGCTGGAAGCCCGGCGCGAAGATCGAGAAGCTGCCGTCGCGTTTCGCCGCCGCTGAAATCTGGAACGGCCACAACAAGCTCGGCCAGGCCGTCGCCTACGAGGCGATGGACACCTGCATGAAGCTCGCCGACAAATTCGGCGTGGGCATGGTGAGCGTGGACAACGCGACGCATTATCTCTGGGGCGGCGGCTACGTCATGGACGTCGCGCTCAAGGGCTACCTCGCCTATACGAATTGCACCTCGGCCACGTCCGAGGTCGTGCCGTTCGGCGGCAAGACGCCGACGATGGGCACCAACCCGCATTCGTGGGCATTCCCGACGCAGGACGCGATTGGTTTTCCCATCGTGATTGACTGGGCGACTTCAACGGTTGCGATGGGCCGCGTGCAAGTGATGAAGCGCGAAGGCAAACAGCTTCCGCCCGGTTGTGCCGTGGATGCTGAAGGCAATCCGACAACCGATCCGAACAAGGCGGTCGCGTTGCTGCCGTTCGGGGCGCACAAGGGCTACGGCCTCGGTTTGATTGACGAACTTTATGCCGGTTTCATCGGCGGCGGTTTGCCGCAAATCCGCGGAACTTCGCTCGGCGACCCGAAAGAAAAACACGGTTCGACATTTTTCTTCCAGGTCATTCATCCCGACGCGATGAAGGGCAACGACTACGTCAAAGGCCGCACGCAAATCCAAAACGTGAAGGCAATCATCGCGGACATTCTCGGCCACGGCAACGAGAAGTGCCTGTTGCCCGGCCAGCCAGAGGCGCGGTCAGGCGAATTGTCGAAGAAACACGGCGGCCTGCTGTTCACGAAAGCCGAGGTCGAGGAATTGAGTCATCTGGCCAAGGAAATTGGCGAACCGGTTTGGAACATCGCGGATTTCAAATCAGTGCAAGTTTGACCGCGACGAAACGTTCTTGTTATAATCAGAAATCACTTATGAGCATTCAACTTCGAGACAAATCCACCTGCAAATATGACCAGATTTCGCTCGGCGAAATCATGCTGCGGCTTGACCCCGGCGAAGGCCGCATCCGCACTGCCCGCGAATTCAAAGCTTGGGAAGGCGGCGGCGAATACAACACCTCGCGCGGCCTCCGGAAATGTTTCCGGCAAAAAACAGCCACCTGCACCGCGTTCGTGGACAACGAGGTCGGCCATCTCATCGAGGATTTCATCATGCAGGGCGGCGTGGACACGGACTTCATTCTGTGGCGGCCCGACGATGGCATTGGCCGCAGCATCCGCAATGGGCTGAATTTCACCGAACGCGGTTTTGGCGTCCGTGGCGCGGTCGGTGTTCCTGACCGCGGCAATTCCGCCGCCTCGCAGCTCAAGCCCGGCGATTTCGACTGGGAAAACATTTTCGGCAAGCTCGGCGCGCGCTGGTTCCACACCGGCGGCATTTTCGCCGCGTTGTCCGAAGGGACGGCGTCGCTGACGATCGAAGCGGTGAAGGCCGCGAAGAAGCACGGCACCATTGTCAGCTACGATTTGAATTACCGCCCGTCGCTCTGGAAATCCATCGGCGGCCTCAAGAAGGCGCAGGAAGTGAACAAGGAAATCGCGAAATACGTGGACGTGATGATCGGCAACGAGGAGGATTTCACCGCGAGTCTCGGCTTCGAGGTCAAGGGCGCCGACCACAACTTGAGCAAGATTGAAACCGGGGCGTTCAAGACGATGATTGAAACCGCTGTGAAGGCGTATCCGAATTTCAAGGTGGCCGCGACCACGCTGCGCCGCGTCATCACCGCGACGAAGAACGACTGGAGCGCGATTCTCTGGCACGACGGAAAATTTTTCGAGAGCCGGAAATATCCGGAACTGGAAATCCTTGACCGCGTCGGCGGCGGCGACAGCTTTGCGAGCGGCCTGCAATTCGGCTTTCTCGAATTCAACGACCCGCAGAAGGCGGTGGATTACGGCGCGGCGCACGGCGCTCTCGCCTCAACGACACCCGGCGACACGAGCATGGCCACGCGGAAGGAAGTGGAGAAGACCATGGGCGGCGGCAGCGCCCGGGTGCAACGGTAAACGCAGAGCGCGGACGGCTCGTCCCGCGAATTGACATAATGCGAACGCGCGGGCAAGCTGCCTGCGCTCCAAATCATATTTATGAAAACACCAGCGGAACTTTTTTCACTCAAAGGCGAAGTGGCGGTGGTCATTGGCGCCACGGGCGTGTTGGGTGGCGCCTTGGCTGAAGGCCTTGCCGGGGCGGGCGCGAAAGTCGCCGTGCTCGGCCGCAACCAGGAGCGCGGCCAGGCCCGCGTCAAAGCCATCACGGACAACGGCGGCCAGGCGGCGTTTTTCTCGTGCGATGCCAGTTCGCGCACGAGCCTTGCTGACGCGCACAAAAAGATCGAAGCTGCGCTTGGCGCGCCGACGATTCTTGTGAACGCCGCCGGCGGCAACGATCCCAAGGTCACCGTCACGCCGGAAAATCCGTTCGAGAAGATTACGCTTGAGGCGCTTCACGCCAATTTAGACCTCAATCTCATTGGCGGCGCGTTTCTGCCGTGCCAGGAATTCGGTCCGGCCATGTGCAAGCGCGGCAAGGGCAGCATCATCAATATCGCCAGCGTGTCGGCGCATCTGCCACTTTCGCGCGTGGTCAGCTACTCCGCCGCCAAAGCCGCGGTGCTGAGCCTCTCGCAATTTCTCGCCCGTGAATGGGCCACAAAAGGCGTGCGCGTGAACACCATCACACCCGGCTTTTTCCCCGCAGAACAGAACCGCAAACTGCTTTTCAACGACGATGGCACGCCCACGGCGCGCACCAAGGCGATTTGGGGCCACACGCCGATGAACCGTTTTGGCGAGTCCCGCGAACTTGTCGGCGCGTGCATCTTCCTCGCATCGCACCAGGCCAGCTCGTTCGTCACCGGCACGGACATCCGGGTGGACGGCGGTTATTTGAGCCAGACGATTTAACTCCAAATCATCATGAAATTCTGCGACAAAGACTTCCTGCTGTCGAACGGCGTGGCCCGCGAGCTTTATCACGGCACGGCGTCGAAACAACCCATCATTGACTATCATTGCCATCTTTCGCCGAAGGACCTTGCGGAAGACCGGAGGTTCGAGAACATCCACGAGCCGTGGCTGGGCGGCGACCATTACAAGTGGCGCGCGATGCGGGCCAACGGCGTGCCGGAAAAATTGATCACCGGCAACGAGACTTCGCCATGGGAGAAATTCCAGGTGTGGGCCAAAACGGTTCCGAAAACGCTGCGCAATCCGCTGTTCCACTGGACGCATCTGGAATTGCAGCGGTATTTCGGCATCGAAAAACTGCTGGAGGAAAGCACGGCAAAGGAGATTTGGGACGAGGCCAACCGCCTGCTCAAGCAGCCGGGCTATTCCGTGCGCGGACTTGTCGAACGCATGAATGTGAAGGTCATTTGCACGACGGACGATCCGGCTGACAATCTCGAATATCACAAGGCCATCAAGAAATCGGGCTGGAAGGTGAAGGTGTTCCCCGCGTTCCGCCCGGACAACGCGCTGCGGGTCAACCAGCCGGAGCGCTATAAGAAATGGGTGAAGGCGTTGAGCGACGCGGCGGGGACAAACGCGACCACGTTCAAGGGATTTCTCAAGGCGCTCAAGCAGCAGCACGATTTCTTCCACGCGAACGGCAGCCGTCTTTCCGATCACGGCATGAATGAAATGCCGTCGCTGGATTGCACGGAGGCGAAGGCCAGTGCGATTTTCTCGGCGGCGCTCAAAGGCAAGGCCGCTTCGCCAGAGGACGCGGACCGGTTTGCATCGTTCATGATGGAATACTTTGGCGTGCTGGACGCGGACAGGGGCTGGGTGAAGCAATTGCACCTCGGCGCGCTGCGCGATCCGAACCGGCGCATGGCCGCCAAACTTGGCGCGGACACCGGCAGCGACACGATTGGCGATTTCAAACAAGGCGTGACCCTTGCGCGCTATCTGGACCGGCTTGACCGCATCGGCAAATTGCCGAAGACCGTCATTTACAACCTGAACCCTGCGGACACGTATCTGTTCGCGGGCATGCCGGGCAGTTTTCAGGACGGCAAGGTGGTTGGCAAAATCCAATACGGAGCGGCATGGTGGTTCCTCGACCAGGAAAACGGCATTCGCGCGCAGCTCGACGCGCTGTCGGACCTCGGCCTATTGAGCCGGTTCGTCGGTATGTTGACCGACTCGCGCTCATTCCTGTCGTATCCGCGCCACGAGTATTTCCGGCGCATCCTTTGCGATACGCTGGGCGCGGACGTGGAGAGCGGGCGGCTGCCCGACCGCCGGGAGTGGCTGACGGAAATGGTCGAAGATATCTGCTATCGGAACGCGAAAAATTATTTTCAGTTTCCGGTTTGATCGGCCTCAAAAAATTCAGCCCGTTGAAGTGAAATGCTTCAACGGGCTTTTTGTTTGGAAAGATTTTAGATGTCGGTGATCGGTTGGTGTCTGGGCACCAGCAGCTTCATTCCGCTCCACGCAATCAAATAGCTCAGGGCACAGATGACGAACATGATGAGATAGGCCGTCTGTGGGGTTGCCTTGTAAGTGTCGTTCAGGGTGCCCGCCAGTAATTGCACAATGACTCCGCCCAAGCCTCCCGCCGTGGTGCCAATGCCCGTGACCGAACCGACGGACGTTTTGGGGAACATGTCCGAAACGGTCGTAAAGAGATTCGCCGACCAGGCCTGATGCGCGGCCGCCCCGATGCAGATGATCGCAACGGCATATATTTTTGCCATGTCGCCAAAACGCTCGACGTTGCCAAAATACTGGGTGAAGAGCACGGCCAGCGGACACAGTGCGATGAGAAACATGGCCGTCATGCGGGCTTTGTAAACAGGCATGCCCCGTTTCATGAGCGTCATCGGAATGCTGCCGCCATAAATGCTGCCGACGATGGAGACGCCGAAGACGATGAACGTCGGCCACATGGTGTCGTGGATGGACATGTGAAACTGTTTCACCAGATAGTCGGGCAGCCAGAACAGATAAAACCACCAGATGCCGTCGGTCATCAATTTGCCCACAAAAAAGGCCCACGTCTGGCGGTGTCCCAGCAAACCCGGACTGCCGGCATTCCCGAATTTTCCCGGACCGGCACCGCCTTCCTTGAACCCGGTCACCACCATGACGATGACCGCCAAGGCCACCGGTAGGAGGTAGATTCTATTTTCAAACCCAAAAGCGATCACCAAGCCGAAGGCCGCCAACACGGGGATGAGATAGGTTGCCGCCAGCCAGCCGGATTTGTCCAAGTCATGCCAGCGCCGGACGTGCACCGCCAGACTGGCCGCCACCGCCACCAAGACCGTCACCGCGAAGAATATCAACGAAGGCTTGTTCTGCAGCACGTCCGGTCCGACAATTTTTTCGGTGACGAAATAAATGAACACACAAAAGATGTGGATCATGATCGTCATCCCCCAGAACGCGGAACGCGGCAAACGGCCGGCAAAGGAAAACAGGTTGACGGCCGGTTTTTTGACCGGTTTGTCCTGGGGCTGGACCTCATCCTTGTCGCTGTGGATGTAATCGTATTCAGCCTTCGACAGCCGTTTGCTTTTGCCGGGTGTGTCATAGAGCCAGAACCAGAAAAACAGCCAGATGAATCCGACGGCACCGGTGATGATGAAGGACAGTTTCCAACCTTTTTCGTTTCCAAAATAAGTGAGACACCAGGGAACGAACAGGGCTGCGATCATCGCACCGCAGTTGGAGCCGCTGTTGAATATCCCGGTGGCCAGGGCCCGTTCGCGTTTGGGAAACCATTCGGCCACGGTCTTGATCGAAGCCGGGAAGTTGCCGGCTTCGCCAATTCCAAAGGCGCTGCGCACCACTACGTGCATGGCGACCAGCCTGCCGACAAAGGCATTGGCGATGCCGAACACCGACCAGGTGATCAGGGAAAGAGCCAGGCCCATCTTGGTGCCGATCTTGTCAATGACCCAGCCGGCCATGATTGTCATGCCGGCGTAAAAGGCGGTGAAAAAGGCGGTCAAATGCGAGAAATCAGTGTTGGACCAGCCAAATCCGCCCAACTCGGCCGGGGTGCAGAAATATTCCTTGAGGTAGCTGATGACATTCCGGTCCATGTAATTGACCGTCGTGGAGAAGAAAAGCAGCGCGCAGATGATCCAGCGAAAATTTGTCCGCACGGTGGAAGACGGAGATTGAATCGAGGAACTCATGGGCGATTTAATAACGGAAAATGAACTCCGGTTCAAGCGTTGAAATCCAACTTTACAACCCCGGTGTGTTCTGCAACACTGGCATCATGAATTTGAAAAATTTTCTACTGGTGTTGCCGGCGCTGTTATTGGCGGGTTGTGCCTCGACGTTCACACGGTTGACGCCGCTGGAGCAGCCGCGGAATCCGAACAATCAATACCCCGTCGAAGTGCAGTTCAATTCCACGCAGCAGTCGCTGCGCTGGGACAGCATCAAGCCGTATGTGCTGGTCAATGGTGATTTGTATCCGCTGCGCCCCGTGGAGTTGGTGCAGAACCGCTGGGAGGGCTTCGTGCCCGTGCCGGCAGGAGCCAACACTGTGGCCTTCCGCTTCAAGTTCGACTACCTCTACAACAACGTTGGCACGCCGCCCAAGCCCAACAGCGCCTGGTCGCCGGCGTATCAGTTGAAAGTTATCGACCAATAGGCGCGGTCAGCGCCGGGGTCGGAGCAGGATGGCTTTTTTGTCCGTGCCGTCCACTTCAGCACTGTGGGTTTCCACATCGGGGTCGTCTTTCAATGCCTGATGCACGATGCGCCGGTCGTAGGCGTTGAGCGGCTCCAGTTCCACCGCGTCACCCCAGCGGCGCACCTTGTCGGCGGCCTCCTTTGCCCGTTTCACGAGCGCTTCGTGCGCCTGCGCGCGGTAGCCGCCCACGTCCACCATCACCTTGGGTGCGCGGGCATCCTGCTGGAACAAAAGCCGGTTGGTGATGTATTGCAAGTCGGCCAGCGTCTGGCCCTGGCGGCCTATCAACCTGCCCGCGTCCTCGGTTTTCACGTCGAGCAGAAAACCATCCTCCAGTTTGTGTTCCTCGACGGTGACAGCGAAGTCGAGCGACGTGAGAATTTTTTCCAGGATTTCCTTGGGTTGAGCGGGCATTGTTGGTTGAGGGTTGAAGGTTGATGGTCAAAAAATCGCCTGCGGTCATTTTTTAGATTTTGACGCCGGCGTCAATGCCGGATTTGTCGCCTGGACCGCCCCGGGATCTTTCAAATTTTTCGTCAGCTTGGTCTGCAAAACGCCCAGCAGGGTGCTCACCGTCATGTAAAGCGCGAGGCCGGACGAGTAACTGTAAAGGAACAGGATGAATATCGCCGGCAGCCAGCGCATCATTTTTTGCTGCGTCGGGTCCATGCCCGGCGATGGTGGCGTGAGATGCGATTGCCACAACATCGCCCCGCCCATCAGCAGCGGCAGCAGGTTGAAGGGAAAATTGACGCCGGGAATCATGAACAGCGTGTCCGGCTTGGACAAATCCGCCGCCCAGAGGAAATGCGCGCCGCGCAGTTCAATCGCGCTGCGCAGCATCGTATAAAAGCCGATGAACACCGGCATTTGAATGAGCATCGGCAGGCAGCCGCTCACCGGGCTGACCTTGTGCTTCTTCCAAAGTTCCATTTGTTTCTGGGTGAACTTTTGCGCGTCATCCTTGTATTTTTCCTTGAGCGCCTTCACTTCCGGCGCCAAGGCCTGCATCCGCTTCATCGAGCGCGTGCTCTTCGCCATCAATGGCCAGAAAATGCCGCGCAGCAGGAGCGTGATCAAAACAATCACCCAGCCGTAACCGAGCCGCGTCACGTCGTGCAGCCAGTTCATCGTCAGCAGCAGCGGCTTCGCGCAAAAACCGAAAAATCCGCCAAAGCCCATCACGTTGTCCGCGTGATTCTGGAATTGAGCGCCGATGTCCGCCAGCGTCCGGTATTCCTTCGGCCCGGCGTAGATGACAATCTGCCGCACGATGTCGGAATTTGCCGCCAGCGTCTGCGCCGGATAAATCAGCGCCGTCTGGACGCCTTGCGGCAGCGGCGTGCCCGCCGCCTGCTCCAGGTTCGAAAACGCCGGCAGTGTCACCGGCAGCGCGATGACTTGACCCGCCGGCTCCTTCGGCATGGCCACCAGCGCAAAAAACTGATTTTCCGCCGCCGCCCAGACGACGTTGCTTGCGCCTGCCCGATATTCGGTTTGGGGGGTCCGCGGGAAGAAGATGAAACTGGTTGTGCTGGGGTTGAAGTAGGAAAGCCGGACCGGCGGGCTCTTCGCGCCGTCGAACCACATCGCCCCGCCGTAGATGTAAAAATAATTGTCGTCCACATCCATCGGCGTCGCCGTGCCCACGACCCATTCCTGCGCCGGCAGCGCGAGCGGCTTGTCCGATTCGTTTTTCAAACTCACGCTGGCATTGACCAGATAATTCGAGCTTAAATTAAATTCCTTCGTCAGCCGCAGGCCGTCCGGCAGAAGTTTTTCCGCGCGCACGCCGCCGTCCGTTTTCGTCAGGGTGAAATTGCCGTCGCCAACCAGATTGGTGTCGCCCAGCACCGCCAGCACCGGCACCGCCGCGCCCGTGTTCAATGAAGCCACCGTGTCGCTGGCCGTTTTGGTTCTCGTCCAGCGCGCGGAAATCGTTTCGGGATAATCCAGCAGATCCACCCGCTTCAACCCGCCGCCGCGCGACGTGAACGTGTAGCGCGCACGACCGTTCGTCAGCATCATCAGCTGCTCCGGCGCGTTCGTGTCGAAGGACACACGAGGAATGGTCGCCGGTGCGGGTGAAACGGCGCCGGCCGTAGCGGTTGCGGTCGCGGGCTGGCCTTGCGCCGTGGCCGCCGCGTTGGTCGCCGTCTGGTGGCGCTGCGCTTGCCTGTTTTGCTCCACTTTCGTCTGCTCCAAAAAACAAAACACGAGCAGCACGGCGCAGAGCGAAATAACAATGATTCCTGTCCTGTCCATGAAATTTTAACGAGTGTGTGCCGAAACCACTTTCCCATCTGCCATCTGCCATCTGCCATCTGCTTCCGGAACCGGATCGTGGCCGCAACCGCCCCACGGGTGACAGCGGCAAATCCGCTTCGCCGCCAGCGTGCCGCCCGCCATCGCGCCGTGCGCATGGATTGCGTCCATTGCGTATTGCGAGCAGGTTGGCGTGAAGCGGCAGCCGCCCGTCGGGCCGAACAAAAACACCTGCGCCGGCGAAATCGTCCAGCGATAAGCGCGGACGGCAAAAATCAAAATGTGCTGGAGCAGATTCATGGTTTAATTCTTCAGCAATCCCGCGCGGTTCAGCGCGGCGAGGAAATCCTTCTCCACATCGGCATATTTTTTCCCCGCGATGGAATTGCGCGCGACCAGAACCAGCTCGACCGGCCGTGCGAATTCATGCTGGTGTTGCCGGAAAGTTTCACGGAGCAGCCGCCGCGCGCGGCTCCGTGCAATTGCGCCGCCGATTTTCTTGCTCGTGACCACGCCGAGTTTGGGCGTGCCGCCATCGGGCAGCTTGTTCCAGTTGGCGATGAGGCAGCCCTGCGCGAGCCGTTCGCCCTGCTGCCGGACGCGCGCGAAATCGCGGCTCTGCGCGATCCGCGAGGCGCGACCCAGCCGCAGCCTTCTGGCGTCTGGCGTCTGGCGTCTGGCGTCTGGGGACTCGGCGCGCATGGCCGGATCAGACGGGCGTCAGGCGTTTGCGGCCCTCGCGGCGGCGGTTGCGCAGCGTGGCGCGGCCGGACTTGGTGGATTTGCGGGCGAGAAAC
>Ga0265338_10008845_pt1 | contig 12151 bp, 10 predicted proteins | sample 42126metaG_FD_193579 | JGI IMG/M metagenome (GOLD analysis project Ga0265338, IMG submission 193579) | Rhizosphere microbial communities from Carex aquatilis grown in University of Washington, Seatle, WA, United States - 4-21-26 metaG | ecosystem: Host-associated > Plants > Roots > Rhizosphere... | reverse complement strand
CGGCACACTAGCTCGTCGCGGAGGACGCATTCGAGTTCCTCGCGCGCGCGCGTAGCCAACGCCGGCAGTGGGACCTAGCGATCGTCGATCCGCCGAGCTTTGCCCCGAACGAGCGCTCGAAGCAGGCTGCCCTGCGCGCGTACGAACGGCTCGCCGATGCCGCCCTCGCCGTGATCGCACCCGGCGGTCGGTTCGCTCTCGCCTCGTGCTCGAGCCACATCTCTGAAGCCGATCTGATCGGCCGCTTGGAGCGCCCGGACCTCCGACTGCGCCAGGTCGCGAGCGCTGCGTCCGATCACCCGGTGCTGCCCGCGTTCCCGGAGGGCCGCTACCTCAAATTCTTGTTCTTCGACGTCGGCTGACCAGCCCGGCGGCTGAGTTACTTTCGCCGCGCATGATCGAATACGACGCACGGCGCTGGCTGTCCCTCCTCGTTCGATTTCGCGGCTCGGTCATCCCACGCGTCATCCCGCGCACGCTCGTCGCGGCAGCGATCGGCTTGGCGGCCACGCTGACCTATCGCCACTACGACTTCAGGATCTCGCTCCTCGCCCACACGCTGGTCGGTGTCGCGCTCGGCTTGTTACTCGTGTTCCGCACGAACGCGTCGTACGACCGGTACTGGGAGGGGCGCCGGCTCGTCGGGGCGATGACGAACCGGACGCGCGATCTGGCGCGCCAGATTGCAAGCTACATCACCGACGGCGCGACGCGCACGACGCTCGGCCGATGGACGCGCGCCTACTACTGGCTGTCGATCCAGACCCTCGGCCGCCGCGACCAACTCGCCGAGATCGACGCGCTGACCGCGGCCGAACAGCGCGCGCTCGAGGACGTCAGTCATCGCGCGCCGGTCGTATGCGCATGGATAAGTGCGCGGCTCGCCGATGAAGCGGCCGCCGGCCGACTGAGCGAACAGCGGCTGACGCTGTTCGACGCGAACCTGAGCGCGTTCAACGACTACCTCGGCGGCGCGGAGCGGATCGCAAAGACGCCGATTCCATTCGCCTACGCGCAGCACATCAAGATGTTCGTCGTGCTGTTCTGCTTCTCGGCGCCGTTCGCGATGGTCGACGCGATGGGGTGGGCGACCCCGGTGGCATCAGCGTTGTTGGCGCTCGCGCTGTTCGGAGTCGACGAGATCGGCGTGGAGATCGAAGACCCGTTCGGCGACGACCCGAACGACCTGCCGCTCGAGCCGATCGGCCGTGGCATCGACCTCGCGGTCACCGAGATCCTGACCACAGCCAGACCGTGACTCTCATCTCCCGAAGAACAAACGGGGCCGGGACTTACCAACTGACCGGGCGTTCCCCTGCCGTAATCGCCAGTTGCCTTCGTGGGGTGAGCCGGCCCCAGCCTGCAACCTGTACGTAGCAATTCTCCCAGGGAAAATCAGTGCTTGACGCGATGACCTACATCTCGCTACACAAGCGCCATGAGCGCGACTCGTTGGCCCTTAATCGTGTTGTTGGCCGTCACGGCCTGCGCGAAGCACTCGAACAATGCCGGGCCGGATAGCTCGTTGCCGCAATGCTCGGACGGCATCGACAACGACGGCGACGGCAAGATCGACTACCCCGATGACCCAGGTTGCCTCGCGCCACAACAGGACGACGAGACCGACGACTGCCCGAGTGGGCCGAATTGCCCCCAGTGCGCGAACGGCAAGGACGACGATGGCAACGGCCTGACCGATTACCCGAGCGATCCAGGCTGCACCGCGGCCTCGGATCCGATCGAGTTCACGTTCAACCCGTCGGCGTGCGGCTCGACGATGACCGTCAAGCAGTTCCCGACCACGGGCATCGACATGGGCGGCGCGGATATGGGCGTGCTCGATCCCGACTCGGGCTCGACCATGCTGAGCTCGACCTGCGGCGCCGTGACCGGCGAGGGCGCGGTCGCGTACGTCATCATGCTCGACAAGCCGATGGTCGTCACCGCAACGAGCATGGGCACCGCGAACATCGTGTCGATCCGCTCGGTCATGTGCACCGATGCGTCCGCCGAGCTCGCGTGCAGCACGACCGGCATCGGCTCGACCACCGCGACCGTCGTCAAGGCGCTTCCGGCGGGCGTGTACTACGTCGTCGTCGAGCTCGGCGTCGTCGGTGGTACCGGTGGCTATCAGCTGACCGTGCAGACCGCCCCGGGCGCAGGCTCGCCGTGTAGCGGGCCGACCGATTGCGGCCCCGGCCTCGTCTGTCACCCGAATCCGAACGGCGGCAGCGACATGGTGTGCGAGCCGCCGTCGTGTGGCGACGGCATCGACAACGATGGCGATGGCAAGATCGACTACCCGAACGATCCGGGCTGCACCTCGCCCGACGATGACGACGAGACCGACGACTGCCCGACCGGACCGAACTGCCCGGCGTGCAGCAATGGCATCGACGACGACAACGACACGTTCACCGATTGGCCGGCCGACACCAGCTGTCACTCCGCCGCCGATGCGAGCGAGACGTGCACCGACAGCGAGGGTGTCACCGAGCTCGTCGCGAAGGTCACGCAGGGCACGCTCGTCGCCGCGACGAACGACTTCACGCTAGCCTGCGCCGACGCAACTGGCTCGCCGGATCTGACGTACCGACTCGATGTGCCGGCGGTGACCGGGTTCACGGTCGATGTCCAGTCCGACACGATCTCGCCGGTGATCGAGCTGCTCAACTCGACATGCGGCGGCACTGCGGTCGACTGCGAGAGCTTCGCCGACATCGTGCGGCCGACCCTCGCGGCTGGCACGTACTACCTCGTGGTCGCCGATGACTTCGCCGACGAGGTCGGCGCGTTCACGATGACCGTGACCGGTACGATCAAGAACGGCGCCAGCTGCGAGAGCCAGCTCGCGCAGAGCGGCGCGCTGACGTGCAACCCGGGCTATGCGTGCAAAGGCACGACCGGTTCGCGCGTCTGCGCACTTGCCGCGTGCTCCGACGGCATCGACAACGACGGCGACGGCAAGAAGGACTATCCGTTCGACCCAGGTTGCGATTCGCCGTCGGATGACGACGAGAGCGACACCTGCCCGGGCGCAGGCTGCCCGGTGTGCAGCAACGGCATGGATGACGACGCCGACGGGCTGACCGACTTCCCCACCGATTGGGGCTGCGATTCCGCCGCGGGCGCGACCGAGGTGTTCTGCATGCCCGAGACCGATCCGGCCAAGCTGATCACCACGAAGGTGACCACCGGCACGACCGTCGGTGCGTCCGACGACATCATGCTCACGTGTGGCGGTGATTCGCCGGAAGTCTCCTACGCACTCGCGCTGCCCGTTAAGGTCGCGTCGCTGCAGGTCGACACGATCGGCTCGAGCTACGACACGACGCTGCAGATGTCGGACGCCAACTGCACGACCGTGATCGGCTGCGACGATGACAGCGGCGGCGGCGCGAACTTCACGTCAAAGATCGTGCTGACCAATGTCGAGGCCGGCAACTACGCGATCACCGTCGATGGTTACGCCACCGGCGCCTTCAAGCTCAACGTCAAGGGCACCGTGGCCAACGGCACGGTGTGCACCTCGCCGCTGTTCACCGCAGGCGTGCTCGCCTGCCCGACCGGCAAGACCTGCACTGCCGGCAAGTGCCAGTAGCGCTCAGACTTACCAGTTCAAATCGACGCCGAGCACGTCAGGATCTCGCCGCACACCGGTGAACAGCTGTCGTGCGCGGTGGAACACGTCCCGCCCGCCTCGGCGCCTCGTGGGCAGCTCGAGACGAACGCTGCACACGGCGGCTGGGTGTAGTTCGCGCGCCAGACGAGCGCAGGGCTCGCGGCCGGAGGGGGTGTCGCCACGTGCGGCGTCGGGGCACCGCAAGCGGCGATCGCGATCAACAACGCGAACAGGCGAGTCTTCATACCGACTCTAAACGGGCCGCGCGCGCAGGCGGTTTGTTACATCCGACGTTACTGACAGCTCGGCGTCGAGTTGACGTCGAGACCCGCACACGCCGTCGATTGAAACGCGCCGGTCAAATGCGCGTCACCACCGGTGCAGTTCGAGAACGCGGCGCAGCTCAAGGTCACGTCGACGCGATCTGGGTCGAGATCGTGTCCTTCGCGTCGAACGCGCGACCATTGACCGTGCCATCGACGTGCGTGGTCGACGCTGGAGCGTCGATGGTGCTCGGCGCGTCGACGGTGGCCGACGGAGTATTGCCGCATGCGGCGAATGCGATCGCGATCAATGAAGCTCGATGAGTCATATGCCCGCGACCTCAGCAAGCGCCGCGCCAGCGCAACATGGCTGCGATCGCTGCGCTCGCGTCGACGACTGCGACATCGTTGTCGATCGTGTGTCGGCTGCCCCTCGTTCTGCGTGTCACTGCGGCCGGTTGGCGCACCGCCCGCTGCGTCGCGATGCGTCTCAGTTTCTCGAGTGGCGTGGCTCACGCGGCGCGCACGCGTCCACGCCGCCGACCCTCGCCGCGCAACGCTCGTGCGCGGGCATTCATCTCGCGCTCCTCGGCATCTGTGCGGTGATCGTAGCCGAGCAGGTGACATAACCCGTGCGATGCGAGATGAACGAGCTCGGCGTAAAGCCCTCGCTTCGCCTGCCGACGTGCAGTGTCGACGGAGATGACGATGTCGCCGAGCAGATCCGGATCTGCGGCGGCGGCCTCACGCTGTGCGAACGCGAGGACATCGGTCGGCTTGTTCTTGCCGCGAAAGCCGCGGTTGAGCTGGTGGATCGCGTGATCGTCGGTCAATCGGAGCGCGACCTCGTAGCGCGCCTGTCCGTCGCGACGCGCCGCCGCGGTCACCATTCGCGCGACCTCGCGCCGCAAGCGCTGCCGCAATGCCGCCGACAGCACGACCCCTTGGTCGACGCCTAGCGACAAGCTCATCGCGCGCGCGGTTTCTTTTCCCACACGCGCGAGCCGACGAACACATCGAACAGCTCGACGTCTAGCTGGCCGCGCTTGACGTCGCCGCTCAAGATGTCGAGTGCTTTCTCGACCGGCATCGCCTTCTTGTACGGTCGGTCGCTGGCGGTCAGCGCGTCGTAGATGTCGGAGATGGCCATCATCCGCGCCGGCACCGGAATCTGCTCGCCGCGCAGCTTGCGCGGATAGCCCGTGCCGTCGAGCTTCTCGTGATGCGCCCCGGCGATCTCGGGCACGTCGCGCAGCGTGCGGCTCCATGGAATCTTGCGCAGGAAGTTGAACGTGTGGACGACGTGGCTGTTGATCTCGAGCCGCTCCTCTTCGGTGAGCGAGCCACGCCGGATCTGCAGCGAGCTCGCTTCGATCGGCTGGAGGAACGGCAACGTCGTGCCGGTGTCGTCGTTGTAGGACATCCCGGCGATCACCGCGATCCGCTCGAACCCGCCCTCTTCGAGCACGGTCGGCTCGTTCGACGCGAGGATAAATTTGATGATGTCGTCGAGCTCGGCGACCTTGGCCACCATGTCGCGATCGGTTGCGGCGAGTTGCTCGGCGATCTCGTCGCGCGACGCCTCCATGAGGTAGCGCACGCGACGCTCGAGCCCTTCGATCTGATAGCCGCGTTTGATCAGCTGGAACCGCTGCTGGATCAGCTCGCGCTCGTGCTCGTAAAGCTTCTTGGCCTTGACTAGCACCGACTCGCGGACCCCGACCTTGCCGAAGTCGTGGAGCAGCGCTGCGTACTCGATCTGCGTGAGGTCGTCGCGCGAGAACAGCACGTCGCGATACGGCCCGGTCGCGGCGTGGTTGACCGCCTCGGCGAGGTTGACGGTGAGCGTCGCGACGCGCTCGGAGTGACCCGACGTCGTCGGATCGCGAGATTCGATCGCGCTGACCGACGCTTTGACGAAGCTATCGAACAGCGTCTTGACCTCTTCGTAGAGCAAGACGTTCTCGAGCGCGATGCCAGCTTGCGACGCGAGCGCCGAGACGTACGCGACCGACACGTCGTCGAACGGCACGACGCCATCTTCGAAGTCCGCCGGCTGATCGAGCGCGATGTAGCCTTTGGCTCGTTTGTTGAGCAGTTGGATCACGCCGATTACCTCGGCGCGCGCCGAGATCATGGGCACCGCGAGCACGCTGCGCGTCTGGTAACGGTATTTGTCGTCGAACGCGCGGTCGTGAATGAACCCACGTGGGTTATTGCCAGTGCCGGGCTCGTCGAGGCTGTAGAGATCCGGCACATCGATCACGATGCCGGACATCACGCACGAGCCGACGATCGACGACGCCGACACCGGCATCGTAAACCCGGCCGGCTGGACGTTGCGCGAGTCGTTCTGCGACACCGCGAACAACAGCTTGCGCTTGCTGACATCCTCGTCGTGACCTTCGACGATGTAGACCGAGCCCGCATCCGCCGACGCGACCTCGCACGCGCGCTTGAGAATGATCGCGAGCAGCGAGCGGATGTCGCGCTCTTGCGACAGCGCGCGGCCGATCGAGATCAACATGTCGTTCTCGTGTCGCGACCGCTCGAGCTCGAGCTCGAGAGCCGCCGTGCTGATTCGCAGCCCGATCGCATCGGCGCGATTGCGCAACGTCAGCAACAGCCGGGTCATCGAGATCGGCGACGTCAGCGCCGTCAGATCGACATCAACCAGGTCGCCGTGGACATCGGGGCGCTTACCCGAGCTCAGCTGAGGCGATGCACCGGCATCGAGCTGCGCCTCCTCGAGCTCTCGATCTTGGCCGACCACGATCAGGCCGTAGTTGCCGGACCGAGCGCGGATCAAATGCGGGAGCATCGCCGCGCGGTCGCGCCACACTTCGGGCCAGACCAGCACGAGCATCACCGCCGTGCGCGACCGCTGCGAGCTCGTCTCGAGCTCGATCCAGCCTTCGCCCTGGCGGCGTACGCGATAGCCGACCATCCGGCGATCGCGCGAGACCGCGTTCACCAGATCATCGGGGGTGGCTACCGCCATGGCTTAGGAGTCTAGCCCGCCTGCCGTCGGCTTGGGTGGCCGCGCGTCACGCTCTCGTTGCTCGGAACGGGCCCGATCGCGGCGGTCGTAGGCGCGGATCAGTGCTGCGACCAGGGGGTGACGCACCACGTCCGCATCGCTGAACTCGATCGAGGCGATGCCGCGAATCTCTGCCACCAATTCGAGCGCGTCGCGCAAACCGCTGCGTTGGCCCGGTGGCAGGTCGGTTTGAGTCTGATCGCCCGTGATCACGAGCTTCGCGCCGTAGCCCATGCGGGTGAGGAACATCTTCATCTGCGCCGGTGTCGTGTTCTGGGCTTCGTCGAGCACGATAAAGCTCTCGTTCAGCGTGCGACCGCGCAAGAACGCGAGCGGCGCAACTTCGATCGTGTCGTCGGCCATCATCCGGGTCAGCTTCTCCGGATCGATCATGTCGTGCAGCGCGTCGAATAGCGGCCGCAGGTACGGATCGACCTTCTCTTCGAGTGTGCCCGGCAGAAACCCGAGGCGCTCGCCTGCCTCGACCGCGGGTCGGGTCAAGATGATGCGGCGGACGTGCTTGTCGAGCAAAGCGCGGACCGCCATCGCCATCGCGAGATAGGTCTTGCCGGTACCCGCGGGGCCGATCGCGAACACGATGTCGTTGTCCCGGACGTAGTCGACGTACTGTTTCTGGGCTGCGCCCTTTGGCGCGATCGGGCGCCCGGCGCGCGGTGTCAGGATCGTTTCGCCGAAGACGGCTTGGATGGACGCTCCCGGAGCCGCGCCGGAGATCATCTTGACCGCGCGCACGACGTCGTCGGAGCCGAGCGCTCGACCGCCGAGGGCGAGCGCGTACAACTGCTCGAGTGCGGTCCTCGCAGTCTCGACCGCCGCTTCATCGCCTTCGATCGTGAGCTCGTTGCCGCGCAGATGTAGCTCGACGCCCGCGCTCCGCTCGACCAGCTTGAGCCGCGAGTTCCCCGCTCCGCACAAAGCCTGCAGGGCCTCGGGATCGTCGAACGTCAGCTTGTCGCGGCGGGGTGACTTCGGCACGGCGGTGTCGGCGTATAGCACGCCATGCGGTAGGTTGCGGGGATGACCGCTGTTGCCCCTGGCGCTTCGCTCGCGCGGCTCGTCGAGATCATGGACCGCCTACTCGCCCCCGACGGCTGCCCGTGGGATCGCGAGCAAACTCTCGACTCCCTGCGGCCGTTCCTCGTGGAAGAATCGTATGAAGTACTCGATGCGATCGGTCGCAACGATGTGCCCGGCCACTGCGAGGAGCTCGGCGACTTGCTCATGCAGGTCGTCTTTCAGGCTGCGATCCGCCGGGCCGAAGGCGCCTTTGCGATCGATGATGTCGTGGCCGGCATCTCCGACAAGCTCGTCCGCCGCCACCCGCATGTGTTCGCCGATGCGAAGGGTGTCGACACCGCGGCACAGGTGCTCGAGCAATGGGACGAGATCAAGGCGAAGGAGAAACCGAAGCGAGAGCGCGTGCTCGACGGCGTGCCGTTTGGTCCGGCGCTCGCGCGTGCACAGAAGCTCGGTCAGCGTTGTCGCAAGGTCGGCTTCGATTGGCCCGGGTGGGAAGGCTCGTTCGCCAAGGTCGAAGAGGAAGTGGCCGAGGTCAAAGCCGCGATCGGAGAACGCGATCAGGCGGCGATCCACGGGGAGCTTGGCGACTTGCTGCTCGCAACCGTGAACCTCGCTCGCAAACTCGAAGTCGACGCCGAAGCGGCGCTCCTCGACGCGACGGCGAAGTTCCAACGCCGATTCGAAGCAGTCGAAGACAAGCTCGCCGCTCGTGGGAAAACACCAGCGCAATCCAATCTCGATGAGATGGATGCCGCGTGGAACGAAGTGAAGCTCGATGAGGCGCGTGTGACGCGAAAGTGACGCTTTTTTGTGCAACCGCGATCGAACAGAAACGATCCCGTCGAGAGCTGCACCACGCCACTCGATCGGTCCGCAACTTATCCACAGAACCGGTGGGTACTCCCGCGGGACTAGTCCGAAAAACCCGTTCTGGACCGAAGGCTTGACAGGGCGTTCCTCGTCGCGGTAAACGCACGCTCCCCCTAGGAGCATTGTCCGTGGCCAATATCGCATCTGCCCAGAAGCAGAACCGCAAGATGATCAAGCACCGTGCGCGCAACCGCGCCGCGATGGCCTCGATTCGTACTGCCGTTAAGACCGCCCGCACCGCCGTTGACGCGAAGGCTGGCGATGCCGCCGCCGCGATCAAGTCGGCCGTCGCGATGGTCGACTCGGCCGTCACGAAGGGCATCCTCAAGCGCCGTACCGCTTCACGCTACGTTTCCCGTCTCGTCACGCGCGCGAAAGCCTAACTACCGACGGTGGGCGTCGACTCGGGGTTCATCCTCGTTCGCCCGCCGGCCGCGCTTCCGCGAGCATCGCGCTCGCGCGTCGCACCGTTCACGGCCCGGCGCTCGCTATGGTCGCTCAAGGATCACGAGAACGCGCTCGCAAGCGTTGCGCCGCGGAGGCAGGCCGCGTAGCGAGCGCCGAACAGCCTGGCTGCGCGCGACCGATGATCGTCACGCGCATTCCCACTCGAACAGCTGTTCAAGTCGTTTGGTATCTGGATCGCGGGCTAGCAGCGTGAACCAGGTGAACACGTCTTGTTCGCGCCCCACGAGCTGCCGCACGTCGCAGTGAAGCGCTTGCTACCGCAGGGGCACGCCAGCTCGAAAAACGAGTTAACTGGCTCGCCATGCCCGTCGAACTTCCACTCGATCTGTTCGACAGCTGTTGCGCATAGATCCCCAAGTGCACACGGCGGATGGCCCCGATAGAACGCCAGCTGCTCCGAAAGCGGCACGTTCATCTCCCACGCGATCTCTCCGGTCTTCGGGTCGACAGTTCCGCCCATGCCGGTCAGCATACCCCTGCTCGACTCGAACCGATGGGTCGCTGCTGCGCGCACGATGGCGTCGAGTCCATGTACCGCTGGGACATCACGGCCACTGCGCGCATCTGTCGTCGATATCAGCGCGCCGATGCGTAGGTCCACTGACAGCCGCGAACGCGGTGCTGCGACCACGACCGGCGTGGGTCAGTTCTCGCCGTCGTCCTCGCCGCCGGCCGTGCTGATGCCGTACTTGCGCAACAGCTTGTGGAGATACTTGCGGTCCATGTCGGCGTCGCGCGCGGCCTTCGAGATGTTGCCGTCGGCGCGCTTGATCAGCCACGCGAGGTATCGGCGCTCGAACAGCTCGTTCCATTTCTCTTTCGTGTCGCGGAACGACTCGCCCGGCTCGAACTCGATCGCATCGCGCAGCTGAACGCCCTTGGCGGGGCCGGCGTCGTTGCCGAGCGGCGCGACCAGCATCCCCGGGTCGCCGCCGAGAGCGAGCGCGCGTTCGATCACGTTGCGGAGCTCGCGGACGTTGCCAGGCCAGTCATGCGCCATCAGAGCGGCGCGAGTCGATTCGGCGAGCGCGGTCACGCCCTCGGGCGACAGCTTGCGCATGATGCTGTCGATCAGCAGCGGGATGTCTTCGCGGCGTTCGCGCAGCGCCGGCGCCGTGATCGGCACGACGTTGAGTCGAAAATACAAGTCCTCGCGGAACTTGCCCTTCTCGACTTCGGAACGCAGATCTTTGCGAGTCGCGGCGATGACGCGGAGATCGACCTTGAGCGTCTTGGCACCGCCGACTCGGCGGAACTCGCGCTGCTCGAGCACGCGCAATAGCTTCGGCTGGAGATCGAGCGATAGCTCGCCGAGCTCGTCGAGGAACACCGTGCCGCCGCTCGCGAGCTCGAACGCGCCTTGCCGGGCGTTGACCGCGCCGGTGAATGCGCCCTTCTCGTGGCCGAACAACTCGCTCTCGATCAGCGTGCCGGCGACCGCGCCGCAGTCGACGACGATGAACGGCTTGTCGCCGCGGGGCGATAGCTGGTGCAGCGTCCGCGCGATCATGTCCTTGCCTGTGCCGGTCTCGCCTTCGATCAGGACGGTCGCGTCGGTCGGGGCGATCTTCTCGATCAAGCCAAAGATCTCGCGCATCGCCGGCGACTTGCCGACCATCTCGCCGAGCGCCTCCTTCTCGGAAGGCATGATCTCGATGCGTTCTTCGAACGGCGTGAACTTGATCTCGGTGGCGCCGACCGCGATGACCGAGCCGGCGCGGAGGTACGCCTCTTTGACCTCAGCGCTGTCGAGGAACGTGCCGTTGGTCGATTTCAGGTCGCGCACGAGGTAGCCCTTCGCGTCGCGCGCGATCTCGAAGTGAACGCGCGACACGGTCTCATCGGCGAGCACGAGATCGTTTTCCGGGGCTTTGCCGATACGGATAACATCGCCTGCGATCAGGAACTCGGTGCCCCGCTGCGGGCCCTTGATCACGACGAGCTTGCATCGGCGCAGGTTGACGGTCGCTGGCGTCGCCTCTCGGCGGATCCGCGTCCCCGTCAAGTGCTCCATCACAGGAATCGTATCACGCCACGCCAACTAGCCCCGATCGCTCAAGCTGCTTCGCGGCCTCGACTTGTTGTGCTCGGAGCGACAACGAAATACCTTTTAGCTGGTGCTGCGCATCTACGGGGTACTGGCGAGCTGTGCGCTCGCGCTGGTCTGCCTGTGCGGTATCGCGCACGCACAACCGGCAGCGCCCGCCAAGCCATCCGATGCGCCGCTGCCGTCGTGCCTCGACCAGACGCTCGCCGGCGAGCTCGGCTCGACCCTGAAGCCGCGCGGCGTTCAGAAGCGCAACTTCCGCAAGAAGGGCAACTTCGTCGTCGTCGTTCACGGCGGTTTGTACGGTGGCGACCTGACGTCATCGAGTTGGTTCGCGGGCGGCTCGCTCGGCTATTTCTTCACCGAGGATTTCGGCGTTCAGGCGGAGTTCGATCTGACGCCGATGCAGCTCGACCTCGACGCGCCGATCAACCAGTTCTTCGGCGATAGCCGATTCGTTCCGGCGATGGCGTACGTCGCGCTCGGCAACTTCATGTGGTCGCCGATTCACGCGAAGCTCAAGCTCGGCGGCGGCATCGTCCATGCCGACATCATGTTGTTCGCGGGCGGCGGCCGAATGTTCCACGACGCGGTCCAGGGCTTGTCGTTCGACGCCGGCACCGCGCTCGACCTGTTCGTCACCAACTGGGTGACGATTCGGTTCGACGTCCGTGACCTGACCGCGGTCGAGGACATCGCAGGCGAGTCGCGGTTCACCAACAACCTGATCGCAACCGCGGGACTCGCGTTCTGGATCGGGCCGAAGCCATGACCGCGCGGATCCTGTTAGTGCTCGCGGT
>Ga0265338_10008844_pt1 | contig 12152 bp, 7 predicted proteins | sample 42126metaG_FD_193579 | JGI IMG/M metagenome (GOLD analysis project Ga0265338, IMG submission 193579) | Rhizosphere microbial communities from Carex aquatilis grown in University of Washington, Seatle, WA, United States - 4-21-26 metaG | ecosystem: Host-associated > Plants > Roots > Rhizosphere >... | reverse complement strand
GTCGGTGATCACCGTGGACTTCGCCCCGGGCGCCGACCCTGCGGAGGTGCAGGAGCGTCTGGCGGGCCGCCTTGCCGAGGGGACCCGGTCGCTTCCGGCCGGGGTCGATCCCCCCCGGCTAGAGCCCCTCGCCTCGCCCGCGGGCGACGTCCTGGAGGCGGGTTTCACCAGCGCGCGGCTGGATTCCATGCAACTGCGCAGCCTGGTGCAATGGCAGGTCCGTCCGCGCCTCCTTGCTGTGCCGGGCGTGGCTCGGGTCGAGATCCATGGCGGCCAGACGCGGCGGATCGAGGTGAGGGCCCGGCCGGGCGATATCTCCGACAGCGACCTTGGACTTCTGGACGTGGTGCGCGCGGTGCAGCGCTCCACCAGCATCGCCGGCGCCGGCTTCATCGACACCCCCACCCAGCGGGTGCTGATCGAGCCCCGCGGCCAGGCCCTGACCGCCGACCAGGTGGGCGCCGGCCAAATCCAGTCGGCCGGCAACGCGCCGGTCCGCATCGGCGATGTCTCCGACGTGGCGGACGCCCCCGAGCCACAGGTCGGCGACGCCCTGGTGATGGGCCGCCCCGGCGTCGTGCTGGCGGTCCAGGCCCAATATGGCGCGAGTACGGTGGACGAGGCGCGGGCCGCCCAGCGCGCGCTGGACGAGGTGCGGCCCGCCCTCGAGGCGCAGGGCGTGGTGGTGACCGCCGGCCTGGACCGGCCGGATGCGGTGATCTCATCGGCGGTCCGCAGCGTCTTCATCGACCTGGCCATCGGCGCGGGACTGGCCCTGGCGCTCATGCTGATCGCCCTCAGGGACGCGCGGGCGGCGCTCGTGTCGTTCCTGAGCCTGCCCCTGGCCCTGGTGCTGACGGTCGCGGCCCTGCGCCTCTTCGGCTTCAGCCTGAACACCATGACCCTCGGCGGCCTGGTCCTCGGGCTGGGCGTGCTGATCGACGATGGTCTGATCGACGTCGAGAACATCATGAGCCGGCTCAGGGACGCAGACGCGCGCCACGCGTCCCATGCCGAGGCGGTGCTGCGCGCCTCGCTCGAGGTGAGGACGCCGGTGATGGTCGGGGCCTTGGTGATCGCCCTGGCCCTGACCCCGCTCCTGCCACTGCCCGGCGCCGCGGGGGCGTTGCTGCGACCCTTGGCCATCGCCGCCATGCTGGCCATGGCCGCCTCGGTGCTCGTCGCCCTTCTGGCCACCCCGGGCCTGGCCATGCTGCTGCTGCCTCACGTGGGACCCGAGCCGCATCCGCCGATCGTCCAGCGCCTGCGCGCCGCCCACGGCCGCTGGATCGAGCGCTGCTGCGCATCCCCCGCGCCTTTGGCTTGGCCGGTGCTGGTGCTGGTGCTCGCCGCCGTGGCAGCCCTGGCGTTGCTGGCCCGCCCCGGGCCGCCCCAGCTCCACGGCGGGCGCATCCTGGTGGACCTCGAAGCGCCAGGCTCCATCTCGCCGGAGGCCATGCGCGACCTGGGCGCCCGCATCAGCCGCGACATCCTCGCCGCCCCCGGGGTCAGGACGGTCTCCGAGCAGATCGGCCGCGACCCCACCTCGCCCGAAGCCTGGGGCGTCGGCCGCGCCCGCATCGACGTCGGCCTCGGGCCCAGCCCCTCGATCGGCGATCAGGCGCGGGCCGCCGATGCCGTGAGCAGGGCTCTGGCGGCCTATCCCGGTCTCCATGCCCAGGTCAGCACAGCCTATGGCGTGGACGGCGGTCCGGAGCCCGTCGGCCGTTTTGCCGTCGCCGTGGCGGGCGAGGATGCGCAGGCGTTGGCGCCGGTCGCGGACCGCATCGCAGCTGTTCTGCGCACGCTTCCGCAGGCCGGGCCGGTGCGCGCGCCCGACCAGGCGACGGCTCCGGCCATGCGGGTGGACCTGAACTTTGACAGCCTGGCCATCTATGGCCTCTCCGCGGCGGACGTGATGGAGACCGTGCAGGTCGCCTTCGAAGGCGAGCGCGCGGGCCAGGTCTATGAGGCGGGGCGCACCGTCGATCTGGCGGTCACCGCCGGGGCCGACACCCGACGGGATCCCGAGGCTGTGGGCGAGCTGTTGCTGCGCTCGTCGTCAGGCTTCTCGACCCAGCTCAAGAAGGTGGCCAACGTCTATCTGACCGAGGCCCCGGCCAGCATCGGCCATGTCGGCGGCCTGCCCCAACTTGTGGTCAGCGCCGATCCGCCCGCCCGGGACGCCAGGGCCTTCGCCCAGGCCGCCCAGGCCGCCATCGCCAAGGACGTGGCTGCGCCCGCCGGGGTGGTCATCAGCTATCCCCGCCCGGCCGACGACGGCTCGAATGCCCGGCGCACCCTCCTGGTCGGCGCCCTGCTGGCCCTGGCGGCGGTCCTGGTCGTGCTGCTGCTGGCCTTCCGCAACAGCCGCTCGGCGCTGCTGATCCTCAGCGCCGGCCCTCCCGCCCTGGTGGGCGCCGCCGTTGTGATCCTGCTGCACGGCGGGCGCATGGGCTTCGGCGAGGCTGCCGGTCTCATCGCCCTCTTCGGCCTTTCGGCCCGCAACGCCATGCTGCTGCTGGCGCGGGTGGAAGAGCTGGTGCTGCGGCGTGGGCGCGAGTGGTCGATGGCCACGGTGGTCCAGGCCGCCGGCGACCGCCTGATCCCCATATTGGCGGCGGCCCTCTGCATCGGGCTGGGCCTGCTGCCGCTGATCCTGCTGGACCAGCAGCCGGGCGCCGAGATCCTGCGGCCCATGGCGGGCGTGATCCTCGCGGGCCTGGTCACCGGCTCGCTGTTCAGCGTCCTGGTGCTGCCGGTCCTGGTCCATGGCTTCTGGCGGCCTCATACGCCGGTCGAGGCGGCGTAGACCTGGAACTGACGGTCCGTTCGCTGCGCCCCCTATTCGAGGAGGAGGAGGCCGGCCTTCCGGTCACGCCTGGGACTCCGCCGCCTGGGTCAGACTGGGATAGCCTACACCCCGGCGGCGGCTGGCGTGGATTGGTGGATGATGGAGATCATCGTCCCGGGATCGCGACCAGTGACAATGATCCTGGCGTCGATTTGCCTCGCCAGAGCTTCGACGATGCTCGACCCGAGCCCTGCCTTGGCCGGCGTCGGGCCTCTGGGCATCCCCCGGCCATTGTCGCTGACCGAAAGGGTCCAGTCGGAGTGGTTGGAGTTGTAGCCGACCACGATCGCGCCGGCGCCCTCCGGGGAGAACGCGTGCTTCAAGGCGTTGATCACCAGTTCGGTGACGATCAGGCCCAGGGTGACTGAAACATCGGCCGTGGCCACGCTGTCGTCCGCCTCGACCGTCAGCTTCATTCTCTCGTGGTCGGAAATCATCGAGGCGCTGATGCTCTCGCAAAGCTCGGTGAAGTAGTCGCGCAGCGCCACCTCCCCAATCTGCGACGAGGCGAGCTGGCGCTGGAGAGCGGCCACGGACATCACCCGGCTGTGGGCGTCGAAAAGATATCCCTTGGTCTCCGGCGACGGCACCGTGCGCGCCCTCTGCATCAGAACGCTGGCGATGATCTGCAGGCTGTTGGCGACGCGGTGCTGCAGTTCCTGGAACAGCATCGCCTTTTCGCGCAGGAGGTCGTCCTTGACCCTGGCGGCCAGCCGGGCGTCGGTCACATCGGAGATTGAAAGCAGCAGGCGGATGTCGGCACCACCCTGGTAGTCGAGCCTGTGAGCGGTGATCACCAAGCGACGCTGACCACGCCCCGGACGGTCGAGATCCATCTCATAGGCGTCCACTTCCGCCGCGCCGGAAAGGGTGGCGCGAAGCAGGGAACGCAACTGGGGCACATCCCATTCGCCGTCGCCGAGCGAGAACATGGAGCGCCCGGGGGCGGTCGTCGGATCGATCTGGAAGGCGCGGCAGAACGAGCCGCTGGCGGCGACGACCGTCAGTTCGCCGTCGAGCAGCAGGATGGGGGCATCGGAGGAGGCGACAAGCGCCAGCGCCAAGCTGTCTGCAACAGCCGGTACTGTGGAAGGGTCGTTCGCCATCTGGAATCCAGGCCCGCGCGGAGGCTCGCAAATCGAAAGCCTTACGCTGGGAGGTCGGTGCAATAAGACTGAACCAAACAGGCCGAATCTACACGAACCAACTGCTAAGCTAACACATGTGTCAGCCAAGATTGCACTAAATCAGCGACCTGGGATCGGGTTCAGACCGAAGGAGTCTTTTGTTGGTCCGATGGATTCTGCCAACTCGCAGATTCATCAATGTTTCCAAGAAATGCTTGTCTGACGGCCATGGCCCGCCATAGCGCCGCGAGCCGGATGAATTCCAGAGATTCCGAATCCTGGGCGGAAGCTGCCGCGTTGTCCCAACATTCCGACGCATGTCGGTTGCATTCTTTGGCGTTCATCACGTCGTTGCCCAGCCCAAACACCGTGAGCGCTTAGCAAGGTTGATGGTTCCGTGGGTCTGTACAGCGTGTTCGGCCTTCACCGGCTTCTCATGCACGCGTTCAGCCGTCAGAAGTCGCTGGATCCGCGATCCAGACAATCGAAAAGAAGTGCGGCCGAAGCATCGCCAAAAGTGACGGCAAGCTTTGCTGTAGGATTCAAGCTCTACAATAGATATCGGTCGCGTCATTTATCCGACCTGGCTCCATATCGCGCAATCAAGCGTCACTGTAACTGATGGTAATCATCCGGTTTACCACAGAAATGCATTAACTATCGAGTCCGTATCACTGGGCCTGTGATGCACGCTTTTGTTGCAATCGCTTCGTCCCGTGCGGGGCGAGGAAGGTAAGGCCCGCGGGCCATGACGGAACAGGTGAGTCAGATGAGGCTTGCAGGCAGGCTCTTTATGGTCGCGCAAGGGCTGGGACTTGTGGTGGGCGTGGGCCTTGGCGTCCCGGTCCCCGACCCCGCCTCGGCAGGCAGTGCGACGACCCGCCAAACTTGGGAGAGCACGACCACTGTCCGATCCGCGACGAGCGCGATCCGCCGCCGCCCTCGGGTGAGGCCGATCATCAGGCGTTCCAGGCCGATCGCGATCGCCGTCACGAGACATTCCCGCTCGACGACGATGGTCAGACGCCCCGGGGCGAGTGTGATCACGACCCGTTCTTTGGTGAGAACGACCACCACCCATGCGTCGGGCAGCGTCGCCACCAGCCGTTTCTGGGCGGATGCCTCCATCACCCGTGCGTCGGCCGACGGCTACGATTCCCGTTCCGGGGCGAAAGCCGTCACCGACGGGTCCTGGCAGGATGCCTCCAGCGCCCGAGACGTGCCGAACGTCGCCGAGACCCGCTTCTCGCGGAACGCCGCCGGCGCTCGTGGCATGGTGAGCGCCAATGTGATGGCGTCGTGCCTGGTCCGGGCCGGCGACATCGACTTCGGTGACTACGTCGCCTCGGCTGATCTCGCCGACGACGTGGAAAGCGAAATCCGCGTGACCTGCAGCGCCGGCCAGAGCTTCGATATCGCCCTGGGCGCGGGCCAGGCCATCGGCGCGACGGTGGCGGCGCGCAGCCTGACCTCCCGCTCCAGCACTCTTCCGTACATCCTCTACACGTCTCCGCGACGTCGCACCGTCTGGGGAGACGGTTCGCTCTCGACGTCCACCATGAGCGAGACGGGGAGCGGCTTGCAGCAGACCTATACGGTCTTCGGGCGGATCCAGCCGGGCCAGTTCGTGGCGCCGGGACGCTACAGCGACACATTCGACATCACCCTAAGCTACTGACGTCGATGTCGCCCCATCGGACGGCCTTTGCGCTGCTCCTCGCCGCGATGATCGCTGGGCGCCTCGGAAGTGCGACGGCCTTGGCGGCCGCCTTCGAGGTGGCGCCCACCACTATCGAACTCTCACCTGGAGGGGGCGCCGCCCTCGTGAGGATCACGAACCGGGGGGCGCAGGCGGTCACCATCCAGGTGCGAACCTTCGACTGGCGCCAATCGGGCGACAGGGACTATCTGACTCCCAGCACGGGGCTGGCGGCCAGTCCGACGACGGCCCAGCTGCCGCCAGGCGGCCGGCGGACCATCCGGTTGCGCGAGCGTGGGCCGGCGTCCACAGGCGAGCACGCTCATCGTCTTCTGATCAGCGAGCTGGCGTCGGGCGCTGTCGCCGCCCCGGGCCGGGTGCGGATGCTGTTGCGGTTCAGCCTGCCGGTGTTCAGGCCCGCGGGGGAAACCTCCGGCGCGGCGAGACTCGTATGGGATGCGCGTATCGCCGGCGGCCAGTTGATCGTGACCGCTGCAAACCCGGGACCGCGCCATGCCAAACTCGTCAACCTCGCGGTCGTTGGCGACGGAGCGCCGACCAGGAACGAAGTGGCGCCGATGGTCTATGTGCTCGCGAATGCATCCAGGAGTTGGCGGCTCCCGGCCGGCGCGATCGTGCCGACCGCCAACCTGACGCTCAAGGCCGAGGACGCGCTTACCGGCAGACCCCTGATCTGGATCCTGCAGGTGCATCGCCCCAGCGAAGGTTCGACGCGGCGATCCCGGACCTATCCCGATGGCCCGCCGTCTGGAGAGCGCGGCTCCGACAGCCGATAGACCAAAAGGTTCGCCAGCGGAGCAGGGCCTCAATTCATCAGGCCGGGCCACAGCCCTCGGCCCCACATCTTCTCGCCATGATCGGGCGCCGACGCCCCGTGGCTCGGCGGCGAAAGCCTAGGTCTGCGCCGGCTCCCCCGCCTCGTCCAACGGCTGGCTGACCCGGAGCGCGGTGATCTGGTTCCGCTGACGGCGCACCACCTGGAAGCGGTGTCCGTGGAAGATGAAGGTCTGGCCGGGTTCCGGGATGGTCTGGGCTTCGTGGATCACCAACCCCGCGACCGTGACCCAGTCGTCATCCGGCAGGTCCCAGTCCATGGCGCGATTGAGGTCGCGGATGGTCACCTGACCGTTGACGGCCACCGAGCCGTCAGGTTGGCGGCGCACGCCCTGGACGGGCATGTCGTACTCGTCCTCGATCTCGCCGACGATCTCCTCGAGGATGTCCTCCAGCGTCACAAGACCCTGCAGGGCGCCATATTCGTCGACCACCAGGGCCAGGGGATTCTTGGCGCGCAGGAAGGCGCTGAGCTGGTCCTTCAGGTTGGTGGTTTCGGGGATGAACCAGGGGGCGCGGGCGATGGCCATGATATCGATGTGGTCGGCCTTGCCGCCCTTGGCCGCCACCGCCTTGAGCAGGTCGCGGGCATGGATCACCCCGACGATATTCTCCGGGTCGTCCTTGAACAGCGGCAGGCGGGTGTGGGGCGCGTTCATCGCCTCGGCGACCAGTTCGCGCGGCGAGAGGTCGGCGTCCAGCATGGCGATGGCCTTGCGATGGACCATCACCTCCGAGACGTCCATGTCCGACAGGTCCAGGACCGCCCCCAGCATGCGCCGGTCGCGGCTCTCGATGGCGCCGCCCTCGTGATGGAATTCCACCGCGCCGCGGATCTCCTCGTGGGCGGCGAAGACGTCGGCCTTCAGGTCGATGTTCACGCCGAACAACAGCAGGGTCCGGCGCACGACCCACTGGATGGCGTCGACGATCGGGTCCAGCAGCTTCACGAAGAACAGGATGAAAGCGGACAGGCCCCGCGCCACGTCGTCGGGGCGGGTGATGGCGAGGGTCTTGGGCAGCACCTCCACGAACACCAGCACCAGGACGGTCATCACCGCGGTGGCGATCACCACGCCCCAGGCCCCGGGTACGACCTTGCCGATGAACTCCGTGGCCAGGGCCGAGCTCAGGATATTGATCAGGTTGTAGCCGAGCAGGACCGCGCCGATCATGCTCTCGCGGTCGCCGATCAGGCGGTTGACCCGGCCGGCGGCCTTGTACCCATCCTTTTCCAGCTGGTGCATGCGCCCGCGGCTGGCCGCCGTCAGGGCCGTCTCGGCGGCCGAGAACAGGGCCGAGACCGACAGCAGCACCAGGATCAGGACGAATACGCCCCACAACGTCGCGATCATGCCCGGGCTCCCTCTTCGATCAGGAAGGCGCGCACCTGTCCGGCGTCCACCTCCTTGGCCACGAACGCCTGGCCCAGGCCCCTGGCCAGGATGAAGGTGAGCTTGCCGCCCTCGGCCTTCTTGTCCTGGAGCATGTGGCCGACCAGGGCGTCGGCGGCGAACGGCCCGGCGCCGATCTCGGACATCCGTGAAGGCAGGCCGGCGCCGGCGATGGCGGCCGTGGCCCGTTCCGCCTCCTGGCCGGTGCAGAGTCCCATCCGGGCGGAGAAGCGGAAGGCCAGGGCGCAACCCAGGGCCACGCCCTCGCCATGGAGCAAGCCGTCCCCGAAGCCGGTCTCGGCCTCCAGGGCATGGCCGAAGGTGTGGCCGAGATTGAGCAAAGCCCGGCGACCGGAGGTTTCCTTCTCATCCTCGGCGACGATCTCGGCCTTCATCTCCACGGAACGCGCGACGGCCCGGCCCAGCGCCTGGGGTTCGCGCGCCAGGGCCCGGGCGCCATTGGCCTCCAGCCACTCGAAGAAGGCGAAGTCGCCGAGCAGGCCGTATTTCAGCACCTCGGCGTAGCCCGCCCGCATCTGCCGCTCCGGCAGGGTCCCCAGCACGTCCAGGTCCGCCAACACCAGCCGCGGCTGGTGGAAGGCGCCGATCAGGTTCTTGCCCTGCGGCGTGTCGATCGCCGTCTTGCCCCCCACCGAGGAGTCCACCTGGGCCAGCAGGGTGGTGGGAATCTGGATGAAATCGATGCCGCGCTTGTAGATCGCCGCTGCGAACCCTGCGAGGTCGCCCACCACGCCGCCGCCGAAGGCCGTGATCAGGTCGCCGCGATCCAGCTTCAGGTCCAACAGGCGGCCGGACAGCTCGGCCAAGTGGGCGAAGCTCTTGGTCTCCTCGCCTGGCGGCAGGGCGATCATCTCGGCCTGGATCCCGGCGGCCGCCAGGCTGCGGACCAGCGCCTGGCCGTGCGCGGCCGCGACGGTCTCGTCGGTGACCACCGCCGTGCGCCCGCGCTTCAGCAGGGGGCGGATCAGCTCTCCCGCCTGGGTCAGGAGGCCCGGCCCGATCAGCACGGGATAGGCCCGCTCGCCGAGCCCCACGTCGATCCTGGTCATCATCCTGCCGCCGGCTCGAGCCTGAGCTTCAGGGCGGCCAGGAGGGCGTCGACCGCGGCGTTGGCCGGGCGGTCGTCGGTCACGATGGTGATGTCGGCCTCCGCATAGATCGGGTAGCGCTTGTCCATCAGCTCCTGCAGCACTTCGCGCGGATCGCGGCCGATCAGCAGCGGGCGGGTGTTCTTGCGCCCCACCCGGCGCACCATCACGTCCAGATCCGCCTTCAGCCAGACGGTGATGGCTTTCTGCTTCATCAAAAGGCGTGTCTGCGGGTCCATGAAGGCGCCGCCGCCGCTGGCCAGCACGTGTCGCGGCTCCTGCAGCAGGCGTCCGATGACACGCCGTTCGCCAGCGCGGAATTCGGCTTCGCCCAGCTCGGCGAAGATCTCGGGGATGGTGCGGCCCGCGGCGGTTTCGATCTCCTGGTCGGCGTCGCGGAACGGCATGTCGAGCGCCTGCGCCAGGCGCCGTCCGATGGTGGATTTGCCTACGCCCATCAGGCCCACAAGCGCTATGGTGCGCTCGTTGGGGGGCGGATCGGACGTCATCGCTGCGCCTTTCGGTCTTTGCGCGGGCAGGCGAATCGGCCGCTAGCGGTTATTGGGAGCCCCTGCATGGCTGACCCCGCCTTTACACGATCGAGCGCCGCTGCGCCAAACCGCAGGCTGCGCCGCCTCGGACCGGTGTTCGCGCTGCTGACCGGCCTGGGCCTCGGCGGACCGGCCCTGGCCCAGGTGGACGTCCAGCCCCTGGCGGCGCCGGACCTGTTCTCGACCGGCGGCGGCCATTCGGACCTGCCCCCAGACCTCTGGCGCGGGTCCTCGGGCGCCCTGGCCAGGCAGGTGATCCCCGAGCTAACCACCCATCCCCTGACTCCGGCCGGCGCGGCCCTGGGGCGCCACCTGCTCGACGCCGGCGCCAATGGCCCGGAGGGGGCGGGCAACGATCCCGAACTCGCCGGCGCCCGGGCCGAAGCGCTGCTGCAGCTGGGCGACGTGGCCGCGGCCGAGACCATCGCCTCGGCGTCCCAGAACCTGCCCCAGCTGCCGGCCATGTCGCGGGTGGTGGCCCAGGCCGACCTGATCGCCGGGCAGGACGACAAGGCCTGCGCCGTCGGCGACGGCCTCGCCATGGGCCGCGAAGGGGCCTTCTGGCTCAGGCTGCGCGCCTATTGCCAGGCCCGCGCCGGCCAGGCCGCCCCCGCCCAGCTCACCCTCGAACTGGCCGAGCAGCAGGAGCATCGGCCGGATTTCGAGCGGCTGATGACCGCCCTGCTGGCGGGGCCCCAGCCGAAGGCCAAGATCCAGCCGACCCTCGACGACGCCCTCGACTTCGCCATCTCGCGCAAGCTCGGGCTCGACTGGCTTGCGGCCATGGACGCCGCGCCCGCCTCCATCGCCGTGGCCGTGGCCAAGGATGCCGCCCAGCCGCCCGCCGCGCGGCTGGCCGCCGCCGCCCGGGCCGCCCGCCTGGGCATCGCCACCCCCGAGGCCTATGCCGCCCTGACCCCGGCGCCCAACGCCCTGCCGGCCGCCGACACGCCCGGGCCTCTCGGCGAAGCCAACCTGGTCGCCCTGGCCACATCGACCAACGACCTGACCCTCAAGGAATCGGCGATCATCATGCTGTTGCGCCGGGCCAAGGATGGTCCGGAGTTCCAGGCCCTCTCGCGCCTGGTCGAGCCGGCCATCGTGCAGCTGATGAACGCCAAGCCGGTGCTGCGCCAACCCTTCATGTTCGCCATGGCGGCCGCCTCCACCGGCGACATCGCCTCCGCCCGGGCGGCGCGGGCCCAGGTGGGGCAGGGCGGCCAGTCGCCCGCGCCGGTGGATCTCGCCTTGCTGGACGCCCTGATCGTGGTGGCCACCGACCCCGTCGATCCCACGGTGATGCGGGGCCTGGAGGCGGCGGCGGCCGGGGCGGAGGGCGCGGCCAAGGCCCGCACCTCGGGCGCCCTGGCGCTGCTCGGTGGCTTCGTTCCCCTGGGCCCGCAGGCGCGCTTCGAGGCGGCCGACGGGGATCCCGGCCCCGCCCTCTCGCCGGCGGCTCGGCTCCTGGTCCTGGAGCAGGCGGCCGAGCAGGGCCGCATGGGCGACACCGCCCTCTATGTCCTGGCCACCGGCGTCGACGCCGGGCCGCACGGCCCTCCGCCGGGCGAGCGGGCCCTGATCATCCGCGCCCTGCGCCAGGTTCATTTGGACGCCGACGCCCGCGCCTTCGCCGTCGAGGGCCTGGTCGCGCTCCAGGCCCACCCCTGACGTGGCCGATATGGGCGGCGCCTGGGCCGAGGCGTTCCTGGAGATGATGGCGGTCGAGCGGGCGGCGGCCAGGAACACCCTGACCGCCTATGGCAAGGACCTGACGGACGCCTCCGGCTTCCTCGGCAGGCGCGGGCGGGACCTGAGCTCGGCCTCGGCCGAGGACGTGGAAGCCTATTTCGCCGACCTGGGCGCGAGGGGCCTTTCAGCCTCGACGGCCGCCCGGCGGCGGGCGGCGGTGCGCCAGTTCTATCGCTTCGTGCTGGGCGAGGGCTGGCGCCGGGACGACCCGTCGCGCCGCGTCGATGCGCCCAAGAGGGGCCGGCCGCTGCCCAAGGTGCTGAGCCGCGAAGAGGTCTCGGCCCTGATCGCGGCCGCCGGCGCCAAGGACGGGGCCCAGGGCCTGCGCCTGAATTGCATGATCGAGCTGATCTATGCCTCGGGCCTCCGGGTCTCCGAGCTGCTGGCCTTGCCCATGGCGGCGGTGGCGCGCGATCCGGCCTATCTGATGGTGCGAGGCAAGGGCGGCAAGGAACGGCTGGCGCCTCTGAACGACGCCGCCCGCACGGCGATAAAGACCTATCTCGAGGTGCGCGCCGGCTTTCTGCCCAAGGGGTCGAAGGTCAATCCCTGGCTGTTCCCCTCCCGCGGCGCCGAGGGCCGGCTGACCGCCCGCCGGCTCGCCCAGCTGCTCGACGAGGCCGCCATCCAGGCGGGGATCGACCCGGGCCGGGTCAGCCCGCACGTGCTTCGCCACGCCTTCGCCACCCACCTGCTGGAAGGCGGGGCCGACCTCAGGGTGGTGCAGACCCTGCTGGGTCATGCCGACATCTCGACCACCCAGATCTACACCCACGTCGCCGAGGACCGGCTGCGCGAAGTGGTGCAGACCAAG
>Ga0265338_10008843_pt1 | contig 12152 bp, 6 predicted proteins | sample 42126metaG_FD_193579 | JGI IMG/M metagenome (GOLD analysis project Ga0265338, IMG submission 193579) | Rhizosphere microbial communities from Carex aquatilis grown in University of Washington, Seatle, WA, United States - 4-21-26 metaG | ecosystem: Host-associated > Plants > Roots > Rhizosphere >... | reverse complement strand
CGGCGACACCGGCGTCTACTACCCGCAAGAGGACAGCTTCTTCTCGCACAACGAGCGCAAGTTCGCGCGCCAGCGCATCGGCGCGCTGACGCCGCTGGCGCTCGCGAGCATCCCCGCGGTCGTCGACTCCCCAGCCGGTCCCAAGATCGCGATCGCCGAATCCGACGTCGAGGACTACCCGGGCCTGTGGCTGCGCGGCACCGGCGGCCCGGCGCTGACCGCGACGTTCCCGCCCTACCCGCTCGAAGAAAAGGCGCTGAACGATCGCAACATCAAGGTCACGCGCGTCGCCGACTACATCGCCGAGACGCGCGGCACGCGCACGTTTCCCTGGCGCGTGCTCGGCGTCGCGCCCGCCGACAAAGATCTCGTGGCGAGCACGCTCGTTTACCTGCTCGAGAGCCCGTCGCGCGTCGCCGACACGTCCTGGATTCGCCCGGGCAAGGTCGCCTGGGACTGGTGGAACGCGCTCAACTTGAAGGGCGTCGACTTCCAGCCCGGCGTCAACAACAAGACCTACGAGCACTACATCGACTTCGCCTCGCGCCACGGCATCGAGTACGTGATCCTCGACGAGGGCTGGTACCACCCCGGCAATCTGCTGAAGTCAGTGCCGGCGATCGACATCCCGGCGCTGGTCGCCTACGGCAAGAAGAAGAACGTCGGCGTGATCCTGTGGGTCATCTGGAAGACCTTCGACGAGCAGTTCCAGCCAGCGCTCGAGCTCTTTTCGAGCTGGGGCGTGAAAGGCGTCAAGGTCGACTTCATGCAGCGCGACGACCAGCCGGTCATGCGCTTCTACTTCCGGGTCTGCGAGGCGCTGGCCAAGCGCAAGATGCTGGTCGATTTCCACGGCGGCATCCGCCCGGCGCTGCTGACGCGCACCTGGCCCAACCTGATCTCGACGGAGGGCGTCCAGGGCCTCGAGCACATGAAGTGGAGCAACGCCTCCGATCCCGAGCACAACCTGTCGCTGCCGTTCACGCGCATGTTCCTGGGGCCGATGGACTACACGCCGGGCGCGATGCTCAACGCCACGGCCAAGGCGTTTCACGTGTCCTTCAACGAGCCGATGAGCCTGGGCACGCGCTGCCAGCAGCTGGCGATGTACGTGGTGTTCGAGAGCCCGCTGCAGATGCTGGCCGATTCACCGACGCACTACGAGCACGAGCCCGAGGCGATGGAGTTCCTGGGACCGGTGCCGTCGGTGTGGGACGAGACGCGCGTGCTCGATGGCGCGATCGGGCGCTTCATCATCGTCGCGCGCCGGCACGGCCAGGACTGGTACCTCGCGGCGATGACCGATTGGACGCCGCGCTCGGGCGACATCCCGCTCACGTTCCTGGGCGCCGGCGACTACCAGATGACCGCGTGGGAAGACGGCCCCGACGCCGCGACGCGCGCCAGCGACTATCGCAAGACCACGACCGCGGTCACGCGCGCGGCGCACGTGAAGATGCAGCTCGGGCCCGGGGGTGGCTGGGTCGCGCGCATTCGCCCGGCGCGCGCGACGAAGTAGCCGTCATCGACTAAGGCGACGGATAGAGCGGCATCGCCGCGGTCGCCCACAGCTGGTTCATCGCCTGCAGCCCGGTGTCGTCGGGGTGCAGGCCGTCGGTCACACGACCGCCGCCGCACGGCGGGCAGGTGAAGTCATCCTGGTTGGCCATGAAGAAGGCGTAGAAGTCGGGCGCCGCGAGCAGATGATTCGACGCCACCAGCTCGTCGACGACGGTGTTGAACTGGCCGGTCATCGCGTAGAGCGTGTTCGTCGCGTAGGGCATGCGGGGAACGATCGGGATCTTCCCTGCCGCCTTCACCATGTCGATCATCGCCTGCATGTTGCTCTTGTAGGTGTCCATGTTGCCGCGGTTGGCGTCGTTGGTGCCGTAGCCGAGCACGAAGAAGCGATAGGCCGGGTTGAGCGCCAGCGCCTCGGGCAGGCGCGCGAGACCATCGGTGCTGAGCTCGCTGCCGATGCCGCCGTTGATCATCGCCGGGAAGTACGCCGGCAACGCCGTGTGGATCAGCGACGCGAAGCTCGGCTGGTGCGCCTGCGCGCGGTCGTACGCGAAGGCGGTGATGCTGTCACCCATGAAGAACCAGGTGTCGTCGGGCAGGTCGGGGCTCCCCGAGATGTCGTGCACGTCGATCTCGCCGATCTGGACGCCGTTCGAGCTCTCCGTCGGCGGCGCCGCCGTGATCGTCATGCGCACCCAGGTCTTGCCGGTGAAATCGATCACGTGGCCGCGTGTGCGCACGGCGTTGTCGGTCACCGTGACCACGCTGGTCCAGGTGCCGTCGGCGCCGGTGGTCGTGTCGCCGGAGACGTCGATGGTGTAGCCCATCGGAAAGCCGTAGACCGTGGTGCCGGGCGGATCCTTGTAGTTGTAGGTTCCACCGTCGTCCCACTGCACGAGCAGCCGCGTCGGGCCCGCGCCGATCATGATCGCGGCCGAGACCGGCAGATCGGTGACCTTCGTCGTCCAGCCGCCGTTGTGATAGTTGTTGTCGTTCACGTCCGCCGCCGAGACCGGATACCGCGTGTTGCGCTGCGAGATGATCGGGTTCGGGTGCGTGATGATCGGCGCCGGCTTCGGGGCGCTGTCGGGCGGCGTGTCGGCGGTCGCATCGTTAGCCGCATCGTTGCCGCTGCCGGCGTCCGGGGACCCTTTCGAGCTGCTGCAGGCCAGGAGCCCGCTCGAGCCGATCAACGCACTCCCGGCAATCAACCAAGCGATTCTCGATCTATTCATGAAGACGACCTCGGCTTACAAGTCAGCTCAATGCCCGACTCAGGATACGGCGACAGACGGCGCGACGAGTAAAACAGAACTCGGCTGCCCTCACAACGCTGCTGTATCCTGATCGCGATGCACTTCTGCCTTCGATCGAAGCTCGGCCGCCTTACACGATTTGCGTTTGCCGCATTTGCGTTCGGGCTCGTGCTCGCCGGCGCTGGCTGCAAGAGCACGCACGTCGGCCCGGACGCGCTCGGCGGCGCAACCGGTAGCGGTGGCGGCGCTGTTGGAGGCGCTGCGGGCAGCGGCGCCATGGGCGGCACCGCCGGCGGCGGGAGCACCGGAAACGACGGTGCCGCGGGCAGCGCCGGCAGCGATCCCTGCACGACCGCGCTCTTCTGCGACGACTTCGAAAAGTACGCCGCCAGCGCCGCGCCGACGACCCCCTGGCGCGCCTCGACCAACATGGGCACGGTCACGGTCGACGGCGCGTTCGGCCACTCGGGCGCCCAGTCGATCAAGATGACCACGCAGGCCCGCACCACCGATGGCATCAAGACCGCGTTCATCGAGCTCGCTGGCGACGGCGTGTTTCCCGTCGCCGGCAACGTCTTCTACGGGCGCATGATGTTTTACCTCGACGCCGCGCCGACGACGTCGGTGCACTGGACGTTGATCCAGGGCGCGGGCGTCGTGCCGGGCGCGACCTATCACGCGCTCTATCGCTACGGCGGCCAGCTGCCGGTCATGCAGGGGGCAACCTTTGTCGGTAGCCAGCTCATGGCGAACTACGACACGCCCGACTCTTACCCGATCGGCTCGGGGACGCCGCCCGCGAGCGACTGCTGGCAGCACGCCGACAAGGTGGTCGTGCCCGTCGGCCGGTGGGCCTGCGTCGAGTGGAAATTCGACGGGCCGAACAACCGGATGAACCTGTGGCTCGATGGCGCGGCCGTGCCGTCGCTGACGATGAACGGCACTGGCCAGGGCTGCGTCAACCAGCCGGCGACGCCGCCCTTCACCTGGACGGCACCCAATTTCGATCGGCTCGATCTCGGCTGGGAGTCGTATCAGACCGACGGCGTGCGCACGATCCATGTCGACGACGTGGTCATCTCGAAGACGCAGGTCGGATGCCCGCCATGATCCGCCAGGCGGCGATCAAGGCGCGGTCGCCGGCACCTGTTGCGCGGCGGCGATCCAGCCCTCCGTGAACACCAGCGCGCGCAGCGTGTGGTAGCTGGCCTTCCAGGCGCTGCCCTTGATGTCGCCCTTCTCGCCGAAGCCGCCGTCGGGGCGCAGGCTCCAGAACCACTCGCCGTCGACCGGGTCGGCGAGCGCCGTCTCGACGAAGCGCAACGTTCCGTCGAGCCGATCGAGCAGGGTCACATCGCCCGTCAGCTCGTACGCGCGCCAGAGTCCGAGCAACGCCTCGGCCTGCGCCCACCAGACCTTGTCGAGCTTCGCGGGCGCGCCGCCCGGCGGACCCTCTTCGAAGTAGCCGCCCTTGGCCGCGTCGTAACCCGTGCGCGCGGCGCCGAGGATCATGGTCTTCGCGGCTCCGACCAGCTTGGGATCGGCCGGCCGCCCGAGCGCGCGCGCCGCCTCCAGCAGCAGCCACCCGCTCTCCATGTCGTGGCCGTAGTTGACCGCAGGGGTGCCGATCGGCGTCCAGTCGGGCAGGAACGCGCGATCGAGAGAGCCGCTCTTTTGCAGCAGGCGATCGGCGACCACCGCCGCCATCTCCTCCAGTCGCGCGCGCACCGTGGAATCGTGGCTGTACGAATCGAGCGCGGTGAAGGCTTCCAGCAGGTGCACCTGCGCGACGGTCTCCTTGCGCATGTCCGGCGCCAACTGGATGTAGCCCCCGAACCGGGCGTCGTGCAGGCCGTCGAGCGCGTGGAACGTGGCGAGCGCCTGCGCGCCGGCCGCGGCGTGATGAAAAACGCGCGCGTATTCGGTCAGCGCATAGATCGCCAGCGCCTGGCCGGCGAGCAGTTTCTGGCGGTCGACGGGCGCGCCGGTTTCGCTGACGGTCAGATAGAACTGGTCGTCGGCGGCGTCGCGGAAGCTCGACATCAAGAACGTGTAGAGGCCGTCGGCCAGCGCCTTCACGTCGGGAGCCGCCTGCTTGCGCTCGTACCACATCGACATCGCCCACAGGTGCCGCACCGTCTGAATCAGGCTCTTGTCGGTGGGTGCGATCGGATTGCCGTGCCGGTCGAGCGTGCCGTGAAACCCGCCGTGCGCGCGGTCGGGGCCGTGGACGTGCCAGAACTCGAACGTCGGGCGCGCGAGCTCGTCGAGGCGCGCGCGGAGCGCCGTCAGGCGCGCGTCGAGCGCCGGGTCGCGCACCGCCCGCGCAGCGTCGACGGGCGTCGAGACGCCGCGCGACCGGGCCGCGCAGCCCATCGACGACAGGAACGAGATCGCCGACCACGAGCCGAGGAGCAGGATCGCAGCGCCGCCCACGAGCCGGATGCCGATCGTCATCGCGCCATCAGGGCGCAGCAGGAATGACATTGTCAACTGCGCGGGCTAATGTCGCGCCGTCTCCGATGATCACGTCGTCGCCCGCTCGACGCGCACCGGTTCCCTTTCTCGTCGCGGCGATGGCGCTCGGCAGCGCCTGCGCGCGCCACCCGACCCCGACGGTCGGCCCGACGCCGGGCGCGCCCGCCTCGCGCACGTCGCGGCCGCCGCTGGTGATGACGGATCCGGCGCCGATGCCCGGGCCCGTGATCCCTGTCGCGGGCGGCCTGCTGAAGATTGGCGTCTGCGCCGACAACATCGTGCGCGTCGCCTACGCGAGCGATCCGGCGTTCTTCGCGCGCGCCACCCTCGCGACGGCGGGCAAACGCTGCGTGGCGACGCCGTTCACGGTCAGCGACGAGCCCGACGGCAAGAGCATCACCACCGCGGCGCTCATCACGCGGGTCGCCCTGCCCTCGGGAACGGTGTCGTTCCAGGATGCGCACGCCGGCCCGGGGTCGGAGCCGATCCTCGACGAGCGCGACGGCGGCCGCGAGCTTCACGAAGCGCTGGTCTGGGGTGAGCCGACCCACGCGGTGAGCCAGCGATGGGATCGCGCGCCGGACGAGTCGCTCTACGGCCTCGGCCAGCACCAGCAAGACCTGATCGATCTCGACGACGTCGACCTCGATCTCTACCAGCACAACACCGAGATCTTCATTCCGTTCCTGGTCTCGAGCCACGGCTACGGCATCCTCTGGGACAACACTTCGTTCACGCGCTTCGGCGAGATCGCCGACGCCGTGCCGCTTCCCGACACCGTCGGACTCTATTCGACGTCGCCCGACGCCGAGGCGGGCGACGTGGCGACGCCGGCGCGAGGCCAGACGGTCGACTGGACGGGCACCTTCTCGGCGCCGGTCAGTGGGACCTACCAGTTCCTGACCTATTCCGCCGGCGGCATCGAGCTCACCATCGGCGGCGCCAAAGTCATCGATCATTGGCGGCAGCGCTGGCTGCCCGGCGAGGACCTGGCGCGCGTGCGGCTCACCGAGGGCCAGTCGGTGCCGCTGCACCTGCACTGGGTCATGGACGGCACCACGCGCATCCTGCGGCTGCTCTGGCGGCCGCCGGTGAAGCAGCGCGGGATCGTCCTGTCGTCGGAGGTCGGCGACGGCGTCGATTACACGTTCGTCTACGGCCCGCACCACGATCTCGACCGCGTCGTCGCCGGCTACCGCCAGCTCACCGGCACGGCGCCGCTGCCGCCGCGCGCGGCGTTCGGCTTCTGGCAGTCGCGCGAGCGCTACCGGACGCAGCAGGAGAGCCTCGACGTCGTGAAGGAATTCCGCGCGCGCCACATCCCGATCGACTACATCGTGCAGGACTGGCAGTACTGGAACATCAAGCGCTGGGGCTCGCACGAGTTCGACCGCGAGCGCTTCCCCGATCCTGACGGCTGGATCCGCGCGCTGCACGCCGAGAACGTGCGCCTCATGGTCTCGGTCTGGCCGAAGTTCTATCCCGGCACGCCGACCTTCGACGCACTCGCGGCGGGCGGATTTCTCTTTCAGCGCAACCTCGACGAGAAGCAGCGCGATTTTCTGGGCAACATCTACACCGTCTACGACGCGTTCGATCCGGACGCGCGCCGGCTCTACTGGGCGCAGATCGACGAGAAGCTGCGCCGTCGCGGCGTCGACGCGTGGTGGATGGATTCGACCGAGCCCGAGATGATGGACGGGCCGTTCAAGACCCCGGTCGCGCAGCTCGACGCCAACGAGACGCACATGACGCCGACCCGCCTCGGCAGCGGGGCGCGCATGCTCAACGCCTACTCGCTGGTCAACAGCCAGGCGATCTACGAGGGGATGCGCGCGTCGGCGCCCGACCAGCGCGTTCTGATCCTCACGCGCAACGGCTTCGCCGGCCAGCAGCGCTACGGCGCGGTCTCCTGGTCGGGCGACATCTCGTCGACCTGGACCGCGCTGCGCAAGCAGATCCCCGCCGGCCTCGGCTTCTCGATCTCGGGCATCCCCTACTGGACCGTCGACACCGGCGGGTTCTCGGTGCCTTATCGCTTCGCGAAGGATCGCCCCGACGCCGCCGATCTCGACGAGTGGCGCGAGCTGGCGACGCGCTGGTTCGAGTACTCGACGTTCCTGCCGATCCTGCGCAGCCACGGACAGTCGCCGTACCGCGAGATGTGGCAGTACGGTGGCGACGCGAGCCCGGCGTTCCAGGCGCAGCTGAAGCACGATCGGCTGCGCTATCGCTTGCTGCCGTACATCTACTCGCTTGCGGCCGGCGTGACCTTCGACGGTGGCACGATGCTGCGCCCGCTGGTCATGGATTTCCCCGACGACCAGCGCGCGCGGACGACCGGCGACCAGTATCTCTTCGGCCCCGCGCTGCTCGTGAGCCCGATCAGCGCCTACCGCCAGCGCGCGCGGCCGGTGTATCTGCCGGCGGGTCCGAACCCGCGGCGCGACTGGTACGACTTCTGGACCGGCAAGGCGCTGACCGCGGGCGCCGTCGTCGACGCCGCCGCTCCCTACGACGCGATCCCCGTGCACGTGCGCGCCGGCTCGATCCTGCCGCTCGGCCCCGACCTCCAGTTCGCCGCGGAAAAGCCGGCGGATCCGATCACGCTGATGATCTACGAAGGCGCCGAGGGTCACTTCACGATCTACGAGGACGACGGCACGAGCTACCAGTACGAGCGCGGCCAGTCGGCCCGCATCCCGCTCGCCTGGAACCAGGCGACGCGCACGCTGACCATCGGCGCGCGCGAAGGGGCGTTTCCCGGCATGCGGGCGCGCCGCCGCTTCGCGATCGTCGACGTGCGCCGCGACCGGCCGATCCCGTTCTCTTTCGAACCGACCCCCGATCGCACCATCGAGTACGATGGCGCCGCGCAGTCGATCGCGCTGCCGTCCCGCCCGTGAACGCGAACGAGGCAAAGCAAAGCAGACCAGACCAGGAGGGCTCCATGCGCCGTTATCGGTTTCCGCCCGCAACGATGTCGTTTCGAGCCTTCGGCGCCGTCGTCGCGGCCGTGAGCGGGCTTGTCACGGTTGGGCTGCCCGCGCCGCGCGCCCACGCCCAGGCGGCGAAGCCCGCCGAGGCACCGCCCGCGAAGATGACGCCGGCGGAGGCGATCACGTTCGCCGAGCAGCGCCGCGAGGAATGGCGCAAGGCGCGTACGTCGATCTATTTCAACGACTTCGGCGAGATCAACCGCTACCGCCGCGCCAACGCCCAGCTCAAGCCACCGGCGCCCGGCGAGCGGCGCGTGGTGTTCTTCGGGGATTCGATCACGGACATGTGGCGCCTCGACAACTCCTTCCCGGGCCGGGGCTACTTGAACCGGGGCATCGGTGGCCAGACCACCGCGCAAATGGTCGTGCGATTTCGTGAAGATGTCGTCGCCCTCGCGCCCTTGGCAGTTGTCATTCTGGCCGGCACCAACGACATCGCCGGCAACAGTGGGCCGATGACGCTCGAGGAGACCGAAAGCAACTTCATGACCATGGCGGAGATGGCGCGGCTGCACGGCATCAAGGTGATCGTCTCCTCGGTGCTGCCGGTTCACCACTACACGGCGCGCTCCGACGCCACGTTTCCGTTGCGTCCGCCGGAGAAAATCGCCGAGCTCAACCGCTGGCTGCGCGGTTATTGCGCCGCGAATGGGCACACTTACCTGGATTACGTCCCCGCGACCGCCGACGAGACAGGCTGGCTGAAACGCGAGCTGGCCGAGGATGGTCTGCATCCGGGGCCGGCCGGATACGCGCTGATGGCGGCGTTGGCTCAATCGGCCATCGACAAGACCCTGGGTGTGGCGGCGAGCACCGGCGCGGCGCGCGGCGCCGCCGTCCCCGCCGCGGCGGCCAAATGAGGTCGATGGCATGACGGACGCCACGCCGTGCCGCGCCCTGCATTGGCCCCCGACAGGGCTTGCGATTCGCAGCCGCCTCCGGCATCGTCTGCACGGCTGCCTTGGGCATCTGGGCGGTGTTCCCCTTTCGGGCGGATTTGGCCTGCATTTGCGGTCCGGATCGCGCTGGAACTGTCCTTCCGACTAAATTGGAGATCGCTTTATGCGGGGCTCGCGTCTCACCTGGTTCGTGTTGCTGGCGTCGCTCGGGTCCGCCTCGGTTGGTTGCGGCCAGGACAGCGGCGACGGGGTTCCCATCGTGCCGGTCGGTCCGGAGATCCACGGATTGCACACGGTCGGGAATCAGCTGCAGGACAACACCGGCGCGCCCGTGACCCTTCGGGGCGTCAATCGTTCCGGCACCGAGTACATGTGCGTCAAGGGTGGCACCGTCTTCGACGGCGCCTGGGGACTGTCGGCGGTTTCGGCGATTGCCAGCTGGAAGGCCAACGCCGTTCGCATCCCGCTCAACGAGACCTGCTGGCTGGGACAGCAGACTTCGGGCGGCGCGGGCTACAAGGATTCGATCAAGCTCTTCATCAGCATGCTCCACCAGTTTCACATCGTGCCGATCGTCGAGCTGCACTGGGCGGCGCCCGGCACGATGACTGCCGACGAGCAGCAGCCGATGCCCGACGCCGATCACTCGGTCGACTTCTGGACCGACGTTGCCACCACGTTCGCCAGCGACGACGGCGTGGTATTCGAGCTCTACAACGAACCTTTTCCCGATTCCGACCGCGACAGCCCGGCCGGGTGGCAATGCTGGCGCGACGGCTGCGCGGCGACGTTGTGGATGGGCGGTAAGGCGACCGCCAACACGTACGAGGCGGTGGGCATGGCGGCGCTGGTGAGCGCGGTGCGAACCGTGGCGCCCAATCACCTCATCCTGCTCGGTGGCCTGCAGTATTCCAACTCGCTGTCGCAGTGGAGCGCGTATGCGCCCGCCGACACCAACATCGCGCCGGCGTGGCACGTCTACAGCTTCAATTCCTGCAAGACCGAGCAGTGCTGGGACGATGCGCCCGGCACGCTGGCGGCGACGTTGCCGCTCATCACCACCGAGCTCGGCGAAGACGATTGTGCCGGCACGTTCATCGAGCCTTTCATGCAGTGGCTCGACGGGAAGGGCGCGAGCTATCTCGCCTGGTCGTGGAACTCGGCGCCGTCGTGTATTCCCGGGCGCGGGACGGGGGGCCGGCCCTGGCCGCTCGTCATCGACTACGGCAGCGGCACCCCGACCGGTGGGTACGCGCAGACGTTCCACGATCACCTCGCGGCCGCGGTCGCCGGCAGCGCGCCCTCGCCCTGATTTCGCCCTCGCACGCCCCCGGAGGAACCCCCGCGATGAGCAAGCCCGAGGACCATTTGAAACTGGAAACGTCGCGTCTCGCTGCTCCGACCAAGAGCCTGCCCTCGCGGCGCACGTTCCTGGGCGCCGCCGCTGCCGCCGCGATCGCACCCGCCTGCGTCGCTCACCGCAACGGCGGCGCGGCGCACGCCGACATCCCGCCCGCGCGCGCCGCGGGCATGCCCGCGCCCGACGTCGAGACGTTGCTCGGGCAGATGACGCTCGACGAGAAGATCGGCCAGATGACCCAGATCGACAAGAACGCGCTGCGCACCGGGCGCGAGGTGCACGATCTGATGGTCGGCTCCGTGTTGAGCGGCGCCGACTCGCTGCCGCGGCCCAACACCGCCGACACCTGGGTCGACATGTACGACGGCTATCAGAGCCAGGCGCTGTCGACGCGCCTCGGGATCCCGATGATCTACGGCGTCGACGCCGTGCACGGGCACGGCGGGCTCAAGGGCGCGACGATCTTTCCGCACCATATCGGGCTCGGCTGCACGCGCAGCCCCGAGGTCGTGCAGGCCGCGGCGCGCGTCACCGCGCGCGAGGTCGCGGGCACCGGCATCGACTGGACGTTCGCGCCCTGCCTCGCCGTGCCGCGCGACGAGCGCTGGGGCCGCACCTATGAAGGCTACGGCGAGGTGCCCGATCTGGCCGAGAGCCTGGGCGCGGCCGCGGTGCGCGGTTTCCAGGGCGAGGGCGCGGGCGCGGGCGGCGGCGTCGACACCTCGCGCATCATGGCGTGCGCGAAGCACTTCCTCGCCGACGGCGCCACGTTCGGCGGGAAGGATCAGGGCGACGCGAAGATCTCCGAGGAAGAGCTGCGGCGGCTGCACCTGCCCGGCTACATCGCCACGGTGAAGGCCGGCGTGGCCACCGCCATGGCGTCTTACAGCAGCTGGAACGGCCAGCCGATGCATGGAAACCGTCATCTGCTGACCGACGTGCTCAAGGGTGAGCTCGGCTTCGGCGGGTTCGTGGTCAGCGACTGGGCGGCGATCGACAAGATGTCGCCCGACTACGCCGCCGACGTCGAGGCGTCGATCAACGCCGGCATCGACATGATCATGGTGCCGACGCCGGTCGATCGCGTCCGTGAGTTCCAGCAGAAGTTGAAGGCGCTGGTCGCCAGCGGGCGTGTCACCCAGGCGCGCATCGACGACGCCGTCCGCCGCATCCTGAAACAAAAAGTGCGCTTCGGCCTGTGGGAGCGGCCGTTCACCGACCGCGCGCTCACCGCCGAGATCGGCTCGCCGGCCCACCGCGCGGTCGCGCGCGACGCCGTCCGCAAGAGCCTGGTGGTGCTCAAGAACGAGGGTGGCGTCTTGCCATTGGCCAAGAGCGGGCGCGTGCACCTCGCCGGTTTCCGCGCCGACGATATGGGTGTGCAGTGTGGCGGCTGGTCGGTCGGCTGGCGCGGCCACCGCGGCGCGGTCACGCCGGGCACGACGATCCGCCAGGGGCTGACCGAGGCGGTCGGCGCCGGGCGTCTCGACTTCTCCAAGGACGGTGCCGGCGCCGAGCGCGCCGACGTGGTCGTGGTGGTCGTCGGCGAGGATCCCTACGCCGAGGGCGGCGGCGATCGCGCCGACCTGGCGCTCAACAAAGAAGACCGCGCGCTCGTCGAGACCGTGAAGCGCACCGG
>Ga0265338_10008842_pt1 | contig 12152 bp, 9 predicted proteins | sample 42126metaG_FD_193579 | JGI IMG/M metagenome (GOLD analysis project Ga0265338, IMG submission 193579) | Rhizosphere microbial communities from Carex aquatilis grown in University of Washington, Seatle, WA, United States - 4-21-26 metaG | ecosystem: Host-associated > Plants > Roots > Rhizosphere >... | reverse complement strand
AGTTTAAAATCTTCCAGCCGCTGCCGGAGATTGTTGACCATCTCGGTCGTGTGGTTGAGCGCGGCCCCCATCTGCCCGACCTGCTGGATGGCTTCTTCCGAGATGACCCGCATGCGCCCCGCCAGCACTTCCAAAGTGGCGCCGTCGGGCGCATGGATCGCGAAGACCTGCGCGTTCAGTCCGGCGTGGCGCACGTCGCGCGCCAGCGCGGTCGCTTTGCTGGTGCAGTCAATGAAACTCGCCTGCAGCGGCTCGAAGGCGGCGATGATGTCGGCAATTTTCTGGACGGCCTGTTTGACGATGCTGAGAATCTGGCCGATGCCGGCCTGGCACTGGCTGGCGACCTTGGCGTCGAGCGTGGTGCCTCCCACTTTGACCGCCACCTCGGCGGCGGCGCCCGCCTCGGTGCGCAGACTCTGGATGCCCGACTTGAGACTGTCCGCGGCGCGGTTGAGCTGGTCGAAAACGTTCTGTACTTGATGCAACTGAATCTGGCCGGCCCGGAAGATGTACTGATGATCCTCCGAATCACTGGCGGATGTGGCTGGCCGCAAATCGTCCAGATGGATGCGCATCTCATCCATCGTTTCACCGACGTGCTCGATTCGCTGGCGGGTGATGTCCTGGCATTGCTGGGCCATGACGATGCCGCCGATATGGCGGGTGACCGTCTGGTTGAGATGGGAAAGATCCGTGGCTCCGGACCCGGAACTGGTGAGCGCCTCGCTCAAGGCCCGCAAATGGTTGCGGCTCGATTCCAAAGTGGCGGTGACTTCATTTCGATGCTGTTGAATCGAGGCGGAGATTTGCTCCATCAGGCTTCGGGCAATGCGCTCGCTCGCCGCGATTTCGTCAAATTGCCGCTCCAGCGTGGTGCGGACTTCGTTGACCGTCCGATTGACATTGTCGGCCAGCGTGAAGAAAGCCTGTTGCACTTCCACCGGGTGGCGGCTGGCTTCGATGCGGAACGACATCGTGATGAAGTTCAGCGGCAACAGGACGCGCATGAGTTCATCGCGCTGCTTGGAAAGTTGCGCGAGCCGCTGCTGCAACTCGCCGAACGTGGCGAACACGTGGCTGTATTGGTCATAGCTGGCCAGTACAAGATCCTCCGCTTTCTTGAGCAGTTGAAATGCGAACTGTACCGCCGCGTCCTGCCCCTGGCCCAAGGTCAGGTCGGTGAGCGCCTGGCATTCCTTCTGGATTCCGTTCAACTGTTGCGCCAGGCGCATGAGTCCGTCGCCGGTGGTTAGAAACTCCGCCTCCATGTCATGCACCAGCGACAGGAGAGATTTTTTTTCGTCCTTAAGCCGGCTACCCCAGGACCCTGCCTCCTTCTGCCGCGCAGGCTTGCCAGTTCTTGCCAATGACCGCGCACGTGTTCCGAGACCACAGCAGCGAGTCAAGAAAGTATCAATCGTCGGTTGCAGGCATCCCGCTTTCTCAAGCAGCCTTGCCAACCCAGGCACGCATGTTCCCATTCGCTTCACGGCGAAGAAATTGAAGTTGCCGGTCCCGGTTGCTGGGCGCGATACACCACGGCTTTGCCAAAGCTGACCGGTTGATACAGCGGATCGAGGTTCATGGTGGTTTCGGCAGTGCCCAAGAACAGGTAACCGTGCGGTAAAAGACAGTTGCGGATTTTTTTCAGGATGGTCTTCTTCGTTTCCACATCGAAATAGATCATCACGTTGCGGATGAAGACCAGGTCCAGAGGCGGCATGACGGGCCACGATTGGATCAGATTCATCGGGCGAAATTCCACCATCCGTTTCACCTCGTCCTTGATGCACCATTTCTCCGCCTGCTGGGTGAAGTATTTTATCAGATAACTGGCCGGCAGACCGCGGTTCACCTCGAATTGGGAATACCTGCCCTCCTGCGCGAGTTTCAAGACCGAGGGCGATAAATCTGTGGCCAGGATCGATACCGTCCAGTTCGCCAGTTGCGGAAAATTTTCGAGCAGCAGCATGGCCAGACTGTAAGGCTCCTGGCCGGTCGAACAGGCCGCCGACCAGATGGTGAGGCGCCGCGCATTCGCGCGTTGTTCCAATACGGTCGGGAGAATGAACCGCCGCAACGCCTCGAACGGATGATAATCCCGAAAGAACAGCGTCTCATTGGTGGTCAGCGCATCAATGGCTTTGTGATGGAGCCCGTTGATTTTGACTTCGACGCGCAATTGCTGGATAAAGGCAGCCAGCGTGGCGAACCCCTCCTTCTGCGCCAGGGGAGACAACCGGGTTTCGACCAGATATTCCTTGCCCGGTTCGAGCACGATGGCTGCCTCGCTGTGTGCCAGCCGGCTGACATAGTCGAAATCAATTTGGGAAATGGCCATAATGTTCTGTTTTCCGATATGCCAGCTATGGCCTGATTTCAGCCCGGCTTTCCCGGACACGGCGAGCGATCTCGCCTGCGATTTGGTTGAGGGGAATGATTTTGTCCGCATAACCGGCTTTCGCGACGTAGCCCGGCATTCCCCAAACGACGCTCGTCGCTTCATCCTGGACCACAACATGGCCGCGCCTTTCCCGGATGATTTCGCAACCGCGCAACCCATCCTGGCCCATGCCGGTCATCACCACGCCAAAAACCGCCCCTCCATATACCGCCGCCACACTGCGAAACAAGACATCAACCGCCGGTCGGCATGAATTTTCCGGCGGCCCGTCTTGCAGATGCAGCGTCGTCCGTATTCCCGCGCGCTGCACTTCCATGTGCCTGCCGCCCGGGGCAATGTAGGCATGGCCCCGCTCGATCATTTGACCCTCAACGCCTTCATGACAGGGGACAGGAGAATGCGCGGTCAGACGCTCAGCCAGCATGGCGGTGAACAAGGGCGGCATATGCTGCACGATGACGATGGGGACCGGAAAATCTACCGGCAAATTGGCGAACACCTCTGCCAGCGCATTGGGACCGCCGGTCGAAGTGCCGAGGCAAACGATTTCAATCGGTCCCGGTCTCGGTGGCGAAGATGGAATGAGCGGCGGAGTGCGGGCAGGCGCCTTCACGTCTTCGCGCACCGGCTCCGCGACGCAAAGATGGCGGCAATGGACCTTGATTTTTGGAATCAGTTCCTGCTTCAACCGCTCCATGGCCTCGGTCACGCTGCCGACGTTGGCCGGCTTGGTGACGTAATCGTTGGCGCCCAGCGAGAGCGCGTCCAAGGTCGCGGCCGCCCCCTTTTGGGTCAGCGTGCTGAACATGATGACCGCCAGTTTCGGATACAGCTTCCGCACTTCGCGCAACGTTGCCAGACCGTCCATTTCCGGCATCTCGACATCGAGGGTTATAATATCAGGATTGACCTGCGGAATTTTCTGCAGCGCGATCCTTCCGTTTGCCGCGATGCCAACGACCTCCAAGTCCGGATCCTTACGCAGAGTCTCGGTAATCAGCTTGCGAACCACCACAGCGTCATCGACCACCAAGATTCGGATTTTAGGCATCGCATTCCCAGTCCTCAAAAAATTCAGTCCACCACCCCCAGGATTTGCATCTTTTCCATCAACATCTCCTTGGTGACGGGCTTCATCAGGAAATCGTTCGCACCAGCCTCGAGCGCCTCGGAAACCCGCTCCATGGAATTGAGCGTGGTAATCATCAGCAGCTTCAGCCCGGCGAAGTCCTGATTCCGGCGCACGGCCTGGACAAACTCCAATCCATTCATGCGCGGCATCTCCCAGTCCACGAGCACCACGTCGAATGGTTCGCGCGGATCGGTCCGGATCAGCGTGTTGAGCGCCTCGCGACCATCGCTGGCCTCGGTCGTGGCGAACGACAATTCCCGGGCGGTAAATGCCAGAAAGTTCCTCATGGCTTTGGAATCATCAATGATCAACATTTTCATAACCGTTTATTATTTGAAGTGATTTCTCGTACTGCCGTTCCCTGGACCGAACACCCATTTCTACGGGCTCGCTCCAGTTCCTGGTTCTGCCTGCGGACGGCCCAGCCGACATCCGTGGCCACCCAAGTCAACCGGACTTAATAATGCGTTGAAAATCCTTCCGGCAGGCGGAAATGCTTTGCCTGACCACGCCCGAAGTAAGGCCCGATGTCCGCATGAACGGGTCCGCCTCGGGAAGCTGCCAGTCCTCATTTCTAAAATCCAAACCCGTCAACGCGAGCAGGCGCAGAGTGAATTGCAATGAACCGAGCAGGGAAATTTCTTCAGGTGCTTTCCCGGCATCAACCTGCCAACGGATGACTTCACACGTTGGTGTCGGAAAGTGCCAGTGTTCGAGCAGCATCGCGCCGGATTCCGCATAATCGTACCCCACCGAGGAACGTTCCCATTCCTGGATCGGTTCTTGACCGTTCCAGTAGATGGTGAAGCGCCGTTCCTCAATGACGTGATTGATCAGAACCCGCCCGATGGCATGCAGTATCCCGATGGTGTAGGCGTCCTCCGGGTTCAACCCGGATTGCTTTGCCAACGCCTCCATCACCAACGCAGCAGCAATCGAAGCGCTCCAGTAGTCGGAGGCGAAGATGCCATAACTCGGAAGGTCCCGTGCAAAGATCCGCCGGGACAGGCTGAGATTGACCACGCGAAAGACTTCCCGCATCCCGATGTAGTTGATCGCCGAGGTGAGGTTGCTGTGTGCGGTCGCCGGAGCAAAATAGGGGCTGTTGCTGATCCGGATGATGTCAGCAGCCAGCGGCCCATCGTTCCGCAGCAATTCACCCATGGCTACGAGATCGGCGTTTGGATTTTTGGCCAGTTCGGTCACCTTGACCAGCACGGCAGGCGTCGCGCCCAGTGCGTCAATGGACTGGATGACTTGTTTGAAATCGTTAGGATTCAACATAATCCCTTGGGTGTCTCCCGCGGAGGCGCGCCTGTTGGCGCCGCCTCCCGGGCGACGATGATTATTGCTATTGCATCTGCTGCTGAACCACGCGCTTGAGGTCGGCGGCCAGCTTGGCCAGTTCGGTGGCGGCGGTCAGCGTGTTGTTCGCACCCTGCGTTGTGTTTTTCGCCGCTTCGGAAACATTGGCGATGTTTTTCGAGATTTCCGTGCTGCCCTTGGCCGCCTCGTTGGCGTTGCGGGCGATTTCGTTGGTTGTGGCGGTCTGCTCCTCCACCGCGCTGGCGATGGTGTTCTGGATGTCGTTGATCTGGTTGATGATCTTGCCAATCTGATCAATCGCGGTTACGGCGGCTTTGGTGTCTTCCTGGATGGCTTCGATTTTGCCGCTGATGTCTTCGGTGGCGCTGGCGGTTTGCTTGGCCAGTTCCTTGACTTCGTTGGCCACCACGGCGAAACCTTTGCCCGCTTCACCGGCGCGCGCGGCCTCGATGGTGGCGTTCAAAGCCAGCAGATTGGTCTGCTGGGCGATGCTGGTGATAACCTTGATGACCTTGCCGATCTCGATGCTGCTTTCGCCGAGCTTGGCCACGGTTTTGTTGGTGTCGGCGGCAACCTTGACTGCCTGGGTGGCGACCTTGGCCGCTTCCGTGGCGTTTTTGGCGATTTCCTTCGCGCTGGCGCTCATTTCCTCGGCGCTGGTGGCGACGGTCGCGACATTCTTGCTGACCTGCTCGGAAGCCGCAGCGACGACGTTGGACTGCGTGGCGGTTTCCTCGGAGTTCGAGCTCATTTGCTGGCTGACGGCGGTCAGTTCTTCCGAAGAAGAGGCCAGCGCCTGGGCGTTTTGATTGACGGCGGTGATGGTGACATTCAGAGCTGTTTCAGCCTTTTTACGGGCACTAATGTCCGAGGCGTTTTTGACCACTTTGAACGGTTTGCCGTCCACGTCAAAGATCGGGTTGTAAATTGCCTGCAGCCAGACCTCGCGGCCGCCTTTGGCGATGCGCTTGTAATCAGCGGCCTGGAATTTGCCGTCGTTAAGATCCTTCCAGAACTGACGGTATTCGGCGGTTTCACGATAGGCGGGATCGATGAACAGGCTGTGATGCCGGCCTTTGACTTCTTCCATCGTGTAACCCATGGTCTTGAGAAAATTATCGTTGGCGGTCAGGACGTTGCCATCAAGACTGAACTCGATGATTGCCTGAACCATGCTGATGGCGTCCTCGCTGCGTTTGCGGCCGGTGATGTTGGTGGCAAATTTCACCACCTTGAAGGGCTTGCCGTTGAGGTCGAGAATCGGATTATAACTCCCGGCAATCCAGACGACTTTGCCGCCTTTGCCCAGGCGTTTGAATTCGCCCGTCTGGTATTTACCCTCATTGAGGTCGCGCCAGAAATGCTTGTATTCGATGCTTTCGCGATAGGTGGGATCAATAAACATGCTGTGGTGGCGACCCTTGATTTCGTCCATCGTGTAACCCAGGGTCTTGAGGAAATTCTCATTGGCGTTGGTAATGGTGCCATCCAGATTGAATTCAATCACCGCCTGAGTCTTGCCGACCGCGGCGATCTGTCCCTGATAATCGGCGTTTTGGAGTTTGGTGCTGGTGGTATCGATGGCAAACTTTACCACTTTGAACGGTTTGCCCTGCTCATCGAAAATCGGATTGTAGCTGGCCTGAATCCAGACTTCCTTGCCGCCTTTGCCGATACGCTTGTATTCGGCTGCCTGAAGCTTCCCTTCGTTGAGGTTGTGCCAGAACTGCTTGTACTCGCCGCTTTCGCGGTAAGCGGAGTCCACGAACATGCTGTGATGATGGCCTTTGATTTCCTCCAGCGTGTAGCCCAAAACCTTCAGGAAATTCTCGTTGGCGGTCAGGACCATTCCCGCCAGGTCAAATTCGATGACCGCCTGGGCCTTGTGGATGGCGGCCATCTGGCCGCGCAGTTCCATCATTTCGGTGTCATGGCTGGCGGAGCCATTGGTCTTGCCGTTGGTGCCGTTGGCGCCGTCAATATGGCGTGAGCCGTTTGTCTTGGCGCGAGGAAGTGTGGGAGTGTTGAGTTTCATATTTTATTTGGGGTGATATTGAGCTTTTTTGTATCGGACGTTAAATTTGGACGGTTTGTGTTTGGATCGTTGACTGGGATCTATTGTTTCTGTTCTTGAACGCGATTGCCCGCGCCGGTGAGGTTGACGGTTTTTTCGGTGTCGAGGATGAGCAGCAGCCGCTCCTTCAATTTATAGACCCCCTGCACCAATTCGCGCGCCACGCCCTTCAGCGTTTCCGGAGGGCGCTCGTAAATGTCGTCCTGGATTTCCACGACATCGCCAATTTCATCCACCAGCAGGCTCACCGCGCCGTCATCGCTGCGCACGACGACATTCATCGGCAGCTCGTCCGTCTCCCGCGGCGCCAGTTCGAGCCGGCGGCGCAGGTCAATGGCGGTGACAATTTGGCCGCGCAGATTGATCAAGCCTTGAATCATGGTGGGCGCCAGCGGCACACGCGTCATTCCCTGGTAGCGAATGACTTCCTGGACCTTCAGCACTTCGACGCCGAAGAACAGGCCGTTCACAAAAAAGGTGCAAAATTGTTTGGAATGGGTCATGGATTTGCCTTGGTTGCTTTGTTTGCTTCTCCGTAAAACGTCGGGTCCGCCGCGCGGATGATGCCGATGACGTCCAGCAGGTCGGTAACCTTGTTCTGGACCACCGCGGAACCGAGAATGCCGTCGCGGCTGGCGTCACGTTTGACCGTGAGCGCCTCCTGCACGATGTCGTTGATTTTGCCGACCACCAGCCCGACGCTGCGTCCTGCCTCGGAATAAACGACCACCTGAACCGGATCGCTCAGCGCGGGCGCTGCTCCCGCATTGGGCAGATAACTGGCGATGGGGATGAGCGGGAGGATCTGGCCGCGGTATTGAACCACCTCCTGATTGCCGGACCGCTCGATCTGGGTGCGGGGAAATTCTTCGAGCCGCGCCACCATCGAGAGGGGGATGGCCATCCGCGCATTCTGGCCGACGTTGAATAAAAGCAGGGTTTGACGTTCATCCGCCCGTTCAACTGCCTTGGTTTTGCCCGCCAGCGAGCGGTCATGCACTTCCGCAATGACGTTGGCATGTTGGGCTAGGCCCATCACATCGAGAATCAACGCCACCCTGCCATCTCCCATGATTGTGGCGCCTGCAAAACAGGTGATGCCTTTGAGTTGTTTGCCGAGGGGTTTGACGACGATTTCTTCCGTATCATTGATTTCATCAACGACGAGGCCGAACTGCCGCCCGTCCGCCTGCAACACCACGATGTTCACCACCGAGTCGCCGGCGGGAGTATTCGCCGTATCAGCGGAGGACTCCAATTTGAATTCCCGGTTCAGATAAGCCAGCGGCAGTAACTGGCCGCGCAACCGGTAAATGGGAGCGCCATAAAGCATCTCAATTCCCTTTCGGGCCTGCTCCGCTTCCATCCGCACCAGCTCAAGCAGGCTGACCTGCGGGATGGCGAAGCGCTCGGCGCCGCTCGTTACGATCAGCGCCGGAATGATCGCCAGCGTGAGCGGAATTTTGATCTTCAAGGTGGTGCCCTTCCCCGCTTCGCTCAATACATCGACCGAGCCGCCGATCTTCTCGATATTCGTTTTGACGACATCCATGCCCACACCGCGGCCGGAGACGTTGGTGACTTTCTCGGCGGTTGAAAAACCGGGCAGGAAAATTAAATTGAAAGCTTCGCGGTCGCTCATGCGCGCGGCCTGGTCCGGGGTGGCCAGCGAGCGTTGAATGGCCTTTTCCTTGACCTTGGCAACGTTGATTCCGTGACCGTCATCCAGGATTTCGATGTTGACCTGCCCGCCTTCGTGAAAAGCGCGGAGAGTGAGAATGCCTTCCTCCGGTTTGCCGGCGGCCCGGCGCTCCACGGCGGTCTCAATGCCGTGGTCAATGGCGTTGCGGATGAGATGCATCAGCGGATCCTTGATCGCCTCAATGATCGTTCGATCGAGTTCCGTCTGTTTACCTTCCATCACGAGTTGCACTTGTTTGCCCAAATCCTGCGCCATGTCATGGACGACCCGCGGAAATTTGGCCCAGACATTGCCGATGGGTTGCATGCGCGTCTTCATCACGCTTTCCTGCAGCTCCGTGGTGATGGTGTTGATGCGCTGGGCCGCGTTCAGCAGCGTTGGCTCCTGCGACTGCGAGGTGAACTGAACGATCTGGTTGCGCGCGAGCACCAGTTCACCTACCAGATTCATTAATTTGTCGAGTTGAACAACGTCAACGCGGATGGCGGAATCCGAGACCGAGGTAGCCTGCCGGGCGGTGGCATCCTTATCTGTCGCGACCTTTTCCGGCGCAGCCACTGTATCCACCACGGTAATGCTGGTCCGTGCCGGATCTGGAACAGCCGGTGAGGTGGATTGCGGAACAGGGGCCGGCTCCTCTTCAAACAGCCCGAACGCCGCGGCCGGTTTCGATTCAGCGGGCTTGACGACCTGTAACTCTTGGAGCTTCTGCAGCAGAGCCGAGTAATCCACGGCACCTTGCTGACCGGTCTGTTCGAGACAATGGAGCATTTCCTTGAGCGCATCGGAATATAAGAACAAGGCGCTGGTCATGGCCGGGCTAAAGGCAAGCTTGCCGTCGCGAATCAGGCTCAACAAGCTCTCGCCCACATGCGCGACCGATTCAATTTTGTTCAAGCCAATGCAACCGCTGCTGCCTTTGAGGGTATGGATGATGCGGAAGACATTGTTGAGCGTCTCGGCATTGCCCTCCCCTTTTTCCAGGGCGAGCATTTCACGGTCAAAAGTATCGAGCCCTTCGAGGCTCTCAATGAGCAGGTCTTTGATGAGTTGCTGTTGTAATTGGTCGTTCATAGGTGATTGGGGAGTCAGGCGGGAAATAATCTGGCCACAATGGCCAGCAATTGTTCCTGGCTGAAAGGTTTGACGATCCAGCCGGTGGCCCCGGCGGCGCGGCCCTCGGCCTTTTTTGTCGGATCAGATTCGGTGGTAAGCAGGATGATCGGCGTTTTGGCAAAGGTCGGCAGCGTTCGCAATTGGCGGGTCAATTCGATGCCGTTCATGTTCGGCATGTTCACGTCGGTGATCACGAGATCGACGGCGTGTGACTGCAGAACATTGAGCGCAATGGCACCATCTTGTGCCTCCAGCACCTCGTGGCCGACGCTCCGGAGGGTGAAAGAAACCATTTGCCGCATGGTCCTCGCATCATCAACCGTAAGTATTGTTTTTCCCATGGTCAGTTGTCTAAAACAGTTGCTCGTTGGTGACCAAGGCTTTATTTGCCGCGGTCCCCGCATGCCACAATGGATTGCGGGATTCAGGTGTTGGCGCAACTTCGTAGCTTCGAGATTGGGTCGAGAGCCCGCGACTCCTGGCCTAGTCATCGGAGCAAACCGAAGTCTCTTGATTGACAGAAGACCACATCTTTGATGTATGGCAATCCGCACACCGTATCGGGGAAAAGAGGCAGCTTACAATTCACGCCGGATTTTCCGGGATGAGTGATAAAATGGATGGAAAGTTAGCGAAGCAACTTGGAATCAACCATTGCTTGGCAAAATCCGGGGGATTGTTCCGATGCATTTAAGGGGCCGCGATTCCCTCACGAACGGCAAACCGAACCAGTTCAGCGGTGTTCCGATAGCCCACCTTTTTCATTAAGCGCACACGATAGGTTTCAATTGAGTTGGGGCTCAGATTCATTTTCGTTGCGATTTCCTTGTTTCGGCAACCCTCGGCAATGAGCCGCAACAACAGCTTTTCCCGATCCGACAATGCCGGCTTGGGTGGGTCGCGGTCGCCGACAAGAATCCTTTGATGATCCTCCACGATGGCTGCGCTCACCTCAGGGCTTAAACAGAGTTTGCCCGCCATCACCCCGTCAATAGCGTGAACTAGCTCCTCCCCGGGACCCCCTTTGAAAATATACCCAGACGCCCCGGCTTGCAGAGCTTCATCAACCAGCTTGCCTGCCATGTCACCGGAAAAAACGATGATCTTGGTGGCGGGCAAAACGCTGAGAATCTGCCGCGTGGCTTCGAGGCCATTCATGTCCTTCAGATGAATGTCCATCACTACTAGATCGGGCTTCATTTCCAGCGCCAGCGCCAGTGCCAATTCGCCCGTCGCTGCCTCGCCCACCACTGTAAAATGGCGTTGCTTTTCCATCGCCTGACGCAACCCGTTGCGCAACAGGGGATGGTCATCAACGAGCAGTATTTTGACTTTCATTGTTGTTGCCGAAAACCGCAAATGACGTTCCGCCGCACCACTCAGTTCCGATCCAGTCAATGCTGCACCGTCATTGCCAAAGCGCCAGCGTAACGGTTTGGCCGAAGAAGCGGTCCCCAGTTGCCCGCCGCCTGGCCCGGACATTTGCTCGGCGAGCTTGCGTGCCGCGGCCCTATCATTGGACAATTCAGGAGCGTCGGCTTTGGATGTGCCGTTGGTGACGAGTTCGGTTTTGCGCGGGGCGGCGAGGGCGCCAGTGCGGCGCCCGATTTCGGGTTCTGCGGTTGTAGTAATCATTACTTTGGGCTTTGGTTGAAGGTCATTGTCCCCCCTTGTTGCCAGCATTGGGTGGCGTTTCCATATTAGATTGTGAGACGTTCCATATTGGTTGAGTCGTCTGTTTTGTTTTTCATGCAGGACAATAGAACCCATAAGACCTGCAGGCGATATGGGGTGTAACCCCATTGGCGACTTCGAGTTCAGTGGTCATGATCATTGTTGCTTTGGTTTAATTGTTTCGTTGTTTTGAACCCGTTTTTGGAGTTCGGCTACAGCGCAGGGGATAAGAGGGGGAAGAAATGCTCCGGGCAAGCAGCACGACAGGCACCTGGTAAACGATCCGCTGTTAGATCAGCCTTGCAAAATACATCACTATCGTCGTTGCACGAATTATATTACGATATATTCTTCCGTCCTTTCCCAGCACGGTTCGAGAGCGCGGAACCGGAAAATCAGTGACGCCAGCATTGCGGAAACGAATAATCAACCGGGCGCCATGGGGTGCTCATCACATCTCGGGGAAACAAAAACCAGACGCGGAGCATGCCGCGCCCAGGCATCAACGCTGAAATCGCTGGACTGCTTTTACATTGGAGGTGGCTTTTATTTTCAAAAGAATTTCATATGGGGGTGTTCATCCCGTGGCGCCCGCGCATTTTCCCGGCTTAAATAATCACCGAGCCGGCTCCCGAAAGGAGTTTGTGAGCCCAGACTCATGGCGGAGGCGCGGGCAGGAAGGGCAATCATGGAAACGAGAACGAACAGGCAACGAGGCGCGCGC
>Ga0265338_10008840_pt1 | contig 12153 bp, 10 predicted proteins | sample 42126metaG_FD_193579 | JGI IMG/M metagenome (GOLD analysis project Ga0265338, IMG submission 193579) | Rhizosphere microbial communities from Carex aquatilis grown in University of Washington, Seatle, WA, United States - 4-21-26 metaG | ecosystem: Host-associated > Plants > Roots > Rhizosphere... | reverse complement strand
GCAGCATGATTTCGGAGGATTTCGTCGTGGATGGCAAACGCGTGAATCGTTTCAACACGGCGCGGTCGGTTTTGAAGGGGTTCATTGACCAGCGTCCGGACGACCGCATCGGGCTGGTCGTTTTTGCTTCGCGAGCGTACATCGCCACCCCGCTGACGTTGGACCACGATTTTTTGGCAGAAAATTTGAACCGGTTGGACATCGGCACGATCAACGCCAACTCGACGGCCATCGGTGACGCGTTGAGTGCGGCCATTAATCAACTGCGCGAAATCAAATCCAAGAGCAAAATCGTGATTTTGATGACTGACGGCCAGAACAACGCGGGCAATGTTGACCCGCTCACGGCGGCGCAGGCGGCGCAGGCGCTGGGCGTGAAGGTGTACACCATCGGCGTCGGGAAACGCGGCATGGCGCCGATGCCGGTCGGTCGAAGTCCGTTTACCGGCGAGATGGTCTATCAGAATCAACCGGTGGACATTGACGAGGACACGCTCCAACAGATCGCGCAGATGACGGGCGGACAATACTACCGTGCCGACAATGCCGAGCGATTCCAGCAAATCTACGCGGAAATAAACCAGCTCGAAAAAACGGAGGAAGTCGTCAATAAATTCACGCAATACACGGAATTATTTCCGTGGTTTGTGTCCTGCGGACTCGTGTTGCTGTTGCTTGAAATCACACTGGCACAAACGGTGTTGAGAAGGCTGCCATGAAATTTACGATTTACGATTTACGATTTACGATTTGAAGATGCAATTTGCGAATCCACATTTGCTTTGGTTGTTGCTCGTATTGCCGGCACTGGCGTTGTTCTTCTGGTGGGCGACGCGCCAGCGGCAACGATTGCTGGCGCAGTTCATTCAGGTGCGGTTGTTGTCCGCGCTGACCGTCGGCATTTCTCCGGCACGCCGGAAAATCCGGCTCGGCTGTCTGGTTTTGGCCGTGGCGCTGCTGATCGTGGCGTTGGCGCGGCCGCAGTACGGGTTTGATTTGCAAAAGATCGAACAGCGCGGACTGGACATTGTGGTGGCGATTGACACGTCCAAGAGCATGCTGGCCGGGGACATCGCGCCGAATCGTCTCGAACGCGCCCGGCTCGCCGCGCTGGATTTGATGCAGCGGGCAAAACCGGACCGGCTTGGCCTGGTGGCGTTTGCCGGTGACGCGTTTTTGGAATGTCCTCTGACATTCGACAATACGGCATTTCAACAATGCATCCAGGCGTTGAATGTCAACACGCTGCCGCAAGGCGGCACCGCTATTGCCGCCGCCATCCAGACGGCGCAGACGGCGTTCAAGGAAAGCGGCCATTACAAGGTGCTCGTACTGTTCACGGATGGCGAGGACAACGACGGCGGTGCGCTGGCTGCCGCGCAGGCGGCGGCAAAAGCAGGCCTGAAAATTTTCACCATCGGCATTGGCACGACGCAGGGCGATTTGTTGCGCATCACGGAGGCCAATGGCAACAGCGATTACATCCGCGACAGCGATGGCCACGTGGTGAAATCCCATTTGAACGAAACGCTGCTGCGGCAGATCGCCGCTGCGACCGGGGGCTTTTATCTGCCATTGCGGGGAGCGAACACCGTGGAAACACTTTACGAACAGGGCCTCGCCCCGCTGCCCAAGTCGGAAGGGGAAGAACGGCTGGTGCGCCGCTATCACGAGCAGTATCACTGGCCGCTGGCGACGGCGATTTTGTTGTTGCTCGCAGAAATGTTTTTGCCGGAGCGCCGGGCGCCGTCCCGGCGTGAACCAAAGATGGAATCGAGACGTGCCGAGGCGGTGCTCGGCGCTCCGACCGTCGTGGCACTCATTTTTACGTTCCTGCTTTTGCCCGGCGTGACCCGGGCCTCGCCATCATCCGCATTGCACGAATACGCCGCAGGCAACTACACGAACGCTCTGCAGGAATTTGAGCGGCTGGCGCAGGTGGACACGAACGATTTGCGTCTGGTCTTCAACGCCGGCACGGCAGCGTATCGCGCGACCAATTTTGACGCGGCATTGAATGATTTTCAACGGGCGACCTGGTCGCCGGATTTGAACCTGCAACAACAGGCGTATTACAATCTGGGCAACACGCTGTATCGCCAATGCGAACCTAAATTCGAGCCAGATACCGCGAGCCTGGATGCGATGGAGGAAACCTGGCAGCGGGCAATCAAGAGTTATGAGCATGCGGCGGAATTGAATACGAACGATGCGGATGCAGCCTACAATCTGGGGTTCGTGAAGCAGCAGATTGGATTGATTGCCGAGCTTCGCGAAGCGATGCGCAGAGCCAAGCTGGCGGCGGACGACGCGGTGCGGCGCAATGAATATCACCGCGCGTTGGAAATCATGGAAAGCCTGAACAATCCGATCGCCACCAAAAAATTTCAGGATTACATCAAAAAATTAAAGGACATCGATGCGATTGTCACTCCTGCTCAGCGTTAGCGTGTTGCTGCTGCCGGCATGGCAGGCAGCCCGCGCCCAATCCGCCGATGATTTTTTCAACAGCGGCGCGCATTCCTACATTTCCAACAACATTCCCCAGGCGCGGGAGTCGGTGGAGACCGGGCTGAAACACTATCCCGAGGATGTGAAGCTGAAAAAGTTGTACGAGCTGCTGAAACAGCAGCAACAATCGCAAAGCAGCCAGTCGCAGCAAAACCAAAATCAGCAATCACAACAGCAGAAATCAAACAACCAGCAAAATCAGCCGCCGCCGCAAAAGCAGAACGAACAGAACCCATCCGGCCAAAAGAACAGGGAGCAACAAAAACAACAGCAACAACCGGCGTCAGGTGAAAAGGAGGATGGCCAGAAGCCGGAAAAGCAAAATGGGCAAGGCCAGCCGGTCATGGCCGGGCAAATGACGCCCGAGGAGGCGAAGCGCTTGCTGGATGCGCAGAAGGGTGACGAACAATTTCTGCAGCTGAAACCGCAGGGGAAACCACCGAACGATCAGCGACCCATCAAAGACTGGTAACCTTTGTCCCGCTCCCGGCGTTCCGCGCGGATATTTTAGTTTCCCGGTTTGACCCGACGGACGGAGAATCCGAGAGATCGTACACCGGCAGACGGCACCGGTTTACCAGGAATCTCATTGACAAATGTAATCACTGGAGTTACTTATTAAGCACAAGTTATGAGAACGAGTTGTCGTTTTGCCATGGCGGTTCATGTGCTGGCCGTCCTTGCTTACAAGGAGGGTGACCGGATCACGTCCACTTTTCTGGCTGGCAGCGTCAACACCAACCCTGTCATTATCCGGCGATTACTGTTGTCCCTGCAGCGGGCCAGGCTGGTGGACACCTGCAAAGGGGCGGGGTCCGGTTCCCGCCTGAGCCGTTCGCCCGGCCGCATCAACCTGGCGGAAGTGTATCGGGCGGTTGAGGAAATTGAGCCTTTTGCCACGCCTTCACGAAAGCCCAACGCCGCGTGTCCGGTGGGCCACTGTATCCGGGCGGCGCTGGACAGTATTTTTGCGTCGGCGGAAAAGGCCATGGAACGGGACCTGGAAAGGACCAGCCTGGCCGATGTCATCAACACGGTGAAGGCCTCCGGCGCCTGCGCCCCAAAAAAAGCCGGTTGACATTCTCTTTTTTTTGAACAATAATGTAACATAAGATGTTACATATAGTGGAAAGGTAAAGAATATGAAATCGAACCACACCGAGCAAAACGGGAAGCACACGGAAAGCGGGACGACCTTCAAGGGCACCTGCCTGGCATCGTGCCAGAAGATTCTGGCGCGGATTGCCAGCACCAAAGAGGCCATCTTCAACGAATCGTTCGAAGTGCTCAAAACCCATGAACGCCTGCTCCGGCTGGCCTTGAATGAAGCCGAGGCGGCGGCACGGCAAACGATGTACCCGCACCTTATTTTCCCGACTCTCGCGAGGGAGAAGGTTCAAGCGGTCATCACTTGGAACGCCAGGGTGCAATCCTTGCAGCGAACAAACGTGAATGTGGGGCGGCCAGCGCTGGCTGAACGCTGAAGCCCCCTCAATCCAGAGCTGAAATATGAAACCGACGATTGAAATCAATGAAGAGAATTTTGAAACCGAAGTCCTCAAATCCCGCCAGCCCGTGCTCGTGGACTTTTGGGCCGAGTGGTGCGGGCCGTGCAAAATGCTCGCGCCTCTGCTCGACGAAATTGCCGCCGAGCAGGGCGACCGGGTGAAGGTCGCCAAGGTCAACGTGGATGACCAGCCTGCCCTGGCCGTGCGCTTCGGTATTCAATCCATTCCGACGTTGCTCTACTTCGTCGATGGCGAGCTGCGCCATCAAACGGTCGGCGTCGTGAGCAAGAAGACAATTGTTTCCAAACTGGAAGGGCTGGCTGTCAAAGCGTGAGAACAAGGAGAAACAGATGAAGACAACATATAAACGAACCAACCGGCGTGGAACAACCCGACTTGTGTCGCGCGGTTTCCGCGCAATCGTGCCGCCTCTGGCCAGCGACCCGGTGCTGTCGAGAGAGGCTCTGCTTCCCCAGCCTGCGCGCCCGGCGCGGGAAATGGCGCCAGCGGAACCCATGCCAGCGGATTTGCCGCACGGCGACGTCTTGCAGCTTTATCTCCGTGAGATCGGCCAGGTGAAACTGATCACGCCGCAGGAAGAAATCACGCTCGCCAAGCGGATCAGGCGGGGTGACCAGCGCGCGCGCGAACACATGATCAAGGCCAACCTGCGGTTGGTGGTGAAGATTGCCCGCGACTACGAGGGGATGGGGTTGCCCCTCCTCGACCTCATCAACGAAGGAAATATCGGTTTGATGAAGGGCGTTGAACGTTTCGACCCCAAAAAAGGGGCCAAGCTCTCCACCTATGCCTCCTGGTGGATCAAGCAGAGCATCAAACGGGCGTTGTCCAATCAGGCCAAGACCATCCGCCTGCCGGTGCATGTGGTGGATAAAGTGGCTAATATACGGCGGGCGGAAATAAAACTGCGCGAAACCTTTGATCGCGACCCGACCGATGAAGAGCTGGCGCATGAACTGGATCTTGATCCCCGGCGCATACGAATGTATCGCCAGGCGTCCAAAGCGCCGGTCTCACTGGACGCTCCGATTGGTGACGACGCGTCAGAGCGTGTCTCCGAAGTTGTGGCGGACCCGAATGCGGCGGCGCCTTTTGACCGGCTGGTTCAGGAAACCGACACCGAACTGGTGCGGGAAGTTCTGGCCACGCTTGACCAGCGGGAAAACAAGATTCTGGCCTTGCGATTTGGGCTGGGAGACGGCAGGGAAAGAACCCTGGAAGAAGTTGGCGAGCATTTGGGAGTGACGCGCGAACGCATCCGGCAGATTCAGGAACAGGCGCTGAGGAAATTACGGGCCAAGATGGAGGAGCGCGACCGCTCCACGGTTGAAGAGACCACCGCGCTGGCCGTCTAAACGGATTGCCGGGAAACCAGCTGCTGCCGGGTTCGAATCAAACTTCGACGGTGGCGGGTTTGCGGCCGTTTGGGGAAAACGGCGATGGAACATTTGAGGCGTCAAGGGTCTCGCGGACTTTTCGTGCAAGCTTCGCCGGGGAAAACGGTTTCTCCAGAAAGAACAGCCCTTCGTCAAGCACGCCATGGTGAGCCAGTGCGTCGTCCGTGTAACCGGACATGAGCAGCACCTTGATTTGAGGGCGTTGGGTCTTGATTTGTTCGCAAAGCTCTTTGCCGCTCATTTGCGGCATGATTACGTCGGTGACCACCAAATCAAACCGCAAATTCCTTTTTATCAATTCCAGGGCATCAAACGCATTACTGGATTCCCGGACCTGGTAACCACAATTGCGGAGTATAACGACGGCGAGTCTTCGCACCGCCGCGTCATCCTCCACAACGAGAATGGATTCCTTGCCGGTTGGCAAATGATCTGAATCCGTCAATGGGGTTGGTTCCGAGGTTGCGTCCGTGCGGGGCAGATAGATTTTGAACGTGGTGCCCGAATTGGGTTCGCTATACACGCGAATGTCTCCGCCGCTCTGGCAAATGATGCCGTAGCAGGTTGCCAGACCAAGGCCGGTGCCTTTGCCGAGACCTTTGGTGGTAAAGAACGGTTCGAACAAATGTGCCTTGATGTCTTCGGTCATGCCCACACCGTTGTCGCTGATGGCGATCAAAATATATTCACCCACTTCCAGCGTGCGATTGCGGAAGCTCGTCTTTTGATCCACGGTGGCGTTCGCGGTGCCGATGGTGAGCTTGCCACCGCGTGGCATGGCATCGCGCGCATTGATTGCCAGGTTCATGATGACCTGCTCGATCTGGCCGGGGTCAACTTGCACGCACCCGAGGGATGGATCAAAATGGGTGGACAGTTCGATGTCTTCCCCGATCAACCGGCGCAGCATTTTTTCCATGTTATGGACGACTTCGTTGAGTTGCAGTACGCGTGGCTGAAGCACCTGTTTTCGGCTGAAAGCCAGCAGTTGCCCCGTCAAGGAGGCGGCACGCTCGGATGCCTTTTGAATTTCGGTAATGTTTTTTTGGAGCGGATTCGTGGCCTTGAGGGTTTGCAGGGACATGGAACAATAACCGCCAATCACCGTCAGCAAATTGTTGAAATCGTGCGCGACGCCGCCGGCCAATCGGCCCACCGCTTCCATTTTTTGCGCTTGACGCAACTGCTCTTCGCTGCGACGAAGCGCCTGCTCCGCTTGTTTCGCTTCGGTGATGTCCTGGGCCGTACCGACCATTTTAATCGGCTGGCCGTGCTCGTTGACAACGACCTCACCGCGGCCTTGCATGACCCGCTCGGTGCCATCTGGCAGGATGATGCGATGATCGCAGGTGAATGGCTGACGGGTTCGCAACGATTCGGCCATGATTTCATTTACGCGCGGCAGATCATCAGGATGCACACGTTCCAAACAAGTTTCCATTGAAAATCCCAGATCCTCCGGGCGGCGGCCGTATAATCGGCGGGTTTCCTCAGACCAGGAGACTTTGTTATCCACCAGGTCCCATTCCCAGCTCCCCAGGCGGGCGATTTGCTGCGCCTGCCCCAATTGAGCCTGGCTTTTCCGGAGTTCCTCTTCGGTTTGCCGGCGCTCAACATTTTCCCGGGTCAATTCCGCCGTGCGTTCGGCCACGGTTTGCTCGATGGTTGCGTTTAATTCTTCCAATTTCACCTGTCGTTCCGCCACCAGGCGCATTTCACTCAGGCTTTTGCGGATGGAAATGATCAAAAATGTGACTTCAAACACCACCCAGCCGGCGTGTTCAAACGACCTGCCAATGGGAGCATAGAGCACACCATACACGGATTGGGGCCAGAAAATTCCCCGAACAAGATGATCCACATAAACGACCGCCGACGCGGAGATCAGGACCCGCCAATCCCGGTAAAACGCCAGAATCGCAAGCGAACCGAACACATGAAAATGCGTTTCAATTCGTCCGCCAGTCAGATGAATCAGCAACGCCGACATCAACATTTGGCCGATGGCAATCGTGTGGCGCGTCAGCGTCTGTCCCGGTTGCGTTCGTGCCAGCAGCACCGGCACGCTGGTGATGATTCCCCCAAGAAATATTGCCAGCCATACGTGCGGATGAATCTGACTGTTCACGCCCGCCCACGTTCGTGGCGAAACCCAGAGCGCAATGCTTACGCTGGCAACCCATTGCCCGATCATCAGCCAAAAGAAAAGCCGGTCGGTATACCGGATGATGCTTTGCTGCTGTTGCTTGAAAAGTTCGGCAATGCGCGCCGAAGTGGCATCGGGAACGGCAAAAGCATTTGCGACGCTTGGATTCATTTGGCAACTCCCGGTGGCGAACACGTCTTGCTCAACAGGGAACATCCATAAACGGGTGTTTGTACCAGCCCGGGATTTTGGCCGGCCGCCAATGAAACGATGGCGCTTTCACCGGCGTTGTCGCCGGCGTGGCCGCGGCCGGCGGTGATGCCACCCCGGAAGAGCAATTGCCCGCGCGGGTCGTAAAGCAGCACATAACCGGAAGTCTCCGCCCCAAATTTGTGCGCCAGGGTATCGTCGATATCTTCTTGTACCGTGACACCGGGAATGGCCGCCGCACTTCGCCATAAATCCGTTTGCACCCAATCCTGGGGAAGATTGCCGGGCTTGAAGAATAGCACGCGCGCTGCGACCCGCCCATTACATCGAGCCAGCAGCCGGTTCAATTCTTCCATGCTGGCCTGGGTGCATGGGCATTTGGGATGGACAAACATGATGAGCGTGTAACGGTTGTGCTCAAGGGTTATGGGAGTTCCCGAGGGCCAATGTTCGGGCGTTGCCCCGGCCGAGCCACGGGTGTTTTCATAATCCATGAACATGACCCCTCCCGCTCCGACTGTGAGAAGCCACAGGGTACAAATGCAAATTTTTATGGGCAAAGCGCCTGCCATCAACCCGTGATTAAGCAACAGCTATGCCATGATTAAGCAGTGGTTATGCCATCCCGCCCGCGGCTTCACAGAAGGAAAATACAGGTTGATGTTCAACCTGTGTCTGAACGGGTAAAACGGCTTCAGGGGAATTCAAAACCCCGAGTCCTGGCCGAATTCAATTTTGTCTCCGCGATCCAAACGTGCGTCCGCGCGAAAATTCGTAGGAATCCAATTACACCCTCCCGCTGCCGGGGGTGGACAAAACCAGAACCAAAAACCAACACGAACCCGGTCCCCGGACGAACTAATCGGGTGGTATAGAAAAGTGAACCCGGTCAGTCTCCCAGGACGAAATTCATCGGCGGAGAAGTTGATGGACTCTGGTGCAGGCGATACATGTCATGAGCCAATCGTCATTCGACTACGGACGGGCGGCCAAACACAGGCATACCCTGGTCGTCCCATCGCAAAGGCTTGACGTAGGTGTGTCGGTTGGGATCCCACAAGGGATCGCCCTGAATCTTTGCATAGGTGCGGGCATGATAAACCAGCAGATCGGTCGCGCCATCTTCGGCAACCGTGAAGCTGTTGTGGCCGGGACCATAGACGCCATGTTCGTAGCACGTTGTGAATACCGGCTGCGGTGCTTTGTTCCAACTGCGCGGATCCAGCAAGTCGGCATCATCCCGGGCGTGCAACAGGCCCATGCAGTAGTTCTCGTCCGTCGCGCTGGCCGAGTAGCTGATGAAAACACGATCGCGGCGGATTAGCACGGAAGGTCCCTCGTTGACCGAGAAACCACGGGTTTCCCAATCAAATTCGGGTTTGGAAAGGCGAATGGGCGGCGTCGCCAGTTGAGAAGGGCTTTTCATGCGGGCGATGTACAGGTTCGAGTTTCCAGGAATCGCAGGGTCCTTCTGTGCCCATGCCAGGTAGCGTGCATTCCCATGCTTGAAGGTGGTTGAGTCCAGGCAAAAACTGTCCATGCCGGTGTCAACGCGGCCCAGCACCGTCCATGGGCCTTCCAGCGGATTTTCCGCGTTGGTGGTAATAACATAAATGCGGTGCTGGAACAGTCCGTCCTTGATGGCGCGCGTCGGCGCGGCGGCAAAGTAAATACACCAGGCATTGTCAATCCGGTGGATTTCCGGCGCCCAGATCAACTCGCTCATGGGGCCTTTATCGGGTTTGTGCCACACGTCCACCGGCGCGGCCTTCGCCAGTTCCGCAATCGTCCCCGCGCGGCGCACCTCGATGCGGTCATAAGCCGGAACCGAGGCCGTGAAATAATAATAACCATCGGAGTGTTTGCCGATGAATGGATCGGCGCGTTGTTGAATCAGCGGCTGCAATATGTTCATGGCGGATTCCGGCAAATGATCAGGAAAATGCGTAGTTCAGGCAACCGGCGCCTCCGTGAGGGGGTTTTCGCTCAGGCCGGTCCGGGAGGACTGATCAAGCATCATCCGGTTGTAAAACTTGTCGGTGATGCGGTATTTGAACATCAGGAACCCCGTGACCAGGTGAAAAAAACCCGGGATGATGGAGAGCGAGAGCGCAATGCCGGTGAGCGTAAAGGCGCTCTGCACCTGGTCGGGCACGTAATGGTAATAGGTCAGCAGCACGCCGACGGCGCCGCCGCCCAGGCTCATGCCCATTTTTTGACAGAAGGAAATGCCGCCGAATGACATTCCCGCCACGCGCTTTCCGCTTTTGACATGACCGTAATCCACCGCTTCGGCGATGGCGGACCAGAAGACGGGGGCTTGCAAGTCAACCACAAGACAAACCAGGAAATAAAGGACGGAGGCCAGCACCACGTCACCGGGTTTGGCCGCAAAATAAAGAATGACACTGAACATGGCGGTTGCGATCTGGCTCCAGCGGAAGAGCTGGACCTTGCAGAAGCGTTTCGTGATCCAGGTTGAAACGACCATCGCGAGAATGGAGGCAACCACCCCCACGGTGAGGAAGTTTGACAGCAGGACCGTATCACCGCTTGCGGCACCGCTCCATTTGCCCAAAAAGGAATGCGTGGTGAGGAATCTTGAGAGGACGCCCTGGTTGGCAGGCAGGTTGCCGTACAAGTAGTATTTGGCGTAATAAGCCGCCACCGATCCCCGGATGACGTAACCGATGGTGGCGATGACACATACGGCTGCAAGGACCACCCATTGATCGTTTTTGAAAAGGAGCCGCAACTGCAGCTTCAATGGTTTTTTGTCCACTTTGTGCTTCAACCGTTCCGTCGTGGTAAAGAAGCAGAACAGGAACAGCAAGGTTGCCATTCCGGCCATCAAGGCCATTGATAGCTGGTACCCTCGGGCAAGATGGTTTACGCCCCAGTGGGCAGCCATCAGCGGCACGATGATGGTCACCATGAACGCCGCAACTTTGGCGAAGAAGAGGCGATAGCCATTCGCGGACAACTTTTCCTGCGGGTCTTCAGTTAATACCCCGATCAGTGAAATGTAGGGGATGGTTACCGAGGTGAAGACGAGCATCATCAGGGTGTAGGTCGCGTAAGCCCAGAACAGCTTGGCATTGTAGGCCAAGGCCGGCGTGGTGTACACCAGCATGACGGAGAGTCCAAACGGGACGGCTAACAAAAGCAGATAGGGCCGGTAGCGGCCCCAGCGCGTCGTGTACATGTCGGTAATCATTCCCATCGCGACATCGGCAAACGCGTCAATCAAGCGCGGCAAAAGCATCAACAACGCGATGTCGGAGGTTTTCAAACCAAATACATCGGTGTAAAAAAACGTCAGGATTAACGCCATCGAAGACCAGACGACGTTCACCGCCATGTCCCCGGCACCGAAGCCAATTTTTTCGAGGACGGAAAGTCTGGGGGTTTTCATTCTAGATTTGCCGGTTAATCCGAGTGGTTGATGAATTCCATGTGAGATGAAAGCGGATAACGCGGATTACTTGACTAAGAGGCTATTGTACTTGTTCAAAGCATCCTGGTCGATGACCGGCCAGCCGTTTTCATCCCATGCCAGCTCGGCAATTCTTAGCTTTTGCAGGCCGTTATCCGCCATCTCGTAAGCGTGAAAGACGAGATAGTCCTTTCCGTCAAATGTATAAACGCTGCAGCCCCCCTGGCCTGCCCAGTTCTTGTCACCGGCCAGTAATAAGCTTCCGCCGCCTTCGGCCAGGTTGATTCCATGCTTGTCCAAATATGGCCCTCGAACATCTCTTGACCGTCCCAACATGATTTTGTAGGTGCTATCTTCGCCGCGGCAGCACAAGCCCCAGGACACGAACAGATAGTAGTAATCACCCTTTTTGAAAATAAACGGTCCTTCGATCTGGGCGGGTCCCGGATCTCTGTCATCCTCCAAAATCGAACGGTCTCTTTTGGCGATCGGATACCATTCCTGGGGTTCGGCTACAGCTTTCCAGCTTGGGGCCAGCTTGACCAGCTTTATGCCGCTCCAGAACGAACCAAAGTCCATCCAAGGCGTGCCCTTTCCGTCCACAATGATGTTCGGATCAATCGCATTCCACAGGTCCCGGCCGGATATCGAGCGAAGCACAATGCCCTGGTCTTTCCATTTGTATTCCGGAGCGGCAGGATCAAGCGTTTTATTGATCGCCAGGCCGATGGCCGAGTTGTTTTCGCCTGGGGCCGACACGACATAATACAAATAATACTCGCCATCATGGCGGGAAATGTCGGGCGCCCATTCATGGCCATCAAAACGACTCGTCACGCTTTTGGCCCATGACGGCTTATTGGGAAACACCCTGCCTCCGAGGCTCCAATTCGTCATGTCCCTGGAAATATAGAACGTAATCCC
>Ga0265338_10008839_pt1 | contig 12154 bp, 10 predicted proteins | sample 42126metaG_FD_193579 | JGI IMG/M metagenome (GOLD analysis project Ga0265338, IMG submission 193579) | Rhizosphere microbial communities from Carex aquatilis grown in University of Washington, Seatle, WA, United States - 4-21-26 metaG | ecosystem: Host-associated > Plants > Roots > Rhizosphere... | reverse complement strand
CACGGGCTCGACGCGAAAGCGCGAGCGCGTGACCGGGCAGCCGTGCTGTCGTCGCGCGAGCGTGAGGTCCTCGACCTCGTTGCTCAGGGTGCGCGAAACAAGCAGATCGCTGCCTCGCTCGTGATCTCCGAGTTCACGGTAAAGCGGCACGTGCAGAACATCCTCCAGAAGTTGGAGCTACCGTCGCGCCGGGCGGCCGCGACGTTTTATGGAACCGCATTCGGTTCCGAGGAGGGTGCAGTTGCCGCCTCGCAAATCGCATGACCTCTACCCATCTGCGGCTCGAGCCGAAGACGCGACCCCTCGTCGCGGTCCTTTGCTCCGTTCCGTTGCTGGGAGAGGCCATGATCTCCGCGCTTGAGTTTGCCGAGGTCCGCTCGTTCGCCGAGAGCGGCGGCGACGTCGAAGGCCTGCTCGGCTGGCTGCATCCCGATGCGCTGATCGTCGACAGCAGCGCGGGCGCCGAGGCAGCGGCGTCGTATGCGCGTGAGCACGATCTGCCGGTGATTCACGTATCCGTGCGCGATCGGACCCTGCATCTGTTCCGCGGCGGCGAGTGGGAGCAGGTCTCGAACGGTGACGGCCCGACCCCGGAGGCGATCCGGAACGTCGTCGCCGGCGCTCTCTTCGCTCGCGGGGGGCCGGTGCGATGAACGCGACGGAGCGGGCCGCCCTCCTCCATGGATTCGAGTTGCAAGACGAAATGGCGGGAATGGTCGACGAGCGCACGCTCGAGATCCTCGATCGGCGCCGAAGAACGGCCGTTGTCAAGCGGCGCGGCTGGCTCGTGCGACGGATGCTGCTCGGCGCGGACGTCATCGGCTTGCTCGCAGCGATGCTCCTCGCGGAATGGGTGGTCAGCGCAAGCAGCAATGCTGGCTCCGTTGATGCGGTAACCGAAACCCTTCTCCTGGTCGCAAGCATTCCAGGCTGGATCGTCGTTACGAAGATCTACGGCCTCTACGAGAAGGACGAGGAGCGCACCGATCACTCGACCGCCGACGACCTCGCGGGGGTCTTCCACGTGGTCACCGTGTGCACCTGGCTCTTCTGGGCTGGTACGTATCTCACCGGCATCGCGCATCCGACGGCGCCGAAGCTCGTGATCTTTTGGATCGCCGCAATCCTGTTTGTGTGTGTTGGCCGCGCAGTTGCGCGCTCACTAAGTCGGCGGAGTATCGCCTACCTGCAGAACACCGTGATCGTCGGTGCGGGCGAGGTCGGGCAGTTGATTGCCAAGAAGCTTCTTCAGCACCCGGAATACGGTATGAACCTGGTCGGTTTCATCGACGCGAGGCCGAGGGTGCGACAAGAAGACCTGGGGCATCTTGCGCTACTTGGGGATACGGCTCGGCTGCCGGCGATTGTGCGGATGCTCGATGTCGAGCGTGTGATCATCGCTTTCTCGAACGAGTCACATGAGGAAACGCTCCGACTCCTTCGCGAGCTTAAGGATCTCGAAGTCCAGATCGATATCGTGCCGCGCCTTTTTGAGACAGTCGGTCCAAACGTCGGCATTCACACCATTGAGGGAATCCCACTCGTTGGCCTACCGCCAGCCGCTCTGTCGGCGTCCTCACGTTTCATCAAGCGCGGTGTGGATCTCGGACTCTCTCTCCTTGTCCTCGTTGTAATCAGCCCACTGCTTATCGCTGTGGCAATCGCAGTGCGGATCGACTCGTCCGGCCCGATTCTCTATCGCCACAGACGAGTTGGTGAGCGCGGCGTCGCCCTCGACGTGCTCAAGTTTCGCACGATGCGTCTCGAGTACTGCCGAGGAGACGGTTACGGGGGCGCGACGGCTGAAGTGGAGTTCGAGCGCTTGATGGACGATCCGTCGCGAGCGCAGGAATTCGGCGCGATGTACAAGTTGAAGGACGACCCACGCGTAACTCGTGTTGGAAGAGTTCTGCGCGCTGCGTCACTGGACGAGCTGCCCCAACTCTTCAACGTTTTGAGAGGTGAATTGAGCCTTGTCGGTCCACGCCCGATCACCGCTGATGAGCTCGGCCGCTACGGCCCGGACGCCGACGCACTCTTAACGATCAAGCCTGGAGTTACGGGATATTGGCAGATCAACGGGCGCTCGAAGCTCTCCTACGAGGACCGCGTTCGTCTCGATCGTGCGTATGTAGGCGGTTGGTCGTTGAAACTCGACGTCGTGATTCTCGTCCGCACCGTGCGCGCGATCTGGACACGTGCGGGCGCTGTTTGACTCGCGCGCGTTCGTGTATAGCGCGGCTGCGTGCCGGCGAAGCCGGTCGAGACGGAGACGCGAGCGACGGTCACCGACTTGATCCAAAGACCAAGGGCGAGAGGAATCAGAAGGGAAGAGGTCGTGACCAAACCGTTGCGACGGTGACTGACTGATGCGCGTGCTCCTCGTCACCCCCTACTCACCTTTCAGAGACCACGATCACGCAGCGTCGGACACACTAGTGCCGCTTGTCGCGTCGCTTTCGAAGACGCATGAGGTGCACGTGTTCACTCCCGATATCATTTCAGGAAGCGAGCTTCGGCGCGGCAAGGAAATCGTCCACGAGGTCTGGGCGGGTTCTAGGGCTGACCTCGGAAAGGTGCGCGCTGCACTTGGGGTCAGACCGTACTGGGCCAGAGAAGTGTGGACGAGAAGGATGACTGAGGAGGCGTGCGTCGTGGCTGCTCGAATTCGAGCAGATGTCGTCCACTGCGAGTACCTACAGGTCGGCGACGTGGCCAGGCGAGTTTCGCAACCGTCGGTAATCACCTTGCACGATGTGACGCGGGACGTCATGGCTCGCGCCTTATCTTCGGCGCACGGCGCACGGCGGCCGTATCGATTCGTCGAGCTGCTCCGAACCGCGTACTTTGAGCGCCAAGTGGTGGCATCGGCGACGGTGCCCATTGCTCTCTCGTCAAGTGATGCCGATCGCTTTCGCTCACTGAATCGTGAAGTCAGGTGCGTGCCGCCAGGCGTGCTTATACCTGCCGAGCAGTGGTCAGGCGGGAGCTCGGCGGACCGTACCGTTGTGTTTACCGGGGCAATGTGGCGGGAGGCCAACGCGCGTGCGGCATCGCGGCTAGCTCGAGAGATCATGCCCCTAGTCTGGCGAGATCATCCCGATGTGAGACTGAGGATCGTGGGTGCGGGACCGGGGCCAGGTGTCCTCGATTTGACCGACGATCAGCGCGTAGTCGTCGTCGGCCGTGTTGCATCGCTCGATGACGAGCTCATGTCCGGGAGTGTCGTAGCGTGTCCAACGGTCTACGGCGGTGGTGTGCTGATGAAGCTTCTGCGCGCCCTCGCGCTCGGGGCGCCGGTCGTCACCGACGTCGCAACCGCGTTCAGTGCGGGCGTTGGATCCGACGTGGCCGCGTTGGCATCTTCTGATGCCGCCTTTGCGGATCGACTCCGCGAATGCCTCGAAGCTCCGCAGGCTGCAGCCGCGCTGGGCGCGCGCGCGCGCGCATTCGTAAGAGCGAACTTCGGCTGGCCGATTGTGTCGGAGAGATATACGGCGGCGTATGTGCGCGCACGGGAGCTGACCGCATGACACGGGTGGAGGCGGTGGTCGTCTCGCACAACTCTGCTTCGCACATCGAAACGTGCGTGCAACACCTATTGGCGGGTGGAGTGGCGTCTGTCCGTGTTGTGGACAACGGGTCAACAGATCAAAGCGTTGTACTCGCCAGAGGAGCTGGAGGACTAGTCTCTCAGTCAGCCGCCAACCTCGGGTTCGGCCGAGGTGTGAATCTGGCGATGGCGCACGTGACAAGTGAGCTGTGTCTCCTCGCAAACCCCGACTGCATCATCGATAGCGGTTGTCTTGAGCGCTTATCTGCTGCGCTCGAGGATGACCCGCGGCTGGCCGCAGTTGTCCCCGCTATGCGGTACCCGGACGGCTCGTTCGGGGTCGCAGGTGGGGTGTGGCCGACAGTTCTTAAGGAGTGGCTCGCCTTCTGTCGTATCGACTCCGCTGTTCCAAGCGGCCTTCGATCGTGGTTGTCGCGGCAGCACTGGCTGCTTCTAGCGCGCAGGTTCGAGGGCTATCTAGATCCCCGCCCTCGTAAAGGGTTGTCGCTGGTTGATTGGATCTCCGGATGGTGCATGCTCGTCCGCGTGGACGCCTTCCAGTTAGTCGGCGGCTTTGATGACGACTTCTTCTTGTACTTCGAGGACGTGGATCTCTGCGCGAGGTGGCGGCACGCTGGCTTGCGCGTTGGCGTCGTCGGGGACGTGGAAGCTCGCCACGACGAGAGCGCGTCAACCTCACTCGTCGGCAAATCATCTCTCTATGCGGCGGGCATGCGCACATATTTCGAGAAGCACGGCAGTGCCTATGCTCGCGCGACATCGCGTGTGCTCGCAAGGATCATGGGCGCATGAAGGTCCTCTTCGTTGCGCCTTGGGTCCCTGGGCCGGTGCGCTCGCGTAGCGTCGGCATGTTGAGGCTGTTGCGTCGGTACGCCGATGTTCGAGTCCTGGCCTTGAGCGACGGCATGGATGAAGGCCAGCTTGGCGTCGACATGGGACAATCGATGGAGCTCGTGCGCAACCGGTCGTCACGTGCGCTACTTCGAGCTGCGGGCGCGTATGCGGCCGGTCGATCCCTTCAAACGGCATACGCAGATGCGCCACAATTCAGGCACGCATTTTCACGCGTCATGCTCGAGTGGCGGCCTGATGTGGTGCATCTGAATGTGTTTCGGACGGCGCACCTCGCGGTTTGTGCGGCGGCAACGCCAGTGGTGATCGATCTCGACGAGTTTCGTAGTGAGTACTACACGCAGCTCAGTCGCTCTGCCGGGACTCTCCGCCGAGTTATCGCGCGGCACGAGTCTCGGTCAATGAAGCTCGCGGAAGACGAACTCGTTCGATCCAACGCCCACATTCTGGTATCAGGTGAGGCTGAGGGGGCGCGCGTACAGCGCGGGCATATTCACGTCGTACGCACGCCGGTGTGGTCAAGCGTTCGGCGAGGGGTGTATGGGCCTGCCGAACCTCCCATCCTGCTCTTCGCCGGCCGGTTGTCATACGAGGCCAACGTCGATGCCATCTGCTGGTTCGCACGAACGATTTGGCCGCTTGTGCATGAGGTGCATCCAGCGGCGAGACTAAGGATTGTCGGCTCCGAGCCCCGGCGCGCAGTGCGAGCGCTCGCGGATCTGGCCGGCGTCGAGATTCATGCGAACGTCGCCTCGCTTGACCCACACTACGCAGCGGCCACCATTGCGATCTGCCCCCTCGAACGTGCCACGGGCGTCCAGTTGAAACTCATCCAGGCATTGGCAGCCTCGGTTCCGACCGTGGTATCACCGCTAGTCGCCGAACTCGCAGGCACTGCGGACGGGAAAGAGGTGCTTGTCGCTTCGACGCCGCGGGCCTGGCTTGAGGCGACGTTGCGCTTGCTTGGCAACCGCGAATTGCAACAGCAACTCGCCGCGGGCGGCATGGCGTGGTATGAACGAAATCACAGCCCGGATGTCGTGGCGCGTCAGCTTGAGGTGGCGTATCGCTCTGTTTGCGACGCCGGTGGGCCAACGGTCTCCGCGTCGCCTCCGCGGAAGGTCGAGGCATGAATCTTCGAGAGATGCTCCTTCGGCGATCCGTTTGGTATGCGCTCCCGCAGATTTTCCCGCCGCTGATCAGGCTCGCCACTCTCCCGATTCTCACGCGGCTTCTTAAGCCGGAGGGGTACGGGCAAGTGGCCCTATGGGCGTCGGTCGTAACGTTTGCAGTCGTCGGGATTCGCTGGACCGATGACGTGCTCCTTCGATGGATCTCGAGTGGGTCGCCAAGCAAAGAGAGATCTGACGCTGTTCACGACTGGGCACGCCACGTCGTACAGGCGTCTGGGACTGTGCTCGCCCTGATGGCTATCGCCGCCGCCATCTTCAGCCAGCCGATTTGGCTCGTGGTAGGCATCGTCGTGGCATTCGAAGCAGCGACGAACGCGCTTCAGCAGTACGCCAGGGCGACGGGACGCGCACGATCATTTGCCGCCGGCGCACTCGTCTCGTCGATCTGCGTAAGTCCTCTCGCGATTGTCTTCGTGTCGGTGTTCGGAACGACAGGATTCCTAATTGCGTGGATCATCGCCGACACGCTGTCGTTGATCGTGTTGTCCCTACTCTTACGGGACATTGCTGGGCATCTCAGTCGTGGTGTTCATGACAGGCAACGCGCGACGGAGATGAGACGATACGGGCTTCCGTTCATAGCAGCGACGGGATCGTGGATGTTGCTGCTGTTCCTCGACCGATTGTTCGTGCAGGCTTTCCATGGAAGTCGGGAGCTCGGCCTCTACGCACTCGCATTCTCCGTCGCGAACACGGCGCTCTACGGGCTGTTCATGTTGCTTGGCTTCACGGTGTATGCCGAGGTGGTGGCGCTCTTCGAGGCGGACGGACGTCGCGCGGCGGTTGACTTCCTTCGCGCAACGATGCGCACGTACTACGCCATCGCGATTCCGGTTGCTTGTTCCGTTGCGTTTTTCGCGAAGGACGTCATTGGGCTTCTCGCCCCGCCTTCGTTTGAGCGCGCTGCGCGCATGGTTCCGTTGCTTGCAGCCGGTCTGTTGCTGCAAGCGATCCTGCCGTTCACGACAAAGCCGTTTATTCTCGAGCGGACGCCCCGGCGTATAGCGTGGGCGGCAGGCATCGGGGTGGCTGCGAATGTGGTTCTCAACTTCGCTCTCATCCCTCCTTACGGAGGCGAGGGTGCCGCAATCGCGACACTCATCTCGTACGTCATTACTCTCGGCGTAGTCGAGCTCATGACGAGTCGGCTTCGCATCGGGCGGGTCGGTCTGGCGCTGACGTATGCACTGCCCGTCGCTGCCGGTTCGGTAGTCGTCTTTGGGGCAACATCGAGTCTTCTCGGCGGTGTCGGGCACTTGCCACGTCTCGCCGCTGCGCTCGTGCTTGGTCTGGCGATACCGGGCGCACTCATCGTGCTACAGCGGCTCGGTGGAACGTCGTATCCGCAACGAGATCCATCCTCAGCATGAGGTCGTACCTGGAAGCCGTCGACGGCGACCTGCGGATTGTTCGACAGGTTGCGACGAGCTACTTCGGCCGGAGCGAGGGTGCCGTGCTTCTCACTGGTTCGTTTGCGCAGGGAGCACCGGTCTACTCCCGTGCCCAAGGGGAGCTGTCTCTGCTCAGTGACCTCGACATATTCGTCGTTACACCGGCGGGCCTGCCGGCCGGTGGGACGCGCGACCTATCTCAGGCTCTCGCGAACGCAGGATTTTCACGATCGTCGGTCGGCTCGGCAACATTCGCCGACTTGGCGCGTCGGCAGGGCTCGCAGTTCCTCTGGGAACTGGCGCTGAGTGGCATCGTTCTGGCGGGTAATTACCCCGATCTGTTGCACGCCTTCGCTTCGTACGTCCCAGACGTTCTGGATGCGCGACGGCTCATCGTCAATCGTTACGCAGAACTTGGGCGGAGGAGTGTTCCGCTCGCTTTGAAGTCGATTCGTGCTGCAGTCGACGCCGTCTTGATCGTTACCGGCGGCTTGCCGGCGCTTCTCGCCGAACGCTTGGAGAGAGCCCGCAACCTTGGACTCGAGTGGCAACATGACTACGACCTGTACGCGCGCATAATCGACGCCCCAATTCTTGAGGATCTCATTGCGCTGGACATAGATTGGCTCCGTTGTGCGCAAGAGTCCTTGCGACGGGCCGCGTCGTACGTTCCCGATCTCGACCGACTAGACGGACGAGACTCATGGGGTGCGGTCATCAGACACCAGCGCACTCTCGCGAAGAACGGTTGCTTCATCCCGTCGCTGTCGGTCGAAGCGTCCGTGCACCGGAGGCTCGCGGAGTCGCTCCTACGCGGCCGTCCTCCCTCGCGCAACGTCGTCCGTGCTTGGGAGGTTGTTCATCATGCCCGATAGTCTTTCGTCTCGGTCTGGAGCGGGTGACGAAGCCGAACTGTGGATTTTGTTCGACGGCGTCGGTTGGTGCTTCGCGGAGGAGTTGGGTTTCCTCGAGTGGCTGCCGTATCGGCGTCCGCTTCGGACGGTCCTTGGCTTCAGCTCGACGGCCGTGCCCTCGCTTCTTTCGGGCCTTGCGCCACGTGATCACGGTGGCTGGACGCTCTACTTCAAGGATCCGGCGGCGTCGCCGTTCGCGTGGACGCGCTGGTTTTGTCGTGTCCCTATCGAGCGAATCCCCAAGCTGCGATGGAAGTTCCGAATGTGGTTGCACGACCGCACCGTGCGAGTGAACCGCATCGAAGGATATTTCGCGCTCTACGACGTTCCATTGCGCTTTCGGCGCTTCTTCGATGTGGCGTGGCGAGATGGGTTGTTTGGTAATGCGCCGCCCTTTGCAACCTTCCTGAAGGTGTGGCTCCGGGCGGACCCTGACGCATTCGTCGGGACCTATCCTGCGTCCGACGAGAGAATTCGCTCGGAGGCAGCAAACGCAATTGCGGCGGGCGCAAGAAGGGTGTTCTGCTACTTCGGGGATCTCGACGCGCTACTCCACGCGCAAGCGAACTCGATCGACGACCCGCTTCTCAAGGCGTCTTTCGAGGAGGCCGACGTATGGGTGCGCGATCAGGCCGCCGCCATGAAGCGACAACACGGAGCCGTACGCGTGATCGTGTTCTCTGATCACGGAATGACACCTACGGCGAGATCGATCGACTTGCGTCCCGAACTCCGTGGTCTAAAGATTGGCCGCGACTATCTCTGCTTCCTCGATTCAACCCTTGCACGCTTTTGGGCAGCCCCCGCGATTCTCGAGGACATCCGCGAGCGCATGGCCGGTCTTCCGGGACGAGTCCTCACCGACGCAGACATCGTTGCCGAACGACTGCCAAATGAGCCCGAGCGCTTCGGCCAACTTGTGTGGCTTGCGGACCCCGGCGTTTGCATAGCTCCCAGTTGGATGGGTTCCATCGCCCCGCAAGGCATGCACGGGTTCTCTCCAAGTGACGCTTGGTCGGACGGGATTGTGATGTCTACCGACGCGTCAGTCGCGGATGCGACGGACGTCGTTTCACTCGGCACTACTCTGATGGGAATTGCGCGAGCGGATGTTGCGGAGAGCAGTTGAGGGTCGCGTATGTCATGGAGGCGCCAGATGCGATTGGTGGCGCCGAGCGCGCCGTGCAGTTCCTCGTTCGCGGCGTTGCGGCTCAAGGCGCCGAAGTCCGTGTGGTCGTTGTCGGGGAGTCCGATGCTCAGGGGCTGGAGAGGCTGTTGCTCGACTTCAGCGAAGTGGCGTGCGTTCAACGTGCACGAATTCGCAACTTGCCGCTCGTCCTGAGGAAGCTCAGCGCAGACGTCGTTCACTGGAACTTTCCCCACCCTTTCGCCTTTCGCAGCGGTCTTCCGGTGTTGGCCGGCGGTTCGGCCCCCCACGTGGTGACCGATCACTTGCCTCAGCTTCGAGCGGGATCGCGTTCCGAACTGACGCGTCGCGGAATCAACCGCAAACTCGCGGCGGTCATCACCGTCGGCTCGTCCGCGCACGCCGACGCTGTTGCGCATTGGCCCGGGCTCCAAAAACTGCACGTCATCCGGAACGGCGTGCCGTTGGCGAAGACCACGCAACAGCGGAGCTGGAGCGACGGGCAACCTTTGAGGCTCTGCTTCGTGGGACGCCTCGAGGCGCAGAAGAACCCGGACCAGGCACTTCGGATTGCGGCAGGTCTGATCCGTGGCGGAGTTGCAACCGAGTTGACGATCGTGGGCACCGGGTCCCTCGAGGCCGACTTGCGAGTTCGAGCGCGGCAGCTCGCGATTGACGACCATGTCGCCTTCACGGGCTGGCTAGAGGATGTCTCGCATGTGCTCGACTCCGTGCACCTGGTTCTGGCACCTGGCCGGTGGGAGGGATTGCCGTTTCTGCCAATGGAGGCGCTCGTGCGTGGAGTGCCTGTGGTGGCGTCCGACATCCCTCCACATCGCGAACTGTCGTCCGCGTCAGAGGGACTTATCATCGTGAAGGGCGACACAGATGTCGCGTGGCGCGAGGCAACACTTTCCGCGGCGCTGAATCTTGCCAAGCACAGCGAGGCTGGATTGCGCTCGCGTCCGGCGCTGTCGTCCGAGCAGATGATCAGACAGACCGTTTCCCTCTACCAGAGCGTCATCGGGTGAACGCGTGGGCGTATCGGTTGAGGTTGCCGGCACTTGCTGCTGCACTTCCGGTGCTAACAGCGGTCGTTGGAGTCGCACTCGTGACCGCTGACTGGAGACTGAAGTACCTCGCAGCTGCGGTCGGAATCGGTGTCGCCCTCGTGTCGTTTTCGGCGGAGGGTCTTGTGACCCTCGCGTGGCTCGTTTCATTCCTGCGTCCATACAATCTCGGTTGGCCAACGCGGCGAGACGACCTGCTCGTGCTCGCAGTGGTTGTTCTAAGCCTGACCGCGGTGCGACGTTCCGGAGTATCCACACGTGGGTTGCGGCCTCTGGCTATCCCACTCCTCCTGCTTGCGGCCCTACTCGCTCGGACCTACCTCGACAACTCATCGTTGATTGCGCCGCTTTGGCTCATCAACCTCCTGGTGTTTGCCGTCCTTCTCGTTGCGTCGTTCGCGGCGGCTCGCGATGCGCGGTTCTATTCCTCGTGGTTCGTTACGTTTGCCGTGAGCATTGGGACGATCGGCTTCGTATGGAACCATCGCGGCCGGCTTCTATCGCTTTGGGGGAGCGATCTCCTCGACAAGGACATGCCGATCTTGGGGCATCTGAACGTCGCCGCGGCGATATTGGTAGGTCTCCTTCCAATCGTGTGGTCTACTGCGCCTCGCACCATCCGCTGGCCGCTCTGCGGCCTCGCCTGCATTGGAATCGCATTGACAGGTTCTCGCAGCGCGTGGATCGGCGTCGTGGTCTTGGTCGCATTACTGATTGCGAGGTCCGGAAGAGGGCGATCGAGTCGGACGATGCGCGTGGTCTACGTCGGGTCCATCGCCATCATTGCTGCGATCCTGGTCTCATCGATGCACGCCACGCCTGTCTCTTCACTCGTTAGGGCGCGTTACGACCAACTGGGTTCGAGCGACCTATCGGGCCGGATTGGCATCTGGGATGACTCTTGGCGCGTCGCTCGAGCCCATCTCGTCTTCGGTGCAGGACCTGGCGGATTCTCGGCCGACCTCGCGCTCACAGCGCGGCACCCTGAATCGCTGGTGCTCAGTTCCGCAACTGGGGCGAAAGTGCACGCGCATGACGCCTACCTGACAATCATCGCGATGTTTGGCCTGCTGCTCGCGATTCCCATAATCGTCGCGGTGTTTCGGACTGCCAGGCACCCGCTTCGTGATCCGTCGGGCGCCGTAATCGGACTCGTCGCTCTTTTGGCGTACGGAGTCTTCGAGGACCTCATGACGTTCCCGGCGCTGTCCGCGACACTCGCCATCGTCATCGGCTTCGCCTTACGCGCTGAATGCGAGCTACGCGACTCCAGTGACGAGTTGGCGCGGCCAACTGACGCAGAACGTCCGGGTGATTCGGCGACGGTGAGGCCCTGATGAGGGTGGCGATTGTCTCACCGCATCCCGTGTATCCTCCGGATTCCGGAGACCGCGTCCGAACATCACAACTCCTTACGGGACTGCGTAAGCACGGCGTCGAGCCTCACCTGGTCGCGTGGTCGTGGAGCAAACACGTTGCGGAGTCGCCTTGGCCGAGCGAGTTCATTCCCGGCAAGCCATTCGCTCGCCTCCCATGGCTTGCGTGGCGCCTGGAACTGTACGCGCGCAGGCGCCTCGATCCCTTCGCGCAGTTCCGGATGGCTGTGGTGCGCTCCACCCTTGTGCCGGCGATCCTGCGCGCGTCGCCGGATGTCGTCGACTTCCAGCATCCCTACACATGGGTGCCCACAGGGATTCCAGACGTCTGCACCTTCCATAACGCCGAAACGCACCTCGCGCCGCACCTCGGTCAGACGACGGTCCGTAGGGTTAATGCAGTCCGCGAACTGGAGAAGCGAGTGCTTGCTTCGGTGCGTGCCGCTGTTGTCTTCTCTGAGGCTGATGCGGTGCGGCTCCACACGCTCGCGCCGAGCGATGCGTTTGTGGCAACGGTACCGCTCGGCCTCCGCCCTATGGGTGCGCCCAGGAAGACGACGCATTCACGGCACATGAGATCGGCGGTCTTTGTTGGAACGCTCAGCTATCCCCCGAACGCCGACGCTGCGCGCGCGCT
>Ga0265338_10008838_pt1 | contig 12154 bp, 11 predicted proteins | sample 42126metaG_FD_193579 | JGI IMG/M metagenome (GOLD analysis project Ga0265338, IMG submission 193579) | Rhizosphere microbial communities from Carex aquatilis grown in University of Washington, Seatle, WA, United States - 4-21-26 metaG | ecosystem: Host-associated > Plants > Roots > Rhizosphere... | reverse complement strand
GTGGCACTCACCCCTGGAGAGCGTCATGCTCCGCCAGGACGCGATCCAGCGGCGCAACGAGGCCTACTTCCGTGCCCTGGTGCAGGACGCCTCGGACGCCATCGTCATCGTCTCCGACGAGGGCGTGGTCAAGTACGCGACGCCCTCCACCGTCGCCATCTTCGGCGATGTCCCGACCGAGGGCGAGTACCTCTGGGACCTGGTGGCCGAGGCGGACCGGGAGGACTTCGCGCGGACCTTCATGCGGCTGCGCGAGCGGGCGCGGTTCGGCCCCCGGGTCGTGGAGAAGCAGACCACCCGCAAGGACGGCACCAGCGTCCACCTGCAGGCCCGGTGCAGCGACCTGCGGGCCGAGCCGAACGTGGCCGGCCTGGTGTTCACCCTGCGCGACGTCACCGCGCAGCACAAGCTTGAGGCCGAGCTGAAGCACCGGGCGTTCCATGACGCGCTGACCGGCCTGCCCAACCGGCTGCTGTTCCAGGACCGGATCGCTCAGCGGACGGCGGCGTCGGCCCGCGACGGCTCGATCGCCGGAGTGCTCTTCGTCGACCTGGACGACTTCAAGGTGGTCAACGACACCAAGGGGCACAGCGTGGGCGACGAGCTGCTGGTCGCGGTGGCCAGCAGGCTGTCCGGCCTGGTCCGCGAGTCTGACACCGCCGCCCGCCTCGGCGGCGACGAGTTCGCGCTGCTCATCGGCTCGGCCGAGGACACCGCGGCGGTCGAGGGGACCGCCGAGCGCATCGTCGGCTCCTTCACCGAGCCGTTCGCGCTGTCGGCCGGGCTCGTCACTACCAGCGTCACCGTCGGCGTCGCCACCACCGAGGACAGCACCGACACGGACGAGCTGCTCCGGCACGCCGACCTGGCGCTCTACGCGGCCAAGTCGGCCGGGAAACGGCAGTGGCGCCGCTACCAGCCGGTGCTCAGCGCCGGCCTGATCAGGCGGCGGGAGATCCAGGAAGCGCTGGCGGAGGCCGTCGCCAAGTCCGCGTTCTCCCTCGTGTACCAGCCGATCGTGGCGCTCGACAGCGGGGAGCTGGCCGGGTTCGAGGCGCTGATCCGCTGGCCGCACCCGCAGTGGGGGATGATGCACCCCGGCCAGTTCATCACCCTGGCCGAGGAGACCGGGCAGATCATCCCGATCGGCGCCTGGGTGCTCGGCCGCGCCGCCGCCGACATCGTGCGCTGCCGCCAGGCGGCGCAGCTGGCGCCTCGGCCGGGCGCCGCGCCCGGCGCGGTGAACCTGCCCGCGCCGGGCCGGGCTGCCCCCGGGGTACCCGGGCCGGCCACCGCCGGGCAGCTTAGCCGGGGCCGTCCGGCCGGCCGGCGCGACCTCTACGTTAGCGTCAACGTGTCGGCCCGGCAGTTCGCCGACCCCAGTTTCGCCAACAACGTACGGCAGGTGCTGGCCTCGTCCGGGCTGGAGTCACAGGCGCTGATGCTCGAGCTCACCGAGACCGCGCTGCTGCGCCGGGACGAGCAGCTGCACGCCGACCTCGGCGAGCTGAAGTCGATCGGGGTGAAGCTGGCGATCGACGACTTCGGCACCGGCTACAGCTCGCTCAGCTACCTGCGGGACCTGCCGATCGACGTGGTGAAGATGGACCGGTCCTTCGTCGAGGGCATCGCCGAGTCCGACCAGCGGCTCGCCCTGGCCGAGGGCATCGTGCAGATTGCCACCACGCTCAACCTGGAGGTGGTGGCCGAGGGCATCGAGACCGAGGTGCAGCGCGACCTGCTGTCCTCCATGGGCTGCCATTACGGCCAGGGCTACCTGCTGGCCATGCCGATGCCCGCCAGCCAGGCGGTGGAGCTGGCCCGGGGCGGCTTCCCGGCCGCGCCCCTGGTGCCCGAGCCACGGGCGCTGACCTAGTGAGCGCTGACCACGTAAACGCGGCGCAGCCGCAGGCCGTCACCACCTCGGACCGGCCCGACCTGGCTGAGCAGGGCAAGGCGGCCTTGCTGCCGGGCTGGCCCGAGTTCATCTTCCACGACCAGGTGAGCGCAGGCCTTATCGACCGCGCGGGTGAGTGCTTCCCGCAGTTCGACGTGCGGCTGGTGGCCGGCGACGAGGTGGTGGCGGGCGCCTGGGCGGTCGCGCTGCGCTGGGACGGCACCGTCCGCAGCCTCCCCGGCGGTTACGACGGCGCGCTGGTCAGGTCGGTCACCGAGCACCAGAGCGCGCTGCGGCCGGACACGCTGTGCGCGATGGCCGCCGCCGTACGGGCGGACTGCCAGGGGGCCGGCCTCGGCGGCACGCTGCTGCGCGAGCTGCGGGCGCGCGCCGCCCGGGCGGGCCTGGACCGGATGATCGCGCCGGTGCGCCCGGTGCTGAAGAGCCGCTACCCGCTGACCCCGATGGCGCGCTTCGCCCGCTGGACCCGCCCGGACGGCACCCACCTGGACCCGTGGATCCGCACCCACCAGCGCCTCGGCGCGACCATCATCGGCCCGGCCGCCAGGTCGATGGTAGTGACCGGGACCGTCGCCGAGTGGCAGGACTGGACCGGCCTGGCCTTCCCGGAGAGCGGCCGCTACGTCGTGCCGGGGGCACTGGACCTGCTCGAGATCGACGCCGAGCGGGGCCACGGCACCTACGCGGAGACCAACCTGTGGATGCGCCATGCGTAAGCCAGTCCGCGACGAAACCGGCTTCTTCGCGTAGTCTCAAAGCAGGACGGGCGAAAGTTCAGTCGCGGGCCGCAGTGCCCGCCAGACAAGGCTGGAGACGGATAGGTGGGCGGAATTATCCTGGAGTTGCTCATCGGCGTGCTTGCCGCCTGGATTTTCGGCCGGGTCAGGCGCCGGATGAAGCTTCCGGTTACCGCGAAGCACTACGGCTTCACCATTCTCGCGGTGTTCGTGTTGCTGGCTATCGCCTACGGGGCCAGCGGTCACGTATCGTCCCACTGAGGCTGGTGCGGGCTACGGGTTTTCGTGCACAGCGTCCGGGTATAGCCATAGCGTGACCGGGAAACGAACGGTTTCCGCAGGTCAGAATAGAGCTCACGGCCTTGCACGCGATCCCGTCCCAGCACCATCCGAACGTGTGAGGCCGTGACCCCCATTCCCCCCGGACAGGCCCGCGCGAGCGGGCCCGCGCGGCCAGGTCACCGCGAGCAGGGTAACCAGGCCAGGGTTCGCAGTGCGGCTGCCCTGCGGCTGCGCTGACGGCGAAAACCCTGCTGCCATTACCCGTGCGGTACCGATAGCCTAGAAAGCGCCCGTTACATCCGGCCGGCGACGCCAGGCGGGATCCAGCTTCTACTGACGTGAGGTCTTGCTCGTGCCTACCGGCAAGGTCAAGTGGTATGACGCCGAAAAGGGGTTCGGCTTCCTCGCCCGCGATGACGGGGGCGAGGTCTTCATGCATTCCTCCGCTCTGCCCGAGGGCACGACCACCCTGGCCAAGGGCCAGCGGGTGGAGTTCGGCATCGTCGAGGGGCGCAAGGGGGCGCAGGCACTGCAACTGCGCCTGCTCGAGGCGCCGCCCAACGTCACCGCCGCCGCGGCCAAGCACGCCCGCAAGAAGCCGGACGAGATGATCCCGATCATCGAGGACCTGATGAAGCTGCTCGACGGGATCTCCGACGCCTACCGCCGGGGCAAGCACCCGGACGCTAAGGAAGCCAGGCAGATCGCCAGCCTCCTGACCGCGGTGGCTAAGGACATAGAGCCTTAGACAGCAGAGCGCCCTAGACAGCAGAGCGCCCTAAGCGGGAGCCGGCTCGGCCCGGAACCGCTTGCGGCGCCGCTCGGCGATCAGCACCGCCGCCACCGCCAGGGCGCCTGCGGCGATGGCCAGCCCCGCCTGCCCGTTGTCGAGCATCGACACCAGTACGCCCGCCAGGCCGCCGGCCACGTTCGCGACCTGGTTGAGGGTCTCGGAGACGGCGAAGGTCGACGAACGGATCTCGTCGCCGATCTCGCGGCCGACGATCGAGTCCTGGCCGAGCTTGGCCAGGCTGGCGCAGAAGATCGCGGTGGCCTCGACCAGCACGGCCGCCAGCAGGCCGAACCCCCAGGCGCAGAGGGCCGTCACCACCGGCGCCAGGGCCAGCACCGAGTACATGATGAACTGCGGCGCCCGGCCGCGGAAGAACGACCCGAGGATCATCGAGGTCAGGCTGCCGACCGACAGGCCGAGCGCGAGCGCGCCGAGGGCGAAGTTGTGCGACACCGGGTGACCGAATAGCGTGCCCAGGTTGACGCTGCGCAGCAGGAACGCGAGCAGGAACAGGATGTAGCCGGAGAACGCGCGCAGGACGGCGTTCACCGTCATCGCCTCGGCCACCACCGGGCCGACGTTCCCCAGCGTGCGCCACCGGCCGCGGCGCTGCCCAGTGGAAGACGGCGGCAGCGGCAGCGTGCTGCCCGGCCGGGGCATATCGGGCCGGGTGGGCTGTTCGCCCACTGGATCAGCTGAGGAAACGGGAGTGACCGGGGCGGGCACGTCGATCTGCTCGGGCAGCCGGAACGCCAGCAGCATCGCCGCCAGGTAGATCAGCACCCCGACACGCAGTGTCCAGGCCGCGCCGCCCGTGTACTGCACCCCGGCCGCCAGCCCGGCCGCCGCGGTCGAGGCCGCCAGCGAGATCAGCCCGCCCCGGGCGTTGGCGGTGACCAGCGTGATCTCCGCGGGCAGCAGCCGCGGCGTGACCGACGCCTTGACCACCCCGCCCGCCTTCTGCAGCACCAGGATGCCGAACGCCGCGGGCAGCAGCGTCACCGAGCTCGCGACGTTGGCCGACATCGCGTAGCAGAGCAGGCCGCGGGTGAGCATCGTGCCCGCGAGCACGAACCGGCGGCCCTGCTGTATCCGGTCAAGCGCGGGCCCGATGAACGGGGCCAGCACCGCGAACGGCGCCATGGTGATGATCAGGAACAGCACCACCCGGCCGCGGGCCTGGTCAACCGAGGTGCTGAAGAAGATGGAGCCCGCCAGGGCCACGGTGACGAACGCGTCGGCGGCGCCGCTGACCGCCGTCATCTCGAAAAGCGTGCCGAGGCCGGTGCGGTCCGCGCCCTGCGCACCGGTTAGCCGGTGCACGAAGGCGGCCGTCCGCCGCCCGGCCCGGCCCGAGGCGCGGCCGCCGGAGCGGAAAGCACCGCCCGCGCGTCGCACCGCATCCGACATCCCCATGTTCACAGTATTCTTGGTCTGCGGCACTGCGACGAGCCCTATGGGGGAGATCCTGCCGGGCCGGCCGCGCCGGAAGAGTCCGGGAGACGAGAATTGGCAGTCGTGAGCACGATCAGGAACCGCGCGAAGGAACCAGACCAGGTCTGCGCGGACGCCGTTGACGTAGCCAGGCAGGCCCTGGCCGAGAACGCCGGGGTGCTCCCGGACACGGTCGGTGAGCACCTGGGCACCGAGGCGGTGGGCGACCGCGTCGTCGCGCACCTCTTCGCCTGCACCGACCGGGCCTACGCGGGCTGGCGGTGGGCGGTCACGGTGACCCGCGCGCCCCGGTCGAAGCTGGTCACCGTGGACGAGAGCGTGCTCCTGCCGGGACCGGACGCGCTGCTCGCGCCGGCCTGGGTGCCCTGGCATGACCGGCTGCGGCCGGGTGACGTCGGCATCGGCGACGTGCTGCCGGCCAGCCCGGACGACGAGCGGCTGGTCCCGTTCGCGGTGCTTGACGGCGACGACGCGGTGAACGACTGGTTCCTGCCGCGCACTGACGCGGAGAACGCCGAGGCCGGGCCGTCCGACCCGGCTGAGCTGCCCGCGCCTGGCCGGTCCCGCACGCTGTCCGCCTTCGGCCGCGACGACACCGCCGAGCGCTGGTACGAAAGCGACCACGGGCCGAGCTCGCCGCTCTCCCACGCCGCCCCGGCCCACTGCCTGAGCTGCGGGTTCTTTGTACCGCTGTCAGGGAGCCTGGGACGGGTGTTCGGCGCCTGCGGTAACGCCTTCGCCCCCGACGACGGCCGGGTGGTCTCCGCCGACCACGGCTGCGGCGCGCACTCCGAGTCGGTCCTGGCCGGGTCGGCCGCTCAGGCTACCGTCCCGGTGATCGACGAGTTCGGCTACGACCTGGTGGACTTGCCCGGCGTCTCGGTCGAGGAGACCGTGTTCGAGCCGCTGTCCCGGGACACGTACCCGCCCGAGTCCTGAGCTGCCTGGTCCGCCTCCGCCCCGGCCCGCTTGCGTTTGAGGAAGGGCACGTACACCAGCCCGAACAGGCCCATCGCCACCCCGGCGACGCACGTCCAGATCCACCAGTGCACGTCCGCGGGCAGCGCGCTGCCGATGCAGAGCAGGATCACCAGCGCGGCCAGCCAGCCGAGCGTGATGACGCCTGTCACCTGAACGTCGTTCGCTTCCCTGGGCGGTGGCCCGGGGCGCCGCTCTCCCCCCGGACTGACCTGCCGACTCTGGCTCACAGCACAAGGCTAGTGTCTCCGCCGGGCACGATACGCCCGGGCATGATGTACTTGAGGGATGCCAGAGGCAGCCACGCAGTCAACCCCCGGGGCCAGTAGCCCGGGCGCCCCGGCCGGGACCACGGCCGGCCAGCCGGATCCGGCCGAGATCCAGACCGAGGCCGGCCTGGCAACCGCGCTGCGGATCTCGGTCAGCAGGCTCGCGCGGCGGCTGCGGGTGGAGCGCCTTGGCCTCGGCGGGACCGACACCGTGCTGTCCGATATCCAGCTTGCGGCGCTGGCCGCACTCGAGCGCCACGACTCGATGACCCCGGGCGAGCTGGCCGAGCACGAGAAGGTGCAGCCGCCGTCGATGACCCGGGTGATCGCGGTGCTCGAGGAGCGCGGCCTGGTGCTGCGCGCGCCGCACCCGAGCGACCGCCGCCAGGTGGTGCTCACCGTCACCGCGGCGGGCCGCGACCTGGTGGTGCTGGTCCGCCGCCGCCGCGAGGCATGGCTGGCGCAGCGGCTGCAGGAGCTCAGCGCCGACGACCGCCAGGCGCTGCGCGCGGCCGCCCCGATCCTAGAAAAAATTAGTCAGTCCTAGGAAGCCACTCATGTCGCACGCCCGATACACTCGGCCGCCCTTGCCATCGGGCGTGCACCGGGGGTACGGGGGGCGTCCCCCCGGATGGAATCAGCCAGTCATGACCCGGGTGCCCCATGACTAAGGTGCCGGGCTGGCTGCTGCCCGCCGTGCTCGGGCTGCTGGTGCTGGTCGTGCTGGTCGGCTCGCTGCTGCACTAGCCGTCGAGCCGGGCCGCCACGTAGTCGATGCACGCGGTGAGCGCGGCCACGTCGTCCGGCTCGACGGCCGGGAACAGCCCGATCCGCAGCTGGTTGCGGCCCAGTTTCCGGTACGACTCGGTATCCACGATCCCGTTCGCCCGCAGCACGGCGGCCACCGTGTCGGCCTGCACCGCGTCGGTGAAGTCGATCGTGCCCACGACCGGCGAGCGCATGGCCGGGTCGGCCACGAACGGCGTCGCGAACTGCGACTCCTGGGCCCAGCGGTAGAGGATCTCCGCCGAACGGGTGGTGCGGGCCTGTGACCAGCTCAGCCCGCCCTGCTCGAGCAGCCAGTCGACCTGGGCGGCCAGCAGCACCAGGGTCGACAGCGCGGGCGTGTTCAGCGTCTGGTCCTTGACCGAGTTTTCCACCGCCAGCTTCAGCGACAGGAAATCCGGGATGTACCGGCCGCTGGCGGCGACCTCGTCGACCCGCGCCAGCGCCGCGGGCGACAGCAGTGCCAGCCACAGGCCGCCGTCCGCGCCGAGCACCTTCTGCGGCGCGAAGTAGTAGGCGTCGAACTCGGCCGGGCTGGCCGGCAGCGCCCCGGCCGCGCTGGTCGCGTCGACCAGGACCAGCGAGCCGTCGTCGGCCCCGGCCGGGCGGCGGATCTCCATGCACACGCCGGTTGACGTCTCGTTGTGGGTCAGCGCGTACGCGTCCACCCCGGCCTCGGCGGCCGGGAGCGGGTGGCTGCCCGGCTCGGACGCGATCACCGACGGCTCCTTGAGCCACGGGGCGCGGCCGGTCACCGTGGCGAACTTGGCGGAGAACTCGCCGAACGACAGGTGCTGCGACCGCTCCTGGATGAGGCCGAAGGCGGCCGCGTCCCAGAAGGCGGTGGTGCCTCCGTTGCCGAGGGCCACCACCCACCCGTTCGGTAGGCCGAAAAGCTCAGCCAGCCCGCTGCGGACCCGCCGCACGACCTGCCGCACCGGCGCCTGCCGGTGCGAGGTGCCCAGTTCCGGTGCTGCCGCGAGCGCGGCGACCTGCTCGGCGCGGACCTTGGTGGGGCCGCTGCCGAACCGGCCGTCCCGCGGCTTGAGTCTGTCGGGGATGACGATGCTGGTCACTCCCCCAGGTTACTGTGCGGCGGGCGGGCGAGACGACCCGTTAAAACTGCCCGACGACCGCGGCCGCGCCTGGCACCTCCGTCAGCGAGCGGGTGCCCGGGCCGATGTAGCGGGCCGACGGCCGGATGAGGCGGCCGGTCAGCTTCTGCTCCATGATGTGCGCGGCCCAGCCGCCGGTCCGCGCGCAGGTGAACATGGACGGCGTGATCTCCGCGGGCACCTCGGCGAAGTCGAGCACGATGGCCGCCCAGAACTCCACGTTGGTCTCGAGTACCCGGTCCGGGCGGCGGGCGCGCAGCTCGGCCAGGGCGGCGTTCTCCAGCGCCAGCGCGACCTCGTAGCGGGGCGCGGCGAGCTCCTTGGCGGTGCGCCGCAGCACCCGGGCGCGGGGGTCCTCCGCCCGGTACACCCGGTGGCCGAAGCCCATCAGGCGGCCGCCGCCGTCGAGGACCGACTTCACGTACCCTTCGGCGTCGCCGGTCCGCTCCACTTCCTCGATCATGTAGAGCACCCGGGCGGGGGCGCCGCCGTGCAGCGGCCCGGACAGCGCGCCGACCGCGCCGGACAGCGACGCGGCCACGTCGGCGCCGGTGGACGCGATCACCCGGGCGGTGAAGGTGGAGGCGTTCATGCCGTGCTCGGCCGCGCTCACCCAGTAGGCGTCGAGCGCTTTCACGTGCCGGGGGTCCGGCTCGCCGCGCCAGCGGATGAGGAACGCCTCGGCGGCGCTCTTGGCCTCGTCGACCAGCTTGCGCGGCACCTCGGGCAGGTCGGCCCCGCGGGCCGAGCTGGCAATGATGTCGAGCAGCTGCGCGCAGGCCCGGCCGACGTCCGACCGCGCCTGCTCGGGCGAGATGTCGAGCAGCGGCTGCAGCCCCCAGCGGGCGCCGAGGGCGGCCATGCCGCTCTGCGCGTCGACCCGGACGTCACCGCTGCGCACCGGGAGGTCAAGCTCCTCGGCGGCGGGCAGGCCGGGCTGGAACGCGTTGTCCACCAGCAGCCCCCAGACGTGCCCGAAGGACACCTGGCCGACCAGGTCCTCGATGTTCACGCCCCGGTAGCGGAGCGAGCCGCCCTCTTTGTCGGGCTCGGCGATCTCGGTCTCGAAGGCCACGACGCCTTCGAGACCAGGCTTGAAGTCACTCATCGCTGGTTCAGCGCTCCTCACGACGGAAGGATTTTCATTCAAACGCCGCCTCCGGGAGGGCGATAGCCCGTCATGGCGCGAAGATTCGCAATTATTTACAGAACGCGCAACTCCTGCACTTTGACGGCGGCGCAGCCGGCGCAGCCGCCTAAGATCTACGAATATGGACGCCGAGTTGACTACCGAGACGCTCGACCGCGACCCGATGAGGCAGTTCGGCCGCTGGTTCGACGACGCGGCGGCAGCCGGCCTGCCCGAGCCGAGCGCAATGGTGCTGACCACCCTGGGCGACCGGCCGCACGCGCGCACGGTGCTGCTCAAGGCGCACGACGCGGACGGCTTCACCTTCTACACCAACCGCACCTCCCGCAAGGGCCGCGACCTGGCGGGAGACCCACGGTGCTGCGCGGTATTCCCCTGGTACCAGCTCGGCCGCCAGGTGACGGTGGAGGGCGCCGTGCGGCCGCTGTCCACCGGGCAGAGCGAGCCCTATTTCCACTCCCGGCCACGGCAGTCGCAGATCGGCGCGTGGGCGTCACGTCAGTCCACCGTGCTCGGCTCGCGGGCCGAGCTTGACGACCGGGTGGCCGAGCTGGCCGCCCGCTGGCCCGAGGGCACCGAGGTGCCGATGCCCGATTTCTGGGGCGGCTACCTGATCGTGCCCGACCGGGTCGAGTTCTGGCAGTCCCGGACCAGCCGGCTGCACGACCGGCTGAGCTACCGGCGGACCGCAGCCGGCTGGGTCATCGAAAGATGGTCGCCGTAGGCATGGAAAGCCTGCTCACTTAGGTTTCAGATGATGGTGTGCCGCGAGCGCGTAGCATCACTGTCAGGAGGAACGTTGCCATGACTGCCCACGGGCTTATCGACACCACCGAGATGTACCTCCGTACGGTGTTCGAGCTAGAAGAGGAGGGCGTCGCCCCGCTCCGGGCGCGCATCGCCGAGCGCCTTGCCCAGTCGGGCCCGACGGTCAGCCAGACGGTCGCCCGGATGGAGCGGGACGGCCTGGTGCACGTGGCGGGCGACCGGCAGCTGGCGCTCACCGATGCCGGGCGGGCCCTCGCCACCCGGGTCATGCGCAAGCACCGGCTGGCCGAGTGCCTGCTGGTCAGCGTTATCCAGATGCCGTGGGAAGAGGTGCACATCGAGGCCTGCCGCTGGGAGCACGTGATTTCCGAGCAGGTCGAGAAGCGGTTGTTCGACCTGCTCGGCCAGCCCGACCGGTGCCCGCACGGCAACCTCATCCCCGGCCTCGACGAACTGGTCAGCCAGACCGGCGCCGCCGCCGCCGAGCGTGATGCGAACATGATCGATGTGACCCGTGATACGCATGAGACGCTGCGGGTCACTGTTACTCGAATCACCGAGCAGTTGCAAAGTGATCTGGACTTGATGCTTAAACTCAAGCGGGCCGGGATACAACCCGGACGCGAGGTGTTGCTCGGTGCGGCTAACGACGGGGTGCGCGTATGTGGCGAGGAGGGGGCCGAGCCCGCCGCGTCAGTCGACCTGCCGCACGACGTCGCCTCGCACGTGTTCGTGTCCAAGGAGTAGCCAGGAGACAAGTTCGGTGACCGGAGCGTGACCATGACGCGCTGGAGCGAGAGCCTGCCGGCGGACCTGGTGCTGAACCAGGCCGAGATCGGCGTGATCGTCGCGGACCGGTCCGGCAACGTCGTGTTCTCGAACGAGTACGTTGCCCGGATGCTCCGGCTCGACGGCACCGCCGCCACCCTCATCGGCAAGCCGCTGCTCGGCCTCGGCCTGCTGCCCGACGCCGAGCCCGGGCGGGCCGAGGAGGTCACCCGGCAGGTGCTCGGCGGAGTCGGCTGGGAGGACACCTTCGCCGGCCACCGGGCCGACGGAAGCTTCCTGTTCGTCCGTGAGCTGGCGGTACCGCTGCGCGGCGAGGACGGCCAGATCGACGGCATCGTCATGCTGATCACCGAGGCCGGCCGCCGCGACGCGCAGCGCGAGCCGGACCGGCTGCGGCTGCTCGAGCGGATCGGCCAGCGGCTGGCGGGCACCCTCGAGCTGGACGCGACGCTGCGCGAGGTGGCGCAGATCCTGGTACCGCGGTTCGGTGACCACTGCTTCATCGACCTGTTCAGCGGCGAGAAGCTCATCCGGCGGGCGGTCGCCCACGCGGCCGGCTGGGAGCCGCCGGCCGGCACCTGGGCCCGGGTCGGCGAGGCCATCCACTACCCGCCCGGCCACTTCGTGCAGCAGGCGATGTCGCGGCTGGAGACCATCGTCGTCCCCGACCTGCAGGCGGACTACTACCCAGCGCCCAGCGAGGAGTCGATGTCAGCCGCCGACCAGGCCGGGCTCACCTCGGTGCTGGCAGCACCGCTGTACGCCCGGGGTGAGCTGCTCGGCAGCATCTCGCTCGCCCTGTCCAGGCTCACCGACCGGCCCGACCCGCACTACGACCTGTCCGACGGCGACCTGATCGGCGCGATCGCCTCACGGATGGCGGTCGCCATCGACAACGCGATGCTGTTCGAGGCGGAGCGCCGCACCGCCCTCGCCTTCCAGCAGTCCCTGCTGCCGCACTCGGTGCCCGAGCTCGACGGCCTCGAGGTGGCGTTCCGCTACGTACCCGCCAAGCCGCTGGCCACCCAGGGCCAGGGCATCCAGACCCAGGTCGGCGGCGACTGGTACGACATCATCCCGCTCGCCGCGGGCCGGGTCGGCCTGGTCATCGGCG
>Ga0265338_10008837_pt1 | contig 12154 bp, 10 predicted proteins | sample 42126metaG_FD_193579 | JGI IMG/M metagenome (GOLD analysis project Ga0265338, IMG submission 193579) | Rhizosphere microbial communities from Carex aquatilis grown in University of Washington, Seatle, WA, United States - 4-21-26 metaG | ecosystem: Host-associated > Plants > Roots > Rhizosphere... | reverse complement strand
TCATGAGATATGGATTTATATTGAAGTGTTACATGAACCAACAATTGAATATTGTAACGAGAAACTATCCTCTATTTAATTCTACTATCACCGTCATAAACAATAGCCATTTCTTTCAAGTAAACATCCTATTTCTGTGAAAGAATTGTGAAATGTTCATAGTAATGCTTTGCAGTATCAATAGTGTACAATGAAATTAGGTTCAAAACCTAAAGAGGTTTTGTTATGAATAAAGCGGGTTTTATGATAAAACAAGCGGGTTTTGTCATAAAAGAAAGAGGTTTTATAAAAAAACTCGAGGATAAAAGATAAAACCTCTTTAAAGCATGATACAAATAAGAGGTTTTGTCACAAAACAAGGAGGTTTTATCCCTAAACCTCTAGGATTTAGATAAAAACCTTGGGGATAAAAGATAAAACCGCTTAAGAGCGTCATACAACAAGGAGGTTTTGTGATACAACAAAGAGGTTTTATGAACAAAGCTATATAGAGCATGGTCTACTCTCTAAAGGGCATAATACAATTAAGAGCTTCGATCATTAAAATAGAAGATTTGATGAACAACCCTTCAAAGAGCATCGTTCACTATCTTTAGAGTAACATCTAATCAGCAGGATTTATGACCCGCGTAAGTCCTTTGATGATTAAATCTTTTTACAATATGAAACTATTTGTGACTTCGTACATGGATGAACAACTTTTAAAATAAAAATAGTAAGTATTTACTCATCCATCATTCGGTTTTAGATTTTCAAAATAATTCCACCACCAACAACATCATCACCTTCGTAAAATACTGCCGATTGACCTGGAGTTACCGCCGAAACCGGTTCGCTCATCCTTATTTTAATAACACCATCTTCAATGCTTGTTACTTCACAAAACGAAGCTTTGGTGCCATATCTGATTTTAATAAGTAGTTCTTTACCAACGGGAATGGTTTCATATTTTTGACCTATCCATCGATTCACATGAACCGTAGTAGTTAATAAATCGTCTTTATCGCCAAGGGTAATGGTATTGGTATCTTTGTTGATATCGATAACATAGGCTGGTTTTCCAAGAGCGATTTGCAATCCTTTTCGTTGTCCGATTGTATAGAATGGGTATCCTGCATGTGTGCCAAGATCTTTACCATCTTTATAGATAAAACGACCTCCGCTCACATTCTTTTCGAGATCGGGTAAACGATTTTTTAGAAATCCACGATAATCGTTATCAGGGATAAAACATACTTCTTGACTTTCTTTCTTTTTCGATAAACGAGAATAACCTTTGTCTGCGGCTATTTGTTTGATTTCTGTTTTACGAAGTGATCCAAGTGGAAAGAGTGTTCTTTTTAATTGATCTTGCGTTAGTTTCCAAAGAACATAAGTCTGATCTTTTATATCATCTTCGGCTCTCGTTACAAACCAGCGACCATTTTCTTCTTTTATCTTTGCATAATGTCCGGTAGCAATAAACTCACAGTTTTCTTCATCTGCTTTTTCAAGGATTTTGTCCCATTTAATAGCGGGATTACAGAATACGCAAGGATTGGGAGTACGTCCTGCAACATATTCGTCAATAAAATTTTGAACCACGGTAGCTTTAAATCCATCGCGAATATCTATTGTGTAATGTTTAATTCCAAGTTTATTACAAAAAGCTTTCGCTTCTAATATCGATTCCATACTGCAACAGCCGGTTTCTTTTTCGGCACATCCTTCGCTTAAATAATCCCATAGACGAAGGGTCACACCGGTTAGATCGTAGCCTTGTTCTTGCAAAAGTAATGCTGATATCGAACTATCGATACCTCCACTCATTGCAACGGCAACTCGTTGTTTTTCCATTTTTTTATCTTTTAAAAATGCTCTGCAAAAATAGAGCTATTTTGTATGTTTCAACTTTTTATGTGAGTAACAATTTCCATCGTTCACATAATGCTTCAAAACCAATTCCGGCATTTGCAGGACTTGTACTTGGTAGCGAAATATAACGTATGTGATTTTTACGATTGAAATATTTGTCGAACAATGCCTCACTTTTCTTTCCATTAAACCCGATTGTTTTTATTGTTCGATGGTGTTCGAGGAACGATTCGATATCGTTTGGCGATTCCTGTTCAATTGCCGAATCAAGACTTCCGATACGTTTTGCATGATGAACAACATCCCAAACAGCAATGTTATTATCTTTCAATAGTTGTATCTTATCGGAATACCTCGATGGTAAAGGAACATTTGTTAATGCAGCCAGAATTCTCCAAAAACGATTCTGTGGATGAGCATAATATTCTTGTTCGAGCAACGATTTCTCGCTAGGCATGGATCCTAGAATGAGTATCTCAACCGTTGTATCGGCAATTGGAGTGAATGATGTCTTAAACTCGTCTTTTTGAATCATTGCCTTTTGATTTGGTTTCTGTATTATACTCATTAAGCTTTTTACAAAGATATTATATTTATTAGTTCATTAATATCAGTAATATGTATCGAAACAATCGCTCTCCATTTGTAATTTATAATTTACGATTATTATTCCGTTTGATTTTAATTATTTCGACGACTAATTCAAACTTTCCAAAATTTCGCGTAGTTTTGGTTTTATTATTTTACACTTCAATATATGACTCTTTTAGAGATTATTCTTCATAACATGATAAGGTTCTTAATTATCATAGGCATATTTTCGTTTATCGATTATTATGTGTGGACGGGAGTAAAGGTATACTTTTATGAAAGTAAAAATCTATTGCCGGTGAGGTGGATATATATATCAACCAGTGCCATTACCATTATCGGTTTCATACTAACACTGTTGATGTTTATGGGTGGTAAAGCCATTCAAAATGCATCGCTTAATCTCTTTATGGGATTGGTTTTTATAATCATGTTACCTAAAATTATTTTTGGAAGTCTCCTACTTGTAGAAGATATTTTTAGAATACTTATTTCGGCAGTAATATGGATTAAAAATTGGGGTGGTGCATTTGTACTTTTATCGCGATTGAAAATGTATTCGTTCGTAGCCATAATCGTAGCCGGATTCGTCATGTTAATAATGGCTCACGGAGTCTTTTTTAATAAATACCGGTATAACGTTAAAAAAGTAACACTTACATTCGATAATCTTCCTGCAGCATTCGACGGCTATAAGGTTGTTCAGATTTCGGATGTTCATTCAGGCAGTTTCGATAATAGAGAAAAGGTAGAAAAAGGAATTGAATTGATTAACGATCAAAACGCCGATTTATTTGTGTTTACCGGTGATCTGGTAAACATGCGTGCAGAAGAATTTGTTCCTTATATTCCCGTTTTTGCAAAAATCAAAGCCCGTGATGGGAAATATTCTATACTAGGTAATCACGACTATGGCGATTATGTTCGATTCGGATCGCCGGTTGAGAAATGGAGAAACCATAACCAATTGGAAGTATTTGAGCATAGGGCTGGTTTCAATTTACTGCTCAATCGTCATGAATATATTAAACGGGGTAATGATTCTATTTATATTGTTGGTGTTGAAAATTGGGGACATCCTCCATTTCTGAAACGAGGAAAACTTGATGTTGCAATGAATGGAGTACCCAATGGAGCTTTTGCATTATTGCTTTCGCACGATCCAAGCCATTGGGACGATATTGTTTCAAAGCAATCGCAAAATGTGGCTCTTACGTTGAGCGGTCATACTCATGGAATGCAATTTGGAATCGATTTCTGGGGAATGAAATGGAGTCCGGTGCAATGGAAATATCCTTTGTGGAGTGGATTATATGAACGAAATGGAATGAAATTGTACGTCAATGTAGGTTTTGGTTTTCTGGGATTACCGGGAAGGGTAGGTATATTGCCTGAGATAACGGTATTCACCTTGAAAAGAAAAACAGAATAGTCGTTTCTATGTAAATATTTTTACCTTTGCTTTCTAATCATTGGTAAAATAGATGCTTGTTGTTTTTTGGAATACGGGTCAATTAGGGAATAGGCTATTTTATTTTTCTCACTTTATAGCTTTTTCAACAGAGACAAAATCGAAATTAGTATGTCTCTTTTTCGGGAAAGAAGCCAAACATTATAGTGCTCAATTTGAAGGTACAAAATCGAATCTTATTGGCTATTTACCAAAACCGTTTTTCTCAACATCTACTTTATTATACCGATTGATCAATTGGCTGCTATATAAACTCTTTTTACTAGCAAAACGCTTTCAATGGAACAATAAACTTGTTTCGATTTATACTCCTACAATAGAAGGAAAAAAAGATTCGGAAACCTATTCTGTAATAGATATGGTGAATAATGCAACAAGAAAAAAATCGCTTTTTACTTTTTATAATAGTCACATCTTTTGGTACGATAATACCGATTTAAACAAATATCATAAGGCAATTTGTGACTATTTCATTCCAGTAGAACCACATCGATCAAATGTTGCATTGTATAATGAAAAGCTGCGAGACGAATTTCCCAGTGCCACGATAGTTGGAGTTCATATCCGTCGTGGCGATTATCGCGAATGGGCCAATGGAATGTGGTATTTCGATGACGAAGGATATGCAACACTCATGAGAAAGGTGGAACAACAGTTTTTACCAAAGAAAACAATCTTTGTGATCTGTTCGAACGAAGAAGTACTCTTTGAAAATTACAACGATCTTTGTTTGCGAAAATCTACTGGACATTTTATTGAAGATATGTACATTCTGGCTAAATGCGATTATATAATAGGACCTCATAGCACCTATTCGATGTGGGCATCTTTTTATGGTCAAAAGCCATTATATAAAATGCGAAAGAATAAACCCGAGTTTTTGATTACCGATTTTAAGATTTGTAATGGGAGATTCTTTGAACCGGCAATATAGATACTAATGATTTCAAAAAAGATAAAAATAGCGCTTGGCATTCCTCCTGAATTTCCGATTATACGGTATTTCAAGGAATTTAGAACGCTATTCGGTAACGATCCTAAACGATTAACGAGAGAACAGTTCTTTAGACGTTATAAGTTCTATCAATCGTTTTTCTTTAAAAATTTATTTTCTTTTCATCAATCGGGAAGTAGCATTCCCCTTGATATTTTCATTCCAACCATTGTAAAAGATTTACAGGTATTACCTTTTGTGATTGAATATGCTCGAAAAAATGTAAAACACCCCATTAGTGCTATCTATATTGTAGCTCCCAACGACCCAACGATAAAAACCGTAGCTCACGATTTGAAATGTGTTTTTATAAACGAACTCGACGTGCTGGGGTATGGAAAAGAACAATCGCCCTACGTTTTCGAAGGCAAAGATGCATCGGGATGGTTATTTCAGCAATTGTTGAAACTTAATAGTCATAAGGTTTGTAATGAGGAGCATATTCTGATACTCGATAGCGATACGTTAATAGTCAATCCAAAGAAATTCGAATACAAAGGCAATTACATACTCGATTTTTCCGATGAATATCACAAACCGTATTTTACAACATTTAAAGAGCTTTTAGGATTTAAAACAAAGATGCCCGTTTCGTTTGTATGTCATCATATGCTATTTAAACGATCTCATTTAGAAGCTTTACATCTGTATATCGAAAAAGGGAATAATAAGCCTTGGGATCAGGCAATCATTGAACTTGCCGATGAAAAGAAGAAACATTATTTTTCGGAATACGAAACCTATGCAAACTTTGTATTGGAAAAAACGAAGGATACCTATATCTTTGAATATTGGTTTAACACTCCTTTACATAGAGTGAAATTGTCGGAAATTGATACAGTAATTACATCATTAAAAAGTAATTACAAAACAGTTTCTTTCCATAGTTATATTGAATAATTAGACGTTACAAGATAAAATACGAGATATTTATGAAGAAAAGAGCATTAGTTTGTGGAGCCGGAGGATTTATCGGTAGTCACTTAGTAAAACGATTGAAATCGGAAGGTTACTGGGTTCGTGGTGTCGATTTAAAATATCCGGAATATTCGGAAACAGCTGCAGATGAGTTTATCGTTGGTGATTTACGTGAACAAGCTACTTGTAACTTGATTGTAGATTCAAGTTTAGACGAAATATATCAACTTGCTGCCGATATGGGTGGTGCAGGCTATATTTTTACCGGCGAACACGATGCTGATGTTATGCATAACTCTGCAACAATCAATCTTAACATTTTGGAATTGGCTGCTAAGAAGAAAGTGAAAAAGATATTCTATTCTTCTTCGGCATGTATTTATCCATTATACAATCAATTAGATCCTAATAACCCAAAATGTTCGGAAGAGTCGGCGTATCCTGCAAATCCAGATAGTGAATACGGTTGGGAAAAACTATTCAGCGAACGATTGTATTTAAGCTATCAACGCAATTATGGAATTGAAGTAAGAGTGGCACGTTTTCATAATATATTCGGTCCCGAAGGTTGTTGGAATAACGGAAAAGAAAAATCGCCGGCAGCTCTTTGTCGCAAAGTAATAGAAGTAGCCGATGGAGGAACAATCGAAGTTTGGGGCGATGGATTACAAACCCGTTCGTTCCTATTTATAGACGAATGTTTAGATGGAATTAGAACATTGGTTGAATCGCCATTATCAGGACCATTTAATATAGGATCTGAAGAAATGATTTCAATTAATGATTTTGCGAAAATGATTATCGGAATTTCCGGTAAGAAAGTTTCGATCAAAAATATTCCCGGACCCGAAGGAGTTCGTGGTCGCAATTCCGATAACGATTTAATAGGTGAAAAATTAGGCTGGAAACCATCACGCTCGCTCGAAGAAGGAATTAGAAAAACATATACTTGGATTCAAGGTCAACATACAGCCTTGATTAATAAATAAAAACAATGGTAACGCGGTAGTTTAGGTATTCCTTCCTACCGCGTTTTTTATTCACCTTTAGTTCTACTTTAAGAATGTTGCTCCCTTTTCGTTTCAGACGTTTTATTTCAGACCGTTTTGTTAATTATATTCACAATGCGATAAAAGGCTATGATTATTCAAAGCATGTGCCTGCAAGAAAAGGGAAGAATCGATTTCTGATTCAAAAAGATTCGTTAAGACAACCGAATAATGAATCTCTTACATTTGTAATCATTACCGATGCCGAATATTTTATTTTGGCTTACGAGCAAATACAGACCATTTTTATTGTTGAACCTCAATCAGAGGTTTTTTTGTTTGATGCAGGTATGAGTGCCGGTCAAAAAGCGAAACTTATTTCGGAATTTCCTTCAAATGTCCATTTCGAAACCTTTGCCATTGAGCAAATAATGAAAGAACATAATCTTCGAAGAAATGAGGCTATGTTTTATTTTAAAATTTATGCCGTTACAGAAATCGTATCCAAGGCAAAGAATAAATATATTGTCTATAGCGATGCCGCGAATGTATTTTTGAAACCATTATATGAATTAAAAAATTATGTCAGCCAAAATGGCTTTTATGGAGGAATGACAGAAATGTTTGGTTTTGATAGAATACAACAATACAAACAATTTAGAGACTGTGCAGAAGATTTAAAGGTAAATATTTATCGTAAAAGTTTTCTTTTAATAGAAGGAGGATTCTGGATGATTGATACATCTCAATCGTGGATACATTCGTTTTTGGAAGACTATAAAGTATTGACAAAAAAGCATCTCGGAGTATTCCAAATATTCCCTCACGATATGGTTGCGATGTCGTTGCTGCTGCAAAAATATTCTAGTACAAATAATTTAACATTTCAAGAAACGCCCAATATCCGCTTTCAAGCAATCCTTGAAAAAGCGGTGGTAAAGGAGAAAAACATCGTGGTTTTTGATTATGATACTGAAAAAATCCCGTTCTTTGGCTATGCTGTTCATAATAGTTCCAATGATCCGGATGCACCTGTTAAAAGGAAATGTTCGGTATATAAAGCTGATATAAACGAATACATACAAATATAAATTGTAAAAACAGTTATACATGGATACGGGTACAAAACTATATCTTGAATTATTAAAGAAAACATTAACAGACACGCTTCGTTGTAGCGATGAATATTCAAAACACGAAGGACCCAAAGGAGTACGATTCACGATAGTCGAGAAGTATCTACAAAAACGCGGATACGATATCATGAAACGTATTCCTTTTAATTTGGAAAAACGAAAGATAGGTCGCGATTGGCCAATGCATGCAGAAACAATGGTTGGTGTTGAAAGACTTAATAATATAGAAAAACTGTTGACCGATATCATCGAAAATTCTATTGAAGGCGATTGTATCGAAACCGGAGTATGGCGGGGAGGTGCAACAATCTTCATGGCTGCAATAATAAAAGCATACGAACAAACAAATCGCAATGTGTGGGTGGCTGACTCGTTTGAAGGATTACCAAAACCCAATGCAGAAAAATATCCCCATGATAAAGGAGATATACATCATACAAAGACCCGTCTGGCAATTTCAAAAGAAGATGTTGAGACAAACTTTAGAAATTATAGTCTATTAGGCGATAATATTAAATTTCTTAAAGGATGGTTTAAAGATACGTTACCCAATGCTCCTATCGAAAAATTAGCACTCGTCCGTCTTGATGGCGATATGTATGAATCGACAATGGATGGACTGGTTCATTTATATCCAAAACTACAATCGGGAGGTTATATCATTATTGACGATTGGGGTGCAGTACCAGCTTGCAAGAAAGCGGTATTGGATTATAGAGAACAACACGCAATAATCGAAGATATCATCCTGATTGATTGGGGTGGTGTTTATTGGAAAAAGAAATAAGAATAGTTTTGAGTTTTTAATTTTGAGTTTTTAGTTGTGCTGAAGTTAGATATAGTTGGAAATATTAAAATAATGTCGCCGTTGAGGTTGAAATACTTCTTGGCTGTATTGAAAAGTATAGAATGTCTAAAAGATGTTTCGGGCATTTATCTTAATATAGAAAATGGCAAATATCTTATAAATCCTCTTACAGCCTTTCTAACGAAATTGGGGTTTAAAACAATAATCTTAACCTGCGATAAAGGTAAATATGGTGAATTGTATTGTGGAATGATCTGTCGATCGCAAAGCGAATATATCTTGAATATAGAAGACGATCATTTCTGTATGATACATAACACCGTGGATTTGGAAAAGTTGATAGCAAATGCCTCACGATTAAAAACAGAAATTATACCTACAACATTCTTTAAACAATTACAGTCACGTTACAGCGTCTTAACTCCTCTTTTTGAAGACGATTGTTGTAAAGATTTTGCATATAATACTTCTGCTTTCGATAAAATGAACGATACTGGCGAAAGTATTGTTGTTGGAAACAATTGTATTTTCCAACGAGACTTTGCTCTTCGTCATTGGGGAATGGGGCATGGTGGATCACGACCACATCCGTTTGAAGAAAGACGCAAGAATTTAAAAGAACAGCATCTCCAATTGATGATGCCTAAATTCGAAATTCTTCGACCAATTGATGACGACCATGGAGAAAAAGATTCGTGTTGTTTAGCTAATCCTGAAGAGAAATGGAACGATGTCTTTTCAAGTCTGTCAACAACATCGTTCCTTCCATGGATTGCTCATTTTAGATATAAAAAGCATTTCAAATAATGGATAATCTGTTTACAAAAGATAGATTTTTAAAAATCATAAAGAACGAGCAGACAATTCATTTATGTATTCTATCTTTCTTGTGGATTGCTGCGTTTTTGAGTATAAAGCCATTGGGCAATTATCCCTTATCAGACGATTGGGCTTATGCTAAAACAGTTAAACTGCTTTTAGAAACCCATAAGATTCATATTCTTGATTGGTATGCAATGTCATTTATCTCCCAATTATTTTGGGGAGCATTATTCTGTATTGTTTTTGGCTTTTCATTTTTTGTTCTTCGATTATCGACTATTGTGATTGGAATAATAGGCGTTGTTTATTTGTATATGCTTATTAAAAAGTTGATAAATAGCAATGTTGCTTTATTTTCTTGTATCGTTTTTGCCTTTAATCCCTTGTATTTTACGCTTTCGTATTCTTTTATGACAGATGTTCCGTTCTTGTCACTTATTATAATTTCACTCTATTACTATATCGAAACAATTAGAACCGAAAGGCTTCGATTTATAATTATTGCAAGCGTTTTTGCAATACTTGCTACGCTTTTACGCCAAATGGGTATAATCCTTCCATTTGCTATTATAATAGCTTTCGTATTTCGAGAAGAGCTTTCAAAGAAGTGGTTACTCTATAGTATTCTTTCATTTTTGTTGACGGTGTTGTCGTTAATTGCTTTACAACGGTATTATGTTGCAACCGGAAATTTGTCAACTCGCTTTGGTGGATTGCAGGTTATATTGTCAAACTTAAAAAACAAGAATATAGTCGACATTATTCTTTCACGTGAAGCATCGTTTATCGCTGTTACCGGATTTTTAATTGCTCCGTTGTTTTTTGTTTTGAAACCTAAAAATACGATAAGCTATCGTTCTCTTTTAATTAGTTTAGTCCTTATCCTTCCTATTGTTTTCTATTGGAGTGGTTTATTCCCCGGTAATTATATAAATAATTTTAATGTTGGTCCATTAACGTTTAAAGATTCCTTTGGAAGTTTTTTAATCGTGGCACAAATGGTTAAAAATAGACCTTTCGAATGTATTAAAATAATTGGTTTTATTGCCGGATTTATTGTTGTATTGCAAATGGTAATAACGATTACGCAATTATTTACAAAATCGATAACAGCTTTCGAGAAACAAGTGAAAATGTTGACTCTTACTTTTATCGCAGCATATTTTATGTTTTATATCAGTTCTCCAATCATTTTCGATAGATATTCATTACCCTTACTTATTTTCATCCCAATTCTTGTTTTGCCATTCGAGAATATTGCTGTCAGTCAATTTACCAAAATAATGAGTACAATAATGCTTGTTCTCATGTTTTGTTTTTCATTTGCAACAACTCACGACTATCTTTCAATTAATACTGCTCGATGGAAAGGCGTCGATTATCTCTTTCATACAAAGAAGGCTACAATTCATGAAATAGATGGAGGTTTTGAAGTTAATGCCTGGTATAATTACAGTATTATAAGAAAGAATTCTAAACCGGGACGAAACTGGTGGTGGGTAGACGATGACAAATATATAATAGCATTAAGTCATTTACCAAATTATGATATTGATACTGTTTACCAATTTAGGAATTGGATTAAAAATTCTGTTCATAAGGTTTATGTTTTGGAACGAATTAAGGCTATTGATACTATAGCAGCACAAACAACAATCAATTTTGAATCAATAACGAAAGATAGTACGGGGTTTATAGCCTCGAATCAAGTTGTGCTTATAAAATCGAAACGGAATATTTCAACGGTTTCACATTCAGGAAAAACAGCATTATGCTTAACAGCTTCTACTGCCGATAGTATTTATTTTAAATGTAACGATATTCATGCTGATGATTATTGTGAAATGCAGTTCTGGGCTAACACTCCAACTTTAGCTGCAAAAATAAGAGTTAAAATCTTTTGTGTCTTTTGGGATGAAAGTATAGAGTCTATAAAAACAGAAAACGGCTGGACACTTTATAAATCAGGCTTTTATGCGACAAGTGGATTATCGGGATTAACGAGTAATGTCGAGATTAAAATTGTTCCATTGCATAAAAACGAGTTTATTATAGATGATGTTCGATTATTTAAAATAAATAAAATTAAAACAGCTATAAATGACTAAAAATAAATTTACAAAAAAGTCAATTATAAAAATTATTAAAAGCAAACAAACATTTCATTTTGGAATACTAACCGTATTGTGGATTTTTGCATTATGTGTAATACATCCATTTGGGAATTTTCCATTATATGATGATTTTAATTTTTCAAAAACATTAAAGATATTATTTGAAGAGCATAGATATCAATATATCGGGTTTACTATTTCGCATTTTCTACCATTAGTTTCACATTATCTTTTAGGGTATATCTTTTGTATCCCATTTGGTTTTTCGCATATAATGATAAGAATTTCAACTATCTTTTTAAGTACACTCGGTGTTTTTTATTTTTATGCATTAATAAAACATTTATTCACTGAAAAACTAGCCTTTTTATGTTCACTATTATTAGCTTTTAACCCTCTTTTTTTTATATTGTCATATTCATATATGACCGATGTTCCCTTTTTTGTTTATACAATT
>Ga0265338_10008836_pt1 | contig 12155 bp, 6 predicted proteins | sample 42126metaG_FD_193579 | JGI IMG/M metagenome (GOLD analysis project Ga0265338, IMG submission 193579) | Rhizosphere microbial communities from Carex aquatilis grown in University of Washington, Seatle, WA, United States - 4-21-26 metaG | ecosystem: Host-associated > Plants > Roots > Rhizosphere >... | reverse complement strand
TCTCAGCATCATATATATACATTGGTGAACCACTGCTGCCTGCGGCGGTTTCATGCAGGTGGAAGAGACTATTATTTGGGATACTGATGCCTTCCACTACATCATGATCAAGCCACATCTCTCCCGGATGATTTCCAGGGTAGCCAGCAATGCTCAGATTCTGCTCAACCAGGGAATTGTCATTCACCGTCTGCATACTAAAGTAGGCGTGCGGAGGATTAAGATTTACAGGTGCAGCAAGGTGGACCAGTCCGATATCCCATTTATCCTCTCCATTTTGATATCCATTCCCGTAAAAAGCGCATTGTGCCCGGATATGTGCCGTCTGCCCGGCTACAGGGCCTGCGACTACGGGTATAGCGCCTTGATTCCAGGCAGAATAGAAACGGATTTCATCAGCGTAGTGGCCGTCTCGCGCAATAATATTGTGCCCACACGTCAAGACCTGGGTATTACTAATTAGAGCACCAGACCCGGAATACCAGATGTTGTCAGTAAAGTGCATCATCAGTTGACCAATAGCTGAATAAGTGGGCCTGCCTGAGTCATTTACGCGTGGCATAGAAGCCGTCCTTCCTTTTCTCAAGAGAGCAATACATCACTGGAACCTGTATACTCCGTCTATTTCGGTTTCACTGGTTCCTCCAAAGAAAGTATAAATGAAATAGCCCTTAAACCAAAGGTCAACTATTGATCGAGATATGTTTCACCTGTGATTGTGTGGTTTGAGGTTGTTTTGCTGCCAGATCTGTAAGTTCATTGTAAAGTTCTTCTGCCCTGCCCAGAGATGCCTGGAGTTGCGCACTGGTTGTGCCAGTTGCCCCGAGAAGTGCATAGATCCTCTCAAGGAAATTATCTGGTTGGAAGCCAAAAGCATTGAGGTCGGATGCCAGTTTTTTCTCGCTGAGATAATAGGTTTCGTTAAGAGCGTAAAGTACCTGAACAAAGCAGTGGATGGTTCGGGCCAGTCCACCAGTAACAAGATAGACTTCTCCACGCGAGGCGGATTTGACAATATTGTCGAGTGTGAATCTGGCGCTCCAGAGAAAATTGTTGATGATGGTCTGTTTGAGCCGAGGAGAGTAGTGAGAAACTTTTGCTTTGAGCTGTTCTATAACCAGGTCCGGGTCTGAGAGGGGCTGGCTGATCGCTATCTCTGTGCAATACATAAAGCTATGAAAGCCATAGGCGGGTTGTTGCCAGTAATCAGAGCGCAGTTTGCCAGCATTGCAGTCATCAATGGTCGAGGAGACAAAATCGATATTTCGATAGAGAAAATCGACCCGCTGACCTCCGATTGTTAGCCACGCACCACCATTGACCCAGGTGCCCCAACCTCCTGGATCAGTTACAGTTGGATTGGGAGTGTCGTTAAGCTGAGAGGCTATCGAACGAATATGCTCACTATCCAGCGGCTGGTTTTCATAATAATAGAGGCCAATGTCGAGATCAGAATCTGGCCGCGCTGACCCGCTGGCATATGATCCTCCCAGGACAATGGCTCTGATACTATGCACAGCAATGAGATGCTCAACAATCTGCTGAAGCAGTATTTCGTGTTGCATGGTCGTTTCTCTTCATTTTGACTGTTCTATTTTGTGTTTTCCAGTATAGTATAAATCACATCCAGAGAATATCTTCTTATACTGACCGTTCCTTTGAACAACAGGGCAATGAAAGCCAAAAAGGGATTACAGGAGAGTGCTATCTCTCCTGTAATCCCATGGTTCTAAGCACGCGTGAGCGTGTTACTTCAGGAGATCGACCAGGTAAAAATGTGGATCAATCCCTGGTTGACCGAGGCCGGTAACGTGATGCTGGCGATCTGTTTGCTGGTATTCAGAGCGATCGGGGTTGTAGCAAACACATCGGTCGTGATCTGCTGGGATGTACCGCTCGAACTATTGCGATAGGTCATCGTACAGGCAACGATATTGCTATAGGAGAGCGCGGCCCCGCCGCCATTCAACGTCCAGTCGGTGAAGCCAATCGTTGCTGTTTGCGTTGTACCATCGGTATAGGTGATGGTCAGGGTGCCTGTGGAGGGGCCGTTCGTCGAACTTCCCAGGAACGAGAGTTGTGACGCCCCCGCTTTCCCGGTCACCTGGATCGTCTGGCCCGACGCCACAACGTTATCATTCAGGCCCGATGCCACATTGGGCCAGACATAACTGAAGCCATTGACTGATACCGTGGCTCCAGGTGTGTAGCCCTTGGCGGCCAGCGCCTCGGCGGAATAGCTAAAGCCGGAGGTATCAAAGCTCGCAGACCCTTGATTGCTATCGTCTGAGATGCCTGCGTTATTGAGTGGACTATTTGCCTGGGCAATTGAGAGATCATCGATATAGCCACGATAGCCACCCGTGTTGGCTGGCTGGTCGTAGCCGAGATCGATGCGTACAATCGTTTTGCCGTTAACAAACGCTCCCAGATTCACCGTTTCCCGGTTCCAGCTATCCATCTTTAGCGTACCGCACTGAGAGGCCGGGTGCGCACGGTTGCCATTCTGGTCGGTGGCCCCGGAGTCGCGCAGGTTGGTGTTATCGCTGAAGATCAGATCAACCGCAACACAGGAACTGTTATTCCCGCTTACCAGATTGCTTGTGGCAGAGCTCTGGGGATAAATCCAGTAGGTCAGGACCGTACTGGGCGTGACGGTAATATTTTGTCCGGTGAGATCAAAGATTTCCATATAAGCATATGAGGATGTAGCACTGTTGTCCAGCCCGGAATACATCAACGCAGCGCTACCCGTATGTGCCGTTTCACCTGTACGTACACCAGCCTCTGGTCCGGTCAGGCTACAACAGATGCCGCCTATATTGCTGCTACCACCGGCGGGTTGCCCTGAGCTATCGACGGTATCTGTCCAGGTTGGCTGCGGCTGGCCACTCTCAAAACCGGTTGAGAAGGCGCCAACGCTCCCATAGGACGGAGGTTCGTTTGTAGCTGCGGCGCCCCAGGACGTATTGGCTGTCGTAGACAGCGTATAGGTCAGAGTACCGCCATTAGCAATAAACGAGGGAGGCAGCCAGTCATTGCTGCTGGCCGTGCCATTTACGCTCAGGCTCTGTACATAGAACGTCGTGGCAGAGGCGCCGGGGGCGCTGATGGTAATAGTTTGTCCGCTGGGACGGTTCACGGTGATACTGGGAAACAATGGGCTGGTCAGAGCCATATTCGCCAGGCCAGGAGTTTCTGGGTACATGCCCATCGCGGCCCAGACATACCAGGAAGACATTTCTCCCAGATCATCGTTACCCGCCAGTCCACCAGGAGCAGTTGTGTAGAGCGTGTTTTCTACCTGACGAACCACGTTTTGTGTCTGGTACGGCGCACCCGCGTAATCGTATTCCCACGGTGTTTCCAGGGTTGGCTCATTCCCCAGGAAGGCGTTGGACGAATTGGGGCCACCATTCAACTGGCTAAAGAAGGTATTGAGGCGTGTAACTATCGAACTGTTGCCACCTTCTGCCTGGAATAACCCGGCCAGATTGAAAGGAACCAGCCAGTTATACTGTGCTCCATCGCCTTCAACCCAGCCGTTCCCACTGGTTGGATCATAAGGGGAATAGGCAAAAGAGCCATTGACGTTGCGCGGCTCCAGGTACTTGTCCGAGGTGTTGAGCAGATTTTGCCAATCTTGCGCCCGATTAACAAATTCCTGATAATCACCGGTGTTGCCCAGCGCCTGGGCAAACGCGCCAAGAGCAAAGTCAGCGCTGTTATATTCCAGTGTGCTTGAGGCCGAACCATAGTAGTTACAGCAACCATAGGTGCCGTTTTCAGGCAGATAGCCCAGGCTTTCCAGGTAGTTCAACCCTGGACGAATATTATTGGTGGTGGTTGCTTCTTTAACCATGGCGGTCAGCGCGGTTGTGGTGTCGAAACCTGTGCCGCCAAAGGCGTAGATATCTGCCAGGATAGCGTCCGCAGGATCGCCAACCATGACATAGGTTTCAGCATTATTCAGCGACCATTTGGGTAATTGCCCGCTCTGTGAATAGTCGTTGACCATCGATTGCGCGATATCGCTGGCCTGCGTTGGCGCGAGAAAAGCCAGTAACTGTGCTTCGGAACGATAGATGTCCCAGCCGGAGAAATTGGCATACTGAGCATGCCCGGAAGCAACAGTATGTACCTGATTATCGAAGCCAACGTATTGCCCATTGTCGTCAGAGAAGACATTTGGCTGAAGCAACGCATGGTACATCGCGGTATAGAAAATCTCTGTCTGTGCGCTTGTGCCGCCGGTGGCCTGAATTTCGCCCAGGTAGTTATTCCAGGTCTGGGTCGATTGCGCCAGAACCGTGCTAAAAGCGGTTCCAGAGGGATCTTCCTGATTGACATTGGCCTGTGCATTGGCTGCACTTACAAAGGAAATACCCACACGTACCGTAATGACCGTGCTACTGCTGGTATTAAAGGTCACATAGACGCCAGAGCTGGTGCCAGAAACAGAGGTACCACCTGCTGTGACCGTGCTGCCGCTCCAGGTACCGGTTGTGGCAAAGGACTGGCTGAACTGGGCCCAGAAGTAGATCGTATAACGGTCGCCAGCGCCACAGAAGCCGCCGCTGGTAGCTGATCCGGTGATGGTATTGCCGCTGACTGTCGTCTGGGCGGCGGAAACGCCGTTGGCTGAGCCAGAAGTGTTGACCAGAAGACTGGCTGTCTGGCCAGCCGGATATGTGAAGCTACCTGCGCCGCTGCGCTGGGTTGTCGTGAGCTGGGTCGTCACGCCGTTGTTCAGCGCGACCGAGTAATAGCCGGCATAAGCAGTCTCATTCGCGTGCGAGAAGGTTGAGACATATTGAGAAGCGTTGCTTGATGGCGAGTTTGTCACAGCACCAACATATGGCATAAACGGAACGTCACCAAATACGGAACATCCTGCTCCGCTAAGATGGGTCAGGCTGAAACCCTTGATGCGGTTGTCGTTTGTATCGTAACCGCCCGAAGGTGTATTGACTGTATCGGGGCTCCATTGAACCATGCCAAAGGGGGAGTCAGCGCCAGGAAACGTATCACCATCGCCCCAGCCACTGGGGGACGCGCTTGAGGCGCCGGTTGCTATAAAAGGATTGACCAGACTGGCATAGTTTGTGGTGGCTGTGGCCGTAGTGCGATTCGTCTGTTGCGCCCAGGCACCGGGTGCGCTAAACAGGGTCAGAATCAAAGTGAAAAGGGCTAAAACGCTGGCGAGGAGAAATTTCTTGCTGAGTGTGCGTATCATTACTGCCTCCTGCATTGTAATTTCCGCGTTGAAAATCAAAGGCACTGTGTGTTTCTATACACCTGGAAAACAATGATTGGCTCTCTGCTATCCGAGCATCATTGCTTGCCGCAACCAGGTTAAGATCGAACAGAACACCTCCTTTCTTCCCTGAAAAAGGGTGCAACACTTCTCTGCTCTCAAAAAGAAATCGGTTTCAGTTTGTTAGTAACTCTCACTAACTATACTGAGAGCATAGCTGAGGAAAGAGCATTTGTCAAGCTCTTCGTCTTTCCACTCTCTCGGATCATAGAAAAAGGATGTTGTGCATGTCCCACTCTTTGTGCGAGACATGCACAACATCCTTTTTCTTCTCTAGAAAGGGGGTAAGACAGGCATGACAGGGGCTTCATGCGTTGTTTCAGGGAAGCCAGTTAGGAAGCCTTCTCAGGATTAGTTATGAAACTTGACAAACTAAAATAGAGATGGTATTGTTCGATTGTTAGCCTGGTCAGGCCCCTTGCCTAACTGACAAAAGAACGGAGATCAGGATCGGTTTATGGATCAAAACGCTCATCATGCGGTACGAGATATGCGCACACACGAGAACCAGAGCCTTGACGGGCATTCCACAACCCAGGGGGCCGATATCCATCGTATTCGTGAGTTTAATCGTTTGCTCGTTTTGAACTATCTACGTGAGCATGGGCCAATCTCGCGAGTCTTGCTGGCGCAACGTCTGGGACTATCGCGCACGACGGTAAGCAGTATCATGGATGCGTTGCTGCAAGAAGGTATGGTTCGCGAGGGCCATTTCCTGGATGCTACTCCTAAAGGAGGGCGGCGCGCTATTCTGGTGCATTTCAATGCCGATGCCGGACGTATCCTGGGCATCGATGTTGGCCGTACCCATCTGACTATGATCCTGACAAACCTGGCGCCTGAAATTATGGCTCAGCGTTCTGTTGGCTTTGATACTGAGCGTGGCCCGGAAGTTTGTTTGCCCATTCTGATTGCTGAAATTCGAACCTTTGTGGCCGCCTCAGATGTGCAATGGGATGCTATTGCTGGCATCGGGCTGGGTATACCTGGTCCGCTTTCAACTGATCTCCACCGGTTGAGTTCTCCTCCCCATATGCCTGGATGGGATAATATTGATATCTGGAATTCATTGCAGGAAGCCTTCAATAAACCCCTCTATATTGATAATGACGCGAATATGGGAGCTCTGGGTGAGAGCAGATGTGGCGCAGGGCGTGGCTGCAAGGATCTTACGTACGTCAAGATTGGTACCGGGATTGGTTGCGGTCTGATCCTGAACGGACATATCTATCGTGGCCATCAGGGCAGTGCTGGTGAACTGGGGCATCTGAGTATCGATGAGAATGGCCCGGTGTGCGTTTGTGGCAATCGTGGTTGTCTGGAAACCCTGGCCGCTGCGCGCGCGATTGTGGTTGATGCTCAGCAAGGACTTTCCCTGGCTCAAAAACGTGCCGCGAAATCTGTTCTGTCTGGCCCGCCTTCGGTGCTGAGTGATCGTACCCAGGTTGATATTACAGATGTTGTTGAAGCCGCGCAACACGGTGATGCTGCCAGTATTGCCGCGCTAGAAAAAGCGGGTGAGCGAATTGGTCTGGCTCTGGCGGGGCTGGTCAATCTGTTTAATCCTGCGGCGATCGTTATTGATGGTGGCGTGGTGCGTTCAGATGAAATCCTTCTGGCCCCTCTGAGACGTGTGGTTGCCTCTGCCAGTCTTCCGGCGGCCTGGAAAGGCACAAAGCTTCTGGCTGGTGAACTGGGGATTACCACGATTGCCCTCGGCGCGGTCCTGGTCGTTCTCGACGCTGCTTTTGCGGTAAATGCTCATTCTATTTCTGCGGTCTCTTCTGAAGCGGAGAGTAGCGTGCTTACATCCGTGATGTCTCGCCATCCAGCTTCCTCCTCCAGAGAAGATATTTCCCGCTAAAGCCATGGGCAATGGGGTGCAGCATGTGTTTGATCTTAGAAATCCTCATTCGTTGTAATCTCTTCTAGCGCAACCAGGCCATTTTTCAGCGCGTAGATGACCGCCTGCATACGGTGATTGATATGCAGTTTGGCAAGGATATTTCCGACATGGGTCTTGATAGTTTCCTCGCCGACGACCAGTTTCTCCGCGATCTGACGGTTTGTGAGGCCCAGAGCGATCTGGCGCAAGACCTCCTGCTCACGTTCACTCAGCGCGTTGGCAGACTTCCTCTGGCCACTAAATTCTTGTAGAACCGCGCCTGCGATTGCGGGATCAAGCAGGGCCTGACCACGTGCTGCGGCGCGCAGAGCGGCTAGCAGGGTTTTGGGATCGGAACCTTTGCGTATATAGCTGATGGCCCCGGCTTTCAAGGCCGCCAGGGCACGCGCATCCTCGGTCGTGCTGGTCAGCGCGACAATCTGTGTATGAGGCGTTAACGCGCGGATTTGCCGGATAGATTCGACGCCATCCATGCCTCCAGGCAGAAGCAGGTCCATAATCACTACATCGGGCAGCCAGCTTTCAATCTTTTGTAGTGCCTCTTCACCGCTTGCAGCCTCTCCTACGATCACCAGGTCAGGAAAGGATTCAAGATAACTGCGCAGTCCCCGACGGACAATATGATGGTCATCGACCAGAACAATCCGAATTGTTTCAGACATAATGAAGATCCTCTACTCAGCTAAGGCAGGTCTGAACTTCCAGAAACGCTTGCTCGTGTAAATCGCCAGTTCAAGGACTGGCCAGAATAGCAACAGGGCAATACTTGCGTCACCAGACCATTGATCAAGCGTGTGCGGAGGAAACGCCAGATCAGGTTGTCCAATGAGGATTTCCAGCAACACAATAAGCAACCAGATTACCAGTCGAGTTTGCGCCTGCAGACGACGCGTCCGCGCTTCATGCTCGCGCTCTCCAGGCAGGAGACGCTCGGCGTAAGCCGTCAGGGTGCGGCGGTACTTCCAGCAGGCAAGCAGGGCAAGTAGAACTATGGCCAGCGAGATCAGACAGAGCAGCACCGTCAGGATCACAGGCCAGTGCTCAGGCCGCGCGACAGGTGCATACCAGGCGCACAGTCCGAAAATCATCAGCAGACCTGATACGGTTTCATATTCTCTGCTCAGCAGAAGCAGATTCTCTCTCCTGGTTTTGCCTGTCAGGCGCCAGATTACCTGTCGATGCCGGTATGCTAGCCCAACGCAGAGTATAGCGAGTACCAGGCCGGCTCCCACGAAAGCGAAGGGCAGTGCCAGTAAAATGCAGAGGCCAGCGAGTTGCACCAGAAAATCAGCGTTCCCATGCAGGCTCCGGGCTTGCTGCAGGCGGGTGTTGATCACCTGACGCTCTTGTGAGAGCTGGTCAGATGCCAGGACGAGAAGTGGCAGGCTGATAGCCACGACTGTCTTGCCTGGCTGACTCTGAATATGCAGATTTCCTCCCAGTGCATTAGCTCGTGCCTGCATATTTGCCAATCCCATCCCATGGCTCGCCCCGTTGACCGCGAAACCCTGGCCATCGTCGTGAACTTCGATCAGTAGCATATCTTCCTGCTGTGTAATATACAGGCGAACATGACGGGCACGAGCATGGCGAGCAATGTTACTCAGCGCCTCCTGAATAATGCGTTGCAGCGTATCACCAGTAGCCGGTGCCAGCCGCTCGCCTGCAGGAAGCTGACCTATCTCAACCATGGCCTGACCCTGGATGCGATAAGCCATTGCCTGGCATTGGGCTTGCAGATTTTCAATAATGCCCGTCATGCTGAGCGTAGCCGGGCGTAATTGCTGTACCAGCGCTTCCATCTCACTCTGCGCGGCCCCCACACTCTGCTGGATATCGGTCAGGGGTGTCGCGATCGCGCCAGAACCACCCGCGAGACGTTCCTCAATCGCTGCTGCGCTCATGCCGATGCTAAAAATCAATTGCTTGATCGAGTCATGGAGTTCACGGGCCAGGCGATTGCGTTCCTCCTGTGCTGCCGCCTCGCGCACCGTCTGTAAAAGTTGCTCATGTTGCTCGGAACTGAGCAGCTCACGCCGGGTATATTCCTCAAGCGTTTGTCGGATCTGGCGTACCCGCTCGAACAGAGTATTTAACGGCCACTGCCAGCCAGTTTCCAGGCGCTCTACGACGAGACCATACTTGATACTATATAATGCCCGCTCTATACGCACCAGGCCAGATTGAATATTCCATGTCAGAAGCAGACCAGTTAGACCGCCTCCCATGCCAGCGCTGATGATCGTGGCGAAGATGCCAATGTGCAGTGCGGTGAGAACTTTGAGGATAACAGCCACGAAAATGCCGACCAGGCAGTAGCTCAGAAAAAATTGGATGGGTATGCCGATGTTCTGTCCACTTTTTATGTGCATAACCTGTGTATCCCCTCTCATAATCATGTTCTGGCTGGTGTGTTTCAGATGCTCAGGATGCGTGATCCGCTTCATCTGCCCTGTGCAAACTAAGCATAGCGTAGAGACCAGCAACGAGCAAGAGCAGCCCGGCTCCTGTAAAAATTGTGTCAACCGGTCCAAAGGTCAGACCAGCGAAAGTTACGTGAAAGTGACCACTCAGCAGGCTATCCAGGTAACCAGCAGTGGCTGTTCCAAGCAGCAGGGCTACCGTGGAAAGTGGATTGAACAGCGCCGAGATGCGTCCAAGGAGCTCTTTCGGCGTGGCGCGTAGTAAGAGCGGTCCTGAGACCACACCCATAGTTGCGAACGGTATGCCCGTCAGAAAAATCAGGATCAGCGCGGGTCCGAAGCCAGTCAGACGTGCGTAAATGAGCATGGCTACACCCAGGGCCAGGACTGATCCCCAGAGTAATCTGATCAGTCCGAGTCGCTCGCTAAACATGCTCGCCAGAATAGCACCAAGGATTGAGCCAATCCCCAGGGCTGTATCCAGTACTCCATAGAGCGCTGGCGTCGTATGCAGATTCTGTGTGGCAAAGAAGATGTCCAGGGCCGCCAGGGCGCCCCCAGCGATCCAGGCAATCATCGACAGTATCAGCATCGAGCGCAAAAGCTGATTGTTGAAGAGAAAATGCGCCCCTTCCCGAAATTCCGCGAGAAAATCAGTGTGCTCTTTGCTGGTGGTGCCCTGCCGGTCCTGTGGTACGCGCATGAAAAAGATGGTCGATGCTGAGGCTAGAAATGAGAGCATATTTACGAGCAAAGCCCAGTGCACACCAAAGGCCAGGAGAATGGGGGGAGCCAGTGCCGGACCAATCATCATGGCCAGACTGAGTGAAACCTGGCCCAACCCGATTGCCTTCGCCTGCTCGTTCTGCGCGACAATTTTCCCTATCAGCACTGTCATAGATGGACGAAAAATTTGTTCGCAGCTATTGACCAGAAACACAACGAGGTAGAGTATTCCCAGTTGCCAGACTGCCCCGATCTGCCTGGCGGTTGTAATGCTCACCTGAAGCAGAAGGAGCGCAACACAGAGTGCCTGCAGGAGACTGGTCCAGAACATAGCCAGGCGTTTATCCCAGCGATCCACCAGGACCCCGGCCAGCGGACCAAACAGAATCGTAGGTGCTGACGCGGCCAGAAAAATGCCGCTAACTGCCAGTGGTGTCCATGCCTGCCCCTGAGCAAGTACCGCCGCAATCCAGACAACCAGTGTGGTGTTGAAAACAAAATCGCCAAGGAGAGAAACGGCCTGCCCACTCCAGAGCAGCGCGAAATTACGATTGATAAGGAGGAGTTGATGTGTGGCTCTTTGTGTTACGTCCCCTGCAGTTTTCGATGTATCCATATATTGTTTTCCTCTCTATACCTGTTTTCAGATTGATGTACTGGAAACAAGTATAGAGAGGAAACGACGAGGGCAGGGTCCCTCTCTGACGTGATCGATCTCTCCCCTGTTTGGGGGATTAACTCAGGCCCTAACGTACCCCAAGCAACAGTTCAATGGTCAACTGATCAAGCTTTTCATACTGAAAACCGCGTCTGGCCAGTCTGTCCGGTTCAAAATCGATAGTTTTAAGTGCCTGAACGGCCTCTTTGCTATAGCCACCACTAAAGAGGCTGGCATGCTCTCCATTGCCGCTATTAATTTCGTGGAGCAGTGCCTGGATCTCAGGATCAGCGTTAAAACGGCGCGCCTTTTCTTTGAGAATAAGGTAGGTGCGCATACAGCCAGCCGCGAAATCCCACACGCCCTGTTCATCCTCGGTGCGATAGGCATGGGCGTCAAAGTGACGCGGCCCGGTATAGCCCTGGTCCTCCAGCAACTTGACGAGGAAAAACATACTCTTGATATTCTCACTGGCAAAACGCAGATCCTGGTCAAAACGTGGTCCCTTCTGGTCATTCAGGTCAATGTGGAAGAGTTTTCCTGCTTCCAATGCCTGAGCGATGCCATGAACAAAGTTCAGGCCCAGCATATGTTCGTGGGCGACCTCTGGATTCAGACCCATCATCTCGGGATGGTCAAGAGTATAAATAAAGGCCAGCATATGTCCAATTGTAGGGAAGTAGGTGTCAGACCGTGGCTCGTTGGGCTTGGGTTCCAGAGCGAAGCGCAGGTTGTACCCATTGTCGAGGGCATATTCACTCAAAAAATTGATCGCGTCACGCATGCGCTTGATGGCCTCGACGGGATTTTTGCTGGCTTCAGCATCTACGCCTTCGCGTCCACCCCAGAAGACATAGGTTGTGGCTCCCAGTTCTACTCCCAGATCAATCGACCGCATGGTCTTCTGGAGTGCAAAAGCGCGGACACTGGGGTCCACTGAAGTGAAAGCACCATCTTTAAAAACAGGGTGGAAGAACAGATTGGTTGTCGCCATGGGGACCACCATGCCATAATCATGCAGTGCCTGCTTGAATTCATGGACAATCCGGTCGCGTTCCTGGACAGTAGCATCAAAAGGTATAAGATCATTGTCGTGTAAATTAATACCCCATGCTCCCAGTTCAG
>Ga0265338_10008834_pt1 | contig 12156 bp, 12 predicted proteins | sample 42126metaG_FD_193579 | JGI IMG/M metagenome (GOLD analysis project Ga0265338, IMG submission 193579) | Rhizosphere microbial communities from Carex aquatilis grown in University of Washington, Seatle, WA, United States - 4-21-26 metaG | ecosystem: Host-associated > Plants > Roots > Rhizosphere... | reverse complement strand
GACGACCATCGAGACGAGCATCACGATCAGCCAGACCGGCACCTGGTTGTTGTTGTTGCTGCGGTTGCCGCCGCCGAAGCCGCCGAACATCCCCGCGTAGAGGCCGAAGCGCGTCAGCAGCGCGGCGAGCATGGCGAAGAAGCTCGCCACGGTCATGATCAGGACGTCGCGGTTCGCAATGTGCGACAGCTCGTGCGCGAGCACGCTCTCGATCTCCTGCTGGTCGAGGCGGCGCCAGAGACCGGTCGTCACCGCGACCGCCGCGTGCTTCGGGTTGCGGCCCGTGGCGAACGCGTTGGGGACGTCCGTGTCGACGACGGCGATCCGCGGCTTGGGCAGGTTCGCCATCGCGCACAGCCGCTCGACGATCGCGTGCAGCTCCGGCGCCTCCTCGGCGGAGACGATCTTCGCCCCGGAGGCGGCGAGCGCGAGCTTGTCCGAGGTGTAGTACTGGAAGAACGCCATCCCGATCACGATCACGAGCATCGGCGCGAGGCCGACGTTGAGGACGCTGAAGAGGATGACCGCAAAGAAGACATAGAGCAGCCCGAGCAGCGCGCTCGTGAAGAGCATGCGCAGCGAGAGCCCGCGGTCACGACCGAACGATCTGCGTTTCATGGCGGTGATGGTACTCCGGCGAGGGCGCCCGACCGATCCCCAGGCAGGCGGTCTTAGCACTTCATTAGAGTCTCCGCCGGTGCGCCGCGCTCTCCTCCTCGTCGCCGGTCTCGCGCTCGTCGCGGTCGTCGCAGCCTGCGGCTCCGAGGGCGTCGTCGCGCCGACGCCGAACACGGTGGTCGGCACGGTGCCGCAGGCCGCGCCGGTTCCGACCGTCCCCGCGGACAAGCTCACGGGCAACGCCGCGAACGGGAAGAAGATCTTCGCGAGCGCCGGCTGCATCAGCTGCCACACGCTCGCCGCGGCGAAGGCGACCGGCACCGTCGGCCCGAACCTCGACGCGTTGAAGCCGAGCAAGGAGCTCGTCGCGGCGCGGGTCACCCTGGGCAGGAACGTGATGCCGTCCTTCAAGAGCCAGCTCACCAGCCAGCAGATCGCCGACGTCGCCGCCTTCGTCTCGTCGGCGGCGGGCAAGCCGTAGAGCTCCCGCCCGGATTCCCGCAGCGGGTCGCCGCGTTCGCGACGGACCTCGACCGGACGCTGATCGCCGAGGACGCCGTCCTGCGCCCGCGCACGCGCGAGGCAATCCGGCGCGCCCGCGGGGCCGGGATCCACGTGATCGTCGTCACCGGCCGGATGTTCCGCGCGGTGCTGCCCTATCTGCGAGAGGCGGAGCTGGACGATCCCGTGATCTGCTACCAGGGCGCGGTCGTCGCCGACCCGGCGACCGGCGAGTTCCTCCGGCACGTGCCGATCCCGCTCGAGGACGCGCGCCTCGCGATGGACGCCGTGATCGGCGCGGGCCACCACCTCAACGTCTACGTCGGCGACGAGCTGTACGTCGCGGAGATGAACGCCGAGGCGGAGCGCTACTCGAAGTTCCAGCACATCCCGGTGCACGCGGTCGGCGACCTGCGCGAGTGGCTGCACGACGATCCGACGAAGCTCGTCGCGGTCGGCGACCCGCAGGAGCTGGACGAGCTCGAGGCGGTGCTGAAGCCGCGCTTCGCTGGACGGCTCTTCATCTCGAAGTCGCTGCCGTACTTCCTCGAGTTCGCGCACCCCGACGTGAGCAAGGGCTCGGGGCTCGCCTTCGTCGCGGAGCGGCTCGGCTTCTCGCTCGCTGAGACCGTCGCGTTCGGGGACGGCGAGAACGACCGCGAGCTGCTCGACTGGGCCGGCTTCGGCGTCGCCGTCGCGAACGCCCACGAGGACATCCTCGCGCGAGCGGACGCGGTCGTCCCGCCGGTGCAGGAGGAAGGCGTCGCCGCCCTGATCGAGGCGTACCTAGACTCTCTGCCCGGCGGACGCTCCCGCCGGGCAGAGCCCGGCTCCGCGCCCGCCTGACGCCCCAGGAACCCGAGGAACCTAGACTCCAGGGCGTGATCGACGCGCGCGCCGCCCGCCACGATCCGGACGCGTTCCGGGGCCGGCTCGCGCGCAAGGGCGCCGCCGAGACGTTCGACGCGTGGCTCGGCGCCGACGAGCGCTGGCGCGAGCTCGTGCCCCGCGTCGACGAGCTGCGGGCGAAGACGAAGCTCAAGGGCAAGCCGACGCCGGAGCAGCTGGAGGAGCTACGCGGCGTCAAGGAGGAGCTGCAGCGCGCCGAGCAGGAGCTCGCCGCGGCCGAGGCCGAACGCGACGCGCTCGGGCTGCGCATCCCGAACCCCCCGGCCGACGACGTCCCGGACGGCTCCACCGAGGACGACGTCCGCGTGGAGCGCGTCGTCGGCGAACCGCCGCAGCTGGCGGAGCCCAAGGAGCACCTCGAGCTCGGACGCTTCGACACGGAGCGGGCCGCGCGGATGTCGGGCGCCCGCTTCGGCTACTGGATCGGCGACACCGGCCGGCTCGCACTGGCGCTCTACCGCTACGCGCTCGACCGGCTCGCGGACAAGGGTTTCCTCACCGTCCTGCCGCCGGTGCTCGTCCGCGAGGAGGCGCTGATCGGCACCGGCGCCTTTCCGTCCGACGAGCAGAACGTCTACGAGCTTCCCGCGGACGAGCTCTACCTCGCGGGCACGGCCGAGATCCCGGTCGCGAGCCTGCACGCGGGCGAGATCTTCGAGCCGGAGGAGCTGCCGCTGCGGTACGTGGCCTTCTCGCCCTGCTTCCGCCGCGAGGCGGGCGCGGCCGGGCGCGACACGCGCGGGATGATCCGCGTCCACCAGTTCAACAAGGTGGAGCAGTTCGCGCTCACGCTCCCCGAGGCGTCCTGGGCCGAGCACGAGCAGCTGCTGGCGAACACGGAGGAGCTCGTGCGCGACCTCGGGCTCCCCTACCGCGTCGTCGTCCTGCCCGCCGGCGACATGTCCGCCGCCTCCGCGAAGACGTACGACGTCGAGATCTGGTTCCCGAGCCAGGACCGCTACCGCGAGACGGCGTCGATCTCGAACACGACCGACTTCCAGGCCCGGCGGCTCGGCATCCGCTACCGCGACGGCAAGGGCACGGAGCACGTGCACATGCTCAACGGCACCGCGGTCGTGGACCGGATGGCGCTCGCGATCCTGGAGAACTTCCAGGGCGGCGTGCCGGACGTGCTGCGCGCGTACGGCGCTCCGGCTACCGTCACGCGCTGAAGCTCCACGGCGGGGTGCCGGAGCGGTCGAACGGGGCGGTCTTGAAAACCGCTGGGCGTGCAAGCGCCTCCTGGGTTCGAATCCCAGCCCCGCCGCTTTCCGGCCGACCCACCGTGTTACTATTTATCGGAACGGCGCCGCGCTGAATCGGTGCCGCCGAGCATCCGTCGTGTCTCAAGACGTGAGGCCAGGCGTGTGTCCTCCCACAGCAGTTGCGGGCTGGAGTTGAGAGTGGTCGGCCGGTGCGGCGCGGTCGGCGATCACACCTCGACCCGCCACCGACAGGTTGGCGGCGGAACGACTGAGAAGAGGGATTGCGATGGAACGTTCGGCAGCCGGGGGCGGCTCACACGCCGCCAAGAGGCTTGGGCTGTACGGGGTCGCACTCGTGGCAACCTTGCTGGTCTCCGGGAGCGTCCAGGCGGCCACGCCGACGACGGTCGGACTGGGAACCGCCGACCACTTTGCCGTGTTGTCCGCGACGCCGGGAATCACCGACGTCCCGACGTCGTCGATCTCGGGCGACGTGGGGCTCAGCCCCGCCACGGGCGCCGGCATCACGGGACTGACGTGTGCGGAGGTGACCGGCAGCGTCTACGTGGTCGACGCCACCGGTCCGGCTCCTTGCAGCATCGATGACCCGGGCCTGCTCACGATCGCCAAACACGACCAGAACACCGCCTTCGGCGACGCCGCAGGGCGGACGCCCGACAGCACGTACGTGACACTCGACAACCAGCTCGGCGGGCAGACGCTGGTCGCGGGCGTCTACCGGTTCGGCGGTGCCGCCACCGCCAACCTGGTCGGCAACCTGACGCTCAGCGGCAATGCCGACGATGTCTGGATCTTCCAGGCGACGTCGAGCCTCGTCACCGCGAGCTCCAGCACCGTGACCCTCACAGGCACTGCGCAGGCCTGCCACGTCTTCTGGGAGGTCGCGAGCGACGCGACGCTCGGGAGCAGCTCGCACTTCGTCGGCACCATCCTCGCCGCCGACAACATCGCGGCCGGTAGCGCCGCGACCGTCGCAGGTCGCCTGCTGGCCTATACCGGACAGGTGACACTCATCGCCGACACGATCACGAAGCCGACGACCTGCGTCACGCAGGCCTCGATCGACTCCGCCGCAGCAGCAGCGGCGGCAGCGGCAGCGCAGGCCCAGGCGGCGGCAGCGGCCGCTGAGGCGGCGCAGGCCCAGGCGGCTGCGGCCGCCCAGGCGGCGGTAGCGGCAGCGGCAGCCCAGGCCGCGGCAGCGGCAGCGCAGACCAAGGCGGCAGCGGCAGCGCAGGCAGCGGCAGCGGCAGCGCAGGCAGCGGCCGCGGCGGAGGCCGCCGACAAGGCGGCCACGGCGGCCAAGACGGCGGCGGCGGCCGCCGCTACGGCCCAGGCAGCGGCCGACCAGGCAGCGGCGATCGCGGCACAGGCGGCCGCAGCACAGGCGGCTGCCGCCAAGGCGGCCAAGGCCGCCAGCACAGCGAAGGCGGCTGCCGCCAAGGCCGCCAAGGCCGCGAAGGCCGCGAAGGCCGCCGCGGCCAAGGCCGCGCGCGCGAAGACGCTCGCAGCGAAGATCGCCTCCGTCAAGAAGGCCCGCGCAGCGAGGGGGTTCACGGGCTGAGTTCCTCGGCAGCGTCCAGTCCCGGGCGGCGAGCCGTGCGGCGGCTCGCCTGCGCGGCGGCGCTCGTCGCGCTCGCGGGCGGCTGGGGCGGCACGGCCGGAACCACGCGGCCGGTTCGCCCAACCCAGGAGCTCGTGACGTTGCTCGCGTCGCACGCGGTGCGCGTCAGGCCGGACGCGAGCGCGTCGTCGTTCCTGCGGCTTGTTGCGCACCGTCCGATCACGGATGCGCGGACGGTGCTGCCGGTGATCGGCAGCGTCCCCGGTTGGCTGCGCGTGCGGCTTCCGGGCCGCCCCAAGGGTCGAACGGGGTGGATTCGGGCCGAGGCGACGACCGTCGGCGCGACGCCGTGGCACATCGTCGTCGACACGGGGCGACGACGCGTGCTCGTCTACCGCGCGGGGCACGTCGTGAGGGTCTTCCGCGCCGTCGTGGGCGCCCCCTCGACGCCGACGCCGGCCGGCACGTTCTTCGTCGAGGAGGTGGTGCGTCTCTCGCCGGGTGACGCTGGCGCACCCTTCGCACTCGCGTTGAGCGCGCGCTCGGGCGTCCTGCAGGAGTTCGCCGGAGGCCCCGGGCAGATCGCCCTGCACGGGCTGGCGAACCTCGGAGGCGTTCTCGGCACCGCGGCGTCACACGGCTGTGTCCGGCTGGACGGCGACGCGATTCGCTGGCTCGTCGGGCGAATCGGGGCGGGCGTGCCGGTGACGATCAGCGGCTGACGACTCCCGCCGCTTCCTCAGCCCGGCGCGGGCGGAACGGTGCTGCCGTAGGCGACGGTGAAGCTCGTCTGGCTGGACGAGAGCGCGGACGGGACCGAGACGGTACCGCCGCGCTGGCTGAGCGAGATCGGGTTGAAGACGCTGCCTGCGCCCGTCCAGGACATGTTCGTGAAGGTCACGTTCGGCGTGTACGGACCGAGCGTCGCAATCCGGTTGAAGCTCACGGTCGGCGCCTCGACGATCCACTCGACCGACGAGCCGGCGCCGCTGTAGGCCTGGACGGTGGTGAAGCTCTGGCCGGTGGTGTTGTCGACCACCGCGATCGACCACGAGCCGGAGGTGACCCGGACGATCGTCACCGTCATGCTGTCGCCCGCGTGCACCGACATCGTCGGGATCCGCGTCTCGGCCGCCGGCAGGATCTCCCACCAGGCATACGTCTCGAGGCCGCCGAAGCTGCTGAAATCCTCCGCGACGCCGGCCTGGATCAGGTTGTCGTTCCCGGACGTGTCACCGTCGATCCCGACCCACTGCGAGTCCGAGGCGGAGCCGAACGTGTTGGTCAGCGTCGGCACGTTGAACGTCCCGGACGCGCGCGTGAAGGGGCCGCCGTCGAGCGAGTAGCCGGACCAGTTCGTGCTCTGCTGCGCGGGCGCGACCTGGACCGTCGCGGGCACGACCGTGATCGAGAGGCTCGCCGTCGCCGTCAGGCCCTTCGCATCCGTGACCCGGACGACGAACAGCGCCTGGCCCGAGCGCGTCGGAGCCCCGGAGAGCGTCCCGTCGCCGCCGAGCGTCAACCCCGGCGGCGGCGAGCCGGAATCCACTGTCCACGCGTACGGCGTCGTCCCGCCGCTCGCCGTGATCGAGCCGGTGTAGGCGAGCCCGACCGTGCCGCTCGGGAGCGCGGACGACGTGATCTGGAGCGGCGCCGCCGGCGGATTCGATCCGTTGCTGGCGCCCTGCGCCGCGGCCTGCGTGAGCGTGACCGTTCGCAGCACCGAGCGACTGCCGGAGATCGCCTTGAGGGTCACGGGCACGGACGCCGGGCGCATGAGCGCATTCGCGACGACGTGCACCGTGACGCTCGCGCGGCCGGACGCGCAACCGACGGTCACGCTGCGGGCGGTCGCCGCGAAGGCGGAACCGGCGCCGGTGAAGGTGCAACGCGTCGCGTTCGCGACTCGGGCGGTCAGGCGCACCGCGCCGCCGGCGGCGGGGACCGACTGGGTGGATGCCGCCAGAGAGAGGATGCGCGGCGCGGGCGTCACCGCCGACGCCTGCGCGACGGACACGCCTGCAACCAGCAGGACGGCGGCGACCGCCGTTGCCCGGAGTCCGACCCTCACGACTGCATCCTCGCCCGGAATGCGCGGCTCCGCAATCCCCTTTTGCGCGCGCATTACGTCCTTCTCACCGTATTCACATCCTGGCGGCGCGAGGTGCGTCCGTATGATCGACACGTGGTCAACGGGGACGATCTGCGCGGCCTGATGCGGCAGTGGCCGCACGGTGTCTCGATCCTCAGCATCGACGCCGACGGCGACCGGATGGGCGTCACCGTCTCCTCGCTCGTCTCCCTCTCGCTCGACCCGCCGCTGATCGGCATCTCGATCGGCAAGCAGGCCTCCTGCTACGAGCTGCTCCGGCGCGCCGGCCGCTTCGGGATCAGCCTGCTCGGCGCCGACCAGGAGGAGCTCGCGCGGCGCTTCGCCTCCGGCTATCCGCCGATCGTCCACTGGCAGGGCGTTCCGACCCGGGAGGGGACGGTCGCGCCGCTGATCGAGGGCGCCCTCGGCTGGATCGAGGCAGAGACGCGCGCCGAGCACGACGCCGGCGACCACACGTTCTTCGTCGCCGACGTGCTGGCGCTCGCGCACGGCCCGTCGCGGCAGGCGCTCGTCTACCGCGAGTCCGAGTACAGCAGCGTGTGATCGAAGCCGTCGTCTTCGACCTGGACGGGGTCCTGATCCAGTCCGAGGAGGTCTGGGACGAGGTGCGCGGACGCTACGTGCGCGAGCGCGGCGGCCGTTACGACGAGCAGGTGCAGCGCGCGATGATGGGCATGTCCGCGCCGGAGTGGTCGCGCTACCTGCACGAGACGGCGGGAGTCCCGGACGAGCCGGAGGCGATCGACCGCGACGTCGTCGCGCTGCTGCTCGAGGAGTACGGCCGCGAGCTGCCGCTGCTCCCGGGCGCGGTCGAGACCGTGCGCTCGCTCGCGACGCGCTACCCGCTCGGGCTCGCGTCCTCCTCGAACCGCGAGATCATCGACGCGGTGCTCGAGCTGGCCGGGATCGCGGAGTGCTTCGCCGCGACGGTCTCCTCCGAGGAGGTGGCGCGCGGGAAGCCCGCGCCGGACGTCTATCTCGACGCGGCTCGGCGGCTCGGCGTCGCGCCGGAGGACTGCGCCGCGGTCGAGGACTCGCACGCGGGACTGCGCGCCGCGAAGGCGGCCGGGATGCTCGTGGTGGCGATCCCGAACCCGAGCTACCCGCCCGACGAGGAGGCGCTCGCCGCGGCGGATGTGACGCTCGCCTCGCTGGGCGAGCTAGAGCAGGCGCTCGCCGTCCGGGCCGAACGCGCGTAGCGGCGGCGCGATCGCGGGGTCGTAGTCCTCGCGGAAGAGCGTGTGGATGACGACGTCGCGGAGCGGCTCGCCCGGCCGGCTGGGGAGCCGCCGCCGGAGCGTCGCCTCGACCGGCACGCCGAGCTTGCGCGGAACGCCGAGGCTCTGCCCGTTCTCCGGGTCGATCCGGATCTCGACGCGGTCCGCCGAGCAGACCTCGAACGCGACCCGGATCAGCACGGCGGTCACCTCGGTCGCGTAGCCCTGCCGCGTCGCGTCGGCCCGGATCCAGTAGCCGATCTCGAGCCCGCCCGGCCCGACGCGGGGGTGGAGGCCGGTGCCGCCCAGCTGGCGCCGCTCGTCCGGGTCGAAGATCCCGAAGGTGAAGTCGTCGCCGTCCGCGTGGAGCGACTGCCAGCGCTCGATCAGCACCGCCTTCTGCTCGACCGTCTCCGGCTCCTTGTCGACCCAGGACATCCAGGTGCGGAGGTGGTCGAGGCTCGCGTCGGTCGCCTCCTTGAGCAGCGGCGCGTCCGAGAGCTCGTAGCAGCGGATGACGAGGCGCTCGGTCTCGATCCGGGCCGGCGCCCGCGGTCCGTCCCAGGCCATCAGCGCCGGCGGATGAGGGTGACGCCGTCCCGGATCGGCACGAGCACGCACTCGACGCGTTCGTCCGCGAGGACGTGCTCGTTGAAGCGCTGGATGTGCTCGTTGCCCTGCAGCGCCGAGAGCGTGTTGTCGGCGACGATCAGGCCGTCCGGCGCGAGCTTCGGCAGCGCGGCCTCGTAGTAGTCGACGTAGTCGTCCTTCCAGGCGTCGATGAACACGAGGTCGAACGGGCCGTCGAGCCCGGCCAGCGTCTGCTTGGCGTCGCCGACGCGGAAGTCGATGCGGCCGGCCACGCCGGCTTCCTCGGCGTACCTGCGCGCGATCGCGGTCGTCTCCTCGTTCAGGTCGCAGGCGACCAGGCGCCCGCCTTCGGGCAGCGCCGTCGCGATCTCGATCGTCGACCAGCCCGTGAAGACGCCGAGTTCGAGCACGAGCCGCGGCCGTTTGATCGCGACGAGGAAGCGAAGGAAGGCGCCCTCGAGCGCGCCGACCGACATCTGCGGCGCGTCCTGCGTGGCGTCGGTCTCCTCGCCGAGCCGGCGGAGCACGTCGGTGGGCGGCGTCGTGTGCGCGAGCGCGTACTCCTCGGCCTGCGCGAAGTCCTCGTGCTCGCTCACTCCACCCTCCCCACGAGCACGCAGCCGTTGTGGCCGCCGAGGCCCATCGCGTTCGAGAGCGCGACGTCCACCTGGACGCGGCGGGCCTCGTTCGGGACGTAGTCGAGATCGCACTCCGGATCGGGGTGCTCGTAGTTCATGGTCGGCGGAAGAATCCCCTCCTGGACGGCCCGGACGCACATCATCGCCTCGATCGCGCCCGCCGCGCCGAAGCAGTGTCCGGTGACCGACTTCGTGGAGGAGACGGCGAGCCGGTAGGCGTGCTCGCCGAAGACGGCCTTGATCGCATTCGTCTCCGCGACGTCGCCGAGCGGCGTCGCGGTGCCGTGCGCGTTGATGTAGCCCACGCGCTCGGGCTCGACGCCTGCCCGGTCGAGCGCGCGCCGCATCATCTCGGCGACGCCGAGCGACTCGGGATCCGGCTGCGCGAGGTGGTGTGCGTCGTTCGACATGCCGTAGCCGAGGATCTCGGCGTAGATCTGTGCGCCGCGGCGCTGCGCCGCCTCCAGCTCCTCGAGCACGAGCACGCACGCGCCCTCGCCCATCACGAAGCCGGCGCGCGTCGCGTCGAAGGGACGCGAGGCGTGCGGCGGGTGCTCGTCCTCGACGGCGAGCCCGCGCATCGTGCAGAAGCCGGCGAGGATCAGCGGCGTGATGCAGGCCTCGCCGCCGCCCGCGAGCGCGGCGTCGGCGTCGCCGCGCCGGATCAGCTCCGCGGCCTCGCCGACCGCGGTCGATCCGGTCGCACACGCGGAGACCGGCGCGTAGTTCGGCCCGCGGAAGCCGGTCGCGATCGCGATCTGGCCGCTGGCGGTGTCGACGAGCACGTTCGGGATGAAGGTCGGCGAGACGCGGTCGGGCCCGCGCTCGCGCAGGACGTCGACCTGCTCGACGATCCCCATGATCCCGCCGATCGCCGTGCCGAAGAGGATCCCGACCTGGCCGGGCTCGTAGGCGCCGTCGAGCTTCGCGTCGGCGACCGCCTCGCGCGCGGCGCCCACCGCGAGCAGGACGTTGCGGTCGAGCCGGCGTGCGTCCTTCCTGTCCACGACCGCCGTGGGGTCGAAGTCCTTCACCTCGGCCGCGACGCGTACGGGGAACTCGCTCGCGTCGAAGGCGGCGATCCAGTCGATCCCGCTCTCGCCCGCGACCGCGGCGCGCCAGGTGGAGGGCGCGTCGCCGCCGATCGGCGTGATCGCTCCCAGCCCGGTGACGACGACTCTGCGCATTCGACAGAGCCTAGAGTCTCGGCATGGCTGACGCGCCCGGCCCGAACGTGCCCTTCCCGCCCATGGAGGCCGAGCTCGTCTCCGAGCTCCCGGCCCAGCCGGGCAAGTGGCGCTACGAGCCGAAGTGGGACGGCTTCCGCGGAATCCTCGAGAACGACGGCGGCGAGCTCGCGCTCTGGTCGCGCAACGGCCGCCCGCTCCTGCGCTACTTCCCGGAGCTGCGCCCGCTCGGCGACCTGCTCCCGCCCCACTCGGCGCTCGACGGCGAGATCGTGATCGCGCGCGGCGGCCAGCTCGACTTCGAAGCGATGCAGCTGCGCCTCCATCCCGCGGAGTCGCGCGTGCGCAAGCTCGCGGGCGAGATCCCCGCGACCTTCGTCGCCTTCGACCTCCTGCTCTGGAAGGGCAAGCCGATCCACGGGCAGCCGATCGAGAAGCGCCGCGCCCAGCTGGAGAAGACGAGGGGCTTCCAGCTCTCGCCGGTCTCGGACGACGTCGAGCAGGGACGCGCCTGGCTGCAGACGCTGCAGGCTGCCGGCTTCGACGGCGTGGTCGCGAAGCGGCTCGGCCTGCCGTACCTCCCCGGCTCGCGCGACGGCGTCGTCAAGGTGAAGCCGCACAAGACCGCGGACTGCGTAGTCGCCGGCGTCCGCTGGAAGAAGGGCGGCCGCGACCAGATCGCGACCCTCCTGCTCGGCCTCTACCGCGACGACGGCCACCTCGACTACGTCGGCTCCGCCGCGGTCGCGCCGGCGCGCCACGACGAGATCGCGCAGCTCGTCCTCCCGCTCGTCGACACGAAGTCCGACCGCCGCTTCTCGGAGCCGAGCCGCTGGGGCACGGGCGACCTCGAGGAGGCGCCGCTGCAGCCGAAGCTCGTCGTCGAGGTGCGCTACGACAAGCTCGAGAAGCACCGCTTCCGGCACGGGACGAAGCTGATCCGCTTCCGTCCCGACAAGGACGCGGCGCAGTGCACGTGGCGCGAGGTGCGGCCGGCGCGCCGCAAGGACGACCTCGCCGTGGAAGAGTTGCTCGCGTGAAGGTCACCGGGGTCACGCCGATCCTCAACGTCTCGGACTTGCCGGCGAGTCTCGCCTGGTTCGAGGCGCTCGACTGGAAACGCGGGTTCGTCTGGGACGAGCCGAGCGGCGAGCCCGGCTTCGCGAGCGTGCGCTCCGGCCACGCGGAGATCTTCCTCTGCCGCGAAGGCCAGGGCTCGCGCGGGACGCGGCCGCCAGAGCACGAGTTCGACGAGCAGGCCGACGGCGTCTGGATGTCGTGGTTCCTGCCGAGCCGCGAAGACCTCGACGCAGCGCATGCGCGAGCGGTCGAGCTCGGGCTCGAGATCTCGATGCCGCCGACGGACATGCCCTGGGGCATCCGCGAGTTTCACCTGCGCCACCCGGACGGGCACACCTTCCGGGTCGGCGCGGAGATCTAGCTCTTCTTTGCCCGCGACGGCTGGACGCGCTTCGGCTCGCCGGGCATCTTCGGGAAGTTCGGCGGGTACGGCGCCTCGCCCTCGCCGGCCGCCTCCTCGCGCTCGACCCACTCGAGCAGGACGCGCAGGTCGCAGACCGCCTTGTCGATCCCGG
>Ga0265338_10008833_pt1 | contig 12157 bp, 6 predicted proteins | sample 42126metaG_FD_193579 | JGI IMG/M metagenome (GOLD analysis project Ga0265338, IMG submission 193579) | Rhizosphere microbial communities from Carex aquatilis grown in University of Washington, Seatle, WA, United States - 4-21-26 metaG | ecosystem: Host-associated > Plants > Roots > Rhizosphere >... | reverse complement strand
GGACGGGCAGCAGGCTTACATATCCGAGATAGACACCGGCAATCGAACGCCGGATTTAATCTACTCGCCGCCGTTCCCGCCCGGTTACACTACCGCGCAGCTGGGCCTAAGTCCCAACGTGACGGAGAGCATCATTGGAACTCCGGCGCAGATTCAGCAGGGCGTCGTATTCACTGTACTGCTAGACCCACGTCTGAAGGTCCAACTGCCGCCGTTGTTGGTGCAGCTACAAAGGACGCAGATCAACCAGCTGTCGCGCACGCCTAGCGTCAACTCAGATCTACCTACTGCGCTAACGTCCGACCTGACGTTCTTCGTCGGGCAGATCCGGCACACCGGCGACACACGTGGCAATGATTGGCAGACGGAAGTTACCGGCTGGAGTACGGCGTACGCGCAGATGCAGCTTAACTTGCTAGGAGCGGGACAATAACATGGCCACTTCATCTGGACCAAATCCGCTCCTGGCCCTTACACCGTCGCAAGTTAACTGGGCTGAGTCTGAGCAGTGGCGGCAGATAGTCCGTCAGGCCATGACTGAAGCTCGTGTAGCCATCCCGGCATTCGTTACTGAGGACCTGGACCCGGTTACGCAGACCGTCACGGTACAGATAGCCATCCAGGAGCAGGTCAGAACTAAGACCGGCCCACAGTGGTGGGACGTTCCGCCCATTATCAAAGTACCCATCGTGATCCCACGCGGCGGCGGATTCAGCATAACCATCCCCATAAAGAAGGGCGACGAAGGGCTGCTGATATTCTGCGACGCCTGCATTGACTTCTGGTGGGCCAACGGTCAGAATAACGCGCCCAAGGCCGCCAACGCGGATTCGGCTAGTGGGTCGCAGACTCAGAATGAAATACGGCGGCACTGGGTACATGACTGCGGATTCCTACCCGGTATGTACAGTCAGCCTAACGTACTGACTGACTACGCAACCGACTCGCTGCAAATACGGTCTGATGACGGCAACACTGTAATCGAAGTTACCGCGACTGAGGTCAACGTCACAGCGCCGGACACGGTACACGTCAAGTCGCCGGCAATCAGCGCCGACAACGGCGGTACGGCGCTGGCGTTGGTCAACGACAACTTCTATCAGTGGTTCATCGACACTTACATGCCGTCGGTGCAGTACGTCAGCTCGGCTCCTTCGCCGCCCACTAATCCTGAGACCACCGTTCTAATGGGGCAATGATGGCGTCCATCTCTTACTTGCTACTGGATCCTGAGTGTGACCCGGTCTTCGACGTCACCGCCACGCTGACCGGGACCAACGCCGTAGCGCAGGCTATTCTTACCAGGCTCAAGTTATTCCTGGGCGAATGGTGGGAGAATCTCAACATCGGGCTGCCGGTATTCCAGTCCATGCTGGGCCAGCTAGGGTCGCAGCGTGTGCAGACCGCCATCCAGTTGGCCATACAGACCGTGATTGAGAACACGCCGTACGTCACATCGGGTGGCAGCGTAGTCATCAGCTTTGAAGGCGGCAGGTTCACATTCACGGCTACAAACGTACAGACCGTGTTCGGTGTTGTCACGGTATCTAATGCGCCGGGAGATTCGGCGAGTCTGGGTGTCTAAGCTATGTCAACTCCGCCGTACGCGCCGCCGTCCATTGGCCCAGCTGGGCTGGTGGTTCCGTCGTATCCATCCATACTGGCGGACAACATCCAGGGATATCTAAACATCTTCGGACCCAATCAGTACGTCGGTCCCGACTCAGCTATTTACCAGTTGCTGTCCATTCTTTCTTTGAAGCAGTCTGACTGCAACGCCGCGCTACAGCTGGCGTACAATCAGAGCTCACCGCAAACGGCGGTAGGCGCTGGTCTGGACCGCGCCGTGAAGATGAACGGGCTGGCTCGCGCCCCGTTCACGTATTCCACGGCACTACTCACCGTCACGGGCGCACCGGGCACCAACATCTCTGACGGATTCGCGCAGGATACTAACGGCAACTTGTGGGCGCTGCCTTCCGGCGTGACCATACCGGGCGGCGGCAACGTCAACGTCATCGGAACCTGCACCACGCCCGGCAACGTAGCTGCGAATCCTGGCTCGATCAGCATCATATCTACGCCAGTCAATGGTTGGACCAGCGTTACAAACGCAGCAGCCGCCATTGCCGGCGACCCGGTGGAGACCGACTCTCAGTTGCGCGCCCGTCAGTCTATATCTGTGGCGCTACCGGGCGTGACGCCCACATCTTCCACCATCGCCGCCATATTGGCCATTGTCGGCGTGACGCGCGTAGCGCCCGGTTACCCTACGTCGGGCGGTCCAGGCACTTCGATCGAGAATCCGACTGGCGTAACTGATAGCTGGGGTAATCCAGCGCACTCCATAAGCATGGTAGTGGAGGGCGGCTCCAGCGCGGCCATCGCGCTTTCCATCTACGAGAAGAAGACCATTGGGTGCTTCACCAACGGTACCACGTCCGTAGTCGTGACGGATCCCACAACTGGGTTCAACGAGACTATCAGTTTCTACCGGCCAACCTACGTGCCGATATTCGTACTCATCGCTGTGCATGGGTATAGCGGCACGCCTACGGCTACAACGTTGGCGGCTATCCAGGCCGCCATAGTGGCGTACCTCAATGAGCTACAGATAGGCGAGACGGTCTCTATCGCGGCCATCAGCTACGAGGCCATGGCGCTTAACGCAGCCTTGAGCCAGCCCAGCTTCGGCGTTCAGTCGCTTCAGATTGGCGTCAGGACAGCAGTAACTACGGCCACCACGGTCATGGGCACTAACACCATCACGGTGGCTTCGGCTACGGGCATCGTCAATGGTCAGCTCATCGTAGGCGCTGGCATCCCGGCTGGGACCACAGTTTCCGGCGCACCTTCCGGCCTTACGGTCACCATGTCGGCCAACGCTACCGCGTCGGCTTCCGGTGTAGGTGTGGCGTTCTCCACGCTGGGTACGGTGGACGTACCCATGCCAAACTACTACGACGTGGCGCAGGGCGTTACGGCAGACGTAGCCGTGGTGACTGTATGAATCCGTACTACGGCACGCAGGGCTACGGCGCGGGCGGCTACGGCAACCAGCCCATCGAGACCCTGCCCATCGGGTACTACCAGGCGCTACTCACGTCACAGTATCAAACTAAGTCGCCCAAGTTGCGGGCGCTTCTCTACTTACTGCTGAAGAAGTTCGACGACGTCAGCCAGTGCCTGGTCAAGATGGACACCGCCCTGGACCTGGATAGCGCCGTGGGCGGTCAGCTTGACCTACTTGGCCAGATCGCCGGAGCGGGTCGCACGTTGCCGTTCCAGCCTAGCTTCGGCGTTAGCCCTGTGCTGGACGACGACAGTTACCGTATCTACATCAAAGCCAAGATCGCGCAGAATCAATGGGACGGTACCATAGGTAGTCTTTACGCCATCTGGGCTACGTTGTTTCCCACAGTCAGCATAGTCATAGCTGACAATCAAAACATGACCGCCACGCTGTTCATTGGCGGGCTGCCGTCCAGCGTTCTGATCGACATGATCGCGGGCTTCGCTGTTAACGGAGCTACGTCCGGCGTAGTTCGTAATGGACTTATCGTTCCGCGCCCGGAAGGTGTGGAATACTCGTTCGACTTGGGCGACCTGCCCGCGTTCGGATTCGATCTGGACAACGCATTCATCGCAGGCTTCGACGTGGGTATGTGGTCATGAGCCGCGCACTTAGTTCTTCCACCGGAGGCCTCTAGTGCCAGGATCCACCAACTTCCAGCAGTTCAATCCGACTAAGGCCAACCAGGACACGGACACGCAGTATACTACTGACGCTACGCGTACTGGCGGCGCGGGCGTCGACGCTATCTGGCCTAGCAAGTCAGCCAACAAGACGCTGTATCAAGCCAGCACCATGAACGCGGCGTTTGCTCAGATGATGGCCAACAAGGGCTACGTAGTCAGCGATGCCAACTTGGCCACGCTGACCGCCGTGCTGGCTAACGTACTTACTGTGGCCGACATTCCTACCGGGCTACAGAGCGTGCCTTGGTCGGCCATCGTGGCGCTTAACGCCGGACTGTATGGTGGCTTTGAAGTAAGTCTGACCGGCAACACCACGCTGAGTATTACGGGCCAGGCACCGGGCGACGTCATCGCGCTGTTCTTCGCGCAGGACGGAACGGGCGGGCACACGGTCACGTTCTCCAGCGCGGTAGTAGGCGGAATACAGCCTGATCCTTCGCCTAACGTGGTCAGCGGCCAGCTGTTCAAAGTCAATGCGGCTGATAAGCTGCAAGCCCTGGGCCCGGCTTTCTCAGTGAATGGGCTGAACGGCGTGGCTATCGGTTCGGTGACGCCATCTACTGGCGCGTTCACCGACGTGGCGACTAACACTTGCGAAGTAGCTACGTCGCTGACCGCGCCTACAGTGTCGTCTGGCGACAACTCCACCAAGGTGGTCACCACCGGCTGGGCCAAATTCGGATTCGCCGTATCACTGGGGTCCACGGGCTACCTGCAACTACCCACTTGGCTGGGCGGCGTGGTGCTACAGTGGGGCATCGTGCCGATGCCTGGTAGTTCAGGTAGCGACAACCCTACGTCGTTCAGCTTCCCGCTGGCGTTTCCGAACGCCTGCTTCGTTGTGGTGCCGGGCACCTACGGCGGCACGGACCGAATAACTTTCATCAAGTCGTTCAACTCGACTGGCGGTGTGATGAGCAACAATGGATCTGGAGTCCAGGCTAGCTACATCGCGGTAGGTAACTGACATGGCCAGCGAAACCACCACGCCCAATATCGGCCTCCAGGTCCCAGCCTTCAATCAGGCTAACTGGCAAGTTCCTACGAATTACAACTGGAATCTGCTTGACCTGATATTCGGCGGAGAGTTCGAAGTCCCCGGACTTTGGGTACAGAACCTGGTCGTCGGTAATATCGCTGGCCTGCTGACTCCTGTATTCGTGAAGGAGGCCGCTACCGGCACCATTCCAGGTAATACGTTCTTCCTAACATATCCACCGGCTTTGCTGTTCGGTTTCTACTGGAATGGAGTGTTCCAGGTTCCTGGCGTGGACTACACCATAGCCAGTAACACCATAACGACCAACTTCACGCCTTCATCGGGAGATACGCTATATGCGGTCTATCTTCGTTAGCGCACTGCTGGCTATCAGCGCGGTGCTTGGACTGCAAGCGCAGACTCAGATAAATCCAAGTTCGCAGATCAACTGGCCGCAGATATCGGGCTCCGGCGTGCCGACCACCTACTGTCCAACCACCACCACGGGCGTGGTCACTATCGGCACTAGCTCCGTAGTACTGAGCAGCCTCAATGGCGTAGCCGTCAATCAGACCGTAGTCGGCACCGGCATCCCAGCCAGCACCACCGTCACTGCCGTCAACACGCACGCCAGCACCGTCACGCTTAGCAACAACGCTACGGCGTCTGGACCTAGCGTGTCGCTGTCGTTTTACTCCTACGGGATGCCGTACACTGATAAGGCTGGCAACATCGCCTATTCGTGCGGCTCCGGCGGCTGGTTTGAGACCGGCGGCGCGGGCGCTGGATCACCGGGCGGACCCACGCTGTCGTACCAGTTCAACAACTCCGGTACGTTCAACGGCACTGGCGCTGGTACGTACACGCCTGGTAATAGTAACAGCACGTTCCAGTCTCTGAACTTCCAGGCTAATCTAGCCTCGCAGACCGGAGCCTCCGTAACCAACAAATACAATTCCTGGATTACCGCCTGCGAAGGCGGTAGCAGCGCCAGCTGCGTCTTGTGGATTGATCCTACGCAGGCCATCGGGGCTCCGTCCGCCGCCTTCTCTTCCAAGGAATACGTGGAGGACATGCGGCCTAACACCATACCGTTTGCCGGTAGTCTATACAATCCGGCCGCCACGGTGTACGCCAATTACTTAGCCGGTACGGTTACTGCGCATACAGACACCATACAGACCAGCAATCAGTCGTTCAACGAAACCCTGAATCACATGTTCTACGAGCATAGTGAGCAGGGTGGCACATACGGCGTATTCCCTAACGTCAGCACTGGGGCCGCCACACTTGTCAAATCCAATGCAGAGAATCTGCATGTAGAGGGTGCCTATCGTACTGCTGCGCAGAAGTTCAACCTTGTATCTAATTCCTGGTCGACAGTCGATGGTGAGACCATCGGTGTCAATTCCAACATCGTCGAAGCGGGCGGCTACGGCGGGCCGGGCTACGAGATGTCAGAGGGTTACAAAGCGCAATTCCGGTCCATGGGTTTACAGTCCACCACTACCGACGAAGGAATTGCGTCGTTCGTAGTTACCGCCGTAACGCCTGGAGCCGGCACGCCCACGCCAGCCACCGTAGCGTTCAACGGTGCGGCTGGATCTACCGTAAACGAAGCCAACCTTGGCGAACACCACCCGTACGTTATCTGGAATGGCGGCAACGGCGCAGCTACCGGCACCTGGTCAGTAAACACTCCGGTATTTCCAGTTACGGGCGTTGCCACGATGGAGCTAGATCTCACTGTGGGCGCGGGCAGTCTTGCAGGCGTCACGCCTAATATCTACTTCTCAGGCTACGCGCCTACGTCCACGGTAGCCGCTGGCGGCACTTACACTTCCACGACCTGCACTCTTACCGGAACTGGGATACAGACGGGCTTCCAGGTGCAGGAGCAAGTAGTCATCACCGGAGCCACGCCGTCCACCTGTAATACCGCAGCCGGTATAGTAACAGTTACTGGAACCAACACAATCACGTATAACGGCGTAGCCAATTCCGGGTCCGGTTCCGTCACGGGTGGGCCCACCATTGCAGGTCCGGCAAGCATCTACTACGTGGTTAGCTCGGCTAACGTATTCTTCTCCATTCCGAATCCCACCAACACTGGCACGCTCATCAGTCCTGCGGCGCATGATTCATACATAACATTCCCCGTTACTTCTATCCAGACCGTGGGCACCTGCCCCAGCGGGCACGCCGCACCTTGCGTATTCGTCAACGTACTTAACACGGGCATACAATCTGGTCAGCAGTGGTCTACTGGCTTCTGGGGCTCCAGCGGCACGTTCACTATCTTTGAAGGTACCTGGGCCACTAACGTCGATGTGCAGAACAATCAGATCCTAGCGTCCGACGACACTTACGTCAGCAATGGCCAGACTCTTGTCGAGATGGAATCGTACAATGAAACGTACGAAGCTATGGAGATCCAGATATACAGGAATGAAGGCTTACAATACAGCGGTGGCGGATTTGCGTTCTCTAACCGGGAGCCTGTGAACGGTCCAGGCGTCGGCTACGTCATCGCAGCGTCAGGCAATATCAACAAGATTATCAATGTTCAGCCAAGTAATCAGCCCAATGGAGCACCTAACTACCTAATATTCGGAAATAGCAATGGGACGTTCTCTGGCTTCGGCCGTTCTGCGTCGTTCGCCGACTTCACGGCCTGCAATGGAACCACGGCCAGCACCTGTACTTCTGGTAGTAACACGTTTGGCAGCATTCAGTCCGGCTGGACGTACGTAGACTCCAACGGCACCACGCAGAATATGATACGATACGACCGGCAGAATGCAGACAACTATGCTGGTCTCCAACTGATGACTTACGGAACCACAGCGGCGCTCACCATTAATCCGGCCAACAACATCGTGGGCTGCGGCAGTATAGTCAGTGTTGGCATATCTACTACTTCGCCTTGCGGTTCTTATCTGGCTGTCGGTAACAACAGATTCACTGTCAGTCCTAGTGGGGCCAACATCAATAGTGCTGGCGTGGCCAATACTGCTGGTATATTCTCTACGCTGAACACCAGTACTAAGGGTTTTGAGTTTAATGAAACCGCCGCGTTGGCGCCTGGAAACGACTTCATACAGATAGTATCGTACAACGGTGGTACGCCGACACTGACCTACGCATGGGAGGATAACGGCTCCGGCGTATTGATGCAGCAGATCGTGGCGGCTAACACGGTGTATTACAATCCTGCTTTGTCGGCGACAGCTTCTATCAATGCTACCAGTGGTGCGGCTCTGTTCCAGGCCATCACAGACGTAGGCAGTGCCGCCGCGTCAGGGCATAACTGCCTACAGATTGACACGGCGGGCGTGATCAGCAATACTGGGTCAGCCTGCGGATCGGGTGGAGGCGGCGGAGGCGGCACGGTCACGTCTATCGCCACCACCGGGCCCATAACGGGCGGAACAATCACGGCCAGTGGTACGATTGCCTGCGCCACGTGCGTTACTAGCGCGGCCAGCCTGACCTCAACGGCATTCATGACGGGCGGAGGCTCGCAGGCCAGCCAAACGCCGTCAGCTACTTCCACGCTGGATGCCAGCGGCAACGCCTTCTTCGCCGGCACGCTAGGCGCGAGCGGGCACGTTACCCTGGAGGGCGTAACAAGCACCGGAGCCACGGGCACCGGCAAGCTGGCGTTCTCCATCGGTCCAGCATTCACGGGTACTGTGGACGCCAGCGGCGCGACACAGTTCAAGCTGCCCGTACTGGGCGGCTTCGCTCCGTTAGCCAACGGCGAAGTAGGTTACGACACCACGAATCTTAACTGGCAGGCTTGGGACAACGGCGCGGCCAGCTTCGTAGCCATGTTCCCCGTTGCGTCGCCGCCAACCAGCGGTCACGTGGCTGGATTCCTGAAGAGTACTAACTCCTGGAGCCTGCAAGACCTGGGCGCTCCGGCTACGGGCACCGTAACTTCCATCGCCACCACTGGACCTATCACGGGCGGACCCATCACAGCCACGGGTACCATCGCCTGCGCCACGTGCGTTACCTCGTCAGCGGCACTTACTTCTGGCGCGGCGGTATTCGGGTCTGGCGGCGGGCAGGGTACTACGACGGGCAATGGCGATCTGACCTACGCCACGCACACGCTCACCGTAGGTACGTCCGGAATACTGACATTCACAGGCGGCGGAGTCATCAATGCTGACCAGATCAATGGAGCTACCGTCCCGCTGAGCGCCGCCGTGCTGGGCTCTAATGGCAGCGGACAAGCCATCGCCGCTACTCCGCACCAGGTTACGCTACCGCTGCAATGCAGCGATACGTCCGTCTCAGCCACCACGTATACGTGCTCTACTACGCCCACCTTGGGCTCACTAACTGCCGGCGATACATTCATATTCACCGGCATCAATCAGAATAACTCCGGCTCCGCGACCCTGAATATCAACAGCATTGGCGCTAAGACGTTGAAGAAGTGGCAGAACTCGGCCAGTCTAGCTGCCGGCGATCTACAGGCCAGCGGCGCAGTTCGCCTGACTTACGACGGCACATTCCTGGAAGTCGACACCATCGGCAACGCGCCAGCGGGCACCATCAGCGGCTCCGGTACAACTAACTACTACGCTCTGTGGTCTTCGTCTTCGGCCCTGACCAGCGGTCACCTGGATGACGGCGTAACCACCGCCAGCACCATCACGTCTACAGAGGGAATCAACATCAACGCTGGCGGTAGCAGCGCTGTAACGATTGGCACGGCGGGCAGCGCTACGGGCACTCTGACTCTGGAGTCGTCCACAGCCACGGGCGGCATCACCATTACGCCAGCCAGCGCCGCGTCGCAGTTCACTATTACGGTACCGGCAGTTACCGACACGCTGGCCGTACTGAACAATAGCCAGACGTTCGCCGGCAATGAGACTATCAGCACCGCTGGGACGGCCAGTAACTCACCGCTGTTCATGACCGGAGCGCCGTACACAGGCGGCACCAGCACAACCAACTGGCCACTCCTGTATCTGAGTCAGGGTCTAACAGCTGTAACCAGCTGGGCCAGCGGCGGCACCGAGATCGGTATCAATCAAGCCAGCGGCGGCACGGCGGACTTCCTGAATTTCTACGTCAACAACAGTAACAAGTTCAAGGTTAGCTCCACGGGCAGCACGTTCATGGCCAACGTGACGGACACGGCTATAACGGTTGCCGGTCTGGTGGGCACTAACTCGTCCGGCTTATTGGCGGGAGCTACGGGACATAACGTGGCGCAGAATATAACCTGCGCCGATTCGTCCGGCTCCGGTACGGCGCAAGTATGCAGCACGTCGCCCACGTTCACTCCGGCGGCTGGCGACTGGATTATCTACACCACCACGACGCCTAACAGCGGCGCGGGCCTTACCCTAAACGTCAACTCGCTAGGCGTCAAGAGCGTGGCTAAGTGGCAGGGCACTACGACCCTGGCCGCGAACGACGTACTGGCTAACAAGCAGGTTCCGCTCTACTACGACGGCACCAACTGGGAACTGGCCTATCCCGGCAACCCGCCTTCGACTGGAACTGTGACGTCCATCGCGACTACCGGCCCGATCACCGGCGGCACGATTACCGCGACGGGCACGATTGCTTGCGCCACTTGCGTTACCAGCGCGGCCAGCCTGACCTCAACGGCAATCATGACGGGCGGCGGCTCGCAAGCCAGTCAAACACCAAGCACCACGTCCACCCTGGACGCCAGCGGCAATGCCTCGTTCGCCGGTACGCTGGCCGCAACCGGTCATGTGACGTTTGAAGGTGTTACTAGTACGGGTGCTACCGGCACGGCCAAGCTGGTATTCTCAGCCTCGCCCGCGTTCACCGGAACTCCGGACGCCAGTGGAGCTACGCAGTTCAAGCTGCCCATAGCGGCCAGCGGCGCGGCGGCGGCTAACGGTGAGCAGATATACGACACTACCAACCTCAACTGGCACGTGTGGCAGAATGCGGCCGACAACTTCATGGCTGTATTCCCCGTAGCCAGCCCGCCTACAAGCGGGCACATTACGGGGTTCCTCAAGTCCACCAACTCCTGGAGCCTGCAAGACCTGGGCGCGATCGGCACGGCGGCAGCGGCCAATACTGGCACCAGCGGTGCCAACGTCCCGCTGCTGAACGGGACTAACACCTGGAGCGGTAACCAGACTCTGACCGGTCACATCATCATGAGCAGTCACGATGTAGCCATACCACGCGTATGCGCCGATACGTCGGCGTCTAGTACGGCCCAGGTCTGCAATACTTCGCCGACGTTCACGCCTGCTGCCGGCGATGAAATCATATACACGACTACCACGGCCAATACTGGCACCGGACTGACACTGAACGTCAACTCGCTGGGCGCGAAGAGCGTGGCCAAGTGGCAGGGCACCACCACGCTGGCTGCTAACGACGTGCTGGCTAACAAGTACGTCCTACTCACGTATGACGGCACCAACTGGGAAGCCGCGACGATAGGCAATGCGCCTTCTGGCGGTACGCCGCCCTGCACCGGCACGGCTAACTCCATCCAGTATAACAACGGCGGAGCCTTCGGCTGCGTGGCTGACCTTACGTACTCCACGCACACTATCTCCGCCGCAACCACGGCTATCCTGGACCTCAGCCCTGCAACCGGCACGGCGGCGTTCAAGGTGCCGAGTAATACGACGAATACGGCCACGGCGGCTGGCGTTATCGACTTCGACACCACCAACAAGAACTACCATGGATTCGTGAACGGCGGCGACGCTCTATTCCTGAACAGCGCCGCCGCGCTGACCACCAACGTGGTGCCAAAGGCCGTAATATCCAGCGGCAACATGCTCATCACTAACTCCACCATCACGGACAGTGGTACGGTGGTCTCTACTACTGAGCCGTTCACCACGTCGTACACAGGGACGGCGTCACAATCGGCTCTGTATGCTACGGGTGCGCCCTACACGGGCGGCACAGCCACAACCAACTTCCCGCTCGTGTACATCAACGACGGCACCGGGCCCACGACGTTCTCTACCGCTGGCACAGAGTTCGGTATCAACACGCCGAACGCATTTACTGGCAATCTGATCGACGCCCACGTCAACGGCGGTGTCAGTGTGTTCAACGTGACGTACACAGGCGCACACAACATCGGCTCCGGAGCGCCCAGCATAACGCCAGGCAGCGCCGCCGTAGTGGACATGAGTTGTGGCACGGTGTTCACGGGCGTACAGTACTCCGCCGGTATGTACTGCGGATTTGACAATCTCATACACGTCATGTCGCAGACCACGGACGTAGGCGCGGTGGTTACGGAGACCGTGCCCGTATCCAACGGTTACCTGCTTATGGCCACCGGCAGCGGCACCACGCAGGCCCAGAAGTCCACCGTATCGGATAACAATGGGTACCTCACCACCACGGACATTATTAAGGGTGTCAACACCGTCA
>Ga0265338_10008832_pt1 | contig 12157 bp, 12 predicted proteins | sample 42126metaG_FD_193579 | JGI IMG/M metagenome (GOLD analysis project Ga0265338, IMG submission 193579) | Rhizosphere microbial communities from Carex aquatilis grown in University of Washington, Seatle, WA, United States - 4-21-26 metaG | ecosystem: Host-associated > Plants > Roots > Rhizosphere... | reverse complement strand
CGAACCAGTTGCGGCGTGGCCCCTTGCACTACAGAGGCAGAGTTAATCTTCTTGTCGCTCATGGTCGATTTCCTTTCTCATGTCGCCAAGAATCGAGATTGCCACGCGAAGCCCGTAAACATTGGACCCCTTCAATCTATCTCCGATACTGGCCTTGATTTGGTCGTGAATGGCTCCCATAGCTTTACGCAGCTCGCGCTTCCTGATTCGCTGCATCTTTGAAAGTTTGGCCTCGGGTTGCGGTCTGGTGTCCTGCTCCATAAAACCTCCTAACTTTTCAACTGCGCGCGTACCTTCTCCACCAACGTCGGCCCGTCATCGTACGCATACTCCTGAAGCAGTTCGATGATCTGACTCGGCTTCGGGAAGAACTCAGACGTCCGCAGGTGTTCTTTGAACGCCCGTTCAATCCTTTCGGCCGGGTACTTCTCCAGTGACTCCTTCCAGAAGGCGACGGCTTCCACCGTAAGGTCCTTGCTCATCAGCGAAGCCGCCAGGTCGAGATTGCGGTAAATTGCCGCCACCGCCGGCGTGAGCTCGCATGATGTTTTCTCGATTCCGTTGCTGCCGGATTTCTGCGTTAGATTTTTGCTGTCCATAAGGCTTATTGAACCTATCCAACGGACCACCGAAATAGTCCGTTAATTTTGGTATCCATACCCCAGGCCGCTCTGCGTTGTTGACCTCGCTCGCGAACCGGTTCTGCACGCACGCCACCAAATCGCCAACCGGCCAACTCGGATTACTACTCAGAACCTGCCCCAGAGCCCCAGCCTCCCGCCCGTTCCACGGCATAGCCGCGGCCCCCGGGTTCGCCAACGTCCAGCACCCCTCGATCGCCAGTTTTACTTCCTGATGCCGGGGATCTGCTTTTGACTTTGGTTTTGACTCTTCCTTTACCTTCGTGGAGGGTTTTACTTCTTCCTCTTTCGAACGTAGTGAGAAAGAATCTATCTCTGCTGTAGTCTCTGTTGTAGTCTCTGATTCCTTATATTGTTGGTTCGGAGTGCGCCGACTAGATGGCTCACTTTGCGCCAACTGGATTGCTCGATCCGGACAATCTAGAGTGAGCATTTCCATGAGTTTGTCGATCACCACCCGGTAGTACATCTTGGCGGGAACCCCACGTCTCTCCTCTTCCAAGACACCGAGTTTCAGGAGAATGCGGCGGGAGTTCTCTTGGCCTCTCCGGCCAAGGCATGTTTCTTCGGTCCACTCTTCCCGGGTTTTATAGAACCAGCCGTTCTCGTCAGTCTTGTCTGACCAGTAGAATGCTTGAGACAGAAATATCCCTGCTTCTACGGAACCACTGATCCTAGCGAACCACGGGTTGAATGCGATCGGACGCTGTAAAGCCTTCTGTAACGCTACCCTCAATTCGTTTGCTTTCATTCAGCCCTTTCTTTCGCTCAGAATTTGTGCTTCAGGAGCGTCGAAAAGGGGTTGACTCGGAAACCGAAAGGGCCAACCTTCGGAGTCCAAGTATTGGACTACAGTCGACCGTCGAGAGCGATAGCGGCGTTAGCCGTCATCAGCGCCTCGCGGACAAGACGAATGGCGGCAGATTGATCCGCGCAGTCGGGGCAAAGCCGCTGGATTGTCGCGGCGAAGTCTTTGGCGGAAGCCCTGAGTTCTTCGTAATTTTCGGCTTTCGCTGGAGTGGGGGAGTGGTAACTGAAAACGTGATCGAGGTCAACTCGCATTGATAGTCCTTTTCGGATATGCGAACGTAGCCACTATACCGCTTGCAGGTTTATTGTCAAGGTTTTTTCGCGCGTGGTCGGTTCTGCCCGACCTTCATCGGAAATTTCCCCTCTGCCTTGAGGCGGAAAAGATCGGACATGGAGAAGCCGTTCCGTAGCCAGTTCCGTACGTTCCATCTCCCGATCCCGAGAATAGCCGCCCACTCGGCTAGGCACAGCCGCTTACCGTTGTGTTCAACAAACACTGAACTGCGACGATTGTGTGCCTGCTGAGATTTCGTAGCCCAGTAGCAATTCCCGGGCTCGTAGTTGCCATCGTTGTCCCGACGCTCAATGGTCAATCCTTTGGGGCGCGGTCCCATGTCTTCGAGAAAATTAGGGAAACTATGTCGCCATCTTTCGCAAACCGTAATTCCCCTAGCCCCGTACCACTCGTATCCTTTCGAGGTTGTGGAATGGCAGCGCTCATTCATCAAAATCCACGTCATGTAAAGAGGGTGCTGGCGACCTCGCCGCGATAATCCGTGCGTCACATTAGTCTTTTCGGCGTTGTCGCGCTGTAGACATCCACATGATCGCGTCGATCCGCTCGTTAAGTTACCGCCGTTGACTGTCGTTTCCTGCCCACAGTCGCATCGACATAACCAAAACACGACTCCTTTTGGTGAAGTTCTATTAGTGCGACGAAGGGCGACGAGTCGTCCATATCGAATCCCAGTCCGATCTATAAAGTTCCTCATGGACGAGAAATATATATTGCGAGTGAGTTTACTGTCAACGATAATTACGAACTTATGTGTTCATGGTACTCGTCATAGCAGACCGAAATAGGGAACATTTCTTGCACAAATCTGCACAAAGGGCATACAACTAAACTGTAAGGCTGGCACCCCACGCTAGTGAATACCTGTTCGTAGTTATTAAACCAGTGACCACATCCGGCAGTATTCATTCCCATCCCTATTTCGAAGGGAATACCGGTCTCATCGCTAGACAGCCCAATATTTGTTGGCTGTTTTGAAAATGGAGCGCCATTTGCCTGTGCCGGTAAACTCTGTCCTCCAATAACGCTCTGGGTGTAATTAGGGAGATATCCTCCCGGAAATCCAGTCGGAAGGCCAGCGTTTGGCAGGTTGGGAGGTCCAATCGGAGGATTAACGACATCGTAGTTGAACAATTCGCCTACCATGGGGTCTGCGGGGCCAGCAGCGCCCTGCCACGAGCCGATAAGCAGTCCGTTGGCAGTTTGGAGCCAAAAAGGTCTCTTCGCCGCGCTAAGGGGAATAAACCGCCCTATCGCATGGATACTCAACGGCCCGGTCGTCGTCACAAGCGGTCCTGAAGGTGTCGACGTCACCGAAATCCCGTATACATGACCATCAACGGTGTCGCGCAGCGGTACCTGCCGCATAGCCGTGGTCGGAACTGGGGAAACCGAAGCCAAGGTAAGCTGGCCGGAGACGCTCACTCCCATCGCCCAGGCATCCCCCTGATCATCCACAAATATCCACGGGGCAAAGCATCCGCCACTCGTCGGTCCCAGAGGAGGATCCGGCGGTCCCTGAAACTCTCCAACAAGATTGCCGTCTTCGGTCTGGAGCCAGAACGGCTGGCTGATTCCCGCGGCACTCAGCGGGATGTGATTGCCGATCGCCGGAATCGAGAGAGGTCCGACGGCCTCCAGCATCGGTCCGGAAGGAGTCGAAACAACCGTGAGGCCGTACACCAAGCCGTTGAGGGTGTCTGTCAGAGGGACTAAAGAAACGGCCTGCGGAGCCGCCGGCACGATCTCAGTCAGGGTAGCTTGGCCATCGGGATCCACGCCAAGGGCCCATGTGACACCTGTGTTGTCCCGAAATGTCCAAGGCGCGTATCCCATAGGAACATCTTACTGAATCGTCGACGTAGCCGTCGTCGAAACCGCAACCCCGGTTCCAGTGACGTCCGCCTTGGTCAGAGTCGCCGCACCCGTGCGTCCGTTGAAGGACGTCACCACGCTCCCCTGTACGCAGGTCGGGCACGATACCGTGCCTCCGGACACCACGATCGGAGCCGTCCCGGTCATTGCCGTCCCAGCCGGAGCCAGCAACTGGTAAGCCGCGCCGTTGTAACTCACGTACATCGTGTAATTCGAAGCCGCGGTTCCGACCGCGCACAGTTGCGCCGTGTTGGCCGTGCCTGCCGGGCAGTTCGAAAGCGCTGGCGCGATCGGTCCGAAGCCGACTGATCCGTAGGACTGGCCGAACATGTAGATCACGGCCGCGCCGAGCACGAAAGCGAGGATGATAGAAACCTTCTTCATTTGGCGATTACCTTCCCTGTTGAAGTTACAAACGAGAACATGGTCGCAGCCGGAGCCACTTGAGCACCACCGTTGGTGTAGGTGTACGAGTTGATAGAACTATCGGGAAGCGTGCTCGTACCCGCGATGATGAATATCGTTTCCGCAACGCTGGCCGATATTGGCCCTGTGTACTTCGTGCTGCCGCCCGGGCAGTTGATGCCGTCGCCCGAAGTAGCCGGGGAACCCGTGGTGTTGTAGCACGCCACCGTCGTGCCCGAGTTGGGGTTGGTGCACGTAACCGTCTGTGGGACTACGCCAGAGGTCGGAGAGCAGGTGGCAGGAGATGCCGTGGATGCAAACTGAGTTGCGCCAGCATCCCAAGCCCCGCTAGTTGGGCGAGCGTTCCCGTTCTTGTCAGCGCACAATGCACCAAGTCCCGGATTCGGTTGCCCGTTGCAGGTAGCGTGAAGATTGACGCCTGCGCCGATCAGCGCCGACCCCGCCTGTATGACGCCAGAGCCGTTCACTCCGAGACTCGTTACCTTCTGGCCGTGAGTATCTGTAGTTGCGATCGCACAGCCCTGCCACGTGGCGAAGCTGCTATATCCCGTGGCCCCGCACTGCCACGGCGAATTCCCGCTGAGTCCGATCGTGCCGTAAGTGTTGTAGTCCAGCGCGGTGAAAGTTGTTCCGGTATCTACCACGATGAACTGGCCGTAGGTTGCAATTGCATTGTTCTCGAAAGTGATCCCGGAGCCGTTCAGTTCGATCGCTTCCGTATTTCCGCTCACCGAACCGCATCCGATCAGAGTGTTATTGGCAACGATGCCAGTCGTCATCTGCGGTTCAAGAGCTTGCAGAGTCTCGCCATCAGCGCAGGATTGCAGCGCGACGTTGTTGAAGATGTAGAAATTATCCGGCTTCGCTACTTCGCTCCACGTCAATGAAACTGTCCCGCAGCACGGACCCCACAACCCGGAAGCCGTGTTGTTATAGAAACTCAACTCCGTCGATTGCGCCGCTACGTTCATATAGTTATGAACGCAGTTGTGGTGATAGGCCAGCGTTCCCGGCACGTCCCAGTTCGCCGTGTCGCGACAAATATTGTCGTGGAAGCGAAAGGTTCTGCCGCCGGTGTCGTTGCCGCTGTTTTCCACCGCCCAGTTGTTGCGGAAGAAGTCGATGTTGAAAATGTTCACGATTCCGGTCGAGGTCAACTGGATGCTGATGGCGTTCCCGGTGTCGTGGATCGCCATGTCGTGAATGGAGACGGTCCCGGCAGCACACCCGGAAACAGCAATCGAGCACTGCCAGACGAAGTTCCCGGTGTCGGCGCTGTTGGTTCCGTCTGTATTGCTAGTGTGCTGATACAGGTTCCGCACGATCAGATTTCTGATTTCTATATCGTGACATCCATTGCATCCGAAAAAGGCTTGAGTGGCGTTGTTCTGATTGCCTAACGGTAGAGAACCGTTATTCGTGGCCTCAATAATCCCAGCCTGACCCGCAGCATAGGTCGTCAGGTGAGTGGCCTCCAGTGCATCGCAGGCAGTTCCGGGACCGCAGGCAATTCCCCCATCAAACAGAATGTGATGAAGGGCTCCATTCATGTTGATGATCTGGCCAAATCCTACCGAGATTCGCGCCCCGGTACACCAGTTGTAGGTGATGACGTTGCCCGCAGAACCACTGCCATGAAGAACTGGTGGTGTTGTGATCGCGCCATCAAACCAGATGATGTCTCCAGCAGATTGCGTGCCTGAATTGAATGTGGCGATGGAGACTGCCGTCTGGCCGTTGCAGTTTGAGCCGTCCGCAATCACGCCGGAGCTTTGCGCGACGTAGGTCGTTGTCGCGGATGCCACAGATGCAATAAACAGAACGGCTAGAGCCGTAACGAGTTTCATTTTAGTGAACAATGATGATTGATCCTGCTCCGCCTGCTGCAGATGTGGCGGTGGCTGTTTGTGGAGTGGCGGAAATATTTAGTTGATAGTCGATTAGCAAATCAGTTCCGGAGAAGTTGGCCGCCGTTAATCCGGAAAGATATCCTCCTGCGGGAGTCAGTGTCGCCGGATTTGTAGAAGTGAACAATCCAATCAGCGTGCTACTCCCGGAAACGACTGCCGAAGTGCTCGAAAGAGTTCCTGATGCCGTGGGATTGGGAGCGGATGCGCTCACTAAACAGCTTGTCGAAGCAGTCCCTCCGATTTCAATCACCCCTTGACCAGATGGAGTAAACGTTGCTCCACCGCTTGCTGTAACCGATGTGACTCCGGAAGCGGTGTTGCAGATGTACCATGCCTGACATGCCATAGCCGTGAACTGAGAATGAAAACAAGCAGTCGCCCCGGTAAGGTTAGGGATCGCAGTCCATACCTGGCTAAGGTTGTCGGTAATGGATGTAAACGTGTTTGAGCCAGACCAGAAAATCAGCATGTGGCCGGAACCTGATGCTGCTATGGTTACGGCTATATTTCCCGTCCCATTTCCTCCGGTAGTGCTGCCGACTCCCTGCACGAACGTCATTCCTCCTCCGCCAGAACTAGGCCCTCCAACTACAGCCTTCCCGCCAATCACAGACTTGCCTCCAACCTGCCCAAAAGCAAGAGAGCAAAGCAACGGCAGCAACCAAAGAAATCGTTTGAACATTCGTCCACCTGTCATTGAAGTTGACAAAAACTACCCGGCTGTATCGTCAGCGTGCCGGAACCTTGTGCAGCAGCCTGCAAAACCACCGTACCCGCGTTTACCCCATTCACTAGCCCAAGCTGCAACGTCGCCGGCTCGTTCGTCGTCGTCACAACCGTGCCGCCAGAAGCATTTAGAGAAGTCGAAAACGCCGTTGCCCCAGCCGTTCCATCTGACGTAGCCGTCACGGCCTGCATGACCGAATACTGAACTGCAGTCGGCGATGCAGGGCCGGTGAATTGAAACTTAGGCCCGGCAGTTGCGCCAGAAGCCGACCACAGAATCTGGCACGTCAAAATATAGTTCGTATTCGCTTCGACCGAGAACTGCAGCGTCTGCCCAGCACCACCGACGACACTGGTAAACGCGGTCGTTGCGTTGGTGTACGCCGCCCCCGAAGTAATCGCGATCTGCGGCATCTTCGACCATGCGCCAACTCCCGGCGCCGCATTCGAGAACAGCATGGCTGAATTGTTGTTGACTGGAGCCGCTCCCGGAACCGTCTCGACGTAAGAAGTAACCGCAGCCGGAGCCTGCATTGTGAAAGCCGTTGTGCCGGTCGAGTTCGTCGAACCCTGAGTCAATTGCAGGAATCCTGCGGTTGTACCGCTCGCCGTATAGCTTGGCGCAGTAATAGCGCCCGTGATCCCCACCTTGGCTAGAATCGTCTGCCCCGAGAGTACGCCCAAAGTCCACGTTCCACCCGTGCCGAAGTCTGCAAGGTCTCCGCCCGTCGCGGCCCCGTTTACATTCAGAACCGTCTGTCCGGTCGACGTCCCCGGCGCCGTGATTCCCATCGTGATCGAAGTGTTATTGTTCGACGAGTTCGTATTCTGGAAGACAACCGGTGCGGACAGGTTGGCAGTCACCGTTCCGGGAAGGATAGACCCTCCGACCCCAGCCGGAAACTTCACACTTGGAACTGACGTGGCCGCACTCAGATCAAGACCCATGGCCGAGGTCGCCGTGTTGGCCCCGTTGTTCACGACGCACGTTGGACAACCCGTAGCGACCGCGAAGCCTTCAGCCGCGAGCTTGCCATTCGCATCCGTCGGCAAGAACTCCACGCCCCAGTAGTTCGTATTGTCCGACCAAATGATTGCCCCCTCTGGATTGTGCCCCGCTACCGCTCCGACAAACTTCATCGTCGCATTACCGTTGATCGTCGATGTCGCCGGGGTGAGCGTAGCCACCACGCTACCCGTGTTCAGCGGAGCAAAGGTAAAGTTGCTTCCAAGCCCCGCGCTCCCAGCCGCAGCAATCGACGCTGCCGTCGATGTTGTATTGTTCGTCATCTGGAACACACTGGCGCGCGTCGTTGCCGGAGTCGTAGACCCAGCCGATGCGCCTGTCACTGCAGGAGTCGCGCTCGATTCCACATCAAACGGTACGCCAGGCAGAGAAATCGTCGGCACCGCGGCTGCGCTCGTTGTCACGGGATACGTCACAAAATATGTGCTGTTCGTCGTAGGCGGCGCTACTCCACTGATCGTCGTCGCACTGCCAGCCGCTGAGTAGTAGGCATTCGCGAACTGCGCTGCTGCATTGATTGTTCCCGAACCGCCACCGCCGCAGCTTGCGCTGTCGACATAGTTCGTACCGTTGCCTACCGGGCAATGGCCTAACGGAGCCGCTCCGCCAATCTGGAATCCGGTCGAGGCGTTGAATACCGGAGCCGCTACCGTCCCGCCAAACTGACTCTTGGCTGTGCCGCTGGTGAAGATCGCCCACGGGTCCGAGTTGGTTCCACTGCCGGCCACTGTCTGATCTTCGAGGTAAATTCCGTAATGATGGGTCATGGTCGAACCAGTGACCATCAGCGGCGATTCGATGTGCAGAACGTAATCGTTGGTGTTTGTCGGAGACGAACCGCCGCTTATCTGTGTCTGAGCATCAATCGCATAGTTCTTTGTCACGGTCTGCGAGGACGTTGCATTCTGCCCGAGAGCGAACAACCCGCCGTTGACAGGAACCGTAGAAGAGTTCTGTGCCTGCCCAAGCGCGGCTACTCCCCACTGCGAACCCGTTACCGTATTGCTCCCTAGAGTCTGCCCGACCAGACCAACATCGAGCGCGGACGTTGCCGGACCACCGCCCCCAGAGAGGCCGCTACCGCCTCGTGCGAAGATGCCCACGAAGTTTCCGGTCGAGACCCCGCTAGGATCGACCGTGAATGAAATCAAACTACCGCATCCGAAAACGAAAGGGGATGCCGTCAGCGTTCCAGATCCGGTATTACATAGTGAAGCCGTGCTAATCGTGTTGTTGAGGTTGTGCGCTCCGCCTGTCGTCGTCGTGCGAAACGGTAGCGATCCAGTTACCGTCGAACCGTTGTCGACGAGCGAAGAGTTCCCTTGGTTCGTAGTGCTCGTCCAGACAGGAATCGAGTTCGTGGTTCCGCTTCCTGTGACCGTTCCACCACCTGCCGGCGTCACCCACTGGCCATCGCCGCGCCAGAAGGTCGAGGCCGAAGCCGAGATGCCGCCATTCAGGTTCCCGGTAGGAAGGTTCCCCGTAACTTCCGACGCTAGGTTAACTGGCCCACTCGTCACATTCTGCGAGGCTCCCGGGAAGTGTGCGACCCCTGCTCCCGGGCTCGAGGCCGTCACGCACGTTGGACAGGACGCCACTCCGGTTATCGTTGTAGGATTCGGGGTAAATACGATCGGAGCCGTACCTGTGATATTCGTTACCGACCCGCCTCCGCCGCCCCCTCCACCGCTGCCGCAGTTCCAGTTGCCATTGATCCGAACCGCCAAAGCTCCAGAACCGCCACCTGCGCACGGGCTAGAACCGGAAATCGCGTCAGAAACGTAAACCAGAGTCGTCGACGTGGAGATGGTTCCGAGATTCGCAAAGAGGATGGGCCCGACCGTGATGCCGAGGGTGAACTGATTGGTGTTGATGAAAACATTGGCAGTTTCCTCTGCGGCGTAATGGTACGTGGTCTGCGAGCGTCCAAGTATTGGACACGAGACGATAGCCAGCAAGAGGATGAGAAGTTTACGCACGGCGCTGCCCCCAGGCTCAGGGGATCAGAAGCCGTCAAGCCGAAGGATACCGCAGGTTGGAAAAAACCGCTAGGGTATTAGTTTGGGAACCGCACGCAGTGCTTCATGCCGTCTTCCGATGTAAGCAAGGTTCGACGCTTGTCTTCGCAGGTCCAGTGCGGAACGTCTACGTACTCGTCACACTGATTCCCGTCGTACTGGATAGTCGAATATTTGGCGCACGCCTTAGTAGCGGGGAGGCTTTTTGCCGGCACGTCCGTCGGTATAACGTCTTCGCACGGATATGCCCCGCAGGAGTGACCCATGCCGTCCGGTAGCGACATCCCCGGAACATCAGTACAGACAATACGAAGATCGTTGGCAATGTTCCATCCGATAGCCGGAGGAGCGACGGATGCTGTTTCTCCGTCGAATCGTTCGAGATGGCACTTGGTCGTCGGAGGCTCAGGACATCCGGAGATGGCGCAAAAAGACTTGCGGTTCTCCTCTGCCTTGTCCCAGTCTTTCTTCTTCCAGACCTCAACGCCAGAACCGGACGGGGCGACTTTGGGTACGTACTTAGGCGGGTCAGGCGCCAATCGCTTCCCGCAGCCGATGCAGGAATCTGGGTGTTCTAGTGCTGGTGAGTCTAAGACGCAGTTTACGTAAACCGTGTTCGATTCGGCGGCAACCTCAGCCCGCTTCCCCGCAGAGCATTGCAGTAGCACAGTTTGACCAAGCCTAGGAGTGCCGTCTGTAAATATGGCGACGTTTTGCGCCGAGATCGTCCCGCAGAACAGCGCGGCTATCAGTAGAGTTTCCAGTAGAGTTTTCAATGTGCCTTCTTTCTTTCCACGTAGGCCACAATCTGCGCTACGGTCTGACACTCGTCCTCAACATCGTCTTCGGTTTCCGGAAGATTGAACTCTTCTTCCAGTTGGATCCAGAGTTCGCATCGGTCCAGAGAGTCCAAACCGGCTTGCTCCAGAGTTTCACTCACGCCGATCTCGTCGACGCCATGTTCGCGCTCGAGGATGCTACGAACGCGGGATTCTATGGTGGCTGTGTCTTTCATAAGAACAACGTCTCCTTGTTGGCCGCGGCAGTCCCTCGCTCGGTGACAATGAGCCGCGCCGTTCTCAGGTCACTCAGGTACGTCGTAAAGGTTCCCGATTTCGTCATGCCGGAACTCTCCGCCACTTCGTCCAAGGGAACCGCATGGCCTCGCTTGTTTACCAACACCCGCAAGATTCGCCGGGCGCCGTCCCGCAACTTCGGTTCCCAGACCGCTAAGACTTCCTCCATCGAAGATGGCGCACTCGGGACGTTGCCGCCGAAGTAGTCGATGCCGCTCTTGGTCGCGTACAGCATGCCGCCACGCTCTTCCATGTACCCGCCGCCGCGAAGATCGCTCAGGTATGTGGTGAACGTACCAGATTTCTTCATCCCCGCATGGGAGCGCATCTGCCCCATTAACATACCCTCCGGACTCCACTGAACCAGAGCCGCCAGCATGCGCTCGGCGCCAGCGCGTAGTTTGCCGTTGGACGACGAGGCTACTGTGGTCACCGGCCGCGCCGTGTAGGATTCCGGTTTTACCGGAGCCTGTAACCGTGGAAGGTTTGTTGGCAGGAAAACCTTCGTACTGGCGAAATCCTCCGGCCTTTCCATCTCGATTCCAATCAACATGGCTCCGAAATTATCCATGATCGCTTTGCGGAATCGTCCCGCCGCGAACCCCCAAAGTTTGTCTCGCTCTGCTGCCGCAGCCGCTGCAACGTCTCGCGACAACGCTTCGATGTCTACCTGCGGAGCGGCTACCTTAGAAGGAACAGTGCGCAACTGCTTCTCAAGTTCGGCAATCTTCTTCCGCAACTCCTTCGGATCGTCCGCCTTGACCTTCTCAATCGTTGCCGCCAGTTTTTCCTTCAGCGCATCGAGATCCACTTCCGCCAGCCGCGTAGCCGTCTTCGGCTTCTCCCCGGCCTTTGGAGTGAACGAACTGTCGAATGTCTCACGAAACCGGACAGGCACCTGCTTGAATACGTCCAGCCACGACGGTGACCACACCCATGCCGTGCCGCGTTCCAGAGACGCCAGAGCCGCCATAAAGACGTCGCCCTGCCCTTCGGTGTCGTGCGCCTCGATCCACGCTTCCACGGCTGTCCTATCGAGCTTATGGAGCAACCTGTGGCAGATTAGGGTCTCGCACTGGGAAAGAACGTCCTTGTTTAGTACCTGGGGACGCTGCGAGATTAGAGTCAACCCCATCCCGGATGACCGTCCGCGCCGTACTAGTCGGTCATAGGCTCCAAACATGCGCTCGAAGCCGTGCGGTATGCGCTGGGGAACGAATTCATCCGCTTCGTCGACGAAAATATGCAGCGGGGTCCGGTTTGCGCTCTTCCCCTTCAACTCGTACAGCCGCTCTGCGAACTCCTGCGCGAATCGCCGCTGCTCGCTGATACTCAGATGCCGCAGAGAAAACA
>Ga0265338_10008831_pt1 | contig 12158 bp, 11 predicted proteins | sample 42126metaG_FD_193579 | JGI IMG/M metagenome (GOLD analysis project Ga0265338, IMG submission 193579) | Rhizosphere microbial communities from Carex aquatilis grown in University of Washington, Seatle, WA, United States - 4-21-26 metaG | ecosystem: Host-associated > Plants > Roots > Rhizosphere... | reverse complement strand
GCCCGCCATGATGTCGGCCGGACCGCTGACTTTGACGGCGACGAGATTGGGAACAATCTGGGCATTGTGCACATCCGCGCCGGCCGAAACCGCGAGCACCGGCAGATTCGTGTACGTCATCGCGGTGACCGTGGCAAACGGGACAACGGCTTCCGGCGTTTCGCGAAGATTATGGATGGTGATCCACAGGGCCACCGCCAAAATCAGCGAAAACAATTTCCAGGTCAAATCCCGCGTGATCCATTCGCGCTTTGCCATAAATTCAATGGTCTCCCGGTTTGAGCTCCGGGCGGGACTCGTTCTTGGTAATGACCGCGGGGCCGGGTTTGACCCGCTCGCCGAGGTGCGAACGCAGCCATTCGACGACGCTGCGGGACTTGGCCGGCTGGACCAGCAGGGTGGTCAGGAACGCCCGCAATTCCTCCAGGGAAACACCCCGCACCAGCTGGCCTTTGTAAGCGTGTGAAATTTTGCCATTTTCCTCGGAAACGACCACGACCACCGCGTCAGTTTCCTCGCTCAACCCAATGGCCGCGCGATGACGCGTGCCGAGTGATTTGTTCAAATCCTGCCTTTGTGTCAGGGGGAAAATACACGCGGCGTAGGCGATGCGGTCGCCCTTGATGATGACCCCACCGTCGTGGATGGCGTTGTTCGGAAAGAAGATGGTTTCGAGCATTTCCGGCGTGGCTTCGCAATCCACCGGAACGCCGGATTCAACGGCCTCGAAAAGCTGGATGGATTGTTCGATGGCGATGAGCGCGCCGATGCGGACTTCCGAGAGGCGTTCGACGGTTTGAATGATGACCTCGATATTTTCGCGTTGTTCGCGGGCGGTGGTAAACAGTGGGAGGTTGCCAAGTTCGGCCAGCATGCGGCGCAATTCAGGCTGAAAAATAACCAGCACGGCGATGGCAAAAAACGCCGAAAACGTGCCGAGCAACCAGCTCAACACCTTGAGTTTCAGCAGGGTCGTAACAAAGGCCAGCACCAGCAACAGGACCACAAACCCAACCACCACCGGCCAGCCGCGCGTGCCGCGCAAAAAGCGGGAGATATAATAGATCATCACCGCGAGGATTAAAATTTCCAACGCGGGCCGCCAGCCTTCCTGCAGGTAGATCCACATTATTTCTTTCTCCGAACCAACAGGGCTTCCGTCATTCTCACCGCCTGAACCGTTTCCGCCACGTCATGCGCGCGGATGATTTGGGCCCCGGATTCAACCGCCAGACAAGCGCAGGCCAGCGAGGCGGACAGCCGTTCGGTCAAACCTGCACCCAGCAATTTTCCGATAAACGACTTGCGCGAGACCCCAATCAGCAGCGGTCGTGCCATCGTTGTAAAACTCCGCAGGTTTGCGAGCAACTGCAAATTATGCTCCATCGTCTTGCCGAAGCCGATGCCGACGTCCAACACCACCTGGTCAGCGGCCACACCCGAGGCGTTCAATCGTCCCAACCGTTCCCGGAAAAATTCGCCGACGTCGCAAACCACATCGCCGCGAACCGGATTTCCCGGCATCGTGGAAGGCAGGTTTTGGGCGTGCATGCAAACATATCCGGCCCGAAATTCCGCCACTTCACGCCACATGGCGTTGTCTTCGCGATGGGCGGCAACATCATTGACGATACTTGCGCCCGCCGCAAGCGCGGCGCGGGCCACGGCAGGTTTGAGGGTATCGATGGAAATGGGGATGTTCACGCGCCCGGCCAGTTGTTGGATGACGGGCAGGACGCGGCGCAGCTCCTCGGCCTCGGCCACCGGTTCGGCGCCCGGACGGGTGGATTCACCACCCAGGTCAAGGATCTCAGCGCCGTCGGCGGCGAGCTTCAGCGCGTGGGCCACGGCGGCACTGGTATCCAAAAATTTTCCGCCGTCGGAAAACGAGTCGGGCGTGACATTGACCACGCCCATGACGAGCGCCGGGCGCGGAAACACAAATTCGAACTGGCGCGCGCGAAAGCTGATTTTATGGGCGGCGGACACGAACACATTGTTAACGGATTCCGGTAAATCCGCAAAGTCCAACAATGCACGGGCCAGCGCCAAGGACGAGACGTCAGGAGGGTCCAGTTGCCCAACTTCTTAGGCCACCCGTCGGATGGCGATGTAAGATTTTGGTATGATCCAGAACAAGCGTTCGGTGATCAGTTCGCAGTCGGGAAATAGCTGACGCATTTCCGATTTCCGCAGCAGTCGGGTGGTCTCGACCATCAAGTTGATCTGGTCGTGGCTTGGGCGCTCGATCCATCCCCACGGCGTGCACCATCGTAAAATCCGCTTCTGGAATGAGCGGGGAAGATAGTGGACAAACGGAGCGAGGTAATGCGGTTCGATGGGACACTCGTATGCCGGGGTCTGCACCCATAAATGTTTCGCCACGCGACGAATCTCTCCGGTAAACTGCTGTTGCCGTTCCCACGAACCTACATGCTCGATGACGCTGTTGCTGAAGGCGATGTCGTAACTCTGGTCAGACATGGCGAGGCAACAACCGTCACCAACCAGTATTTTAATATTATGATTCGGCGCTTGCTCTCCGTTCCACTGCACCTCATGCACATTGAGCGTATCAATACGTTTCACGGGTTGTGGGTGCGAGGTCCAAAACCCGGGATACCCGCCGATGTCGAGCAGGAGATCTGAAGGATTGGGCTTCATCAGGAATAGGAATAAGGCGAATCGCCGCCTTCGCCACAACTTAAAGATATGGCGGTAGATAGTATGGATGCTGAGTGACATTGTATTTTCAACAGCCTAGAGCCTTCTCTGAAAATATCCAATCGTTCTTGCCAAGCCGTCAGACAGTTGAACCTTCGGCTCCCAACGGAGAATCTTCCTTGCACGTGTAATGTCGGGCCGGCGCTGCCGGGGGTCATCCTGCGGCAGCGGTTTGAAGATGATCCGGCTGCGCGAGCCGGTGGCTCGGATGATTTCCCGGGCGAATGCGAGAACGGTCAGTTCGCTGGGATTGCCGATGTTCATCGGCCAGTCGTAACGGCTCATCATCAACCGGTAGATGCCCTCAATCAAATCCGACACATAACAAAAGCTGCGCGTCTGCCGGCCCTTGCCGAAAACGGTAACGGGTTTGTGTTTGAGCGCCTGGCTGATAAAGGACGGAACGACCCGGCCGTCATGCAACCGCATGCGCGGGCCATAAGTATTGAAGATCCGGACAATACGGGTTTCGACCTTGTGTTCGCGGTGGTAGGCCATCGTCATGGCCTCGGCAAACCGCTTGGCTTCGTCATAGCAACCGCGGGGGCCAATGGGATTGACGTTGCCCCAATAATCCTCCGTTTGCGGATGCACGAGCGGATCGCCATAAATTTCCGACGTGGAGGCGAGCAGAAAGCGCGCCTGCTTGTTCTTGGCCAGGCCCAGGGCCTTATGGGTGCCGAGCGAACCGACCTTGAGCGTCTGGATTGGCAGTTCCAGATAATCCACCGGACTGGCGGGCGATGCAAAGTGCCACACGTAATCCACCGGTTCGTTCAGGAAAATGAATTCGGAAACGTCCTGCTGGATGAACTTGAAGTGGGGATTGCCGCCGAGATGCGAAATGTTGTCCACCGTGCCGGTGACAAAATTATCGATGCCGATGACCTTGTGGTCGCGCGCCAGCAGCAAATCGGTCAAATGCGACCCGAGAAAGCCGGCGGCGCCGGTGACGACGGACGTGGGTTGTGGCTTTTTCATTAAAGACCGGTTGGCTGGCGGTTTCCTGACCAGCGGGAAGGAAGCGTAACGAAACGGAAGGCCGATTCAATGATTAAACAGTCGGACCGTTTCACTTGGCGCCCGTGGCTGCGAACACGGCGGGAATGGTGCGGAGCAGGATTTTTAAATCGAGCCAGAGCGACCAGTTGTCAATGTATTCGAGATCCAGCCGCACCCAATCCTTGAAATCCTTGATTTGGTTGCGCCCACTGATCTGCCAGAGGCATGTGAGGCCGGGCTTCACACTGAGGCGGCGGCGATGGGCCAGATCGCTGAAGCGTTTGACTTCATCCACGGGCAACGGTCGTGGGCCCACCAGACTCATCTCGCCGCGCAGGACATTGAAGAGCTGCGGCAACTCGTCGAGACTGTAACGGCGGAGCCACTTGCCGATGGGGGTGATACGCGGGTCGTTGGTCACTTTGAAGACCGGGCCGCTCATTTCGTTCATGGCCTCCAATTCGTGTTTGAACTGCTCGGCATTGGAGATCATCGTGCGGAATTTATAAAGCGTGAACGGTGCGCCGTTCTGGCCGGAACGCTGCTGTTTGAAGAAGACCGGGCCGGGCGACGTCAATCTGATCAGCAGCGCCACGAGCGGAATCACTGGAATTACGATCAGCAATACCAGCAGCAAAAACGCGCCGACCACGTCCATACCTTGCTTGATGACACTTTGCCAGGAGGCCTCCGGCGTGGTGCGGAAGACCAACAACGGCCGGTCGAGCAGTTCGTCGAAGCTTGTGCGGGAGATTTGCGTCGAGAAAAAGTCGGCGACCAGCCACACTTCCACGCCCTCCAGTTCACAAGCCCGGATGACATATTCAACCTGTTCGAAATAGGTATGCTTGGCGCTGAAAATTACGCCATACACGGAATATTGATGGAGCATGGGCACCAGTTGCTGCACAGGCGTTTCCAGGAGATCGAGGTCAGCGACAATTTCGATGCTTTCGTCCGTGTGTTGCTTCAATTCCTCACGCATTCTGGCGATTTCCCGTTCGGTGCCGACGAGGATGAAGCGGCGCTTGTACTGCGACTGGGCCATTTTACTTTTGAGCACCAGGCGGATCCCTTCCTCCTTCAAATATACCAGGCAAAAGCCGATGCACCCGAACGAGACAAAAATTGCCCGCGCCACAACCAGATGAAACACATAAACCGTCAACATCAGTCCCACCGTGACCAACAGACAACCCTTGAACAATGGCCACAAAATGGCCCCGCGGGTGCACAATGGGGAATGGTCATAAAACCCCTGCGATTCGAGAACGAGGGGCGTGGCGGGAATCAACACGAGATAGAGCCACGCGAAATTTGCGAACGGACTGGGAGGCTCCAGTTTCAGCCACGCGATGATATCCGGATTGGCTCGCATCGCATACGCCACCCAAAAGGCGACGGCAAACAGACTGGCGTCCGCCAGTTGATGAATCACCGTTCGAATCTGACGATCACGTCGCAGCATGGCTCTTGAAGGTCGAGGCGCCGTTTGGAATCTTCAAACGACAAAGGAATTCAATGCTCCGGGATTTCATCATCTGGCAGCACACAACTTTATTCGGCCTTCGGTGGCAGTTGAAATTCCGGCACCGAAGCGACAATGAGTTTTTTAATCTGGTCAAAGGCAGCATCCTCCTGATCTGGCGCAAAGCCCGCCGAAAAATAAGAAACATACGCCCAGCGCTGTAAGGCCCCCGTTGTCAGCAAATCCCGCGTCAGCCACCAGATACGTTGCCAGTGGCTGTCGGTCTGTTCGTTCCTGGCCACAAACCAGAATACATACAGTCCGTGCACTTCCTGCTGCTGGCCATCGGCGTTTTTAAGGGTATTCGTGATCGTCCATTTTGCAACTCGCAGTTGATAGGGATGCGTCCCGGGGATGGAAACGTTGACGGTGGCCTTTTGGTCAATGCGCCAACCCTGGCCGGGCAGGCAAAAATCCGGTTTATGGATGCTGGTCCGGTCCATGCCCATCAAAATAATGTTCGCATTCGCCCAAAACCCGTTCGTCGCCGTGTAAAGGCGCTGGGCGTAGCTGGTGTCCTTCGGAAGCACATCCAAAACCGTCTGATCCTCGGCTTCTTTTTTGGAAGTAAAATCAAGCACACGTTCCGGCAAATCAAAACTCATTCTAATGGTTCCGGGAATGGCCGCCGCCCGGATGCCGGGGCTGCCAAGCTTCTGGCTTTTCTTGAGCCACGTCAAAACCCCTGCGGCGCTGCCAATCAACGCCAGCACCACGATAAAAATCAGGATCTTGCGACTTTTCATGGCTTCGGGTCTCCGGTAGAAGCGGGCTTTTCCTCCAACCACCGCGCGACCAACAGCAATCCGACGAAGGCGGGAACGTACGGCAAAAGGTTTACGATCGCGATTTCGTTGCCAATCAAGGGCAGACTAAATGGCAGGTGAATGGGGCAACCTTCATGAACGTAATTACCCCAACTCTGTCCGCCCATCACCGCCGCCACGATGATCAGGAGCATCCGGAGGAGATTTCCCAAAATGGCAAAAGGAATCGCCAGCGCCATCATCAGCCCGCGTTTCCATGGCCGGCGAAACGCGATGAAACCCCAGACGGTGGCAAACAAGAAAATGGCCGTGAGACTCCGGATGCCACTGCACGCCGCCGCGACGTCGTATTGATAGGTGCCGAGCGGATCGAACAGTTGCGTGCCCATGCGCACCACTCCGATTCCGAGAACCCCGTGCGCAATCCATTCCACCAGCGTGGAAACGAGCAGGCGCAGGGGAAAAGTAATCGGCTCAAGAACCACGCTCATTGGCACGGAAAAAATAAAAAGACAAAACGGGAAGAGGCTGTGGCGCAACCAGGTGGGTCCCCAGGCCAGCCCCATCAATCCATAGACGCCCGTGAACAACGCCACAATGGAGAGGCGTGGTTCTTGAATCATGTATCCGGTGACATGCAGCACCAGCCCCAAACCTACAAAAAACAGGGCGGGCGGCCAGATTTTCAACGGCAGCGCCAGCAGTTCGTCGCGTTTCCACCAAAACAAGCCGAGTACCAGGAAGGGGATCAAATTCCCGTAACCGTCATCGCTGGCGTCACCCTGGCTGTTATAGGCGTTGTACATCCATTGCAGCAAGGACGGGCTATGGATGTAACCAAAGACCGAATTGCCCCAGAAATGGAACAAGGTCAGCCAGGCGGCCAGCAAAACGAAAAAGAACCCTTTGTTGGGCAGGCGCCGCCAGCAATCCTGCATATCCATCCACCAGTCGCGTGGAGTTTCACTGATGGAAGAGTCGTTCATCGCACTTTTTTTCAAGGTTGAGATAACAAAAGCCCCGTCCGGACTCAAACAAATTTTTGGCGGCGTCGATTTTCCGGTATTGATGGTAATCGTGGCAAGTTTTGTCCAAACAACGCCTAGAAAAATAGCATGAAAACTGCTTTATTCCAATGGATATCTTTTGAAACCCAGGAATTGACCGGCAATTTTCAGCAGAAAAAACGGGTTATTTCGCAAATAACGCCCGGCCAACCGCCGTGGCTCCCGGCATAACCGATAAAACCACTCCAGACCAGTCCGTTGCATCCAGCGCGGAGCCTGTTTTACCAGTCCGGCCTGAAAATCAAAGGCGGCGCCAACTCCGATCATCAAGGTCACCTCCAATTGCGGCAAAAATTCCGCCATGAACCTCTCCTGCTTCGGAGTACTCAATCCAACCCACAGGATATCCGGTCGGGCGGCACGAACCATTTCCTGCAACTGCTTTTTTTCGTCGTCATCCAGCGGGCGGAAAGGCGGCGCGTGGCACCCGACCACCTGCAACTTCGGAAAGCGGACGGTCAGCCGGTCACGCAACTGTTCTGCTGTCCCGGGGGCCCCGCCGTAAAAAAAATGACGGCATGACTGCTTGCCGCTCCACGCGCACACATCCAGCATCAGGTCCGGACCGTAGACCCGGCGCATGGCCCGGTGGCCGCGGACCCTTCCCACCCAGACCATGGGCATTCCATCCGGGGTGCAAAGAAACGCTTGATTCAAAATGCGGCGGAATTTTTCGTCCTTTTGCGCCTCCATCACTCCATGCACGCCGGTCACACAAATATAGCCTTTCCGCCGCTGGCCGACCGCATCCGTAATGGCCGCCAGCGCCGTTTGTAAATTGATGTCGCTGATGCCGACACCCAGGACATTGACACGCTGAATCGCCATGAACATTAAAAAGTGCGCGGGCAGGATACCGGGCGAACGCCAAAATGCCAGAAAACTCGTGGCCTCCGAAACGATACGGTTTCAGGGAAATCGCGTTTTTGTCCGGCAAATCTGGCAACGGGACGCAATAACGCCACCGTGCGTCTCGTCTAGCGCCGCCGTCATCCGCGCTAATAAAATCACCGTTCCGCCCAAACTCGTTGCGAAATCACCGGCAATCCCTATCCTGACGGCATTGAAAATCGGCCTGCTTCAACTCAACTCGACGATTGGCGATTTTACGGCAAATCGCCGGAAACTCCTCGCGGGTTATGAAACGGCCTGCGCACGCGGCGCTGAATTTGTCCTCGCCCCGGAATTGTTTTTATGCGGCTACCCGCCACGCGATTTGTTGCTGCGAGCGGATTTCGTTGACACCAATCTCGCCGTCCTGACGGAAACGGCCAAAAGCATTGGCAGCATTCCCCTTTGCGTCGGGCATGTGGCCCAAAACTCCGACCGTCCGGGGCGGGCACTTCAAAATTCCGCCGCGGTCCTTCAAAACGGAAAAATCGTCTGGGACACACACAAATGTCTGTTGCCGACCTACGACGTTTTCGATGAAGACCGCTATTTTGAACCCGCGAAAAACATCACGCCGTTCGAATTTAAGGGGCGCAAGCTGGGCATCACGATTTGCGAGGACATTTGGAACGACCAGGATTTCTGGCCGGAACGTTTGTATCGCCGTGATCCCATCAAGGAACTCATCGCCCAGGGCGCTGAGGCCATCATCAACATTTCCGCGTCGCCCTGGCACGATGGCAAGGAGCGCGTGCGCCTGGAAATGCTCCAGCGGGTGGCGCGGGACGAGGGCGTGCCGTTGGCGTACGTAAACCTTGTCGGCGCGAACGACGAATTAATCTTCGACGGTCACAGCGTTGTGCTCAATAAACGCGGCGAACCGCTGGCCCTGGGCAAGGGGTTTGCCGAGGACCTCTTGGTCGTGGATTGGGAAATCGGTTCGCCGGCCCAAACCGTCGAGTGGCCACCGCGGGAACAGCAGTTGTTCGCCGCGTTGTCCCTGGGGGTTCGCGATTACATCGGCAAATGCGGTTTTAAATCGGCCCTCGTCGGACTTTCCGGCGGCATTGATTCCGCCCTCGTCGCCGTGCTGGCTGCGGATGCGCTTGGCCCGGACAAGGTCATGGGCATTTCCATGCCGGCGCGTTACTCGAGCGCCGGCAGTTTGAGCGACGCTGAGATACTGGCAAAAAATCTCGGCATTCGTTACGAGGTTTTGCCAATTGAAACGGCTTTTCAGTCGGTCGAAAAACAGCTGGCCAAGGTTTTTGCGGGGACCAAGCCCAACGAAGCCGAGGAGAATGTCCAGTCGCGGCTGCGGGGCGTGACCTTGATGGCGTTATCCAACAAATTCGGTGCGCTGGTGCTGACGACCGGCAACAAATCGGAGATGGCCGTCGGTTACTGCACCCTGTATGGCGACATGTGCGGCGCGCTGGCGGTCATTGCGGATGTTTTTAAAACCGATGTTTACAAAATTTCCCGGTGGGTGAACCGCGAACGCGAAATCATCCCCGCCGCTTCCATCGCCAAACCGCCGAGCGCCGAGTTGCGTCCGGACCAAAAAGATCAGGATTCACTGCCCCCCTACGACATCCTGGACCAGGTTTTGGAGGCTTATGTGGTGCGAAATTTGAGCAAGCCGGAAATCATTGCGCGCGGGTTTGACGCCGCGGTCGTAAACGACGTCATCAATAAAATTACATTCAGTGAATATAAGCGCCGCCAGGCCGCGCCCGGCTTGAAGGTGTCGCCGCGCGCCTTTGGCATCGGCCGGCGTATTCCCATTGCGCAAAGATTCCGCCTCTCAAAGTAAACGGATTTTAATTGAAAATTTCCAAACCTGTCTTAGAATATCGGATAGGAAATTGCTTGCTGTAAAAGTTCAATTTAAAATGACCAACGTGGGACGTTTCGGCCTAGAAAACCATTGCGGTTGCATCATCCGGTTCACGGGTCTGTCTGGTTGTGGGAAAACTGCCATTGTTGACGTTGATTCCATCACGGAAAGCCTGGTTTTCCGGGTCGCAGGTGAAGTTTGTTTTCGATAAATGTGGCACGGATCTGGCAATTGTAACATCTTGATACCCGGATGCGCTAAGGCTATGACGGAAGACATTGACAATTCGGCAAAAACAGCATCGGTCAACAGCGAACATTTCAGTCGCATGAGCGAGAAAGGGTTCGTAAAGGGATCGCCTCACTTGAGGCATCGCGAGCTTACGGCAGCCATGTTCAGCAAGACGCTCCATGTTTTTGAACAGGTCCGCCAACGCTGCGAGCACCCGGAAGTTCTCGATATGGGGGCGGGAACAGGAATGCTGACATTGCCGCTGTTGGAAATGGGGGCTTCCGTCACGGCTGTGGATGTCACACGCGCATTGCTTGATGTGCTCGCGGCGCGGGCCGCCGGTTTTGAACCACGCCTGAAAATCATTGAGGGAGATGTTTTCGAAACCCTCGAACAGTGTAAAATAGCCGGCCGGCAATTTGATTTTATTTGTGCCAGTTCGTTCCTTCACCATATTCCTGATTATTTAAAACTCTGCCGCATGTCAGCCGGTTTAATCCGGCCTGGAGGCGTGTTCTTCACGTTTCAAGACCCACTGCGATACGACACGCTCTCCCAAGGAACGTACTGGTTTGATCGTTCATCCTATTTCGCTTGGCGGTTGTTTCAAGGAAACTATATCAGGGGTTTAAAGACCCGGTTGCGTCGGCTGACGGGCACGTATTCTCCGGATTTGTCCGAAGACACTACGGAATATCACGTCGTTCGAAACGGGGTTGATCAGGTATCCATTCAGCAGCTATTCGAAGCCGAAGGCTTCACGTGTGAAATTCAAAGGTACTGGAGCACTCAATCAACCCTCTTCCAACACCTCGGAACCAGGCTGGGTTTGTTAAACACGTTTTTGGTAATCGCCAGCCGGCGCAAAGATCGATGAAGTTTTCGATCGTCACTCCCAGCTTCCGCAACTCCAGCTGGCTTAAGCTTTGCATCGCCTCGGTGGCCGACCAGGAGGGCGTCCAGTTTGAGCACATCGTTCAAGACTCATGCTCGGACGATGGCACGCAGGACTGGCTGCCCCATGACCGGCGGGTCCGGGCGTTCATAGAAAAAGATACGGGGATGTACGACGCCGTCAACCGCGGCTACCGCCGCGCAACCGGTGACCTCCTGGCTTACCTGAATTGTGATGAGCAATATCTGCCTGGCTCGCTTAAAACCATTCACGATTTTTTTGCCGCAAATCCCAAAATCGAAGTGGTCCTGGCCGGCAGCATCATCACGAACGGTAAGGGAGAATACATCTGCCACCGGCATTCGCTGGTGCCGCATCCCTGGCACATTTGGTTCCGATTCCCGGTCCTGACCTGCGCGTTGTTCATCCGGCGGCAGGTGATTCGTGAGCGCGGCATCGTCTTTGACAACCGCTGGCGGGACCTCGGTGACGGGTTTTGGGTTCAGGCACTGATGAAAAACCGTGTCCCAATGGCTGTCTGCAATTCGGTTACGTCCGTCTTTGCCGATACCGGCGACAACATGAACCTAAAACCAAACGCCATCCGGGAAATAAACGAAACCCGGGCCATGACGCCATTTTGGATTCGATGGTTCAAACCGGGTTGGATTGCGCATCACCGTCTGCGCCGCCTCGTTGCCGGCCATTATTTTTTGAAACGAACCAGTTATTCCATTTACACGCTGCAAAGCCCCGAACGACGTGTTCAATTTGATGTCTCCCGGCCAACCGCCGTTTGGTGGAACCGTCTGTGACATCACCGATGCGTTTTATCGACCGTAAATGTCTGCCGCAGGCAGGCTGGAATTTCCATGACTCCCGGCCAGTAAGTCGAGAATCGAATTGTCACAGCGCCGCCTGTCGGGCAAACTAATCACGCCCCTGCAAAATAAATCTGCGGTTGCGGGGGCGACGGGTTCATTCATGGTCCACGCGATCAGGGAATTCAGCCTGATGGCAGAAGTTAATGCTTAACGTAAACAGAAAAGGTGATATGGAAACGAAACGGCTGGTTGAAAAAGATCTGGTTTTAAAGAAGGATGATTTGATAGTCATTACCGGTGCGGGCGGGTTCATTGCGGGCAACTTGGCCCTGTATTTCAAAAAGAAGGGCTTCACCAACATCCGGGCCGTGGACCGAAAGCCGCTTTAC
>Ga0265338_10008830_pt1 | contig 12159 bp, 5 predicted proteins | sample 42126metaG_FD_193579 | JGI IMG/M metagenome (GOLD analysis project Ga0265338, IMG submission 193579) | Rhizosphere microbial communities from Carex aquatilis grown in University of Washington, Seatle, WA, United States - 4-21-26 metaG | ecosystem: Host-associated > Plants > Roots > Rhizosphere >... | reverse complement strand
TAATTGGATTGCAGGCCGATGGCCTGATTCATAAGTTTCTTCGCTGGTGAATCAAGCCACCTTAGAAAGGCCGCGTGGCCGGCCTCCAATGGTGTAATGCGAATAGATTTAACGATCACAACGTCAGATGCTCCCAATAAGGAAGAAGGCATGACAAACATCCAATTGTTCCGTAAGACTGGCAGAATGGCACGAACGCCGGCAATTTTGGGTATTCTGGTATTGTTGTTCGTCAGAGTTGCTGTGGGCGCGGAAGGGGTTATTGCCGTGGGCGCCAGTGATTTTCTCAACTCGATCGGCACGCAATCAGCAATTTCCGTGCGTGGAGAGAATGTGGAGAAAACGATCGAGTGCGCCAAGTATTTAGGAATTCGTTGGCTAAGGGCGGGCATCGAAGGAAACGTGTCCATCCAACAGTATCTCGAATTGTACCGGAAGGCGGGTGTTCGTTTTAGCTGGGGATTTGGGAGCGGTGGTTCTGATATTCCTAAGCTGATCGAAACGGGAAGGCAAGTGGCCGAGGCCGGTGCGTTGCTCGCGTTTGAAGGACCAAACGAGCCGAACAACTGGGGCATCCATTATCAAGGTCAGGCGGGTGGCAGGGATCGGAGCTGGCTGGCGGTAGCCAAGTTGCAGAGCGATCTATATCAGGCTGTAAAGACCGACCCTTTGCTAAAGCTATATCCCGTTTGGTCCATCTCGGAATGCGGCGCGGAGACCGACAATGTCGGTTTGCAGTTTCTGACTATTCCAAAGGCTGCCGGCACACTAATGCCCGAGGGCACAAAATACGCCGACCACGCCAATGTGCATAATTACATTTATCATCCAAACGCGGCCGGCCTGGAGGATAACAAGACGTGGAAGGCGGCCGACCCCGGCCCCGCGTGCCGGGTGGACGGGTTGTACGGCGAGCACGGTCTGACCTGGGGTCGGCATTACTCGGGTTACTCAACGAATGAGTTGGTGTCGTTGCCGAGAGTGACGACGGAGACGGGCTGCACTATTGGCGGCGCCGTGACTGAAGATATCCACGCGTTGAATTTGCTGAGCATGTATTTGGACCAGTTCAAGCGTGGCTGGAGCTACACTTGCGTTTATTTGCTGAGAGATCGGGTCGATGAGGCGGGGAATCAAAAATTCGGGTTTTACAGTCCTGACTATAACCCGCGAAAGGCCGCGGTATATCTGCACAACCTGACGGCGATTCTTGCTGACAAAGGCTCGCTCCGAAAACCGGGTAAGCTGGGCTATTCGATCCCGAACGAACCGGTAACGGTGCATGATCTGCTGCTACGGAAGAGTAGTGGCGTTTTTGAGTTAGTGGTGTGGGCCGAGCAGCTCAAGGGCGCAAAGGATATCAGCATCGATCTTGGTGCAACTTACCCGTTGGTGCGGATCTACGATCCCACCCACGGTACAGAACCATCACAATCGCTCGAAAACGTTGCAGCAGTCCCGCTCACTATGAGCGATCATCCCATGATGATCGAGATACCTGTTCTTTGACAAACAAGGTTTTGGTGGGAAATTAAAAATGAGGAGACCAGAGTGTTTCTGCCCCGGCTAAGGTCGGAGTCAAAAGAGCTTGCTCCGCCGGCGGACGGCAGCTTGGCGGACGCCGATTAGCGCTTCGATATCGTGGTGCCGCCAAAGAAAGGCAATTTGTATGAATAATCTTAAGAATGGGAGCCCCTTAAAGATGGGGATCCATTCAGTGAACTCAATGAGTTCAAAAATCGGGCTGAGTTCATTCTTTGCATGAAAAAAAATATAAAGCCGCTGTTGCTGCTGTTCCTTTCTTTGAGCCTTTGTTCACTCGCTCCCGCCAGAACGAGCACTAATCCACCGGCAAAGCTCAATATCGATGAAAAGCCAATTAATCGTGATGTTCGAGCGCCAATCAGCTTTTCCCCTGTGGTCAAACGGGTAGCAGCGAGCGTGGTCAATATCTACTCCACGATGACTGTTCACGAGCGGGCGACGCCAGACCCTTTCCTAAATGATCCTTTGATGCGACGATTCTTTGGGGAGCAGTTCGGACAGATGCAACCTCGCGATCGCAAAGAACAGGGTCTTGGCTCGGGGGTTATTATTTCCTCAGATGGTTACATTTTGACGGCCAACCACGTTGTCGAAGGCGCGGATACGGTCAAAGTTGCTCTTTCCGACGGAGAAAAGGAGATCGAGGCGAAGGTGATTGGAACCGATCCGCCTACGGATATCGCTGTCCTGCGAGTTGACGTCAAAAAGGCCCTTCCGGCAATTAGTTTAGCCGACAGTGACAAGCTTCAAGTCGGCGATATTGTGCTGGCGGTCGGAAACCCATTTGCAGTGGGCCAAACCGTAACGATGGGGATCATCAGCGCGCTGCAACGCGGCGGGTTCGGAATCTCGGGCTATGAAGACTTCATCCAAACCGATGCGGCCATTAATCCTGGCAATTCTGGAGGCGCGCTGGTGGATGTCGAGGGACGCCTGGTGGGCATCAACACCGCTATTCTAAGCCACAGCGGCGGTTTTCAGGGAGTCGGGTTTGCCGTGCCGATTAACATGGCTCGTTTTGTCATGGATCGACTGATTGAATCAGGCAAGGTTTCGCGCGGCTACCTGGGTATCAATATTCAGCCGCTGACTCCGGAGCTGGCGAAAGAATTCAATCTGCCTGATGAAAGCAGCGGGGTTTTGGTTGGCGGCGTGACGGCGAATAGCGCGGCAGCCAAGGCGGGAGTCGAAGACGGCGATGTTGTTGTGCAGTTCAATGGCAAAAAGGTAAGCGATCCGCGCAGTCTGCAATTATTAGTCGCCCAGACAGCCCCGGGCAGCAAAGTGACGCTTCGCGTTCTTCGCGGCGCAGCCGGGTCTAAGGCGAGCGAAAAGACAGCTACCGTGACATTGGGTGAACTGCCGCAAGAGGCCCTTGCGAGCCTCCGCCGCAATGCTCCTCAAGAAGGGGCCCAGCAGGGTGCCGATGCCTTGGACGGAGTGGAGGTGACCGATTTGGACACAGCGACGAGAAGGCAGTTGGGGGTTCCACGCACCGTGCAAGGGGCGTTGGTGGTTAACGTTGATCCCAATTCCAATGCTGCCGAAAGCGGGCTTTCACAAGGCGACGTCATTACGGAAATCAACCGGCAGCGTATCCACAACGCAGATGAGGCGGTAGCTTTGAGTCAGAAAGTTAAGGAGGAGCGTCTGCTCGTGCGGGTGTGGAGCAGTGGTGGTGGCGGAGGAACCGGCGGCACACGTTATTTGGTTGTGGATAATGCGAAGCACAAGTAAGGGGTACGATGGCCAAATCCGCAAAGTGCCGTAAATTAGTCTGACCACGTTTTCGTGGGAATCGTTATATGGAGCCACGCAATCCTCCTCCCAAGGGCGAATCGAAAGTTAAACCTCCCAAGTGGAGCTCACCTCTCTGGTATCTGCCAGTAATGATTCTGTTGCTTTGGTTTTGGCAAGGCACAGTCTCCCAGTTCTCTTATCGCACGATTCCTTATAGCGAGTTCAAAAGTTATCTGGCGCGGCATGAAGTTGTTAAGTGTGTTGTTCGCGACGATGATATCCAGGGTGAAATCCTCCCGAAATCCGCACCGGCGCCTGAACAACCAGGCGTAACTCACACCAACACAGCGAAAGCGGCGGACAGCGAGCCGAAACCGATGCTGTTCCGCACCGTCCGCATAGAAGACCCCAAGTTGGTGGATGAATTGCAGGGCGCCGGAGTGCAGTTCCGAGGCGAGCGACCCAATCTAATGTCGCAGTTCCTGCTCTCGTGGATCGTCCCCATTGGGATCATGGTCTTAATCTGGTCGTTCATAGGACGTCGTTTGGGCAGCGCCGGTGAGTCGATCCTGAGCTTCGGCAAGAGCAAGGCCAGGCTTGTGGCCGAGAAAGAGACTGGCGTTACCTTTGACGACGTTGCTGGGTGTGAGGAAGCCAAATACGAACTCCAGGAAGTGGTCGATTTTTTGAAACATCCGCAACGCTACAAATCTATCGGAGCAAACATACCCAAAGGAGTGCTTCTGATCGGCCCACCCGGCACGGGCAAGACTCTGCTGGCCAAGGCGGTTGCCGGTGAGGCCCACGCGCCGTTCTTCTCACTGAGCGGGAGTGATTTTGTTGAAATGTTTGTCGGCGTAGGGGCCGCTCGGGTCCGGGATTTGTTCCAGCAAGCGAAAGCCAAGGCACCGTGCATCGTGTTTATTGACGAGTTGGATGCGATCGGCCGCCAACGCGGAGTGCATGTGGGCGCAGTCAATGATGAACGGGAGCAAACGCTGAACCAACTATTGGTGGAGTTGGACGGGTTTGCTGTAAACGCGGGTGTGATCGTGCTAGCGGCAACCAACCGCCCGGATGTGCTGGATCGCGCTTTGTTGCGACCGGGGCGTTTCGATCGGCAGGTGGTTGTCGATGCTCCGGACATAGATGGACGCGAGGCGATCCTGAAGGTGCATGTGCGCGGGAAACCGTTGGCCAAAGAAGTCAATTTGCGGCGCATCGCTCAGGCGACGCCGGATTTTTCGGGCGCGGACCTTGCCAACGCGGTCAACGAGGCGGCCTTGCTGGCTGCGCGACGCCACGCGACGGAGGTTTCTCAAAAAGATCTCGAGGATGCGGTTGAAAAAGTGGTTGCCGGTCCGGAGCGAAAGAGCCGCCGGTTGAGGGAAGAAGAAAAGCGACGGGTAGCGTATCATGAAGCCGGACACGCCTTGGTGGCCGCGTATAGTCCCGGTGCCGACCCGGTGCATAAGATTAGTGTGATTCCTCGCGGTCGCGCGGCTTTAGGTTATACCCTGCAATTACCGGCCGACGACCAATTCCTGATGACCCGCTCACAACTTCTGGACCGGATCTCCGGCATGCTTGGCGGCCGGGCTTCGGAGGAAGTAATTTTTCACGAAGTCACTACCGGGGCGGAGAACGACCTGGAAAACGCCACAGCTTTGGCGCGTCAAATGGTTTGCATCTTCGGCATGAGCGACTCGGTTGGATTGGTGCGCTGCGCCCAAAGGCAGAACGGAACTTACCTGCCGGGCACCGACGGGACGTTTCAGCGCGACTGCAGCGAACAAACGGCCCAGGAGATTGACAAAGAGGTCAAAAAAATAATGGACCAGATGTACAGCCGGGCCAAAGCGATTCTCCAAGAGCATCGCGACCAGCTGGAGTTGGTCACTCAGCAGCTTCTTCAAAATGAAACCTTGGACGCTCAAGCGTTCAATCGCTTGATCAACCGGTCACCAAGCGAAGATGAGCAGCGTCCCGCGCCTTCGATCGAGCTCGCCCCGCATCCTCCTGCTTCGGGCAATGGAACTCAGACTCACGTGGAATAGCCCCGGCGCGCGGACTTTCTTGTCCGCAGCAACGTCCGATAACGACAAAGTCCCAAGATTTCTAAAGGGGCGGTGCCTTGAGGATCAACGCGTGATAGCTGTTACGCGTCGCTGCCGACTCAAAAGTCCAATGCCATTAGGATTTCAGGTCTCATCCCGGAGGGGTTTTTGAGAATAGCGCGGCGCCTCAGCCTCAGCGCTTGTCATTAACCGCAAGCTGGTCTGAACTCTCTCATGCGTGCATGCGGTGACAATCCTGCCGCCGAACCCTCGCGGGTTCGCAGATAGCCGGAGGTCGCAGCGTCAGCGGAGACCTCCGGACCAGCCGCGCAAAAATCAATCGCACGCCGGAGGCGTGCCAGAATCGGGGCGCGACGCAGCCTATGATCGTAAATGGTCGCTGCAGAATTCCCTCTGGCGCACCAAAAACCAAAAAGAGATTACGATTATGATTATGATTAAAAAGGGAATCGGGGTCTTCTCTTAATCGTGATCGTAATCTCTTGGCCTTTTTCCGGTCAGAGACACCACTAGATTATTGCTGTAGATGTGGTCTGGCACGCCCTCCGGGGTGCATGAATCGTGGGTGTCCTGACCGGAGGTTTCGCGCGGCGCTCAACCTCCGGCTACTATCTGTGAACCCTGGCGGGTTCATGGGCAACGTACGAGCCTCAGATGACCTGCTCCGCATCGATGCCCTGACGCGCTTTGACAAAACTGCACAGACAGGCATCATGGGGGTGGAGTGCAGCGGAAAGCTGCGCCAGCAAACGCAGCTATGCCCGTTCGATACAAAGATTACTACGAAATTTTGGGAGTGCCGCGCACGGCGAGCGCAGCCGACATAAAGAAATCCTTCCGCAAACTGGCGCGCGAGTACCACCCCGATGTTGCCAAGAACAAAAAACAGGCGGAAGAGAAGTTTAAGGATCTCAACGAGGCGTATGAGGTTCTCGGCGACGAGACCAAGCGCAAGAAATACGATGAACTTGGCGCCAATTGGAGCTCGGGCTCTGAGTTTCGAGCGCCTCCTGGTTGGGAATCCCATTCGGGCACGGGAGGTTTTCCCGGCCGGGGCTCGCGGGGCGAGGAGTTTGAATTTCAATTTGGAGGAACTGGCTTTAGCGATTTCTTTGAGCAGCTCTTTGGTTCACGAGGCGGTCGCGGCGGAGCGGGTTTTGGTCGCGGCGGCGGAGTCACAGAAGAGGATTTCGGCGCGCGAGGCCGCGATATCGAAGGGGATATCATGGTCACGTTGGAGGAAGCGTTGCGCGGTTCGGTTCGATCTGTTTCAGTGCGACACGGCGTGCCCTGTGAGCACTGCGGCGGAACAGGACAACGGGCGCGGCATGTCTGCAATGTTTGCGGCGGCACCGGGCAGGTGGCCAAAACGGATACTTACCAGGTAAAAATCCCAACCGGCGTGAGTGAAGGGCAACGCTTGCGCGTGGCCGGCCGCGGAGAGGCGGGACAGGGCGGAGGCGCCGCCGGCGACCTCTTTCTGCGTGTGCGATTTGCCAAACACCCGGACTTTGAAGTGGAAGGCCACAACCTGATCTATGAGGCTGATTTGGCTCCTTGGGAGGCTGTGCTGGGGGCCAACATTTCAGTGCCCACTCTGAATGGACCAGTTAATATCAAGATCCCTCCGGGCACACGTGGCGGACAGAAACTGCGCGTACGTGGTCGCGGTTTGCCGGAACGAGGCGCCGGTGGTGGCGACCTGATTGTAATAACGCGCATCGAGGTGCCATCGAAGGTGAGCGAAACGGAACGCAAGCTGTGGGAGCAACTTGGTCGCGAATCGAGTTTTAATCCGCGCGCGAGTGAAGCTGGGCCTTAAATCAAACGCAGCTCATTTACCATCGAAAATGTCGGTACGGGTCGTCCCACTCTTCAGGTTGATCAATGTAGAGACCGGCGCGGCATCGATCCTGCACCATTGCGCTGCTCGGCGGACTGTGAAACCAGTCCAGCAGAGGCGTGAACGATTCAGCGCCCATATTTGCCATCAGGCGCGACAGCAGGAACGACGCGCGGCGATGCGTGCGTTTGAGATTCGGCTGCTTGTCACTGAATTGCCAGGGCGCAAGCTGGCAAAAAACCACGTTCGGCTCCTCGGCTTGAGCCAGGATACCGTCCCCCACGATTGCAGCGCCTGAGGTGATGAGTGGAAAGTCATGAGGATCACGGTTGTGCAGATCGGCGGGTCCAATTCCGGTGAAAACCGAATTCAACGCGAAAGGCTTAAAGTAACAGGAGATGTGCTCGGCGTCTTTTGTGCCGGTAGTAAAGGGCAGCAGAGTATTGAGTTTGTCCTGGCCAAGGCCGATCGCTAACATTTTTCCACCAGATTTCAGCCACCCGTCGATTGCCGCGGCCTCGCCGGTGAGCGCTTCCGCGCCGCCTGGACCTACTACCAGGATTTGTTTAGCAGCTAATCTTGCTCGGCTGTACAATCCGGCCGCGATTCCCACCGATTCCAAATGCCGTCTGCCTTTCACTTCGCCGGCGTAGAGCACGGTCCGCCGCGCCGAAGGCTTCCAGTCAGAAACATAACTCAGTAAATTGCGAACCAGGATGTCCGCGGCAGGCTCGGACTCGCTGCGGGCCGTCACGTCCATCTGGCAGAAAACGACCACACCTTTAGCCTCGCGATACTCGAGCAACGGACTGTACTGGAGACTAAATCCACCGTCGACGATCGGAAGGAAATCGCCTTGCATTGGTTTTTCGATGAGCACCGAAGCGACATTGCCGCGGTTGCCGCAGCGCCAGAGATGGGGCACGGGAATGCCGCACCATTGCACGGTAGGCCCGTACCTCGGCCGAATTTGGTACGTCAGGCGCGGCGGAAGAATCGTTGCCTCACCGCGCCAGTCCCGCAGTTGGCCGACGCTCAAGCCGGCCAAGGCGGGATGATCCGAGATTCTGGGAAACACCTGACGCAGCCCGTATTCTTCGACCCGAAATCCGAACCGCTTTTCCAAAACCGCCGAAGTCTGTTCAAAAACAATAACCCTCAGCCCGTAACGAACTCGACTGATGTCTGGAGCTGGGCCATCGACGGTCAGGGCGGCCTTGCCAACAATCAGGAGGTCGTACTTGGATAAATCAGCATCGGCTTCAACGTTTTCAAACTGCAGGCCTAATAGGTTGAGCAAGGCTTTTGTTTGGCCGTTGGGATCAAAGAGGGCGACCTTCGAAACACGGGGCACTGGCGGCGGACGCGCAACAATATCAAGGGCCAAGCTATCGGATTGCGATTCGCCAGTACTGAACTTCACAACGGTGCTGAGCGCAAAACCGCCGGCCGGGGACGAGTCAGGCAGTTCGACCTTAAGGGGAATGCGTTGTTGCTGCCCGGCCGGCACATTGATGCGATTCGAGCCGCTGGTGAATCCAGGCCCGCTGAAAGACCATTGGTAACCCGCCGAGACTTGTTCACGGGAGTTGTTAATGATGATGAGCTGTTTCTCAATCTTTTCTCCCGGGAAGAAGGTATGGTCCTTGCTCGTGAAGGCTTGCGATTTCCCCGCGATGTAGGCCAGCAGCGGCCGATTATTATCGATCAGAGCCTGAGCTGCGATGGTCGGTTCCCAGTCGGCCAGGTTGTAAGCCAGGTCCACTCTTTCATAACGTTGTTCCTGGTAGTCGGGGCTGAACCCAGGCCGTTGCAGGCCCTGCCAGTCCACTTTGAACTCTTGCCGGCGACGATCCACGCCCTCGCGCAATTTCCAGAAGTGCTCGAATTCCCACGGCGACACCGCCGAGACCCCCCACGTCCTGAACGCCCGCCAATTATCTTTCAGGTACATGGCGAACACGGGGTAGCGTTCGTCCAGACGCGTCGAGCCCACCTCGACCGGGTAATCCCAACGATGCCACAGTTTCCCGGCATGGAATTGCTGCGCCTCCCACCGAAGGTTCTTCTTTTCGGCATCGCTAATGGCAAATGCGCTGTCACCCAGGAACTGAGAGTTCCATTCGGCCAGGCAGAACTCCCACGGCACCGCGGCGCTGCCAAACTCGCGCTGGCCCTTGTACCAGCCGCGGTACATCGTCCAATCCCAAGTGAAAGGCGCTCCATATTCGCAGGTGAAAACCGGTTTGACACCCTGCGCTGACCAATGCTCAAACCAATCGGACAATTCCTGGATCGGCACGAAATTGGGATAGAAGTTAATCGGATGCATGGAACCGAGATTCCCGGAGGCGTGATGATAGACAATGCGACTCGGATCAAGACGTTTGACGATTGCTTCGGCGCGCGTCGCCAGTGCGACATTTTTTAGGGCCCACTTATCTCGGGTTCCATGGATGCCATCGATCTGGTCGGGGTTCATGTCCTCTTCGTAACCCGTCGCGTTATGGCTCATCGAGTACATTACCACCGACGGATGATTCTCCGCGGCGCGCACGTAATAGGCCGCGTGGCGCGAGTAGCCGTTGCTTTGGTCGGCGTCGTGCGCGCTCCAGTCGTAATGGCTAAAGTGAGGTTGCGAAAAGGACACGAGCATTCCGACGTCGTCGGCGGCTCTCAAGATCTCGTCGAAGGCGAGGTGGGCTCCGGGCTCGCAGCCGTAATTATGGGTATAAACGAAATTGATTCCGAAGCTCTTAAGCCTTTCTAGGCTCTCGCGGGCGCCGGCATAGGTCGCCAGAGCGGCGCTCACCTGTGCGTTATCGAGTGGGACGGCTGAAAGGAAGATACGCGTGCCGTTAAGGAAAAAGTCGCGGCCTTCAATCCAAAGTTCACGAAAACCGAAAGGGATGGTCCAGTCGGTATCGAGGGTCACCCCGGCCGAATCGACCAGCGAAACTTCCAGGCTGTACATGTTTTGCGGAGTGTGCGTGTCCCAGAGCTTTTCGGGCAACCATGGCTGGGTGAAAGCAATCTGCCCGTCCTTGAGGTCATTAGTCTGAAAACGTCGAGCGGCGAATTCTTTCACGACACCCTTGGAATCAAAGACTCGCACTTTCAGCGCGTACGGGGCCGCAAGGGTCAGATTCTGAAGCGTCGCGTTCACGCTAAGCTCTTTTTTGCGCACCGAGGTTTCGACTCGCACCTCGGTCAGGCGCGGTCCGTTCGGCACGCTGACCAGGTACACGTCTCCGCACAAGCCGCGTCGCGCGACCGAGCCATTTTGTTCGCGAGCCGCCGCGCTGTCAGTGTAGGAAAGCATCACGCCTTTGAGGGGCATGGCAATTACCAGCAAGCTGAGCTTGTGTTTTCCAGCCGCCTGTAAATCCACCGGCAGTTGGACTTCGCCACCGGGGAAGGTCGCCTCGCCCACTTGCTTGCCGTCCAAATACACCACCGCGTAAGAGTTCAGATATTCGATCGAGAGCGAGATGCGTCGACCCGCCCAGGTATTTGGGATGGTCAACTCTCGCTGATACCAGGCGGACGAGACATCCGCGAGCTTTCGACCGGACCAACTCGGGTGGGAATAAATCGTCTGACAATCCTTCTGCATGTAGTCCGTGATGCCCGGCCAGGCCGCTGGGACCTTGAAATACCCCCAGTTATTTTCGGGAACTTCTTTGGCTTGAGCCTCGGCTGGTTGCCACTGCCACAGACCGTTGATGCAGATCCGTTCACGCGTCGGCGTGGTCTGGTGGTAGGCCTTATTGATATCCCAGACAGCTTCGACGCCGGGCGGCAAACTGACCGCTGAAGGCTCCGCGCCGGTGGCGGAGAGGCAACTCGCGACGATCCAAAAGCCAAGGAGTGGAATAACGAACATTCCTACACGAAGCAACGCACTGCCTTCATGCTGATCAGCGCTGTCCCGCTGCGCCGACTTTCCAGTCCGCAGAAACGCGACAGATTTCCCGGTCGCCGGGAATATGGCGGGCTGGTTAGGAAAGGGACAGGGTCTCCTGGGCGCTTCGGGGGTGATCCGCATAGAAGGGTCTGTAAAGAGAGATCAGGAGGATGTCAAGATGCCGGTGCGCAGGAAACCTTTGTCGCCCCTTTGTCAGATCCTTTCTCGGCACCTTTGTCGATTCCTTAGTTGGAGGGCGACGACTTCGACAAAGGTGCCGACAAAGGTGAAAGGAAAAAGTTCCTAACTACTTCTTCTCAAACGAGAGCTCCCCATCTTTTGCCGTGACCTTGATGCGGTCGCCGGGCTTGAAATCTCCCACCAGCAATTTTGTGGCAAGCGGGTCGAGCAACAAATCCTGAATCGCCCGCTTGAGCGGCCGTGCGCCAAACTGCGGGTCGTAGCCTTCGCGCGCGATCAACTGTTTGGCTGAGCGATCCACCTCCAGGGCAAGCTGCTGCTGGGCCAACCGCTTTTCGAGCCGGCCCAACTGGATGTCGACCACGTGCGTGAGCTGTTTCTCGTCGAGGCTGTGGAAAATGATGATGTCGTCAACCCGGTTCAGGAACTCGGGCCGGAAATGCGTTCGCAATTCAGTGCGAACGAGGCGCTCCATTTCGGCATGATCTTTTGGGCCCAGCTTGCCGCTGGTATAGTACTCTTGGATTATGGGCGACCCGATGTTGCTGGTCATGATCACGATGGCGTTTTTGAAATCCACCGTTCGGCCCTGGCCGTCCGTGAGGCGGCCGTCATCCAAAACCTGCAACAACACATTGAAGACGTCTTGATGGGCCTTCTCGATTTCATCGAAGAGCACCACGCTGTAGGGCCGGCGCCGCACGGCTTCGCTTAACTGGCCGCCTTCTTCGTAGCCCACATAGCCAGGGGGCGCCCCGAGCAACCGCGCTACGGTGTGCTTCTCCATGTACTCGCTCATGTCGATACGCACCATCGCGTTTTCATCGTCGAAAAGGAACTCAGCC
>Ga0265338_10008829_pt1 | contig 12159 bp, 9 predicted proteins | sample 42126metaG_FD_193579 | JGI IMG/M metagenome (GOLD analysis project Ga0265338, IMG submission 193579) | Rhizosphere microbial communities from Carex aquatilis grown in University of Washington, Seatle, WA, United States - 4-21-26 metaG | ecosystem: Host-associated > Plants > Roots > Rhizosphere >... | reverse complement strand
GACGATGGCGGCTCGGGGACGGATTCGAAATCAGGCACGGACCCGAGCGACGCCGTGCTCCCGTTCGCCGGCGGGCCCTCGAGCAGACCGCGGCGACGAAGTGCGGGCATCACGCCCTCTCCGACCAGGTAGGCCTCCTCGAGGTGCGGGTAGCCCGAGAGGATGAACTCGTCGATCCCGAGCTCGTGGTACTCGGCGATCCGGTCGGCAACCTCCTCGTGGCTGCCGACGAGTGCGGTGCCCGCTCCGCCGCGGACGAGCCCGACCCCCGCCCAGAGGTTGGGCGAGACCTCGAGTGAATCGACCCGGCCGTCGTGGAGAGCCGACATCCGCCGCTGCCCCTCGGAGCCGGAGGCCCGCTGCACCGCCTGGGCCCGCGCGATCCGCTCCGGGCTCATACCTGCCAGCAGCCGTGCCGCCTCGTCCCACGCTTCGGCTGCGGTGTCGCGAGCGATCGCGTGCAGCCGGATGCCGAACCGAACTTCCCGCCGGCGCTCAGCCGCACGCGCTCGGACGTGCTCGATCTTCTCTGCAACCTGTGCCGGCGGTTCGCCCCAGGTGAGGTAGACGTCCGCGTGCTCGGCGGCGACGTCGACCGCGGCCGCCGAGGAGCCTCCGAGATAGATCCTCGGACGGATCGGGTGCGGGACGATCTGCGCACTCCGAACCTCGAGGTGGCGTCCGGCGAAGTCGACGACCTCCCCCGACCAGAGCCGCCGGAACACCTCGAGGTATTCCGCGGCGCGCTCGTACCTGGCGTCCTTCCCGAGCCCGTCCCCGAAGCGAGCCTGCTCGACATCGTCCCCACCGACGACGACGTTGAGCAACAGGCGCCCGCCCGAGATCCGTTGGAACGTGGCGGCCATCTGCGCGCTGAGCGTCACCGACTGGATGCCGGGCCGGAAGGCGATCAGGAACTTGAAGCCGTCGGTGACCTGGGTGAGCCCGGCGCCGATCACCCAGCCGTCCTCGCACCACGTGCTCGTCGGAGCGAGAGCGCCCTCGAAACCGAGTTGCTCGGCGGCACGAGCGATCTGACCGATGTACCTGATGTCGGGGGCTCGCTCGCTGCCTCCCTCGACGGCGCGGCTCCCGACCGCGCCGACCGCATTGCCGAGACTCAGATCTGTCCGCGAGTCGCCGCTTGTCGGCAGGAACCAGTGGAGGGTGACCGTCACGAGTGGGCGAGTTGATCGATGAACTGGCGGATGATCGTGGTCATTCCGAGTAATGATACTTGATCGACTCAATCAGCTTATATGTATTATGAGCACACCGATGGAGACGACGAGTCCCGAAGCCAGCTCCCGCATCGACGTCGCCGTCGAGACGATCCGTCGCGGCGGCTTCGTCGCCGTCGTCGACGACGAAGACCGCGAGAACGAGGGCGATCTGATCCTTGCTGCCGCGCACGCGACGCCGGAGGCGCTCGCCTTCGTGATCCGGCACGGGTCGGGGATCGTCTGCGTCGGGATGGAGGCGGAGCGCCTCGACCGGCTCGAGCTTCCGCTCATGACCCGCACCGGGACGGAATCGATGGGCACAGCGTTCACGCTCTCCGTGGATGCCCGTGAAGGGACGACCACCGGCGTCTCCGCCGCGGATCGCGCTCGCACGATCGCGGCGCTCGTCGATGCTCACACGACCCCGGACGACCTCCTCCGTCCAGGGCACGTGTTCCCGCTCCGCGCGAGGCCCGGGGGTGTGCTCGAACGCGCGGGGCATACCGAAGCTTCGGTCGATCTGGCACGTCTTGCCGGGCTCGAGCCCGCGGGAGTGCTCTGCGAGATCATGTGCGACGACGGCACGATGGCACGTGGAGAGGTGCTCGGTCGCTTTGCCGAGAAGCATGGGCTCCCGATCGTCTCGATCGCCGAGCTGATCGCCTTTCGCGCCGGCCGTGAGCGGCTGGTGGAACGCACTGCCAGTGCGCGGCTCCCGACCGATCACGGCGACTTCACGTCGATCGCGTACGAAGGGCACGATGGGCGAACGCACGTCGCGCTCGTTCACGGGGATCTGCTGGGGCGCGACGACGTTCTCGTCCGCGTTCACTCCGAATGCTTCACAGGAGATGTCCTCCACAGCCGCCGCTGTGACTGCGGCGCCCAGCTCGACCGCGCAATCGAGCTGATCGCCGCCGAGGGTGCCGGCGTCGTCGTCTACCTGCGGGGGCACGAAGGGCGAGGGATCGGACTGCGCCACAAGCTCGAGGCCTACGAGCTTCAGGATCGCGGCTACGACACGGTCGACGCCAACATTGCGCTCGGGTTCGCGCCGGACAGCCGAACCTACGGCGTGGGTGCGGCGATCCTGCGCGACCTCGGCGTCCGCAGGATGCGCCTCCTGACCAACAACCCGTCGAAGCGCGCGGGGCTCGAGGGACACGGGCTCGAGATCGCCGCGTCGGTACCCCTTGTCACGGCACCGACTGCCGAGAACCTCTATTACCTCCAGACGAAGCGCGACCGCTTCGGGCATCACCTGGACCTCCCACGTGCGAAGTGCGAATGAAGGAGATCGAGGACACGCTGTTCGTCCAGCTCATGTCGGCGTTCGCCGCCGGGGTCGCCGTCGTCACGGCGCTGGACGAAGACGACAAACCTCGCGGACTGACGACGACAGCCGTCACGAGCGTTTCGCGCACCCCGCCGCTGCTGCTCGTCTGTGTCGACACGGGCAGCCGCACGCTTCCCGCGATCCGGCACTCCGGCGGCTTCGTCGTCAACTTCATCGGCTCGGGCCATGCCGAGATCGCGCTCCGCTTCGCGTCGAAGGCCGACGACAAGTTCGGCTCGGTTCGCTGGCGTGCGGGCGCGGGAGGGGCACCGATCCTGCACGAGCACTCGCATGCGTGGGCCGACTGCCGTGTCGAACGCGAGATCGAGGCGGGCGACCATGTGGTCTTCATCGCCGGGATCGTCGACGGCGGGCTTGCCGACGACGGAATCCACTTGCCGCTGACCTACTACCGGCGAAGCTTCGGCGATTTCGTCGCCCATGCGGAGGCGAGTGCCGCGGCCTGAGCGCGGATCTCGCCGATCGCAACCGTCTCCCAGAGCTGCCCCCGCCGCAGGGCGCCGAGCGCGTAGATCATCCCGTTCGAGCCTGCGACCTCGCCTCGTTCGGTCACGCCAAGACCGAGGCGGTGCGGACCGGGGCAAGCGAGGCGCTCCGCGAAGAGCGAGGCCAGGAGCGCCGGTGGCTGACGGTCGATCGCGTCGCCCGGTCCTGTGCAGTTCACGACGACATCGGCATGAAGCACGACGCGCTCTCCGCCGCCTCGCGGCGCGACCTCGAGCTCGACTCCGGTCTGGCCCGCCGCGATTCGAACCACCGTTGCAGCGCGGACACGCAGCGTGCCCGCCGCCAACAGCGCCTCGAGCTCGGCGGCGGTGGCCGGCGCGATCCGGTGTCGGTGCGCATCCCAGTAACGGCGAAGGTGCCGGAGGAATTGCTCCTGCTCGTCGAGTGAGAGCCCCTGCCAGAGCTCGTTCGACCGCGGGCGCAAGCCGTCGATCACGTCCTGCCAGGCAGCTGCGGTGCGGCCGGCGCGACGCAGCTCACGTACGGTGCCGCGTGGGCGCAGACCAGCGATCTGCACCCGCGGAGCCGCGCGCGAGCCGGCACGAGAGATGTGAGAGAGGGGCAGAAGGCCATGCCGCGAGAGCGCCTCGATCGTCACGCCCCGGTCCGCGAGGCTGATGGCTACGTCGACCATCGTCAGGCCGGTTCCGACGAGGACAACTCGATCGCCGAGCCCGATCGCGTCAAGCGCGGCGGCCCGCCAGGGATCAGCGACATACCAGCGTGCCGCCGCATGCGCAGGATCCCCGGGCAGCGGCCACGCGCGGGACGGCACCGGTCCCGTCGCGAGCACGAGCAGGGTCGAGGCGAGCGTCCGCCCGTCGGCGAGCTCCAGCTCGAGACCGGAGCCAAAGCGTCGCGCCGCAACCGCATCCCCCTCGACGACCTGGAGCTCGACCGGACCGGCAGCTTCCTGTGCCGCCTGCTCGAGCGTGTCGGCGAGATAGGCGCCGTAGGCCAGCCGCGGCGCGTAAGTCTCCACCCCGGCCTGCGGATGCCCGGCTTGGCGGAGCCAATCGACGAGATGGTCAGGGCGATCGGCGTAAGCCGCCATGTGCCCTGCAGCGACGTTCAAGAGATGACGAGGATCGGCGCTCCCATATGCGACACCTCGCCCGACGGCGGGGGACCGCTCCACAAGCGTGACGGCCCCGGCGGGCCGGGCTCGGAGCAGGTGGATCGCTGCGAGCGTGCCTGCGGCGCCGCCGCCAACGATCGTGACCGCGTCCTCGGTGACGACGGTCGAGCTCACCGATTGGAGGGCACCGACGCACGCCATTCGGTTGCCCGATGGCAGGCGACGATGTGACTCCGGGCGATCTCGGCACGCGCCGGCTCGACCGCGCAGCGGTCGTCTGCGAACCGGCACCGTGCCATGAAGACACATCCTCCTTCGACCGGCTGCCGAGGGGTCTCCAGACGAATCTGTTCGGGGGAGAGCTCGAACAGCCAGCGCGCACGGCTGATCCGGGGCGCACACGCCACGAGCAACGCCGTGTACGGGTGCGCCGGCGCGCGGAACACGTCTTCGGGCGGGCCGTCCTCGACGATCCGGCCGCGGTAGAGTACCGCGACACGATCGACGACGCCCGCGATGCTCGCAAGGTCGTGGGAGATGATCACGATCGCCAGCCCCAGCTGCGCTCGCAGCTCGAGGAGGAGGCTGAGGATCCGGTTCCGGTTCGAGGCATCGAGCGCGCTGACCGGCTCGTCGCAGATCAGGAGCCGGGGCTCCATCACGATCGCCCGCGCGATCGCGACCCGCTGGCGCTGCCCGCCGGAGAGCTCGCCGGATCGCCGCCTGAGCACGGCAGCATCGAGCCCGACGAGCTCGAGCGCCCGTACAACCTGCGTGGCGCGCTGATCCGCGTCCATCCCGCCACGGATGTCGAGACCCTCGGCGACGATCGCGGCGACATTCAGATCGGGATCGAGCGACCGCAGCGGATCCTGGAACACGAGCTGGATCTGCCCACGGCGCCGTCGTGCGCGCAGACCGCGCCCGCGCACGCGAGAGATCTCCTCGCCCCCGAAGCTGATCGTGCCCGCGGTCGGACGAATGAGCCCGAGGACGGTCCTGGCGAGTGTCGTCTTTCCGGATCCCGTCTCGCCGATTACACCGACGATCTCACCCGGTGCGACGGCGAAGCTGACGCCCGCGAGGATCCGCGAGGCGCCGTCCCGGCGGGAGGCGCGACGGCGGGAGCGCAAGTGGACGTCGACACTGTCGACTCGAAGGAGCTCGGCGGCGCTCACCGGAGATCTGCTCCGGCGAGCTGCAGCTCACCCGCACGGGCGCAGCGCACTGCACCAGAGCCCACCGGGGTCAGCGCCACGAGCTCGGCGCAGACGGATCGACGATGCCCACAGCGGGGAGCGAACCGGCAACCGGCAGTCAGCTCGCCGAGCCGAGGATGATGGCCGGCGATCACCTCGAGCGCTGCGTCTCCCCCGGTGCCGAGCGAGCCGACGCGGAGGAGCGCTTCCGTGTAGGGATGAGACGGGTCCGAGACGAGGTCTGCCGTCGTCCCGATCTCGACAACCTCTCCTCCGTAGAAGACGGCAACCCGATCACAGAGCTCCGAGACGGCGGCAAGGTCGTGGGAGACAAACACGATCGCGAGCCCGAGCCGTTCGCGCAACTCGGAGAGCAGGTCGATCACCTCACGCTGCGTCGTCAGGTCGAGAGCCGTCGTCGCCTCGTCCGCGATCAGCAATGCCGGCTCGCAGGCGACTGCGACAGCGATCAGGACGCGTTGCAGCATCCCGCCGGAGAGCTCGGCCGGGATCTGCTGGTACACGTATGCCGGCCGGTGCAAATGCATCGTCGCCATCAGGTCGAGCGCTCGCGACCGCGCGTCCCGTCGGTTCAGGCGGCCTTTCACCCTGAGCACCTCGGCCAGTTGCTCGCCAACCGGTAACGACGGGTTCAGGTAGGACGCAGGGTCCTGGAACACCGCTGCGATTCGGGTGCTGCGTATCTCCCGCCAGCGACGCTCGCCGAGATCGAGCAGCGAGATGCCGTCGAGCTCGATCGACCCGCCGCTCACGCTGCAGCCGGCGGGCAGGGCTCCGAGCAGGGCCCGGCAGGTCAGCGTCTTGCCGCTGCCGGACTCGCCGACGAGACCGAGCGCCTCGCCTCGGCCGAGGTCGAAGCTGACATCGCGAACCGCTTCGATCCGACCCGCGCCGGTTGCGACGCCGACCGTCAGGCCCCCGACACGAAGGAGCGGCTCGTCGAGCGGGGTGGCGACCGTGCCGTACTCGGCCGAGAGCCCGAGCCTAGACATATTGCAGCGCCGGCTCGACGGAGCCGACGTCCTGTGTCTCGGGTGCCTCGGACTCGGTCCCGACGGGCACCTCGGCCTCACGAACCAAGCCGGTGTGCGCGGCGTCGGAGAGCGCGTTCAGGGCCCACACGGTGAGCGAGATCGCAACACCGGGCCACATCGCGGCCCATGGTGCCTGGTACAGGTAGGTGAGATCGTCGGAAAGCATCGAACCCCACGACGGCTGTGGAGCGATCTCACCGAGACCGAGGAACGCCAGCCCGGAGATGCCGAGCACCGCGTATCCGAGGGCCGACGCGGACACGACTCCGAGCGTCGGGACCGCCTTCCGCCAGACGTGGCGCCGCAGCACATAGGGCTTCGAGGCACCGAACAGCGTCGCCGCCTCCACGTACTGCGCCGACGCGTGCTTGAGCGTCTCCGCCCGGACGACACGGAAGAAGCGCGGGATCATCAACACGCCGATCGCGACGACCGCCTCGGGCAAGCCGTTGCCGAAGCCCGCAACGATGGCGATGGCGAAGACGATCGGCGGGATCGTCATGAGCGCGTCGACGAAGCGCATCACGACGAACTCGACGCGACGCGAGAAGAGCACCGACGCCATGCCGGGAATCGCCCCGCCCACGAGCCCGATCACGACCGCGACGACCGCCGAGAAGAGCGAAGGCCGGGCCCCGACGATCAGCCGGCTGAGCGTGTCGCGGCCAAGGAAGTCGGTGCCCATCAGGTGCGACCAGCTCGGCCCAGCGAAGGTGTGGGCGGAGTCCTGGGCGAGCGCGTCGTACGGCGCGATCAGACTGCCGAGCGCGCCCACGAGGAGCATGAATGCGACGATGCCCGCGGCGATCCGGAGGTAGGTGGTCGGGAGGGCACGCCCGATCAGCTCGAGAGGCTTCACCAGCACGGCCTTCATGACCGCTTCACCGCCTTCATGACCGCTTTACCCCGGGCCGGAGCCAGCCGAGCAGCGCATCGACGGTGAGGTTGGAGACGAGGACGACGGCGATCGTCACGAGGAGCACGCCCTGGATCACCGGGATGTCGTGCGCCTGCGCCGCATCGATCGCCAGCGCTCCGATCCCGGGCAACGCGAAGATTCTCTCCGCGATCACGGCACCTCCAAGCAAGCTCGGCGTATAGAGACCGACGGTGGCGACGGCCGGCGCGGCCCCGTTTCGAAGTACGTGCTTGAACAGGATCCGCCGTCGCGAGTAGCCACGCACCAGAGCCCCCGTGACGTAGTTCTCGTCGAGTTCGGTCAACATCGAGATGCGGAGCTGACGTGCGATCACCGCCGCCACCGGCGTCGCGAGGGTGAGGCTCGGGAGGATCATGTGCCTGGCCCACTGGCCGAGGCCCTGCGAGGTCGCCACGTATCCCGTGGCGGGAAACAGCCTCACCTTCACGGCGAACACGATCACGAGGAGGATTGCGAGCCAGAACTCGGGAATCGCTAGGGCCAGCGAGCCGAGCGCCGTGATCGCCCGGTCGACGACGCCGTTCGGCCGCGAAGCCGCCAGCAGCCCGCCGCCGAAGCCGAGCACGATCGCGATCACGAGAGCGAAGATCGCGATCGACAGGTCGACGGGGAACCGCTGGGCGATGCTCGTCGTCACCGGGATCTGCGTGAAGTACGAGACCCCGAGGTCGCCGTGCAGTGCGTGCCAGAGCCAGGTGACGTAGCGCTGCGGCCACGGTTGGTCGAAGCCGAACGCATGATTCAGGTTGGCGATCTCCTGCAGCGTGCCCGTGTCGCCGGCGAGTTGGGCCGCCGTGTCGTCGGGCGCGAGCGCGGTCACCCCGAACGTGATCAGCGTGCTGATCAGCGCAACCGGGACGAACCGGAGGAACTCGGCACCCGCCCACCGGAGCGTGGCCGAGATCCTCTTCGGGTTGATGGCGACTGCGAGGGCCACGCCGTCAGCTGCTGAGGGTGACGCCCTCGAGGCGCGGGACGATGAGGTCGGCGGGCCAGCCCTTGACCTTGGCCGCGTTGTAGGCGTAGATGCGCGGCTCGGTGAAGAGCATGATGTTCGCGCTCTCCTTGACCGCGAGCTCGGTCACGTTCTGCAGCGCCGCCGCGTAGCTCGAGCTGTCGGTCGGAATCTGCGCGACCGCCGCGAACGCCTTCGTCAGGTCGGCCTGGGCGCAGCGACACGGGTTCAGCAGCCCGTCGGAGGCGTACTGGATCTGCAGCATCTGCAGCGGCGATTCCCGGCCGACGATGCCGTTCGGGTTGAAGGCCACATCGTGGTCGACGTATACCGCCTGGCTCGCCTGGGAAAGCGGCAACACCTGGAGCGTCGTCTTGATACCGACGGCGGCCAGCTCACCCTGGATCTGCTGGGCGACTGCGTCGTACGGCGGCAGCGGGAAGTACGTGATCGGGAAGCTGATGTTGGTCGCATTCGGATCGGACGCGAGGATCTGCTTCGCCTTCGCGGGGTCGTAGGTGTAGTAGTTCGATACAGCCTTGCTGTAGCCGATGTAGCCCTGCGGGAACGGCTCGTCATCGACCGCGCCGATCCCGGCGTACGCGGTCTGCTGGAGCGCCTTGCGATCGAGCGCGAAGTTGATGGCCTGAACGATCTTCGGGTCCGTGAACGGGGCCATCGCGGCGTTCACCTCGATGCTCGCGACCGAGAGGCTCGGCACGACCTTGACCGTGAAGCCGTCGGACTTCGCCGTGTTCGCGATCGCACCCGGGATCATCGCCACGTCCACCTGACCGCTCTGCAGCGCTGCAAGCAGCGTCTGCGGGTCGGTGATCTGGAGGATGTCGACGCCGTTGAGGTGGATGTCCTTGGCGTCCCAGTAGCCCGGGTTCTTGACGAGCGTCGCCGAGCTTCCGGAGACGTAGTTCGTCAGCTTGAACGGCCCGGCCCCGTCGGGCTGCGTGAGGCCGTTCGGCGTTGCAGCGATCGCCTTCGGGCTCACCATCATCCCGGTCTTGCCCGCCAGGCGAAGCGGGAGACCGTAGTCCTGCCCCGTCAGGTTGAACTTGATCACGTAGGGGTTGACGATCGTGGTCGACTTGATCGTGTTCAGCTGCGGCGCGATCAGCGAGGTGTCCTGCTGGCCGCGGAGGACGTTGGCCTTCACGGCGTCTGCATTGAACGGGGCGCCGTCGGTGAACTTGACGCCCTTGCGGAGGGTGAACTCGATGACCTTGCCGCCGTTCAGGAACTTCCATGACGTTGCGAGGGCAGGCACGGCGTTCCCCTTCGCGTCCAGACCGGTCAGACCGGCGTAGACGAGGTTGAGGGCGACACCGTCGTTACCGGCGCTCGACGTGACCGGATCCCACGTCGTCGGGAGGATGGTCGCTCCCCAGTTGAGCACGCCGCCGGAGCCGGCCCGGCTACCTGCCGAAGCACCCACCCCCACGCCGAGCGACACCAGCAACGCGACCAAGGCGGAAACTGCTTTCCATGGCTTGCGCACTATCTTCTCCTCACTAAGTTGATAAGGTCGATTTAGATTGTTATCTTACAGGACGGCTCATGTCAACCATGAGCGTCACTTATCGCCCTAGCACAGGAAGGAGACCGGCCCAGATGCCCGTCGAGTTCATTGGAATGATCTTCCACCGTCCAGGCTCCGAGCTCTCGAGCGCGGCCGGAGGCCTCGAGATCGACCGCGACTTCGTTCGCACGTTCAGCAACGCCCACCAGGACGCCGACTTCGACCGCGTCCTGATCGGCACGGGTTCAGGCGCCCCCGAAGGCGCGCAGCTCGCCGCCTACGCGGCCGCCAACACCGAACGGCTCACCTACCTCGTGTCGCATCGGCCTGGCTTCCGCGCCCCGACGGTCGCAGCTCGCGAGCTCGCGACGCTCGACCACCTGTCGCAGGGACGGCTGGCCGTCCACATCATCACCGGCGGTCACGACGCAGAGATGCGGCGCGACGGCGACTCCCTCGGGAAGGACGGCCGCTACGCCCGGACCGACGAGTACCTCGACGTCGTGCGGCGCGCGTGGACAGCGATAGAGCCCTTCGACTACGAGGGGCGCTTCTACCACCTCGAGGACTCCACCCCCTCGCGCACCTTCCAGCAGCCCCACGTCCCGATCTACTTCGGAGGCTCCTCGCAGGCGGCATACCGTGCCGGCGCGAAGCACGCCGATGTCTACGCGCTGTGGGGCGAGCCGCTCGCCGAGACCGCCGAGCAGATCGCGGCCATCGGCGCAGAGGCTGAGGCCGCAGGCCGGGAACAGCCGCCTCGGATCAGCGTGTCGTTCCGCCCCATCCTCGCCGCCACCGACGAACTCGCGTGGGAGCGTGCCTACGCGATCCTCGAGCAGACGGAGGCGGTCATGGCCGCTGCGCCGGAGTGGATGAAGAGGTTCCTCAAGGGCGGGCAGAAGCCGGTCGGCAGCCAGCGGCTCCTCGCCGCCGCCGAGAAAGGCGACCGGCACGACCGGGCCCTCTTCACCGCGATCTCGAAAGCGATGGGCGCACCCGGCAACAGCACCGCGCTCGTCGGCTCGCCGGAGACCGTCGCCAAGGCCCTGCTCGACTACTACGACATCGGCGTCACGACGTTCCTGATCCGTGGCTTCGACCCGTTGAACGACGCGATCGAGTACGGCCGGGAACTGATCCCGCTCGTCCGCGAGGAGATCCGCCGGCGCGATGCGGCCGCCGAGCCCACCCTCGCCGGGACGGCCCTCGTCGGGTCGGAGAGGTGAGTGCGATGCCCGTCGAGTTCATCGGCCTCATCGGCACCAGGGAGCTCTCGGAAACTCACCTCCACTCTGGACCGACGATCGACCGCGAGTATGTGCGGCAGCTCGTCCGGGCGCACGAGGACTCTGATTTCGACCGCGTCCTGATCGGCTACTCGTCGGGTCAGCCCGACGGGCTGCAGGTGGCGGCGTACGCCGCGGCACATTCGGAGCGGCTCGGCTTCCTCGTCGCTCACCGCCCCGGGTTCGTCTTCCCGACAGTCGCGGCACGCACACTCGCGTCGCTCGACCACTTTGCCGAGGGTCGGCTCGCGCTGCACACCATCACCGGCGGCAGCGACCACGAGCAGCGCCGCGACGGCGACTGGCTCGAGAAAGATGACCGCTACGCCCGCACCGACGAGTACCTCGAAATCCTCCGACGGGCCTGGACGGCGACCGAGCCGTTCGACTTCGAAGGGCGCTTCTACCGCCTCGAGGACTATGTGACCGAGATCCGCCCGTACCGCGCGTCGGGAATCCCGATCTACTTCGGGGGGTCGTCGGAGGCCGCCTACCGTGTCGGCGGCAAGCACGCAGACACCTTCGCGCTCTTCGCCGAGCCGCTCGCCGACACCGCCGAGCAGATCGCAAGCGTTCGGGCCGCTGCCTCGGCTGCCGGCCGCGCAGAGCCGCCGGGGATCAGCGTGTCGTTCCGGCCGATCCTGGGCCCGACCGACGAGCTCGCATGGGAGCGCGCGCATCGGATCCTCGAGCAGGCGACGGCGAACCTCGGGCGCAACACCGTCTTCCGCCGGCTCCGGGACACGCAGCGAAGCGTCGGCTCGCAGCGGCTGCTCGCCGCCGCCGAGCGAGGCGAACGGCACGACCGCGCGCTCTGGACGGCGCTCGCGAAGGCGACCGGCGCCATCGGGAACTCGAACGCCCTCGTCGGCACGCCGGAAACGGTGGCCGAGGCGCTCCTCGACTACGTCGACATCGGCGCCACCACTTTGCTGATCCGTGGCTACGACCCCTACGACGACGCTATCGACTACGGCCGCGAGCTGATCCCGCTCGTCCGCGAGGATCTCCGCCGCCGCGAGTCG
>Ga0265338_10008827_pt1 | contig 12160 bp, 13 predicted proteins | sample 42126metaG_FD_193579 | JGI IMG/M metagenome (GOLD analysis project Ga0265338, IMG submission 193579) | Rhizosphere microbial communities from Carex aquatilis grown in University of Washington, Seatle, WA, United States - 4-21-26 metaG | ecosystem: Host-associated > Plants > Roots > Rhizosphere... | reverse complement strand
GACGAACTTAATGCCCAGCCCTTCAATGTTGTAATACGGATTGCCGAGCGCTTGAATTTCCAGCTCGCATCCGTTGCAAGAGCCCCCATCGATCGCCCGTATGCATAGCGCGCGGCCGAGCACGTCGAGGATGGTTTGCTGGATCTGCTGACCCTCGAGTCGCCAAGTGTCGTCGCTCTGCGGAGGGGCTTCATCCGGAGCGGTGGTTTGGACTATCTGTTTTATGAGTTGCCACATTACAGGTCATGTCCAGCGTAGTTCAGACTGAAAGATTTATTGATCAATGGAAAATCGGGAACGATATTGCCGATGATCGCGTATTCCAGGGCGGGCCAGTTTTGCCATGATGGATCATGACAATGGCAGCGTGATATGTTCCCGCCGGCATCGGTCTCCAGTGCCACCAGTACATCGCCTCGCCAACCTTCGACCCAGCCGATTCCGCAGCAAGGAGATTCCATTTTCCCAACCGGGGTGAAGATGTCGCCTTCGGGTAGCGTGCTGCAAAACGCGCGGATCAACCGAAGAGACTCATAGATCTCGTGGAAACGCAGCGTAACCCGGGCCGCCACATCACCGCCCGAATCGGCGGCCATTTGCACGGGAACCTGATCATAGGGCGCATGGGGATGATCCACGCGCAGATCGAATTTCTGCCCGCTCGCACGGCCGACCAATCCGCACACGCCAAAGTGCTGAGCTACGGCTGCAAGGAGCGTTCCGGTGGTCGCAAAGCGATCTTGCAGTCCGGAATGATTGTCGTACATGCTTTGCAAAATATGGACCTTTGCCTCGATCCGATCGCACTGTGTGATGATCGCGGCGAGATCGCCAGGCGCAAGATCTTGCGCGATGCCTCCGGGAATGATTTGGTCCATCAGATAGCGATGCCCGACAATCTGTTGATTCAACCGCAGCCAATCTTCTTTCAGGCGAGAGAATTGGGCGAGACCATAGCCAAATCCGGCATCGTTGCCCAGCGCCCCGAGATCGCCCAGATGGTTGGCAACGCGCTCGCGCTCCAGCAACAGTGCGCGTAGCCATAGCGCGCGCGGCGCCACGGGCGACATCAGGGCCTGCTCGACGGCCATGCAGAACGCCCAGGAAAAAGCGACTGTGGTGTCTCCCGCAATACGTCCCGCCAAACGGTGCCCATTCTTAACCGGCATATTTTGGAATAGGCGTTCGATGCCCCGATGCGCATAGCCGAGCCGTTCTTCAAGTCGTAGTACTTTCTCTCCGACCACGGAGAAGCGGAAATGGCCCGGTTCGATCACACCTGCGTGAATCGGCCCGACGGCGATCTCATGGACTCCGTCCCCCGCGACCGACACGAACGGATAGTCGGCTTCGCTCAAGTCGAAGCGCTCGGTTCCGGAGCATTGCTGTTGCAAGGGGAAATAATCGCCCGGCCATTTGCCATGGTTGAGCCATGGCCGCTGGTCCTCGGCCCCGCGCGCCTCGATCCCGAGCAGATCGTAGATGGCCCGCTGCATGCGCGTTGCACAAGGATACAGGTGCGACAGATCGGGATAGCCGTCGGCGTTCTGCATCGGCAACTGGAGCCACAGCACGCCGTCCTCCAATCCAAATGCGGCGGACACGATAGAAGAATGTGCAGTCGCTTGCTCTGCGCCCCATAGGGCAATGAGGCGCACGCCGTTCTGACGCAGCACCCCGACCGTGCTCAACCATGCGTCGGTGTCGATGCGCGCCAGGAATGTCGACACAGAGCCCGCGGACACCGGCAGTCGTTGTAGGTCGGAAAACCCGAATTCGCCGATACGCATCCGACTATCCTCCAATCATCGTGGCAGCCTGCCGATACCACGTGGCCAGGTAGGGCGGAATATAGACACCCAGTATCAATGCGATACCGAGATGAACGAAGACCGGTAACAAGGCTGGCGAATGCTCGAGCGGTTTAAGCGTGGTCTCGCCAAAGACCATTTCCTGCACCCTCGCAAATATCGCTGCAAAGGCCACCGCCAGTGCAAGCAACAGGAATGGCGTGGCCCAGGGAAGTTTATTCATCGCGGTCGTCAGAATCAGGAATTCGCTGGCGAATACGCCGAAGGGCGGCATGCCGAGGATGGCAAGCGCACCCAGCATCATCCCCCAGCCGACCGTTGGACTCACGCGCAACAAGCCGCGGATATCGTCGATCGCCTGACTCCCGGCCTTTTGCACTGCGTGACCGACGGTAAAGAAAATCGCCGACTTCACGAGCGAGTGAACGGTCATATGAAGTAATGCGGCGAAGGTGGCAATCGGGCCGCCCAGGCCGAACGCAAACGTCATCAGACCCATGTGCTCAATGGACGAGTAGGAGAAGAGCCGCTTGACGTCCTTCTGACGAAACAAAGAAAACGACGCAACCAGGGCCGAGATCAAACCAAAGCCGACCAGAAGGCGCCCCGGCATGCCATTTTGGAGCGCGCCGTCGGCCAGGACCTTGCAACGCAATACCGCGTACAGCGCGACATTGAGCAACAGACCGGATAGCACGGCCGAAATCGGGGTAGGGCCCTCGGCGTGGGCGTCGGGCAGCCAGTTGTGCATGGGCACCAGGCCGACCTTCGTGCCGTAGCCAATCAAGAGGAACACGAAGGCGAGGGACATGATGGTCGGATCAAGACTGCCCTTGACCGCATTCAGGTTCGACCATAGCAAGGCATCCACATTACCGCCCAGTTGCCGGTTCGCTGCAAGATAAAGAAGGATCGTGCCAAACAGCGCCTGTGCAATGCCGACTCCGCACAGGATGAAGTATTTCCATGCGGCTTCCAGGCTTGCAGCCGTGCGATATACGCTTACCAGCAGCACCGTTGCCAGCGTTGCGGCTTCCATGGCGACCCACAGGATCCCCATGTTGTTGGTCAGCAGCGCCAGCAACATCGCAAAGATAAAGAATTGGTACATGCTGTGATAGAGGCGCATCCGCTCACCGGTCATCTTGCCGCGGTCCCGTTCTATTCGCATATACGGCCGGGAAAACAGCGATGTGGTCCAACCGATGAATGCCGTTAGCGCGACCAGAAACACATTCAGCGGATCGACGAAAAAGAGCTTGCCGAGCGCGAACATCGGGCCGTGGGCCACGGTTTGCCAGGCGAGCACCACCGATGCGCAAAAGGTGAGAAAACTAAACGCCACATTGAGTTCAGGTGCGAAGCTGCGCTGCCCCACGAGAGCAAGGCATCCGCCAGCAATCGCGGGAATGCACAGGACCATGAGCAAGGCGTGCAGATCAATCATCTTTGAGGGTTTCCAGATGCTGAATATCCAGACTGTCGAACTGCTCGCGAATTTGAAACATGAATACCCCGAGAATCAGCATCCCGACCAGCACGTCAAGCCCGACGCCTAGCTCGACGATCATCGGCATGCCGTTTGTAGCCGCTGCTGCGGCGAAAAACAAGCCGTTCTCCATTGAGAGAAAGCCGATTACCTGGGGTATCGCCTTCTTTCGGGTAATCATCATGAGAAAGGACAGCAATACGCAGGCAAGGGCAATGCCCAATGTGCCGCGAGCAGCAGACGATGCCAGTTGGCTGATCGGCATTGCGAGATTGAACGCGACGATAACCAGCACGATGCCAATCAGCAGCGTGCCCGGAACATTGAGGAGCGGCTCGATATCGGTCTTTACGTTGAGTCGGCCCACCAGCTTGTAGAGAATCCACGGAATCAGCCCAACCTTGAGCAGCAGGGTCAGCGCCGCAGATATGTAGAGTTGCGTATCGTCCGTCACGAACCCCAGAACCAGATTCGCCGACACCAGCGTTATGCCCTGTAGCGTGTAGAGGTGGATCAAGGACAGTACTCGGCGCTGGCTGAGCATTGCGAATGCCAGCAAAAGCAGGACGGATGCGAGCAGATTTATGATTTGTGCGGCTAAATTGTGCATTCAGTCCCCTAGCAGAAAGTGGACTAGCATCCCGATCACCGCCAGCAGAAAAGCGGTCATGAGGAATTCAGGAACCCGAAAAATGCGCATCTTCGCATTGGCCGTTTCAACGAAAGCAAGCACGGCACCGCCGACGAACAGTTTGATCAGCAGCGCGGGTATTGCGAGCAGCAATGCGCTGGGATCGCCCGCCTCGGCGATCCCCCACGGCAAGAACAGCGCTATGCCGATACACGAATAGGCGAATAATTTGAGGCTCGCGGCCCATTCCATCAGCGCGATATGCCGTCCCGAGTATTCGAGCAGCAACGCCTCGTGGATCATCGTCAACTCGAGGTGTGTAGTGGGGTTATCCACGGGCAGACGCGCATTCTCAGCGAGGGACACCATAGAGAACGCGATACCGGCAAAGGCAAGACTCGGATAAATGGTCAGCTCACGATGACTCAATGTCGCGACAATGCTGGTGAGCAGTGTCGACTGCGTAATCAGTGAGGCCGAGAACAGCACCATGAGCAAAGCCGGCTCGGCGAGAAACCCGATCAGCATTTCTCGGCGCGCGCCTAGCGTGCCAAAAGCCGTGCCGACGTCCATTGCGGCTAACGAAATCGTCACGCGAGCGAGCGCAAACAGACCCACCAACGCGATTGCGTCAGCCGCGGGCGAAAGCGGTAGGTCGGTCGACAGGGTGGGCACGATGCCGCATGCCAGCGTCATGGCCGCCCAAACCACATAGGGTGCGCCGCGAAATAGTGGGCTGGCGTGCTCCGCCACCACGGATTCTTTGTTGAACAGCTTGTGGAGCATCCGATAGGGCAGCCAGATGCTCGGCGCCCGACGATTTTGCAGCCAGGCCCGGCATTGGTTCGTCCACCCTGTCAACAAAGGCGCTGCCGCCAGAGCGACAAAGATTTCGAGTCCCTGAGAAAATAGTCCGGATAGGGTTACCATCGTCTCACCAGCATAAGCAAGATCATTAGCACGAGAAAGCTGTGCATCAGGTAGCTTGATATCCGGCCGGTTTGCAGCAGGCCAGCCAGTGCTGCAACGCGTTTCACCAAGCGCACCAAAGGCTCATAAAGCATCGACCAGGTGCGATCCTCGACACTCACTTTATAGATAGGGACCTTATCGGAAGGGGACGGGAGCTGCCGCGTTATTTTGAATAACGGTGTGAAAATTTCCCGGATGGGTTGCCCAAAACCCTCAGCCGTATCCTGCATGCGCGGGTTGACAAATGGATAACCGCAAGCCCAGGGCGCCGCGCGCCGCAAACGGCCATGGTAGAGAATGCGGACCAGAAGCCATGCGAGAACGCAGCACGCAAGAAAGAACAGCAGGAAAATCACCGGCATGTAGCTGGCCCGGTCAGGGCTGACCGGCGCCAGCAGCAGCCAGCTGTGCTTGGCGACGGTGGGTCCGATACCGACGCCTATCAGCGCGAAGGTCACGCGGTCGAGCACCGCAATAAATTGCACCGGTAGCAGCCCAAGCAATACGCATACGGTGGCCAGCCACGCGTAGGCGATTCGCTCCCAAGGGCTCGCGTCGCTCGCATCGCTGAGCTTGGCCTCGCGTGGCTGGCCCAGAAAGATGATGCCGAAGAACTTGACCATCGTGTAGCCCGCCAGCGCCGCGATCAACGCAATCAGTGCCGCCACGATAGGCACGACCATGTTCAAGAACGAGTTCGGCAGCCCTGGCGTAAACAGGAAGCTTTGCAGCAACAGCCATTCGGACACAAAGCCGCTAAGCGGCGGCAAGCCCGCACTGGCCAGCACGCCTACCAGCACGGCCCAAGCGGTCCACGGCATGAAGCGAATCAAGCCGCCCAGATGCCCGAGATTGCGCTCGCCGGTCGCATGCAATACGGAACCCGTGCCTAAAAACAGCAAGCTTTTAAAAATTGCATGGCTTGCGATCTGATAAAGGAGCGCCGTCAGTGACAACGCCGCGAGAGTGGGCATCTCGTACGCGTGAAAAAGAATGGCCAGCCCCAGGCTTACGAACATCAGTCCGATATTGTCGATCGACGAGTAGGCGAGCAGGCGCTTCATATCGGTCTGAACTGTGCTGAACACCACCCCGAACAAGGCTGTGACGAGACCTAAAGTCAGGACGAATGCGCCCCACCACCAAAGCTGCAGGTGAAGCAGGTCGAATACCGTACGCAAGATGCCGTACAGTCCTGCTTTCAGGACAAATCCGCTCATCAGTGCGGAAACGGGGGAAGGCGCCGCCGGATGAGCCTCGGGCAGCCAGATATGCAATGGAAAAATCCCGGCTTTGGCGCCGAAACCGAACACCGCCAGCAAAAAGGCGACGGAGGCCCAGAAGGCATCCAGATGCTGATAACGCATGTTGGCGAACGTGTAGTCACCGGAATTGGCTTGCAGCAAGCCAAAGCAAAGCAGCAGCGCCAGTGCGCCAACATGGGAGATCAGGAAGTAAAGATAACCCGCCCGACGAATCTCGGCGATGCGGTGGTTCGTCATCACGAGAAAGGTTGCGGACACGGTCATCATCTCCCATGCGAACATGAAGAGATACGCGTCGTTGGCCAGCAACAGGAGCGCCATGCTTGCAAGGCAGACGTGATACTCGAAGCACAGCAGCCCGGGCGGCGTGCCTTCGCCCCTGCGGAAATAGCCTGCGCAGAACGCGCCGATGCCGGTGCTCACCGCACCGAGTACGCATAGAAAATAGGCGGATAGGCCGTCAAGTCGCAAGTGAAATGGCAGGTCCGGCAGGCCCAGCGGCAAGACGATCTCTTGAGGTCCCGAGAAAACACCGAGCAAGCCCAAACCAAATGCCATCATGCCTATCGCGGCGCCGGCAGGAAACAGCACATGCGCCACGATCACGGTGCGGCGCAAGTTGAGAAGCCCCAAGATACCGAGGACCAACCAACCGGCGACGACCAGCAGGACATAATGGATTACCAAAAGGTGGTCCATCGGCGTTCCCCTTCAGTACTGTGGCTGATTAAAATATCCGTCGACGCACGGTGTTCATCGGAATCAATATGTAATACGGTACGACTAGTTGATGCGCTCCATTTTCTTGACATACCGCATCAGATCCAAGCCCATCGACTTAGTGATGGCTTGAGCATGCCTATACAGATGTTGCCATTCAGGGACGGTCTTCTGCTTTAAGCCTATCGCAATGGTGTGTCGTTCGCGACGCACTGACGTGCGCAACATCTTTCCATCGCACGCGTGACGTATGCGATGGAGACAGTCTTCCAGTTGCGCGTCACTGTCCAATAAATTCGCGACGACTACACCCTCGTGACGAAGCGCAGCATAACAATCATCATAAAAGCGCTGGGTCGACAGACTAAACGGTAAGCTAAAGGCATCGAACCCATCGAGCAGGATAATATCGGCCACATTAGTCTTGCCGGAGAGATATTCCGATGCATCAGCATGAATAACTCGAAACCGTTCAGAGTCGGGTGGTATTACAAACTGGTCACGTAGCGCGATGACTCTCTCGTCGATTTCGATTGTCGTAATCCGGCTAGCGGATAGGTTATGGAAACAGTATTTTGAGAGTGATCCACCGCCTAAGCCTACGATCAAAATGTCTCTGGGGCAAGGATGAAAGAGCAAAAATAACATCATGGCGCGCGTGTACGCCAAATCGAGCTCCAGCGGGGCATTTTTTCGCATGGAACTTTGCACGTGAAAATTATCGAACAGGAGTGATTGCGTTCGCCTGTCTTCTTGGACGACGGGCTCTTCAAATGGCGCTCGCAGCAGCTGTTCTAAAATGCCTCTCATATTATCCTGACTCAGTGGCAAGCCAAACCTTCCAGGTCGTCATTTCTGCAGCGCTGATGCGAAGCACGATGCCGCTCTCGAAACCGGATGCCTTTTACTTACTGTAGTGTGTGATGCTGTACCAATATGGAGAGATGTTGCTTGCCGGTCGCTTTTCGAAAAGCAGCCTAGCATTACTCAGGATGTGCATCGCACTCTCGAGCATCGAGTCCGGTTCAAGAATTGACGTAGCGTCGGCAATACGCTTCTGTTCAATACGCTTCTGTTTGATGAGTACGGCGATCACCAGCGCTATAGTATAAAAGCTCATATGCGCCATCTTGAGTTGCTGGAGCTCGGGAATATCTTCCCAGCCTGCGCCACTTTCATAAATCCAACGCCCGAGCGCACAGCATCGTGGCGTCGCAAAGGCCGGCGTCATAAGCTGCACCTGATGCCGCATACCATTGCGCGATGAAACGCCAGCTGTCCGGTGCTCTTAAAACATATCGTCAACCAACATAAACCGGTCCCTGAAACCCTTGCTCTTGGCGTCACGGCACAATGCAAGCGCTCGCCTCGGGCACCTGAAGGCATCTCCAAAGAGTGCATTTTATTACCAACGCATGATAACTGCGTTATCATGCTACCAGCTTTTTTGATTGCATTCCACACGCGATGGTATGCGCGCAGCGCGTGCTGCGACGATGTGCCGCGCAGGCAAGCATGAGTCTCTGCCCGCGGACCAACTGCATGCCAGTGCTGGAATTTGCGCGGGTATGTGAAATTACGAGTCGACACCTGATGCCAGCGCAATATTTTCGAACATTGACGGGAAAAGACCGGAGTATCGAGGCCAATAGGCAGCTCGGGTTCTCGCTCGCTTTTGTAGCGGGTGCGACCAATGCCGGTGGCTTTCTCGCAGTCAAGCAATACACGTCTCATATGAGTGGCGTGGTATCCGCGATTGCCGATCAAACCGCTTTGGGCGATCTCTCACTGGTCTTGGGTGGCATCGGCTCTCTGATCTCGTTCACGCTCGGTGCCGCCTGTTCCGCTGTGCTCGTCAACTGGGGCGGCCGGCGGCGGATGAATAGCCAGTACGCATCGCCATTGTTGCTCGAAGCCATCCTGCTCCTGTGTTTTGGCTTGCTGGGCAGTCATTTGGCATTGCAGGAAGCGCTCTTCGTTCCCCTGACTGTCGTGCTCCTATGCTTCATCATGGGCCTGCAAAACGCCATGATTACCAAATTGTCCGGTGCTGAAATCCGTACGACCCACATGACCGGCATCGTGACTGATATCGGCATCGAACTCGGTAAGCTCTTCTATTGGAATTCCTCTAACGTTGATCTGGCAGCGCATTTTGTGCTAGCAAATCGCACAAAACTGAAGGTGCACGGAACAATGCTGACGATGTTCTTGGTTGGTGGTGTGGTGGGCGCGGTGGGATTCAAGCACATTGGTTATGCCTCGACGATTCCCCTGGCAGGAGTGCTGCTGGTGCTGGCCATCGTGCCGTTGGTCGACGACCTGCTCGCGTAGACATGTCGGCCTGAGCCGTCGTGACCACCGCTTTGGCCGCCTCGACGATTCGATTTCACGAGTTCCGAACGCTAAGACCTCTGTTCAGAAATGAATATGTGCACTTCTTCACAAAAACGCACATAATATGTTAATAATATTAACGCCGAATTGCCTCCTTGCAACATTGAGCGGCGTTTACGTTTCAACGCTTTCACCCTGTTCTGGCTGGTATCCGACGACATCGGCACATTCCTTTCCACAGCGTGGAGGCTGAGATGATTGACACAACTGTTCCGTTGCTGTTGCACGACTACTCGCATCAGCTTCTGCGTGATGTAATGGGAAAGCGCGGCCTACTTGTGGTTGGCGTGGGCAAAGCAGGCGAACGCGGGTTTCAGATGTTGCACCGCTTTTCGGACATCGGCGACCGTCTATCGGACTGTGGGATCAACGTCATTTTTGTATACCCCAAAGAGTCTGCTCACCATGCTTTCGACCCAATCTCATTGCTAAGCGAGAGATATCACCACAAGCAGTGCCTGTTTCTAGACGATGACGGCCACTTCTTTCGCCGTTCCTTGAGCGCCAAATCGCTTCGGGCGGTGTATCTGGATCGAGAGATGCGGCAGATAGACGCCGTGGAAGTCGGCTTGCAGGGTGAAGCATGGGACCCGCTACTGCGTGCTTTCCTGGCTCATGTTATCTCCGGCTGCATGCACTGAATGCGATCGAAAAGGTGCTAGCCGCTAAAACGCGTGACGTAACGAGGAATATATTGGTAGAAGCATTGATTCAATTGGGTGACCGGTGGGATTTTAATGGCCATGGGTCCGCACGGCTGGCCGTCAAGGCTGCACAGTTTCAGAGCGATATCATCTGTATTGCGAATGGTCGCTCCGTCAACGCCAAAGACGTCATGTCAGTCATGTCCCTCAGAGCCAAGAAAGGAATTCTGGTACATATTCTGGCGACCGGCCCCGACGAAATGGCAGCGCTTGAAGCGATCGTAGCCCTACTGAATACGTAAGTATCACTGTCATCTGAGCGAACGCGAGAATATGTACAGATCAACAAATCCTTTGCCCAGCAGTTCTCTAACGACACTGCCAGGAACAGACAGGATGAGTCTGGCGAGCTCATTGGCCTCCGATGCGCGCACAGTTCAGAGCTTCTGAGTAGCGGTTTGAGGTGCAAGCATTTGTTGGAGCGAAAACGACACTAGGAAGCGAGAAGTTTTCCGCCCCTTTATCGCATGAGGCAGGTTGGACACTCAAGCGCGTAGCCCAACAGCGATACGGCCTGGACGCGCCAGTCCTCAGTTGCTCAGTTACATCCGAGTTGATCCAAGTAGTGTTTGTGCCCACGCCACAGCAAGGTGGAATGTGGTTTCGATCACCCCGCCCCGCCACCATTTTCTGCGGGCGAAAGTGGTCCGTTGATGCAGGTTGGCTGGTTGTGCGGCAACTCGATCCGAGGCGCGGTTAATCGTAAAGATTGAGCGTTTTTGTGCACTGCGTTAATGACTGAACGTGAGCGGTGTATTACAATTAAATTATCATCATTAAAATCGGATCGATACCATGGAAACAAAAAGTGCTCGACTCACGGTCTTGATCGACCCTGTAAAGAAGGAAGCGTTCGAAGCATTGTGTGCTGGTCAAGATTTGACGCCATCACAGGTGGTTCGGCAACTGATCCGAGACTACCTGGAACACCACGGCGTCACCTACGATACGAAGAGTCTGGTAGGTTCTCGAACACGTAGAAAAACAGCATGACGCGCAAAGCGCGTGATGTGCTGGGCCGAACAATCACGCTCAAAGCGGTTGCTCGGAATGTCTTCGCAAAGAAATGCCGCTAAAGCGCGCGCGGCCCGTGATGCGCAATGCCTGCGTTACCAGCGCTCTTTAGGTCATACCCGCACCGACAACGTGCCATCGTACCTTCTCACCGCGACGAACCCGCCCGGCTTGGGTATGCTCGATCCAGGGGTAGAGGTAGAGGTCCCGAAGTGGCCGACATGTTGCCATGATCGCACACGGCGAATACCAGCGATCGACAGCGATTCCTCGCTTCCGTGTCGTAGCCCCCATGATCCGGGTATTCGCTTGACGGGGCACGATCCAAAAATCACCGTCTGGCATCGCGAGTCCGCACTGTATGGCGACTTCCGCACTCATTGCAAGCTTGAAAACGGTCGACGCATCCATTCGCACAAACGGATCACCGAACACGCTTACATTCGAGCATATTACTCGACAATTCGAGGGTGTCTGAATGACGTCTGTCCGAGTTCAAAGCGGAGCCTAATATTTCAGACTCCCCACAGGATCGTAGAATGACAGCTCCGGCGCTGTCACAAACATGACCATCAGATCCCTCATAAAGACCGAGTGTCGCGTCTCACGCGGAAACACAGATGCGATCTCGAGCCACTACACGTCCCGCCCAAATATTCACCTGAATCTTCTTTTAGTCCATGCGTGAGTCAAACAGTATGAATCCCGAAAAAATTAATCTCGACATACACCGTATCCTTGAGCTGCTCCCGCATCGGTATCCTTTCCTGCTCGTCGACCGTGTCCTCGAACTTCATCCGCATAAGTACATTAAAGCGTTGAAAAATGTGTCAATCGGCGAACCTTATTTTTCCGGCCATTTCCCGCAGCACCCAGTGATGCCGGGCGTTCTGATTCTCGAAGCGCTCGCGCAGGCCGCGGCGTTGTTAAGATTCTCCGAAGATCCCCCAGACTCGAAGAGCACCTTGTACTATTTCCTCGGGATCGACCATGCACGCTTTAGACGTGTCGTGGAGCCGGGCGACCAGCTCATCTTGAATGTGTCGTTCGAACGATACAGGAGCGGCGTTTGGAAATTCAAAGCTAGCGCTGAAGTAGATGCCTTAGTCGTGGCCGACGCTGAGCTCATGTGCACCGCTAGACGAATCGATGAGGAT
>Ga0265338_10008826_pt1 | contig 12160 bp, 10 predicted proteins | sample 42126metaG_FD_193579 | JGI IMG/M metagenome (GOLD analysis project Ga0265338, IMG submission 193579) | Rhizosphere microbial communities from Carex aquatilis grown in University of Washington, Seatle, WA, United States - 4-21-26 metaG | ecosystem: Host-associated > Plants > Roots > Rhizosphere... | reverse complement strand
AGGCGCCCGCGGAGGCGCTGCGCGTCGAGCGCGACCGGCTCGACCAGGAGGACGTGAACCGTCTACTCGTCGTGCACGGCCGCCGCGGGCGGCACGTCGTCCGGCTGAAGGGCGGCGACCCGTTCGTGTTCGGACGCGGAGGCGAGGAGGCGCTTGCACTCGCGCGTGCCGGCGTCTCCTTCGAGGTCATCCCCGGCGTCTCGTCGCTCTCCGCAGTGCCGGGCTCTGCGGCCATTCCCATCACGCATCGCGGCGTCGCGTCCGCCGTGACCGCGTTCGCGGCGCACGACGTCGAGACGCTGGACGCGGCGGCGCTCGCGCGCGCGCCGGGGACACTCGTCGGCTTCATGGGACTCGCCGGGCTCGAGCGGCTCGCGCACCGGCTCGTCGAGCACGGGCTTCCGTCGTCGACGCCGGCGGCCGTCGTCTCTGCCGGAACGACGCCGCGCGAGCAGACCGTCGTCGCGCCGCTCGGCGCGATCGCGGCCGCGGCGCTGCACCTGCCGACGCCCGCGCTCGTCGTCATCGGCGAGGTCGTCTCGCTCCGCGACGCGCTTGCGCCCGCCCACGCATCTGCGGCCTGACCGACCCGTCTCTAGGCTTGAGGCATGGCTGTGCGGGACGAGAGTGGAGCCGACGCGCCGCTGCGGCGTGACGTCAGGCTGCTCGGCGACCTGCTCGGGCGGGTGCTCGTCGAGCAGGAGGGCGGCCGGCTGCTCGAGGACGTCGAGCACGTGCGCGCGCTCGCACGGGCCGCGCGCGGCGGCGCCCGGCGGGACGAGCTCCACGACGCGGTCGAGGCGCTTCCGGTCGCGCGGCAGGCAAGCGTGCTGCGCGCGTTCGCCCTCTACTTCCAGCTCGCCAACGTCGCCGAGCAGCATCACCGCGTGCGCAGGCGGCGCGAGTACGCGCACGAGCAGCTCGTCCCGCGCGAGTCGCTGGCCGAGGCGTTCGAGCTTCTCGACGGCGTACGCGAGGGGGAGATCGAGCAGCGCGTCTCGCTCGAGCTCGTCCTGACCGCGCACCCGACGGAGGCGGCGCGGCGTACCGTCCTCGCCGCGCATCTCCGCGTGAGTGCGCTGCTCGCCGAGCTGGACGACCCGCTGCGCGCGCCCACGCGGCAGGCCGAGATCGAGGAGGCGCTCGCCGAGGAGATCACGATGCTCTGGCAGGCCGATGAGGTGCGGTCGCGGCGGCCGCGCGTCGTCGACGAGATCCGCAACGGCCACTGGTTCTTCGAGCAGAGCCTGATCGACGCGGCCGAGCGGCTGCTCGCCGACTACCGGCGCCGCCTGCCGGACGCGCCCGCGCCGCTTCGCTTCGGGACGTGGATCGGCGGCGACGCCGACGGCAATCCGAACGCGGGCCCGGAGACGATCGCCGAGGCTCTCGAACGCGCGCGACGGCTGTTGCTCGCGCGCTACCGGGACGAGGTGCGCGCGCTCGCCGCGGCCCTCGGCGTCTCGTCACGGCTGACGCCGGTGAGCGATGAGCTGCTGGAGTCGATCGCCGCGGACGAGCTCGCGCTTCCCGAGTACGCGGCCGAGCTCGGCGACCAGAATCTCGACGAGCCGTACCGGCGCAAGCTGTCGCTGATGTGGCGGCGGCTCGCGGACGACCGCTACGCGAGCCCCGACGATTTCGCCGAGGATCTCGCGGTGCTCGACCGGAGCCTGCGCGAGAACCGCGGCGGGCGCATCGCCGACGGCGAGCTCGCAGCGATCCGCCGCCGCCTCGAGCTGTTCGGCTTCCACCTCGCGAAGCTCGACGTGCGCCTGCACGCGGACGAGCTCTCCTCCGGAAGCGACCGCGCGCGAGCGACGCTCGCAGCCGTCGCGGACGCGCGCGTGCGTCACGGCGCGGCCGCACTCGACACGGTGATCGTCTCCGGCACCTCGTCCGCGGCCGACGTGCAGCGCGTGCACGAGCTGACGGAGGAGCCGCTCTCCGTCGTGCCGCTGTTCGAGTCGGTCGTCGACCTCCGCGCCGCGCCGCGCATCTACGAGGAGCTGCTCGACACCGTCGGCTGCCGTGAGGTGATGGTCGGCTATTCCGACTCCGCGAAGGACGCCGGCTACCTCGCGGCGCAGTGGGAGATTCGCAGCGCGCTCGTCGCCCTTGCCGACGTGGCACGGCGGCGTGGCGCCGAGCTGACCGTCTTCCACGGCCGCGGCGGCAGTGCCGGGCGCGGCGGCGGCCCCACGCACGCGGCGATCCTCGCGCAGCCGCAGGGCGTTCCGCCCGGCCGGCTGAAGGTGACGGAGCAGGGCGAGACGATCGCGTTCAAGTACGGCCTCCCCGGACTCGCGTACCGGAATCTCGAGGCCGCGCTCGCCGCGACGCTGCTCGCCGCCGAGCCGCAGCTCGCGGGGATGGACGCGCCGGAAGGTGGAGAGGAGCTCGTCGCCGCTCTCGCCGAGCGGTCGCATCGCGTCTACCGCGATCTCGTCGACGACGAGCGCTTCGTCCCGTTCTTCCGCGCCTTCACGCCCGTGGACGAGCTGGCATTGCTGCACATCGGCTCGCGCCCGGCCCGTCGGCCCGAGAGCGCCGGCTACCTCTCGTCGCTGCGCGCGATCCCGTGGGTCTTCGCCTGGACGCAGAACCGCTGCCTGCTCCCGTCCTGGTACGGCTGCGGGAGCGCATTCGCCGACGCGGATGTCGACGCGCTGCGCGGTCTCTACCGCGACTGGGCATTCTTCCGCGCGCTCGTCCAGAACCTCGAGATGACGCTGGCGAAGTCGAGCATCGAGATCGCGAACGAGTACCTGGAGCTCGTCGACGACACGACTCTGTGGGAGCCGATCGCCGCCGAGCACGAGCGCGCCGCCGCGGCCGTGCTCGAGATCGTGGAGGCGGGCGAGCTGCTCGACCGTCATCCGGTGCTGCAGCGATCCGTGCGGCTGCGCAATCCGTACGTCGACCCGATGAACGCGATCCAGGTTGCACTGCTGCGCCGCTACCGCACCGGCGACGAGGAGGCGGTTGCGCCGCTGCTGCGCTCGATCGCCGGCATCGCAGCCGCCCTCCGGAACACCGGCTGATCTGCGACCATCGATGCCCATGGAGTTCCGCCGTGTCGACGCCCTTCCGCCCTACGCGTTCGCCGAGGTCGAGCGGCTGAAGCTCGAGCTGCGCCGCGACGGGCAGGACGTGATCGACCTCGGCTTCGGGAATCCGGACGTCGCGCCTCCGGAGGTCGCGGTCGAGAAGCTCCGCGAGGCGGCTGCGCTTCCGCGCAACCACCGCTACTCGTCGAGCCGTGGACTGCCGCGGCTGCGCGAGGCGATCTGCGACCTCTACCGCGACCGCTTCGGCGTCGACCTCGATCCCGAGACGGAGGCGACGCTCGCCCTCGGCGCGAAGGAGGGGCTCGTCCACCTCTTGTGGGTGCTGCTCGGGCCCGGTGACGTCGCGCTCGTCCCGAGCCCGAGCTATCCGATCCACCTGTTCGCGCCCGGATTCGCGGGCGCCGCGGTCGCGCGCGTGAACGTCGGTCCCGACCGCGACTTCCTCGCCAACCTCGAGGAGGCGTGGCTCGCGTCGCAACCGCGGCCGCGCGTCCTCATCTGCTCGTTCCCGCACAACCCGACGACCGCGTGCGCCGATCTGCCGATGATGCAGGGGCTCGTCGACTTCGCGCGCGAGAAGGAGCTCGTGCTCGTGCACGACTTCGCGTACGCGGACCTCGCGTTCGACGGCTACAAGCCGCCGTCCGTCTTCGAGGCCGAAGGGGCGCGCGACGTCGCGGTGGAGCTGTACTCGCTGACGAAGGGCTTCTCCGTCGCCGGCTGGCGGATCGCGTTCGTGCTCGGCCGCGCCGACGTGATCGGCGCGCTCGCGCGGCTGAAGTCGTATCTCGACTACGGCGGGTTCCAGCCGCTGCAGATCGCGGCGACCGTCGCCCTGCGCGAGGCGTCCGGCCGGCCGGCGGAGGTGGCGGAGATCTACCAGGGCCGCCGCGACGCGCTCTGCACGGGACTCGCGCGCGCCGGCTGGGATGTGTCGCCGCCGCGCGCGACGATGTTCGTCTGGGCGCGGATCCCCGAGCCGTTCGCCGCCGAGGGCTCGCACGCGTTCGCGCTCCGGCTCCTTCGCGAGGGTCTCGTCGCGGTGAGTCCGGGCAGCGGCTTCGGTCCCGACGGCGAGGGTTACGTCCGCTTCGCGCTCGTCGAGAACGAGCAGCGGATCGGCCAGGCGGTGCGCGGCATCCGCCGCGTACTTGCCTCTGTCCGCGTCGGCGGCTAGCCTGGGTCGCGGACGGTCGCCTCGACGCGGCCGTCCGGAGGGCGGAGTTGCCTTCAGGAGTCCCGGACTCCTGGGGGCTTTTTTCATGGTCCGAGGAGGTGCACATGGAAGACGAACCGCTGCGGGTCCTCGTTGCCGAGGACGAGACGATCATCCGGATGGATCTGGTCGGGCTGCTGGAGAAGCACGGGCTCGTCGTGTGCGGCGAGGCGCGCGACGGGGCCGAGGCGGTCGAGCTGGCGCGAGAGCTCCGTCCCGACGTGGCCCTGATGGACCTGCGGATGCCGAACCTGACGGGGATCGAGGCCGCCCGGCGGATCTACGCGGAGACGCCGATCCCGATCGTCATGCTCACCGCCTACGCCGATCGCGGGGCGGTGGAGGGCGCGATCGCAGCGGGTGTCTTCGCATATCTCGTCAAGCCCTTCCGCGAGACGGACGTCGTGCCCGCGCTCCGGGCGGCGGTGGCGCGGCACGCGGAGCTGCTGGCCGCCCGCCGGACGATCGGCGCATCGCCGCCGAAGCCGGTCGAGGTCGGGCTTCGCTCGCCGAGCGGCACGCTCTGGCCGGTCCGGCTCGAGCGGCGGGAGGACGGCTCGATCGACGTTGCCGTGGGCGGTACGGGAGGCGGCGCGCCGCCCGCATAAGGATTTGCATATTACGCGGTCTGTCGCATAGAATGCGGCCATGCCGTCCGTCGCGATCCTCGGCGCCTCCGGGTACTCCGGCCAGGAGACGCTGGACCGGGTGCTCCGGCACCCGCTGCTCGAGGTGGTCGCGCTCGGCTCGGACTCGCTCAGCGGCGAGCCGGCCTCGGCGCTCGACGTTCGCCTGAACGGCTCGCTGCCGCCGTTCCTGCCGAACGACGAGGCGCTCGCAGCGGGCGCCGACGTCGTGTTCGCGTGCCTCGGCAACGAGCGCGCGGCCGTGCTCGAGCCGCCGCCGGGCGCCGTCGTCGTCGATCTCTCCGGCGCGCACCGGCTCAAGGACTCGGCGCTCTATCCGGCCTGGTACGGCTTCGAGCATCCGCGGCCGGAAACGCTGGCGGGCTGGAGCTACGGCCTGCCGGAGGTCTTCCCGGCCGACGGGCAGCTGATCGCGAATCCCGGCTGCTACGCGACCGCCGCGCTGCTCGCGCTCGCGCCGCTCGCGGGCGCGATCGAGCCGGACGGCGTCGTCATCGACGCGAAGTCCGGCGTCTCCGGCGCCGGCCGCGAGCTGAAGCAGAGCTCGCACGCGGGCTTCGTCCTCGAGAACGTCGCGCCGTACCGCGTCGGCTCGCACCAGCATGCGCCGGAGATCGCGCAGGCGATCGGCTTCCCCGTCTGCTTCGTGCCGCATCTGCTGCCCATCCGCCGCGGCCTGATCGCCACCTGTTACGTCCGTCCGCTCGGCGGCGACCTGCGCGAGCTGCTCGAGGACGCGTACTCCGCGAGTCACGTCGTGCGCGTGCTGCCGGACGGCGTCGCGCCGGAGCTCGCGCGCGTGCAGCACACCGACGCGGCGGAGATCGCCCTCTACGAGGACCGGGCCACCGGCCTCGCGGTCGTCGTCTGCGCAATCGACAACCTCGGCAAGGGCGCCGCCGGACAGGCGCTGCAGAACGCGAACATCGCCCTCGGGCTCGACGAAACCGTCGGCCTCCGACTCGCAGGAGTGTTGGTATGAGCATCACCGCCCCGAAGGGCTTCGTCGCCGCAGGCATCCACAGCGGCATCCGCAAGAACGGTCACCGCGACCTCGCGCTCGTCCGCTCGCTCGAGCCTGCCACGGGCGCGGGCATGTTCACCGCGAACCGCGTGCAGGCGGCGCCGGTCGTCGTCTCGCGCGAGCATCTCGAGCTGGCGGAGCCGCAGGCGGTCGTCGTCAACTCCGGCGTCGCCAACGCCGCGACGGGCGTCCAGGGCATCGCCGACGCGCGCGCGACCGCGGCCGAGGCAGGACGGATGCTCGGCATCGCGCCGGAGCAGGTGCTGATTCTCTCCACCGGCGTGATCGGCCAGCCGCTGCCGATCGACAAGGTGCTCGCGGGCGTGCGCAGCGCGTCGCTGCAGCTCTCGCGCTGCGGCGGCTCGACGGCGGCGGACGCGATCATGACGACCGACACGCGCGCGAAGGAAGCGATGGCGCGTGGCACCGGCTTCTCCGTCGGCGGCATGGCGAAGGGCTCGGGGATGATCCATCCGAACCTCGCGACGATGCTGGCCGTCGTCACCTCCGACTATCCGCTCGAGCCCGGCGAGGCGATCGACTTCCTCCGGCCCGCGGTCGACACTAGCTTCAACGCCATCTCGGTCGACGGCGAGTGTTCGACGAACGACACCGTGCTGCTGATCGCCAACGGCGCGAGCGGGATCGAGCGGACGCCGGCGAGCGACGCCGAGTTCGCGCTCTGCGTCCGCACCGTCTGCGGTGAGCTCGCGAAGCAGATCGTCGCCGACGGCGAAGGCGCGACCGTGCTCGCGGAGATCGCCGTCCGCGGCGCGTTGAACGCGCCGGAGGCTCGCGCCATCGCCGAGCGCGTCGCCACCTCGCCGCTCGTGAAGACGGCGCTGCACGGACACGACGCCAACTGGGGCCGCATCGCCGCGGCCGCCGGGTCGGCGAAGTTCGACGGCGGGTTCGCGCACCTCGATCCGGAGAAGCTCTCGATCGCGATCGACGGCGTGCCGGTGCTCGTCTCCGGCTCTCCGTCGGGTGACGAGCCGGTGCTGACGAACGGCCACTGCGCGATCGAGATCGACCTCGCGCTCGGCGACGGCGCCGCGACGTATCTGACCTCCGACCTGTCCTACGACTACGTCCGCATCAACGCGGACTACCGCTCGTGAGCCTCGTCGTCCTCAAGGTTGGCGGCGCGTCGGCGGGGGGAGCGGCCGACGCGGTGGCGCGTCTGCGCGCCGCCGGCGACTCGGTCTGCGTCGTGCACGGCGCAGGCCCGCAGATCTCGGAGGAGATGGAGCGGCGCGGCCTCGAGGTGCAGTTCGTCGGCGGGCGGCGCGTGACGACGCCGGAGGCGCTCGACGTCGTGCGCGACAGCTTCGCCGCCGTGAACGAGGAGCTGTGCCGTGCAGTCGGGCCGGACGCCGTTTCGCTCGCCGGCGACGAGATCGGGTTGAAGGCGACACACGTACCCGAGCTCGGGCTCGTCGGGAAGCCGCTGCCGACCGCGCCGCCGGAGGTCCTGCGCGTGCTTGCCTCGGGGCTCGTGCCGGTGGTGTCGCCGCTCGCCGAAGGGCCGCTGAACGTCAACGCCGACGAGGCTGCCTCGGCGCTCGCCGTCGGCATCGGCGCCGACCAGATCCTGTTCCTCACAGACGTCCCCGGCGTCTTCCACGAGGGCTGGCTCGTCCGCTCGATCCGGGCCGGACGCGCGGAGACGCTCGTCGACGAGGGTCACTTCGACGGCGGCATCGTGCCGAAGCTCCTCGCCGCGTCGCACGCGGCGCGCAACGGACTCGTCGCGGAGATCGGCGTCACGGCGGTGCTCGCGTGAACGCGGTGCTGGGAACGGCGCTGCTGCCGACGTATCCCGCGCCGAGCGTCGAGTTCGTCGACGGCGACGGCGTGTGGCTCACGGACGCGTCCGGCCGCCGCTACCTCGACTTCGCCGCCGGGATCGCCGTCGTCGGCCTCGGACACCGGCATCCTGCGCCGCTCGCCGCCGCGCACGCGCAGCTCGACCGGCTCTGGCATTCGTCGAATCTGTTCGCAAGCGAGCCGGCGCCCGCACTCGCGCGGAAGCTGTCCGACCGCTTCGGCGGGACGCAGGCGTTCTTCTGCAACTCCGGTGCGGAGGCGAACGAGGCGGCGCTGAAGTACGCGCGCAAGGCGACCGGGAAGTCGGGCGTGATCGCGCTCGAGCAGAGCTTCCACGGCCGGACGACCGGCGCGCTCGCCGTCACCGGCCAGCCGAAGAAGCGCGAGGCCTTCGAGCCGCTGCTGCCCGGCGCCCGCTTCGCCATCCCGAACGACGTGGTATCGCTGCGCGCGGCCGCGACGCGCGACGTCGGGCTGATCCTCCTGGAGCCGGTGCTCGGCGAGGGCGGCGTCATCCCGCTCGAGCAGACCTTCCTCGAAGAGGCTTCGACGCTCGCCGCCGAGCTCGGCGCACTGCTCGCGTTCGACGAGGTGCAGACCGGCGTCGGCCGCACGGGCTCGTTCTTCGCATTCGAGCAGCTCGGCGTGAAGCCGCAGCTCGTGACGATGGCGAAGGGACTGGCGAACGGCCTTCCGATCGGCTGCCTGCTCGTCGCCGACGACGCGGCCGGCGCGTTCTCGCCCGGCGACCACGGCTCGACCTTCGGCGGCAACCCCGTCGTGTGCGCGGCCGCCTGCGCGGTGTGCGACACGATCGACGAGGAGCTGCTCGCAGGCGTCCGCGCGAACGGCGAGCGACTCGCCGCCGGGCTCCGCACGCTTCCCGGCGTCACGGAGGTTCGCGGCGTGGGACTGCTCGTCGGCGCCGTCCTCGACGGGCCGGCGCAGCCGGTCGTCGACGCAGCGCTCGACGCCGGCCTCGTCTGCCTGACGTCCGGCCCCAACGTCCTTCGCCTCGCGCCGCCGCTCGTCGTCACCGCGGCGGAGGTCGACCTTGCCCTCGAGACCCTGACGGAGGTCACGTCGCCATGAATCGCCAGGAACGCCACGCAGCAATCCTGCGTCTCGTCCACGACCGCCCGATCTCGACCCAGGCCGAGCTCGCACAGGCGCTCTCCGACACCGGGCACGAGGTCGTCCAGACGACGGTCTCGCGCGACATCCACGAGCTCGGGCTGATCAAGGTCCGCGGCGAGGGCGGCCGACTGATCTATGCGCCTCCGGAGGCCGCCGCCGCCGATCGCGTCGACGCCGTCGCGGTCGCGTTCTCCCGCTGGGCGCTGAGCGTCGAGGCGAGCGGCAACCTCGTCGTCGTGGTCACGCCGAACGGGTACACGAATCCGCTGTCGCAGGCGATCGATCTCGCGCGGCATCCGCGCATCGCCGGGACGATCGCCGGCGAGAACACCGTGCTGCTCGTCACGCGCGAGCCGACGACGGGCGCCGAGCTCGCGGAGGAAGTCCGCGGCTACATGCTCCAGGGAGTCGCGTGAGCATCGACGTCTCCTCGTTCGGAGGCGGCGCCATCCTCGCGTCGCTGCCCGTCGGCGAGCGCGTCGGCATCGCGTTCTCCGGCGGTCTCGACACGTGCTGCGCGGTCGCGTGGATGCGCGAGCAGGGCGCGAGCCCGTACGCGTACACGGCCGACCTCGGTCAGTACGACGAGCCCGACGTGGCCGCGGTTCCGAATCGCGCGCTGCTCTACGGCGCGGAGGAGGCGACGCTCGTCGACTGCCGCGAGGCGCTCGCCCGCGAAGGCCTCGCAGCGCTCCAGTGCGGCGCCTTCCACATCCAGACCGCCGGCAAGCGCTACTTCAACACGACGCCGCTCGGCCGCGCCGTCACGGGCACGCTGCTCGTGCAGGCGATGGCGCAGCACGAGGTCGACATCTGGGGCGACGGGTCGACGTACAAGGGCAACGACATCGAGCGCTTCTACCGCTACGGCCTGCTCGCCAACGAGAAGCTGCGCATCTACAAGCCGTGGCTGGACGAGGCGTTCGTCGCCGAGCTCGGCGGCCGCAGAGAGATGAGCGAGTGGCTCGCCGAGCGCGGCCTCCCGCACGGCAGCTCGGTGGAGAAGGCGTACTCGACGGATGCGAACCTGCTCGGCTCGACGCACGAGGCGAAGGATCTCGAGTTCCTCGACACGAGCATGACCATCGTCGAGCCGATCATGGGCGTCGCGCACTGGCACCAGCACGTCGCCATCGAGCCGGAGCTGGTGACGATCGCGTTCGAGCACGGCATCCCCGTCGCGATCAACGGCATCGAGCTCGACGATCCGGTGGAGATCGTCACGCTCGCGAACGCGATCGGCGGCCGCCACGGTCTCGGCATGTCGGATCAGATCGAGAACCGCATCATCGAGGCGAAGAGCCGCGGCATCTACGAGGCGCCGGGAATGGCGCTGCTGCACATCGCGTACGAGCGGCTGCTGACGGCGACGCACAACGAGGCGACGCTCGAGCGCTACACGGAGGATGGGCGGCGGCTCGGCCGGCTGCTGTACGAGGGCCGCTGGTTTGACACACAGGCGCTGATGCTGCGCGACTCGCTGCAGCGCTGGGTCGCCTCCGTCGTCACCGGCGAGGTGACGATCGAGCTGCGCCGCGGCGACGACTACACGATCGTCGACACGCGCGGCGACGGCGTCACGTACGACCCGGAGCGGCTGAGCATGGAGCGCAGCGCGACCGCGTTCACCGCCGCGGACAGAATCGGCCAGCTCGCCGTGCAGATCAACGACATCGCCGACTCGCGGGCGATGCTCGCGAAGCACCGGCACCTGAGCCTTGACCCGCCGCCGCGCCCGTCGAATCCGCTCGAGCTGAGGCCGTCACAGTGACGTTGTGGTCCGGTCGCGTCGGCTCGGAGCTCGCGCCGGAAGTGTGGGCGTTCCTCAAGTCCGACGACGCGGAGCTGCTGCCGTACGACGTGCAAGGGACGCTGCTGCACGCGGAGCGGCTGCACGCCGCCGGGATCCTCGACGACGCGGAGCTCGCGGAGGTGCGCGAGACACTGGCGCAGCTCGACACCGTCGATCCCGCAGCCGAGGACGTGCACTCGTTCATCGAGGCGGAGCTCGGCGAGGTGGGGCGGAAGATCCACGCCGGCCGCTCGCGCAACGACCAGGTCGCCGCCGCGTTCCGGCTCTACGTCGCCGACGCGTGCACGGAGGCGAACGCGGCGCTCGTCGCATTTGCGGACGCGATCCTCGAACGCGCCGGCGAGGAGACGGACACGGCGATGCCCGGCTACACGCATCTGCAGCGCGCGCAGCCGGTGACGCTCGGACACCACCTGCTCGCGTGGGCGGAGATGCTCGAGCGCGACCGCGCACGGTTCGCGTTCGCCGCCGCGCAGGCGGCTCCGTCGCCGCTCGGCGCCGGTGCGCTCGCCGGCTCGACGCTGCCGCTGCCCGCACCGCCCGACCCGATGCGGAACTCGCTCGACGCCGTCGCCGACCGCGACTTCGCGCTGGACTATCTCTACGCGGCGGCCGTGCTGTTCACGCATCTCTCCCGCATCGGCGAGGAGCTCGTGCTCTGGACGACCGCCGAGTTTGGCTTCGCGCGGCTGCCCGAGGAGGCGGCCACCGGCTCGTCGATGATGCCGCAGAAGCTCAACCCCGACGTCGCGGAGCTCGCGCGCGGCAAGGCGGGCACGGCGATCGGCCGGCTCACCGGGCTGCTCGCCACCGTGAAGGGCCTCCCGCTCGCGTACGACCGCGATCTCCAGGAGGACAAGCCGCCGGTGTTTGCGGCGCGGCGCGACGTCGCCGGCGCGCTCGGTGCGCTCACGGTGCTCGTCGGCGGTCTCGAGTTCGACCGCGGCCGGCTCGCCGCCGCCGCCTCCGATCCCGTGTTGCTCGCCACCGACGCCGCCGAGGCGCTCGTCCGCGAGGGAGTCCCGTTCCGCGACGCGCACGAGCAGGTGGCCGGCTCGGTGCGTGCGGGCACGTTCGAACCGCCGCTCCCGGCGCCGCGTCTGCCCGACGTCGCCGACGCTGTCGAGAAAGCGAGGACACGATGGTCGTCATGAGCAGTCCCCTTGCCGTCGATCTGGCGGGGCGCGACCTCCTGCGTCCGTCCGACTTCGTGCCGGCGGAGAGCGAGGCCGTCCTCGATCTCGCGGCAGAGCTGAAGGCGGGGCCGCGGCACGAGCCGCTGCTGCCGGGCCGGTCGCTCGGCCTGCTCTTCTTCAAGCATTCGACGCGCACGCGCGTCTCGTTCGCGGCGGGGATGGCGCAGCTCGGCGGCGCCGCGATTCCGCTCGAGCCAGAGCAGATGCAGCTGTCGCGCGGCGAATC
>Ga0265338_10008825_pt1 | contig 12161 bp, 10 predicted proteins | sample 42126metaG_FD_193579 | JGI IMG/M metagenome (GOLD analysis project Ga0265338, IMG submission 193579) | Rhizosphere microbial communities from Carex aquatilis grown in University of Washington, Seatle, WA, United States - 4-21-26 metaG | ecosystem: Host-associated > Plants > Roots > Rhizosphere... | reverse complement strand
TTCACGGACAAGTTCCTGAAGAAGAGCGACGTGTGCGTCGGTACCTACAAGCAGTACTGCAAGTAGGCAAGTAGGATCGGCCAAACATCCGTGGTGGAGGCGCCTCTCGGGGCGCCTCCACTGCGAGTGAACGGCGATGAGCGACACTCCACTTCTCCAGCTCCGCGGCATCACGAAGACCTTCGGCTCCGTCGAGGCTTTGACCGACGTCGATTTCGAGGTCAACGCCGGCGAGGTCATGGCGCTGGTCGGCGACAACGGCGCTGGAAAGTCGACGCTGATCAAGTGCGTCGCGGGCATCCACCCGGCGGACAGCGGCCAGATCTTCTTCGAGGGCCAGGAAGCGCACGTCCACGGACCGAAGGACGCGGCCCGGCTCGGGATCGAGGTCGTCTACCAGGACCTCGCGCTTTGCGACAACCTCGACGTCGTCCAGAACATGTACCTCGGCCGCGAGACCAACCGGTTCCAGATCCTCAACGAGGCCGCCATGGAGCACACCACCGCCTCGACGCTCAAGAGCCTCGCGGTCACGACGATCTCGTCGATCCGCCAGCCGGTGGCGACGCTTTCCGGAGGCCAGCGCCAGTCCGTCGCGGTGGCGAAGGCGGTCCAGTGGAACTCCAAGCTCGTCATCCTCGACGAGCCGACCGCGGCTCTCGGCGTGGCGCAGACCGAGCAGGTGCTCGCGCTCGTGCGCCGCCTCGGCGAGCAGGGTCTGGCTGTCGTGATCATCTCGCACAACCTCCACGACATCTACGAGACGGCGGACCGGATCACCGTGCTGCGTCTGGGACGGACGGTCGGCATCTACGACCGCCGGACGACGTCGCAGCAGGCGATCGTCGAGGCGATCACGTTCGGCGTGCCCACGAAGGTCTCAGGCATTCCTTCCGCGCCGGAAGCCGGAGGCGAGGGATGACGTCCGCGGACGTCGTCGGCCCCGACGCACCCAACCCCGGCGGCGCGGTAGAGCACCCGAGCGGCGTCGCCGGCCTGTACCAGCGGGCCTTGTTCAATCTGAGGACGGGCAACCTCGGCCCGGCCCCGATCATCATCGGCGAGGTCCTCGTCGTCGCCCTCTTCGGGTTCACGGCGACGAACTTCTTCACGGCCGTCAACTTCACCAACCTCATCAACGAGATGGCCGGCACGGCGATACTTGCCTACGGCGTCGTCTTCGTCCTGCTGCTCGGCGAGATCGATCTCTCGATCGGCTACGTGGCCGGCATCGGCGCGCTCGTCGTCGCGGAGCTACAGCTGCCGGGGAGCGGGCACCAGCTGAACGGCATCCTCGCGATGCTGATCGCCGTCGCCGTGTGCGCGGCGATCGGCGGCGTGCAGGGCTCGATCGTCGCGTTCGTCGGCGTTCCGTCGTTCGTCGTGACGCTCGGCGGCTTCCTGATCTGGCAGGGCGTGATCCTGAACAAGCTCGAGCAGCGCGGCACGATCATCATCCAGGACCGCTGGATCAACTACACCGACAGCTACGCCTTCTCGCACTTCGCCGGCTACCTGATCGCGGTGATCATCACGGCTGTGTATCCGCTCAGCGTCCTGTACAAGAGGGTCGCCGCGCGCGGTACGCAGATCGCCAGGGTGAACTGGGGCGGGTTCGCGGTGAAGCTCGCCGGGGTCGCCGTGGCCTCGTTCGGCACGGTCGCGATCGCGAACCACGGCAAGGTGATCGCGACGACGCTCGGCCTGCCGCTCTCGGGCGTGATCGTCATTCTCGTCGCCATCTTGCTGACGTTCCTCGCGAAGTGGACGACGTTCGGACGTCACGTCTACGCGGTCGGCGGGAACGCCGAGGCCGCCCGCCGCGCGGGCATAAACGTGCCGCGCATCCGTGTGCTCGTCTTCATGCTCTCCGGTGCCACGGCCGGCCTGGGCGGGATCATCTTCGCTTCGCAGGTGAACTCGGTGGCACTGACGTTCCCGCCGGGCAACCTGCTGCTGAACGCGATCGCCTCGGCGGTGATCGGCGGTGTCTCGCTCTTCGGCGGCCGCGGCGAGGTGCGCGGCGCGCTGCTCGGCGCCGTCCTGATCGGCACGCTGCAGAACGGCCTCAACACGCTCAACGTGTCGAACGGCTGGATCTACATCATCACCGGTCTCGTCCTCCTGGGCGCCGTGACGCTCGACACGATCGCCGTTCGGCTCCAGGCCCGCTCGGGCCGCTAGCGCCGGATCCGCGCGAGCGCGAGCTTGCCGACCGCGTTGCCGAGCTTCCGGCCGGCTGTGGCGTCGACCGCAAGCTCGACGCCGTCGTCGACGCCGGCGCTCGCCGCCCGCACGGCCTGCCGGTCGTACGAGCGGCCGGTGAGGCCGGTCAGGACGGCGTCCGCCGCATACGCGAAGGCCGCGTCGGAGGAGACCCAGCCGGGCGACGCGGGCGTCGGCGCCGAGGGCGTCCAGCGGGCGCCGTCGATCCAGCGGCCCCACGAGCGCACCTCGGTCGAGCTGCCGTTCTTCCGCGTCAGGCCCGAGACGATCGGCAGCTGCTCGTTGAACGCGAGATAGCGGATCATCGAGATCGGCCGCGGCGACTGATATGTCCGCTTCGCGCCCCAGGCGGCCACGGCGGCGTCGTTGAGCGCGCCGTTGAGCGCAAGATCGAGCTCCACGTCGCGGCGGAGCCGAGCGGCCGGCGAACCGGTGGCCGGGATCGCCCCGGCGAGCGCGTTCCAGCCGGCCGGCGACGGGTCGGGCGTCGTTCCGGTCGCTGCCTCGGCGGTCGCGCGGATCACGGCGATCGCGGCGTCGCGGTATGCCCTCGACGAGGCGTCCACTCCCAGGGGCGGCGCGCCGGGATCGATCGGCAGGCCCTTCGGCGACGGCTTCAGTGCGAACGTCCGGACGTGGCCCCACTCGGCACCGACGAACGCCTGCACCTTTGCAGGCACCGGGCTCGAGCCCCTCGGCGAGACCTGCGCGAGCGCGAGCGGCTGCCAGAGGAGCGGGTCGTGCACGGCCGAGCCCGAGCGGGCGACGATCAGCGGCTGGTTCTCCGCTGTGTAGCTCGGGTCGGCGTAGTGGAGCGACTCGTTCGAGCCGTCGTGACGTCCCGTTGCGATCGCGGCCCGGGCCACACGGTTCCCGATCGCGGCGGGCGAGTCGCCCGAGGTGCCGGCGAAGCCGGGCGAGTAGCAGAGCGCGCGCAGCTGCGCCGTCAGGAGGCCGAAGACGCGTGCGAGGTTGGCGTCGTACGAGGCCTGCCAGAGGAGGACGCGGTAGGCGGCGAAGCTGATCGCCTCGTCGCGGGCCGAAGCCGTCCGCGTCCGGCCGTAGGCGTCGCGGACGGCCGCCGAGAGGATGTACAGGTCGCGCGCCTGGACGGGCTCGGAGGCGTCGCCGGCCCGGAGCGCAGCGACGGCCGCGTCGTTCCAGATCCGCGCGACGGAGCGACCCTCGGCTTCCGACGGCGTGCACGCGCCGAGCACGGGGCCGGCGGGCGCGGCGGCTGCCACCATGCGCTCGGGCGGAACGTCGACCTGGACGATCCGGTCGGCCGCGACGCCGCGGAGCGTGGTCTCGCCGCCCCACGGGTAGCGGACGCTGAGCGTGGCGACGCGCGTCGCCGCGCCGAGCCCGAAGTGGATGCGCGGGTCCTCCGACGACAGGTAGCTGCTGCCGGCCTGCACCTCGCGCGAGAGCTTCCTGCCGTCCGAGAGCGCTGCGGTGACGACAGTGCCGGGCGCGAAGCGCGAAAGCCGCACGTCGAGCCAGTGCCCGGCCGGGCCGGACGGGCGCAGGAGGACGAGCTTGCCGCCGATCGTGTTGACGGCGATCTCCATGCGACCGTCGTTGTCGGCGTCCGCGGCGGCCAGGCCGCGGCCGTTCAGCTTCAGCGCGCTGCTCAGCACGCCGGACGCGTTCCCGAAGCCGTCGGCAGTCGGCGCAAGGACGCGCATGCTCTCGGCGTCGCGCGCGACATTCGTGACCGGGATCGCGCCCGCGGTGAGCACGAGATCCGGCGTGCCGGAGTTCGCGAGGTCGACCCAGGACGCGCCCCAGCCGGCGAAGCTCGTGCCAAGCGCCGGATCGACCTCCGGCCGCGCATTCACGAAGGTCGAGCCCGAGCGGCGGAAGGCCGCCGACGGCTCGCCGCGCGAGTTCGTCACGAAGAGGTTCCCGTCGGCAGCGGCGACCCCCATGCCGGCGAACGGGTCGGCGACGCCCAGCACGGAGCCGCGATCCTCGAAGCGGAAGCCGAGCCCGGCGGGATCCGCCTTCGCGCCGCCGGGCCACGGCACGTTCACGTAGAGGTAGTTCGGATCCTCGTCGTTCGCGACGTAGAGATCGGGGCGGCCGTCGCCGTTGACGTCGGTGAAGAGCGCGCCGAGCCCGTGCCGGTAACCGGATGCCTCGAGCCCCGCCTGGATGCCGACCTCGCGGAACTTGCGGTGTCCCTCGTTCAGGAAGAGCAGGTCGCGGACGCCGGCCACGTTCGTCGGGAAGCCGGCGATCGAGTTCGTGACCGGGTCGTTCGGGTCGGCGTAGCCCGCGACGAAGACGTCGGGAAGGCCGTCGCCGTTCACGTCCGCGATCGCCGCTCCCGTGTACCAGCCGTGCCCGGGCAGGGCCGCAGCGCGGAAGCCGGCGCGGCCGTCGTTCCAGAGCACCTCCACGCCGGACGAGGTCGTGAGCACGAGGTCGCTGCGGCCGTCGCCGTCGAGGTCGCCCGCGGCACAGCCGTCGCCCTGGACCGCCGGCGCGGCATGTTCCTGCTTGGAGACGTTCAGGAAGCGTCCGTGCACGTTCTCGAAAAGCGCCGCGCGCGGCAGCCCGCCCTGTGCCTGCCAGCGCGACTCGTCCGCACTCGCGTACGAGTTGACGGCAAAGAGGTCCTCCCAGCCGTCGCCGTTGTAGTCGAGCCAGCAGACTCCGCCGCCCATCATCGCCTGCGTCTCGTTCGAGGGCCCGAACCTGAACGAGCCCTGCCGGAAGTCGAGCCCGACCGACGAGGCGACGTCGGTCAGATGCCGCCCCGCGAGCGCGCTGCTCACCGGGACCGGCGGGGCCGGAGCCCGCACGCCGCCCGAGGCGAGCGTCCACGCGCCGTCGGGCGTGACGTGGAGCCGGTAGGTCGCGCTGCCGAGCTGCGCGACAGCCGTCGGCGGCGACTGGTCGTTCCCCTGCTCGAGATGGATCTGCAGCGACTGGCCGGAGAGCGCCGGGCGGGCGGAGAGCAGGCCGTGTGCGATCTGCTCGGCCGTCACCTCCGTCAGCTGCGTCTGGACGCCGGGTGACGGCAGGATCGCGATCGGCGGGAGCTTGCCCGGCGGGAGCGGCGCGGCGACGAGCGACGGCGAGCCGCTGTTCGCGAACACGGCCACGGCGGCGTACGCGGCGAGGCCGGCGGCAGCCGCGGCGAAGGCAAGCTGCTTGCGATGGATCCGCAGCGGGAACGTCCGCAGGACGGCGGACGCGAGACAGACGATCGAGAGCGTTCCGAGCAGCGCGACCTTTGCCGCGAACTCCGTCGTCGTCGGCGCGATCAGAAGCGACGCGAGCACCCCTAGCACGACCCCGTAGACGATGCGGTCGCGCAGGCCCTGCGGCGCCGTCTTCGGGTCGGTGATCATGAAGAAGAGGAAGACGAGCACCTCGGGCGAGGTGACGAGCACCCACCAGAACGAGAAGCCCTGGAGGGGCCCCAGGTGCCAGCGCGCGGTCATCGCGTGGCCGGCGAGCGCGAGGCCGCCGATCCCGAGCGCGAACGCGATCCAGAACGCGACGGCGACGCGCAGCAAGGCGAGCCGCGCGAGGATCGCCAGGCCGCCGGCGACGATGACCACGAGCGCGAGCACGAGCCACCACGACATCGGCCCCCACCAGAAGTCCAGCGGCTCCGCTCGCCCCCGGCCGAGCGCGAGGAAGCAGATGACGAGGCCGATGTTGGACGGGTTGAAGATGTGCTCGCCGCGCCACCTGATCACGTACTTCGAGAGCAGCGAGACGGCCGCGGTGCCGACGAAGATCCACCAGCCGCGCAGGCTCCACCAGTCGCCGTGCTGCGTCCCGGGAACGCGCAGGACGAAGGCGACGCCGTTTCCCGTCAGCATCGCGCTCGCCGGCCAGAGGATGACCTTCTGCTGCCTGAAGGCGATCGCGACCTCGAGCAGGGCCGACGTCCCCAGCGCGAGCAGGATCTGCGCGATCGAGATGCGGAAGTGAAAGCCGACCTGGCCGATCACCTGCAGCGACGTGATCGTCGCCGCGAGATGGAGGCGAGGATCCCGGAGCTTCGGCAACAGCACGGGATACGACGTCCCGCGGAGCTCGAGCGCAGCCATCCGGCTCTCCAATCTACCGGAGGAGCACGGCAACTACTATCTCCCTATGAGACTGGAACGGGCCCGTGCGATCGTCGAACACGTCGTCGAGAACGCCGAGCGGCCCGTGTCCGTCTTCGTCGCCGACACGCACGGCGAGCTCGTCTGCGCGGCCACGATGGACGGCGCCGCGCCGGACACACGCCTGAACGCGCAGCGGAAGGCCTACACGGCGGCGCGCTCCGACGCGCGGTCGACGCGCGAGCTGGCCGAAAAGGTGCGCGACGACCCGGTCGAGCGTGCGAGCTTCGACCCGTTCTTCACCTTCTTCCTCGGCGGCGTCGCCGTCTTCGACGGTGACGTGCGCGTCGGCGCGGTCGGCGTCAGCGGGCTACCGGGCGCCGACGACGAGGCGCTCGCCCGGATGGCGGCCGAAGCCGCCGGCCTCTCAACCCTGTAGCGCGTCCCGGATCGCAGCCAGGAAGGCGCCCGCCGCGAAGCCGTCGGCGACCCGGTGGTCGACCGTCAGCGCCAGCTCGAGCTGAGGCTGCGTCCGCAGCGCACCGGCGACGACGGCAGGCCGCTCCGCCACCCTGCCGGCGGCGAGGATCGCCGTCTGGTCGGGATCGAGCACGGCCGTGAAGCGGTCGACCCCGACCATGCCGAGGTTGCTCAGCGTCACCGCTGCCGGCCCGCGATAGCGCTCGGAGATTCGTCCGGCCCGGGCCTCGGCCGCGGCGCGTTCGACCTCGGCTGCGAGCTCGGAGAGCGGAAGCCCGTCCGGCTCAGGAATGGTGACGACGAGCAGCGTCTCCTCGCCGGCGACGGCGAGTCCGACGTCGGCCCGCTCGAGACCGCGGAGGCGGGGGCCATCCTCGAGCCAGAGCCGATTGAGATCCGGGTGCACGCGCAGCGCCTTCGCGATCGCCTGAAGGAGCACGTGCGTGTACGTGACGCCCTGTTCGCCGGCGACGAGCGCCGCCGCCGCGGTCATGTCGACAGTGACGCCGACGGTGAACTGGGGAATCGCCGCCGAGCGGCCGAGCCGCGCCGCGAGCGCGCGCCGGTGGCGCGAGACGGGCTCGCCCGGGCTGCCCTCCTCGGCGAGGGCGAGCACGTCGGCGCGCTCGACCCGGCCGCCGGGCCCGCTTCCCGTCACCTGCGCGAGATCGACGCCGCGCTCCTGCGCCAGCCGGCGGACGGCCGGCGCCGCCTGCACCTTGGCGGGAGCCTCGGCCGACACCTCCTCGCCCGGCTCGCCGACGTAGGCGATCACGGCGCCGGCCTGCACCGTCTGTCCCTCGCCGTGCACGATCCGGAGCAGCGTCCCCGCGAGCGCGGCCTCCACCTCGAGCGTCGCCTTGTCGGTCTCGACCTCGAGCAGCGTCTCGCCGGCCGCGACGGCATCTCCTTCCCGCTTGCACCAGGCGACGATCCGCAGCTCGTCGCTCGTCTGCCCGAGCGGCGGCATCCGCACCGGCGGCACTACGCCACCAGCTCCCGCACGACGGCCTTGATCCGCTCCACGCTCGGCAGGACCGCCTGCTCGAGCACGGGCGCGAAGGGGATGGGCACGTCCAGAGCGGCGACCCGCCTGACCGGCGCCTCGAGGCTGTAGAGGCACTCCTCCGCCGCGCGCGCCGCCACCTCCGCGCCCCAGCCGCCGGTGAGCGAGTCCTCGTGCACGATCACGAGCCGGCCCGTCCTGCCCACCGAGCCGAGGATCGTCTCCGTGTCGAGCGGGAGCAGCGTCAGCGGGTCGATCACCTCGCACTCGATCCCGTCCTCGACCGCGAGCTCCTCGGCGGCGGCGCGGCTGCGGTAGAGGGAAACGTGCGTGGCGACGATCGTCACGTCGCTCCCCTTGCGCACGACGACGGCCTTCCCGAGCGGCACGAGGTACTCGTCCTCCGGCACGTCCGCCGTCGAGTCGAGCCCCGCCGCCTGCTCCCGGCCCTTGCTCCCGTAGAGGAGCTTGTGCTCGAAGACGAGCACCGGGTTGTCGTCGCGCACGGCGCTCTTCAGCAGACCCTTCGCGTGATAGGCGTCGGAGACGGACACCACCTTCAGGCCCGGCACGTGCGCGAAGTAGCTCTCCGGACTCTGGCCGTGCTGCGCGCCTCGGAGCGTCGCGCCGACCGGCGCGCGCATCACGAGCGGCACCGACAGGCGTCCGCCCGACATGAGCCGCATCTTCGCCGCCTGGTTGACGAGCTCGTCCATGCACTCGAACAGGAAGTCCGAGTACTGCATGTCGGCGATCGGACGCAGGCCCGCCAGCGCGGCGCCGACCGCGGCGCCGGCGATCGCCTTCTCGCTGATCGGCGTGTCGATGATCCGCTCGTGCCCGAATTCCTCGACGAGGCCGAGGTAGACGCCGAACGCGCCGCCGAAGCCGCCCTCGACGCCGATGTCCTCGCCGATCAGGAAGACCGACTCGTCGCGGCGCATCTCCTCGGCGACCGCCTCGCGGAGCGCCTCGGCGATCGTCAGCCGCCTCTCAGGCATAGACGTCCCCGAGCAGCTCGTCGGGGTCGGGGTCGGGGGAGTTGCGCGCGAACTCGACGGCGTCGTCGAGCTCCTCCTCGACCGCCGCCTCGATCCCGGCGGCATCGCTCTCGGCGAGCTGCGCGCGCAGGCGCACGATCGGGTCGCGCGCCTTCCAGGACTCTTCCTCCTCCCGCAGCCGGTAGCCGCGTGCGTCGCTGCGGCTGTGGCCGACGTAGCGGTAGGTCTTGCACTCGAGCAGGGTCGGGCCGCGGCCCTCCCGGGCGGCGGCGACCGCCTCCGCCGTCGCCTCCCGCACGGCGAGCACGTCCATGCCGTCGACGATGCGCCCCGGAACGCCGTAGGCCGCCGCCCGCGCGGCGACGTCTTCGAGGAGCGACACGCGCGCGTACGAGGTCGAGGCGCCGTACAGGTTGTTCTCACAGACGAAGACGACGGGCAGCCTCTGGACGGCGGCGAAGTTGAGGCCTTCGTGGAAGGCGCCCTCGTTCGCCGCTCCCTCGCCGAAGAAGCAGGCGGCGACCTGGCCGCTGCGGCGGAGCTTGAAGGCGAGCCCGAGGCCCGTGACGACGGTGTTCCCGCCCGCGACGATCGCGATCGCGGGAAGCATGCCGACGTCGGGGTCGCCGAGATGCATGGAGCCGCCGCGGCCGCGGCAGCAGCCGGTCGCCTTGCCGTACAGCTCCGCCATCGCCGCGCGCGCGCTCACGCCCTTCGCGAGCGCGTGCCCGTGCGGCCGGTGCGTCGAGGTGATCCAGTCGGTGCGCTCGAGCACGTCGCAGACCCCGACGGCGACGGCCTCCTGCCCCTGGTACTGGTGCATGGTGCCGGGGATCTCGCCCTCGAGGAAGAGCAGGTAGACGCGGTCCTCGAAACGGCGGATGCGGAGCATCCCGCGGTAGAGCTCGAGCAGGTCGGCTGCGTCAGGCGGCACGGCCACTGCTTCCGTAGAGTCGCATGAGGTCGCGCACGACCCGGATCATCCGCTTCTTGCCGGCGCCGAGCAGGTCGGCCGGGCCGTGCGAGCCGAGCAGGTCGTGCGGGCTCGCCGCGGCCGCGGTGGACGCCAAGGCCTCCGTCAGCCCGTCGAGGAAGGCCCGCTTCAGCGCCGTGCCGACGTTGAACTTCGCCACGCCGCGGGCGATCGCGTCCTCGACCGACTCCTCGGGGAAGCTCGTGCCGCCGTGGACGACGAGCGGCACCCCGACGCGCCGGTGGACGGCGTCCAGCCGGTCGAGGTCGACCGCCGCACTGCGCCCTTCGAGCACGTGGACGTTCCCGAAGGAGACGGCAAGGCAGTCGACGCCGGTGGCCTCGACGAAGGCGGCGGCCTGCTCGGGGTCGGTGAAGCTCGCATGCGACACGTCGATCTCGTCGCCGGCGGCGTCCGGGAGCGTGCCCAGCTCGCCCTCGACGGCGACGCCACGGCCGTGCGCCTCACGGACGAGGCGGGAGACGGTCTCGACCTCGCTCGAGCAGAGCATGACCGCATTGAACCCCGCGTCGACGCCGCGCCGCGCGTGCTCGAGCGTGCGCGCCTCGTTGAGGAGGAGGGATACGGGGACGCGCGACCGTGCGGCCGCGCCGAGGCCGAAACAGGCGAGCGTCTCGATCCCGCCCGCGTCGAGCCAGCCCTGGTCGACGAGCAGGCAGCCGAACCCGAGGATCACGGGCGCGCGCTCGGCCTCCGCCGCCTCCAGGACGGCCTCGAGCGAATAGCCGTCCCAGGCCTCGAAGTAGCCGACTGCATAGCCGCCGGCGACGGCGTCGGCGAGCAGGCGGGTGAGGGGAACCAGCGCCACGTCAGAGCTCCGGATGCCCCGCGAGGAACGCATCCGCCTCCGCGCGCGTGAACACGCCCGCCCAACAGCCGAGCGCGGTGCAGGCGGAGGCGCCGATCACGCAGGCGAAGCGCACCGAGCGCTCGAGCTCCCAGCCTTCGAGGATCCCGACCATGAGCCCGGCCGCGAACGCGTCGCCCGCGCCCGAGGGCTCGACCACCTTCACGGCCGGCGCTTCCAGCTCGAACGTCGAGTCTCCGTCGGCCACGTACGCGCCGCGCTCGCCGAGCTTGATCACGACCGTGTTCGCGCCCCACTCGAGGAACCGCTCCGCCTGCAGGCGCGGATCCGACTCCCCGGTGAGAGCGAGCGCCTCGTCGGCGTTCGGAACGAAGTAGTCGGCGAGAGGCAGCAGCAGGCGCGCCGCGTCCACGGGCAGCTCCTGCCCGACCGGCACTGCGACGTCGAGCACGATCCGCGTCCCGCGCGCGCGCGCCTCGCGCAAGCGGTCGGCCAGCTCGCCCTCGCGCAACGCCGGCAGGATCAGGTAGCCGCCGACGTAGACCACCTCGGCCGCCTCGAGCAGGGCCGGCGCGATGTCGCGGGCGGTCAGCGCCGCGTTCGCGCCGAAGGTGTGGATGAAGCGGCGGTCCTCCCCGACGACGGGGACGATCACCGTCTTCGACGTGCCGTAGCCGTCCGTGCGCAGAACGTCCCTCGTGTCGATCCCGCGCGACCGGAGTTCCCCCTCGACGAAGTCGCCGATCAGGTCGGCGCCGACGCGCCCGCAGACCGCCGCCCGGACGCCGAGCCTGCCGAGCCCGATCGCGGTGTTCGCGGCGCAGCCGCCCGGCTGGAGCAGGAAGTCGTCCGTCGCGAGCAGCTCACCGGCGGCCGGCAGCCGCTCGAGGGGCGGAACGAAGACATCGGCGACGAGGATCCCGATGCACAGGACGGGAGGCGGACTCACCCGCCGTGAAGGTGGACGTCCCAGCCCAGGTAGACCTCGAGCGCCTCGCACACGGCCGCCGCAGTCTGAGACAGGCTCATGACGACATGATGCTCGAACCCGTTGCGGCAGATGAACCGGAGGAGCTCCTGGAGTCGCGGCACCTCGACCACGCCGTAGCCGCCGAAGGTGTCGACCGGATCGTCGGTGAACCGTCCCTCCCCGGCGTATGCCTTGATCCGGCCCGACGCGTCGTCGGTGCTCACGCGCAGGTATGTCGCCGGCTCGGCCTTGATGCGGCCGTAGAGGGTGCCGTAGGTGCGCTCCTTGCCGACCGTCCCGGCAAGGATCTCCTGGTAGCTCATGGTGATCGTTTCGAGGAAGTGCTTCGGCAGATTGCTGCAGTGGAAGACCACCGCCTTGTCGGGCTCGTCGCCGAAGTTGTTGTTCCAGTCGAGGATCGCGCTCGGCGTCCCGGAGGCGGCCTGGAGGATCAACATCGAGACGAGGCCGGTGACGTCGACCTCACAGGCGCTCGGGCGCAACCCGTCGCTCATCATGCTCATGACGGTGCACGGGACGACGCCGAAAAACTCCTCGAGCGCCGTCCAGCACTGGATCGCCTACCCGTCGAGATGCTCCTCG
>Ga0265338_10008824_pt1 | contig 12162 bp, 7 predicted proteins | sample 42126metaG_FD_193579 | JGI IMG/M metagenome (GOLD analysis project Ga0265338, IMG submission 193579) | Rhizosphere microbial communities from Carex aquatilis grown in University of Washington, Seatle, WA, United States - 4-21-26 metaG | ecosystem: Host-associated > Plants > Roots > Rhizosphere >... | reverse complement strand
CTAATACATTCTTTTACCAAGAATTTTGTAACTCAACTTTTATAAAACAATTAGAATTGGAGAAAGATTCTTTGTCCTGGAAGATTTTGTGTTTCTGTAATCACAAAGTCGTGTCTAAAAAGGAAATCACGGAATATCTGAATAATGTTTCACAAGAAGATTTAGGTGATACAATTAATGAACTTTTTGATGAATACTTAATATATGTCAATGATGATTTATCTGAAATAGTATCGTTAATAAATACAGATTTAATATATAAGTAAATATGTTGTGCGCTTAGCTATGCAAGCAGCAAATTAGTAATAATTATACAAAATAAAATATGAGGTTTTTATTATTCATTGTCGTGTCTGTTTTGATTGCAAATACAGCCAACGGACAAACTAAAACTTGCAATTGCGAAAGTAATTACGAGTGGTTAAAAAAAACATTTGAAGAAAACGATGCCGGTTTTCAGTATATCATAGACAAAAAAGGGCAAGCAGCTTACGATATTCACAACCAATTAACATTAAAAAAAATAAAATTAGCAAAAACATTGACTGAATGTGACGAAATAATGGATGGATGGTTGAAGTTCTTTCGTTCTGGGCACATTGGGATTATACCATTAACTATTGAAATACCAAATTTGCAAATAACAAATAAAAAAGGTGACCACGAAACATGGAATATAAACATTCCTCAATTTGAAAAACACATCAGCGAAAAAGCAGAAGCAAGCTACGAAGGTATTTGGACAACCGGATCGTTAAAAAGTAAAATAGGAATTAAAAAACAAGGTGCAAATTATGTTGCCTTTAATATTGATACCACAAAAAAGTCTGTACAAGTGATATTAACAATAACACAGGATGGCGATACGCTGAATACAACTTATTACGCCAAGGGCCGTTCGCCCTACAAAATCCCAAACCCGAAATTGATTGGAAACAATTATCTACAATTCGGAGAATGGGGTATGTGGAAGCGTTTGAGCCCTATTTTCGCTGAAGATTCCAAAAAACCTGCTAATGAAAAATATTTTAAATTTTTAAATTCCCATAAACCGTATTTGGAAGAATTGAACCCTACCACACTCTATTTACGCATTCCTTCGTTTAACCTAAATCAAAAAACTGCTATTGACAGTGTGATTGCAGCCAATAAAGACAAAATCTTAAAAACTAAAAATCTGATTATAGACATACGAAATGGTACTGGTGGTACTGATTATACTTATAAAGAATTGTTGCCATTTCTTTATACAAATCCCATACGAACACCCGGAACGGAATTCTTATCAACAAAACTAAATAACCAACAATTGATAGATATCCTGACCAAGCCTGAATATCATGCTTTTGACGAAAAAAAACGACAGCAAATCAGAGAACTCTATGATAAATTACAAAGCAGGTTGGGCGAATTCGTTCCTGCGGAAGAAGAAGTTAACATTAAACAACAAGATACAATTTACGAATACCCTAAAAATGTCGGAATTATCATCAACCATAAAAATCTAAGTACAGATGAACAATTTTTATTGGAGGCAAAGCAAAGTAAAAAAGTTAAAGTGTTTGGCACTAACACATTTGGAGCGTTAGACATCTCTAATATATTCTCTGTTGATTCTCCTTGCAAGGAGTTTAAACTTACCTATTGTTTATCGCGTAGCTTACGAATACCCGATATGGTGATTGATGACATAGGAATACAACCCGACTATTTTTTGGACAAAAGCATTCCGGAATATAAATGGGTGGAATTTGTGAATGAGATATTGAATAAATGAGGAATATAGAAAGAAAAATGATGATTTATCTAAATTGTAACAGCAGGCGATGAAGAAATTTCCTCATTATATCCAACCTGATGCAATGGATTGTGGGCCCACATGTTTGCGTATGATAGCCAAACACTATGGGTGCAACTACTCTTTGCAAACTTTGCGTGAAAAAAGTTTTATTACCCGCGAAGGTGTATCTATACTGGGCATCAGTGATGCTGCAGAGAGCATTGGAATGCACACAATCGCCGTAAAGGTTAATTTTGAACAATTGGCTAACGACGCGAATCTGCCTTGCATTCTGCACTGGAATCAAAATCATTTTGTTGTTTGCTATGATATAAAAAAGAAAAAAGGGAGTAATTATGCCATAAAAATAGCTGATCCGGCCGGAGCAAAATACACCATGAGTAAATCCGAGTTTTTGAAATGTTGGATCAGCACCAAACATCAAGGCGAAGATGTCGGAACAGCTTTGTTATTATCGCCAACTCCTGATTTCTACAACAGAGAAGAAGAACCGGAACAGCAGGAAAGGAGTTTGAAATATTTTCTTCGTTATGTGTTTCCTTATAAGTCCCAAATATTTCAGTTGCTTACAGGGTTGCTGATAGGGAGTATTTTTATTTTTATCTTACCGTTTCTCACACAAGCAATAGTAGATCAAGGAATAGGTAATCATAACTTAAATTTTATTACCCTGATATTAATTGCCCAATTGATACTGACTGTTACTCAAACGGCTATTTCTTTTTTGCAAAGTTGGATCACTTTGCATATCAATACCCGCATCAGCATCTCTTTAATTTCGGATTTCTTAACCAAATTAATGAAACTTCCCCTTCATTTTTTTGACTCCAAGAATATCGGAGATATTATGCAACGCATAAAAGACCATGACCGGATTAAAGATTTTATGACCGGAACCTCTTTAACTACATTATTCTCATTTTTCAACTTTTTTATTTTTGCGCTTATACTTGCATACTACAATTTAACGATTCTGTTGGTGTTCGTAACAGGCAACGCTTTATATATACTATGGGTTGTTTCCTTTATGCGCTATCGAAAGCGATTAGACTACAAACTCTTTACTCAATCGTCATCTGATCAGAGTAATTTAGTACAATTGATAACTGGCATGCAGGAAATTAAACTAAATAATTGTGAAAAGCAACAACGCTGGAAATGGGAGCGCATTCAAGCAAAATTGTTCAAAATCAATATCAAAAGAACGGCTTTGGGACAGTCTCAACAAGTAGGCTCTGTTTTTTTTAGCCAAACTACATTTTTGTTTATTTCTTATTTATCTGCCAAAGCCGTAGTGGAGGGAAATATCACATTGGGTATGATGATGTCAGTCAGCTATATCGTAGGTCAATTATCTGCTCCTATCAGTCAGGTAATCAACTTTATGCAATCGTTTCAGGATGCTAAGATTAGTTTAGAACGATTAAACGAGATTCACAACAAAGAAGATGAAGAGCAGACAATTGGAAACAAAACGAATACTTTGCCGGACAACAGGAGTATCCGGATGGAACAAGTCTGGTTTAGCTATGACGGTGCCGAACGCGATTATGTTCTGGAAGATGTAAATTTCACTATTCCGCAAAACAAAATAACTGCTATTGTTGGAGCCAGCGGAAGCGGAAAAACTACTATTATTAAATTATTGTTGGGTTTTTATGTACCATTGAAAGGTCTCATTAAAATAGACAGCACCAACCTGTTAGATGTAAATTCTCATGTATGGCGGCAAAAAATAGGGGCTGTGATGCAGGATGGTTTTATATTTTCGGATACTATTGCCAACAATATCGCAGTTGGTGAAGATGATATAGATAAAGCTCGTCTGTTATATGCTGTGGAAACGGCTAACATACGAACATTCATTGAAGAACTTCCCTTGAAATACAACACCAAAATAGGGATGGAGGGCAAAGGAGTGAGTCAAGGTCAACGGCAACGATTGCTAATTGCTCGTGCGGTATATAAGAATCCCGATTATCTATTTTTTGACGAAGCGACCAATGCTTTGGATGCCAATAATGAACTAATCATTATGGAACGCTTGAACGAATTTTATAAGGGAAAAACGGTTGTGGTTGTGGCTCATCGACTGAGTACCGTACAACATGCCGATAATATTATCGTATTGGATAAAGGGAAAATAGTAGAAGAGGGTACACATAAAGAATTGGTAACGAGAATGGGTATTTATTATACTTTAGTTAAAAACCAATTAGAACTGGGAACATAAAAAGCAAAGATGAAAAAAGAAAATAAAATAGATTCTACAGAACAAATCGAACTCAGAAGCGAGGAATTTCAGGAAATTCTTGGCGTAGTTCCGCCTTGGATTTTGCGGTGGGGAATAAGTACTTTGGCTGTCGTTGTATTTATTTTACTGGTATTCAGTTGGTTTTTCAAATACCCTGATACGATTTCTTCATCTATGGTTTTAACAACTGAAACACCTCCTGTTGCTATTGTTGCTAGAACGAACGGAAAATTGAGCGAGCTTAATATTCAAAACAGACAGCAGGTAAATAAAAACGAATATTTGGCAGTCATCGAAAATCCAGCCTCAACACAAGATATGTTGTATTTGAAAAAGTTTTTGGAAAAATCAATTTTGTATCCTGACAGTATTATTTATTTCAAAGAAAAGGAAATGAATCTTGGAAGTGTTCAAGAATTATATTCTTCTTTCTATCATTCGTTAAGTAATTACAAAAGATTTTTAGAAGAGAATTATTATCCGCAAAAAATTGAATCCATCGAAAAACGCATTCAGACAAATCAGCAATATTATCAGCATATTCGCCGGCAAAAAGAAATTACGAAACAGCAATATGAAATTGCAACTACCCAGTTTAGAAGAGATTCATTGCTCTCCGTTAAAAACATTATTGCTCCCAAAGAAACAGAAGATACCCACAATATGCTTTTACAAAATAACTTATCGTTAGAAGTGTCTCGTGCTTCAGTTGAAAATACGCAAATTCAAATATCTCAACTTAAAGAATCTTTATTAGATATTAAACAACAATACTTCGACAAAAAAAATACATTGGAATCGGATTTAAATAACCTGACTATCCAACTGCTGAACGAAATAAGGACTTGGGAACAAACTTATTCACTTACAAGTCCAACAGATGGAATTGTTACATTCAATAATTACTGGAGTAAGAATCAAAATGTGTCATCAGGAGAAACAGTTTTTACTATTATTCCCTTTCAAACAGGCAAACTAATCGGGAAAGCGCAGTTACCCATTGCCCGTTCTGGCATAGTTAAAGTTGGGCAGCAAGTAAACATTCATTTCATGAATTATCCAGATAATGAGTTTGGAATGGTGAAGGGAGTTGTGAAAAGCATTTCTCTTATTCCGAACAAAGACAATTACAGCGTAGAAATTTATCTTCCCAAAGGATTGATGACGACCTATCAAAAAGAATTACCGATTACAAGAGAAATGTCCGCACAGGCAGATATTATTACGGACGATTTGCGACTATTGGAGCGTTTTATTATGCCGATAAAAAGGATACTGACTGAAAACTTTTGAACTTGACAGAAATATTATTCATTATTAATTAATAAATCATTATGCAGATTTTAAACCATAACAGAAGCGAATTTTGTATAGCGCATTTTCAAGGGAAATGTCAATCACTTTATCCTCAAATTACTGATGAAATCAACAAACAGGAGATTCGGATGCCAGATAATGTGGAAATAGTTACGATAACCAACCAGCCACAAACAGCAATGTTGGTGGAGCAATTAAATAAATACAACATTGATTTTATCAATAAAGCACCACTGGGTTGTTACTGGACAAATCTAAAAAAAATAGGATACATCATTGATGGATTACAGGAAGTAAAAAGCAAGTATGCGTTGATATTAGATGCTTCGGATGTACTCTTAACAAAGGATATCATCAACATAGCAGATAAATTTGCTTCATTTCAGAAAAAAGTCATGTTTGGAGCTACCAAAAGCAATTATCCTGATTTGGTAATAGATAAAATACACGACCGTGATTTCCGCGGTGATTTCAGATACCTGAATGCAGGCACCTGTTTTGGAGCAGTGGAAGATTGTTTAGATTTTTATTCGCGTGCAAATGAAATTTTAAAAAATGAGGTCATATATAACCCATCCAGAAGTGAACAACTAATTATTCGCGAAACATTCAAAGATGCGACTGAATATGTTGATTTTGATTATCAATGCATCTTATTCCAGACATTCGGTTACGCTGATATAAGGGAGGTTAATGTGGACTCATATATAGTAATATAATTGAATATATATAGAATTAGTAACTTTTGTATTTCTAACAATTCGATAATCAGATTATTTACACTCTAATCAATATAATTTTTAATGAAAAGGAATGAAATTCATATTTTGCTTCAAACTATTGAGCAGACATTGTTTCGAGAAAAAACTCAGGATATTGGCTTAATTTCAGGTAAAATGAGCGCCGTTATTTTTTACTTTCACTATGCACGCTTTACAGGGGATATTAGTTTTCGAGATATAGCTAATGAGTTATTGGATGAAATACAAAATCAATTAGTCAATTGTACGGAAAAAAGTTATCGACATGGGATTGCGGGAATAGGAATCGCCTTTGATTATTTGATAGAAAATGGGTTTATTGAAGCGGAAGAAGATTTTTTGGATGATGTTGATAAAGCCCTGTATGTTGCTTTCATGAATCAACCCGGTACAGGTTTTAGTCTGTATGATGGTTTAACAGGTTATGCTTGGTATTGGTTATGCCGTATAAACAGACCGTATAGTGAGATGTTATTATCAGAAATATTATTCATATTACAAAATAATTTATCTCAAATGTCATCAACAGAACTATTTGATGTACATAATTTTTTATTTGAGATAAATTGTATGCCTGTTTTTGGACAAAAAAAAGAAAACTTTCTGAGAAGTTTTCGCAAACAATACCTTCTCAAAGCGAGTGAATCCTACCCTCGCTTAATAAACTCTCCTGCTGGCGAACAGGTTCGTCAACATTTACTGAGAAGATATTGGCAAATAGATTCGAATATTCCAGTATCCCCAATCATTAAGGAGGTTAAACTTGACGGCTCAACAAATCTTGCCTGGGAGGGATTGTATTTAATATCCGTCTTATCTCCAAAGGAAAAGAGCTGGGTTGGATTATTATAGAAATAATGTAACACATGAAAAGGAAATTGCAAAATTAACAGATAGAATAATTAATATAACAGATAGAATAATAAAATGAAGAAGATTAGTTTTTCTATACTATTCATGGTTACTTTCTCACTGTTTGCGCAAAACAATAATAATAAATGGACTTTGGAGGAATGTATCCGATATGCAACAGAACATAACATTGAAATCAAACAAAAAAAACTAATCAAAGAAAATTCGGAGATTGATCTGAATACTGCGCGAATGAGTAGGTTACCTGATTTGAATGTTACAGCAGGTCAAGAGTGGGATTTTGGTCGCTCAAATAAAACTTCTTCCGGAATATACGAAAATCAGACCGCTTCAACCACAAATTTGTCCATATCAAGCAGCACAACTCTTTTTTCTGGATTTAGAATCAGCAACAATATAGAAAGATGTAAGTTAGATTTGGAAGCATCCGGTCAAAACTTGGAAAAAGCCAAAGAAGACCTTGCTCTCAATATTGCGTCAGTGTTTTTACAGGTTCTTTTAAATAAAGAACTTTTAAAAGTAGATGAGGATCAGTTATCTCTTTCTCAATTTCAGGTTGACCGAACGGAACAATTGGTTGAAGCAGGAAAAGTTTCTGCTTCTCAATTATATGACATCAAAGCTCAAGAAGCAAAAGATGAAGTCAATGTTACACAAGCTCGGAATAATTTACGACTTTCCTTGTTGGATTTAGCTCAAAAATTGGAACTCGAACACAGTGTCTCATTTGATATAGAAACTCCCGAATTGGGTGATATTTTTGTAGAAAATATCCAAAGTACTCTTACTCCCGAAAATATTTATAATAACGCTGTCGGTTTCAAACCGCAAATAAAAGAGTTAGAATTGAGACAAGAAAGTACAAAAAGCAGTTTGAAGATTGCTCAGTCGGGTTATATACCAACACTTAGTTTAGATTTGGGCTACGACAACGAATATTTTTACAATAATTCAATACAAAACAAATCTTTTGCCAATCAATTCAAAAACAATGAAGGAGAATATGTTGTTTTGAACCTAAGCATTCCGATATTTAACAGGTTTGCTATAAGAAATCAGGTAAGAACAGCCAAATTAAATATTGAAAGTCAGCATTTGCTCTTAGAGAATGAGAAAAAGACTTTGTATAAGGAGATCCAGACTGCTTATGTAAATGCAATTTCTGCACAAGAAAAATATCGCTCAACGCAAAAATCGGTAGCGGCATCGCAAGAATCTTTCAGATATGCGGTAGAAAGATACCAAGCAGGTAAAGCTTCTGTTTTTGAATTTAACGAGGCGAAAAACCAACTTGGACAGAGCCTTTCCGAACAAATTCAATCCAAATACGACTATATTTTCACAAGTAAAATATTGGATTTTTACAACGGATTGCCGATAAAATTATAATGACATGAAACACCATGACAAAAAACTTGCGCACAAGCAAATGATTATACCATTGCAGCCTAAACACTAAACTGATGATTTTTTTGATGCATCGTTTTTTATGAACTTTCTTACCTATGAAAATTTTAATAACGGGAACTGCCGGATTTATCGGTGCAAGATTAGCAGTAGTGCTTGCCAAACGAGGCGATGTAATAATAGGATTAGACAATATCAACGATTATTACGATATCCGTCTAAAACACGGTCGCTTGCGTGAGGGTGGTATCGAAGTGCCTGACAATGATTGTCCATTTGATACTTTTATACAAAGCAAAAAATATCCTAACTACAAATTTATTCGTTTGCATTTAGAAGACCGCGAGGGCTTGCAACAACTTTTTGCAAACGAAAAATTTGACAAAGTGGTCAATTTGGCGGCACAAGCAGGGGTGCGTTATTCTATCACTAATCCTCATGCTTATGTGAATAGTAATATAATCGGGTTTCTCAATATTTTGGAATGTTGTCGAAATTATCCTGTGCAGTCTTTGGTATACGCCTCATCAAGTTCGGTATATGGTTTAAACTCTATAACACCTTTCTCCGAAGATCACAATGTAGATAATCCAGTGAGTTTGTATGCCGTAAGCAAAAAAGCAAATGAATTAATGGCGCATTCTTACAGCAATTTATACAATATTCCAACTTCTGGATTGCGCTTTTTTACAGTATATGGACCTTGGGGACGACCCGATATGGCACCAATGCTTTTTGCGTCCGCAATCTTAAAAAGCGAGCCTATCAAAGTATTCAACAACGGCGATTTAATGCGCGATTTCACTTATATAGACGATATTATTGAAGGAACTATCCGCGTGATTGACAATATTCCTATGGCTGCAAAAAAAACAAATAATGTGCCGTACAAAGTCTATAACATCGGCTGTTCTACTCCTGTGAAATTGATGGATTTTATCAGCGAAATAGAAGCCGCTATCGGTAAACCAGCTAAAAAGATATTCCTTCCGATGCAGCAAGGCGATATGTATCAGACTTATGCTGATACCACCAAGTTGGAAACTGAACTCGGCTACAAACCTCACATCAGTCTGCCCGACGGTATTATGCGATTTGTTGAATGGTATAAATCCGACAAAAATCCGTTGAAACAATATTAAAAACCATTGTGATTATTATCGGCAAACACCTGAATGTATGATAAGCAACAGCCCCACGCTCATATAGGTGCGGAGCGTTTGTTGCTATCATCCTTACATTTAGTGAAAATCTTGCCTATTTTCTTAAGAAGGACAATATTTTAAACGCTTCCTATAATTATGTAGAAAACACAGAAACAAAAACCGCTCGCTTGGGTTTCTGTTATATGCAAAAGTAGAAATATATTTTACAATTCTCAAGATCATCTCTTTACTTTTGAGGAAACTGAGTTAAGTCTTAATTGGAGTCACAAAGAATTTCGGCGAGTGTCATATTTATGAATTTTTTGTTGATTATTCAAAAATAACAAAACTATATTGAAATACTGCGAATAACTACGCAAAAGCATACAAAATGAAATAATGAAGCCTCTAAATCCCATATGGGGAAATAGAGAAATGGACGCTATAAAAACCACAGGTTATCCTTACCAATACTTTCGGGGATGTTGCCGCCGTCGAAGTGGGGGGCTATTTGGGCGACCATTTCGGGGTATTTGACTGTAACGGGTAGGTGTTGTTGTTTTACTGATTTCCAATAGATGCGTGAGAACTGATAGACTTGGTCTATTAGGTCTTTAATTGTATTTGTGTCCGAGGAAAGTGCGCTGTCGTTAGGACAATCAATCTTAATCTTTACCGGAAAAGGGAAGCCATCGTATTGGCTAAACTTATAATTCTCGTATCGGGTATTATTGCATAGCAGATAGGTCTTATTGCCAAGATTTATATATCTGCCACTATAAGGCATTAAATCATTATTCTTGCCATCAAATAAAACGAAGTCTTCGGATTCGGTTTTGTTGATTGTTACAATAAAAACAGGGATTTTTAAATCAAGGTTTGTTAATGCTTTTTCAATATGCGGGTATTCTTTGACTAAACTCATTTCTTTATAGTAATGAATTATAAGTCGCTCGGGCTTATTATTGATAGAGGAGAAATTAATAATGGCATTCTCAATTGAACCCGCAAGTTCCTTGAGTTGGTCTTTTTGAAAGTACTCGAAGGAATTAAAGGCTCCAGTGTTTTCAAACGAAAAGGCAGAGCCGATATATTGCATATTATTATCTTGATTCTTGAATGCCCCAACACCAATTATTAATTCTTTGCGTGCTGGCGCATTTAAACGCCAAGGCACTCCTCCAAGTTTTGCATTTATGGCAATGGCAATATTTTGAAGAGTGTATGAGAAATTGACCTTTGGTTTTCCAGAATAATCTAAACCTTCATCATCGGCAAGAGCAATTAACATTTTGTTGGTGTCAATGCATTGGGATGTTATTTGATGATAGAGCAACTTTTCTTTTACCTTATAATAAATATTTCGGGCATCTTTATCTGATGAGTGCTTACTAATTGGAGTGAGGTAAATTGCTAAATATGTTACCCCTTCTTCTCGTTTTTTATCTAATACTTTTTCAATCTCAGGCATTGGATTCATGGCGTTTTCAAGTTGGACATGAAAACCCGATGGAGCGGATATAATGTCACGACCAGTATATTTCTTAAGCCCCTTAAAGTAATTTTTATAATCCTTTAATAAATAGTTTAGAAGTTTGCGAGCCACCTCAACATCTGCTTTGGGGAAGATGAATATTAGTTGAATGTTGGAATGACGAGCAGCATCAAAAGGACCTGAATTTACACCGATTTGAGGATTATAATCAACTTTTCTAATCTGTGTGTTTCCATAACCAAACACCAACTCTTTGCTAGTTGGTGTTGTTGTGCCTATTTGAGCCGGATTTGCATAGCTAAACCCATCTTTTGAGATTGAGAATAGCACACGAAAATCATTATTATCAAGATATTTCTGATAGAATAGGTTTATTTTATTGTAGTATTTCTTATAACGATTTGATGCTGGCTTACGCATATCTATTACAGTATCCTCTTCCTCTGCTTTTTCATTATCAAAACCTAAAAACAAGCCAAGGTTTCTGTTGATTATCGGAAAAGCTGATTCCGTAGAGTAGAAAGATTTCTTTTCAAGAAAAACATGCCTATTAATACTGTATATTGTATGTGAAGTACCATCTTCTTTTTGGGTTGTACTTATAAAAAGAACCTTATTTATAAGACTCAATGATGGATTTTGCTCATCACTTTCTGAGAATGGATCTAAAGGGATATTAGAAAGTAAATCATTAACTGATGTTTTATATACCAAAGACGGACGATTATAGGACAATACTAGCTGTGGACGATTGTTGAATTGATCGAAATCAAGTTTGAGTGTATAGCGATCGTATTTATCACAATCAGTACGGTGATTTTCAGAATTATTGAGAATCCATATTTGGTTGTCTTTTGTAATATGATTTGGTTCTACAATAAGACCTTTTGAAACAAGGTACTTGTTTAGTATCTTATTATAATATTGCTTTATCAGGTAATAATTATCTGTATTGAAATCTATCTCTATTGGGGTTAATCCCTCTTTGTGCCAATCAAAAGAAGTGTATAAAGTATCGGCATTACCAATGTTTGGAAAATAAGTTTTTACAGCTTTAGGGAAAAGCTGGTGACTTAATTTCGCAAGCCTTACATCCTCTCTATTTTCTG
>Ga0265338_10008823_pt1 | contig 12163 bp, 10 predicted proteins | sample 42126metaG_FD_193579 | JGI IMG/M metagenome (GOLD analysis project Ga0265338, IMG submission 193579) | Rhizosphere microbial communities from Carex aquatilis grown in University of Washington, Seatle, WA, United States - 4-21-26 metaG | ecosystem: Host-associated > Plants > Roots > Rhizosphere... | reverse complement strand
GGTGATGCCCGAGAGCTTCCCGGCCCAATCGGCCAGGGGCACCTTCACGTCCTCATGCCAGAAGAACTTGGCGTCCTCGAGCCGGGCCTTCAGCACCGCCTCGTTGGACCCCCGGATCAGGTCGTGGCGGTCGCGGTGGCCGTTGATGACCGTAATGAAACCGGGCACCAGCTTCCCCTCGGGGGTCTTCATCGCGAAGAACTTCTGGTGCTCCCGCATGGCGGTCACGATGACTTCGGAGGGCAGGGTCAGGTAGACGGGGTCGAACTCCCCGGAGACGGCCTCGGGGGACTCGATCAGGTTGTTGACGTCCTTCAGCAGGCCCTCGTCCTCGATCAGCTCGAAACCCCTGGATTTCGCGGCCTCGGCCACGCACCGCCGGGTCTCCGCCAGCCGTTCGGCCGGGTCCGCCAACACGCCGGCGCCCCGGAGCACCTCGAGGTAGCGGGTGGCCACGTCGATATCCAGGGGGCCCAGCTTGAGGACCCGGAGGCCGTAGCTCAGGCGGTCGGCCCGGAGGCCGGCCACCTCGAAGGGGATCACGGTATGGGAAAACACCGCCAGGATCCAGCGGAGCGGGCGGGCGAACTGGGTGTCGCCGTCCCCCCAACGCATGACCTTGGGGAACCTGATTTTCCTCACAATTTGGGGGAAAACGTCGTAGAGGATCTCGCTCGTCAGCCGGCCCGAGACCCGCTTCACGGCCGAGACCACTTCCCCCTTGGGCGTGGTCTTGCGTTGGAGCGAACTGACCGAGACCCCCTGGGCGCGCGCGAAACCCTCCCCGGCCCGGGTCGGTAAACCGTGGGCGTCGAAGGCCACGGCGACCGGCGGTCCCGTGACTTCCTGCACGATATCCTCCTGCATCTCAGGCAGGCCCTCGAAATACAGGGTGAGCCGGCGGGGCGTACCGAAACAACGGATCGCTTGGGGGACCAAGCGGTGTTCCTGCAGGAGCGTGGTCGCGGCCGCGCGCATCTGGTCCAAGGCCGGGCCGATGTAGGAGGAAGGCAGCTCCTCACAACCGATTTCCAGGACGGCATCTTTCAGCGACATGACCACCTCGACCCTTTATTAACCACGGAGGACACGGGGGGCACGGGGAAAAATGAATAAAATTTTCTGTACTCCGTGAACTCCGCCTTCTCCGTGGTTCAAAAATTCGTTATTTCACCTTTAATAACGGGAAACCCAACGTCTCGCGTTCCTTCACGTAAGCCGCCGCCGTGGCCCGGGCCATGCCTCGGACCCGTCCGATGAAGTTCGTGCGCTCGGCCACCGAGATGGCGCCCCGGGCGTCCAGGAGGTTGAAGGTGTGGGACGCCTTGATGACGTAATCGTAGGCCGGCCAAACCAGGGACAGGTCGAGGAGCCGCTTCACTTCCCCCTCATAGTCCTTGAAGTGGCGCAGGAGCATCTTCACGTTGGCCTGCTCGAAGTTGAAGGCGGAGAATTCCTTCTCGCCCTGGTGGAAGATGTCCCGGTAGGTGAGCCCGCCGCCGTACTGGAGCTTCCAGACGCTGTCCACGCCCTGGATCACCGTGGCGATGCGTTCCAGCCCGAAGGTGATCTCGCCGGACACCGGCTTGAGCTCCAGGCCGCCCGTCACCTGGAAGAAGGTGAACTGGGTGATCTCAATGCCGTCCATCCAGACCTGCCACCCGAGCCCCGAGGCGCCGAGGGTCGGGGACTCCCAGTCGTCCTCGACGAACCGGATGTCGTGCTCCGCGGGGTTGATGCCGATCCGCTCCAGGCAGGCCAGGTAAAGCTCCACCATGTTGTCCGGGGAGGGCTTCAGGATGACCTGGTACTGGTAGTAATGCTGCATGCGGTTGGGGTTCTCGCCGTACCGGCCGTCCTTCGGGCGGCGGCAAGGGTCCACATAGGCCACATGGAAGGGCTCGGGCCCCAGGGCCCGGAAGAAGGTGGCGGGGTTGAAGGTGCCGGCGCCCTTCTCGAGGTCGTAGGGCTGTTGGATGACGCAGCCCTGCTCGCTCCAATATTGGTTCAGGGTCTGGATGAGCTGCTGGAGCGTTTGGGCAGGGGCGGTGGCGGCCATGGCGTTTCCCTCAAAAAGATGGGCAGGCCCTTAAAAATACGGCATCCGGTCCCGCCCTCGCAAGGGGAAAAGCGCTTAATCCGTCGCCTGTCAGAACCCCGGGACTCTCCTAGGAAGACTCGATGACCCTCAGGAAATACCCCACGGTGGGTAATTCGTGTTCCAGGGTGTGGGAAAGGTACGAGGCGATCGAGGTGAAGGCTTCCCGGACCTGCCCCGAGGAGGTCTTCGGGATCTTGCCGGTCCCTTCGGAGCGCAACCGGCGGAGGATCTCCAGGGCTCCCCGCGAGAGCTCCGGGCCCTCGGCTTCCGGGATGGCGCACTTGCCGCAGGTCCATCCGCCCCGCCGGATGGAGAGGCGCCCCTCCGCGGCCCCCGACTTGCCGCAAACAGCGCAGGCGTCCAGGGAGAGGGGATAACCCCCCCAATCATGGAACCGCAGGATGAACCCGATTAAGGCCACCTCGGGCCGGTCCAGGGACCGTTCGATCCGGGAGAGGGCTTCCTCCACCGCCACGTAAAGGTCCGGTTGGGGCTCGTCGTCGGGCAGGGCGGTCCGGAGGATGTCGGCGAGGACCTGGAGCGCGGTGAGGGAAGCCAACCGTTCCTTCAGTTTGGGGCGGGAATCAAGCAAGCGGCCCTGGAGCAGGCGGTAGACCTCCGCCCCGGGCCGGCGGGTGATGGAAAGCTCGGACTCATTGAAAAGCTCCGTCAGGACGAACAGCTTGGAGCCGGATTTCCGGGCGCCTTTCACGGCCAACCGGACTTTCCCCTTCTCCCGGCTGAAGAACAAGGTCAGCCGGTCGCCCTCGCCGTAGGCGTAGCCTCCTAGGGAGAAGCCGTGGACCCTTGTCTCAATCAATCCCCACCGCCGTTGTTGAATCAAACACTCCACGAACATCCTGCCCGTAGCCGTCAAGTCAAAATCAAACGCTTCGAATTCATCCTGGGTTAACCCACCTGGACCCCGCCGCCGGACAGGTCCAGGCCGATGAGGTTGCCGTCGACGTCGTATTCCAGGGCGCAGTTGAGGGGGTTCACCCCCACGGTCTTGTCCACCTCGAACTTCTCGGCGGACACTAAGCGGAGGTAGGAAGTCCCCTCCTGGGTGTTGTAGAGGATGAAAAGGGCCGGACCCTCGGGTTGGTGCAGGTTCAGTGGCACCCGGGCCTCGATCGCGTCCCCCACCTGCTGGAAGGAGACCCGGCATTTGCCGAAGAGCTGTTCGAGTTCGTTCAGTTCCAACCCATCCTCCAGTTTCACAACAATTCGGCCTGATTAAGTGGGGTGAACACGACGATAACGACCCGGCCATTAAAGATCAAGCCAAGGCCACGGCAGAGATGGGGTTGGGACCGGGATGGATCGCGTGGGTTTCAGCAAACGGCCAGCGGCAAACGGCTAACGGCGTGCCGTTATTGTTCATGTCCGTTCTCATGGAGAAACCCCACCGTCAAGGCCGGGAGGTAAACCGCCAGGAAGACGCTCGACGCCATTTGGAACAGGAACTTGAACATCGCCACCAGGACCCCGAAGACCGGGATCAGGGTGAGGATGCCCAGCGCTCCTCCCACCACCAGGAGCCCCACCACGGTCACGAGGAAATAAACCAGGAAAACCCAGAACCAACTCCAGCCATGGGCCCGGAGGGAATCCCAACCGAGGCGGAAGGAATCCCCCACGCCCCGACCCGCGGTCAGGTGGCCCATGGAAAGTTGGATATAAGCGACCCCCAGGACGACCAAGGGCAACGTCAGGATCGCCGACCCGATGAGGGCCAGGATCAGGAAGACCGTCGCCCCCGACCCGGCGCCCTTGAAGGCGACGGCCGCGAGGAAACCAAGGGCCCCCAAACCAGCCAAAAGGGCCAAAAACACGAGGAACACCATCGATTGGAAACCCAGGATGGGCCAAAAAAAGTTGGCCATGTCCCCGAAAAATTCCCGGAGCGAAAAGTCCGTCCCACCCCGGGCGTATCGCCACAACCGCCCCATCATCCCACCCTGGACCAACACCCCCAGGATCATCAACCAGAGGACCGCCAAGACGGCCAGGATCCCCAGGTAGAGGAGGTTCTCGGGGGTGAGGGCATCCTTCCAATATTCAGGCGGGAGTTTCCCGATCGAAAGGCCCGGATGGGCTTGGTGGATCTGCTCGATCATGGGGCCCAAGAGCGCGAACGCCAGGCCGATGAAAGCCCCCACCGTCACGACCCAATAGACCAGCTGGACCAGCAAAAGGGGCCAGGCTTGGATCGTCCGTTCCCAGGCCCGGACATAATGGGAGAAGAACTCAGGGGTCGACTTCGGGGTTTCGGGGCCCGCGGCCTCGGCCGTAACGGGCGCGATGACGGAGGCCTCTTGAACAGGCAATTCTACCGGGGACGGGGGGGGCGGGGCGGCCGAAACCTTCGGACCCGGCGGCCGTCTCAACCGGGGGGGCTTGGGGGCGCGGGCTTTCCGGGCCTTCGGATGGGAGGCCTTGGGTTTCCTCGGGGGAGTCATCGGAAATTCGTGAACTGGAGCGCGGTCTTCAGGTCCTTGCCCCGGAGCATCTGGATGACGGCCTGGAGCTCGTCCCTGGATTTGCTGGAGACCTTGACCTTATCCTCGTGGATCGAGGCCTGGACCTTGAGCTTGGAATCCTTGATCAGCTTCACGACTTCCTTGCAGGTCTCCATGGGGATGCCGCAGACCAATTTGGCGGTTTGTCGGACCTTGTCCCCCCCCACCTTCTCGATGGGTTGGAGGTCCATGGCCTTGAGGGGAAGGTTCCGCTTGATGAACTTCGTTTGGAGGATGTCGACGACCGCCTCCATGCGGGACTCGTCGTCGGAGTAGAGCTCGATTTCCTTCTTGGCCTTCTCCAGCGTGATCTTGCTCACGCTGCCCTTGAAGTCATAGCGCTGGATGATTTCCTTCATGGCTTGGTTCACCGCGTTGTCGACCTCCTGGAGATCGACCTCGGAAACCACGTCAAAGGAAGCGTCGTTGGCCATCGCAACCCCTCACAAATGCAATTGGAATTAGGAATGAGGAATTTTACAACCATTCCTAATTCCGCATTACGACCCAACCACTTTCGTTCAACCCAACGGGTGAAACGGCAACCCACACTAGGGTTTAACGGGGGGGGTGTATCCCTTCGGAAGGTTCAGTTCGACCACCTTGCCGTTCGCGCCCAGGACTCCCAGCGAGGTCCCATCCAACTGGGCGTCCACCCCCGCGGCGTTGCCGATCTTCACGGTGAATCCCTCAACGGCCTTGAAGAACTTGGTCGCTCCGGGTTCCAGCATCCATTCCGTCGGGGACTTGCCATCCGCCGTAACCTGGACCCAGGAGGCGTCCAACCCCTTCAGGGTCAGGTGATGGTACCTGTCCTTCGGGGCCTGGCCCAGGAAAGCCGGGGCCTGGGCCGCTTGGGGCCGGGCCGTATGGGGCGTCGGGGTCGCCGGGGCCTCCGGCGTGGGTGAAGCCTTGGCCGAAGTCCCATGGGCGGACTTGACCGGCGTCGGGGTCGCGGGACCGGGGACCGGGGTCGAATCCCCGGGCGCCGCCGCGCTCGCGGCGTGGCGGTGGTGCCTGTTCATCGCGGCGCGGTAGGCCGCCGCTCCCCCCGCGTAAACCAACCAGGCCAAGACGGCGATCCCGACCCCATTCAAAGCCATGGATCCCCATGCCCTCCAGGGCAAGGCGGAACTGCGACGGGGCTTCCGGGTGAAAAGGGTCTTCGCGACGGTCCGGTGCTCGTCCCCCTCGTTCCCCTCGTCGAACTCCAACGCCAAATCCTGCGGGGGCGGGGACACATCCGAAACCGGGGCGCCGGCCTTGGGCTTCCGCGCGAAGGACCAGTTGGTCTCCGGGAACACCTCGATCCGGTTGGGCTCGATGGTCACGGATTGCGGCGCCACTTCCTCGTTGAATTGGCGGGTGGCCAGCATCGGGTCCACCTTGACCATCTTGGCGTAGGCCCTCAGGAAGCCCCGGGCGAAGGTGTGGGAGGGAAAAACCGTCCAGTCGTCCCGCTCAATGGCCTGGAGATAGGAAAGGTTGATCTTGGTCTTCTGTTGGATGGTCTCCAGCGGGATCTTGGCGGCTTCCCGGGCGGTCTTGAGGTCTTGGCCGATGCCCATTTAAAAGATCTCCCCATCCACGACGGTCGCGCCCTCGGGCGCCTTGAACTCGAAGTCCGAGTCCGGAAGTCCCTGGTCGAACACCGGCTTCAGGAATTGGGCGCTGGTCTTCATGCTCAGGCTTTCGATCTCCACCTTCTCGGGCCACCAATGGTCCTTGCGGATCGTGACCCGCATGCGCTTGAACTGCGACTCACCGTTGTCCGGCACGAAAAGGAGGACCACCTGGTCCGCGCCGTCCTTCACGATGGACACCCGGCTGGTCTCGGAATACTTCTTCAGTTCCTTCCCCACCCCCAGGTAGGTGGGCTGGCCCTTCTTGGTGGATTGCCGGTACACGGTGTTCTGCCCGGGCTGGTACATTTGGAGGGCGGGACCGTTGATATAGAGGAACTGCTCGGTGGGTTTCAGGTAGTGGGTGAAGACCTTATCGGGAAGTTTCATCTCGACCACGCCCCGGACCGTCTGCTTTTGGCCCGAGGTGGCGTCCTGGACCTCCATCTTGAGGTCCATGCGGACATCCTTCATGGCGGCCTGGGCCTTTTCGACCTTCTCGAGGATCTCGCGCACGGCCGGGGGCGCGTTGGACCCCAGGTCCCCGCCCGCGGGGGCGGAAGGGTTGCCGGATTCGGTCGGGGCGGGACCGGCGGCGGGCACCGGCGTCTTCGCCGGGGAAGCTTTCTTCTTGGGACCGGCGGCGACCGGTCCCGCCAACAGGGCCAAAACCGCCACCCAGGCCAGGATCTTAGGCGTCCGCATGGTCGTCCTCCCCATCGTTTGCCGGACCGGAGGCCTTTCCCGTCAAACCGGGCACCTCGTCCAGGTTCTTCACCATGATGTCGCGGGGCTTGTTCATGATCGCGGGGCCCACGAGGCCCCGGCGTTCCATCTCATCGAGCAGGCGGGCCGCCCGGCTATACCCCACCTTGAGGCGCCGCTGGAGGTGCGAGGTGGAGGCCTGCTGGGTCTGGATGACGATCTGCAGGGCTTCCTCGAAAAGCTCGTCCTCATAGGCCTCGGATTCCTTCTTCTCGCCCTGGGCCAGCTCCTCCAGGTCCACCGCGTAGTCGGGGCGGCCCTGGTCCTTCCAGAATTCGGTCAAACGCTCAATGTCTTCCAAACTAACATAGCACCCCTGGAGCCGCAAGGGTTTGGGGGCGCCCGAGGGCAGGTACAGCATGTCGCCGCGCCCCAAAAGGGCCTCGGCGCCGTTCACATCGAGGATCGTGCGCGAGTCCACCTTCGAGAAAACCTGGAAGGCGATGCGCGACGGGAAGTTCGCCTTGATGATGCCCGTCAGGACCTCCACGCTGGGCCGCTGGGTGGCCAGCACGAGGTGGATGCCCACGGCCCGGGCCATCTGGGCCAACCGGGTGATGGAATCCTCCACCTGGTCCCGCGCGGTCATCATGAGGTCCGCCAACTCGTCGACCAGGGCCACGATGTAGTACATGGGCACCACCGACAGGTCCCCCGCCTCCCGCTTCTTTCCCACCCGGTCGTTGTAGGTGTCGATGTCGCGCACGCCGAAGTGCGCCAACTGCTGGTACCGGGACTCCATCTCCTTCACCAGCCAGCGGAGGGCGAAGCCCGCCTCCCGGGGGTCCTTCACCACGGGCAGGCAGAGGTGCGGGAGGTTCTGGTACACCGTGAGCTCGACCCGCTTGGGGTCGATCAACACCAACCGCACTTCCTCGGGCGTGGCCCGCATGATGAGGCTGGCGATGAGGGCGTTCACGCAGACGCTCTTGCCGGACCCGGTGGCGCCCGCCACGAGCAGGTGGGGCATCTCCTTCAGGTTGCAGTAGGTCGCGGTGCCCAGGATGTCCTTGCCGAGGGCCGCCAGGATCTTCTTGGGCGAGGCCGTGAACTTCTCGTCGACCAGCAACTCCTTGAGGGTGACCACCCGGCCCTTGAGGTTCGGCACCTCGACCCCTACGGTGGCCTTGCCCGGGATGGGCGCCACGACCCGCACCTGGCCGCACTTGAGGGCCAGGGCCAGGTCGTCCGACAGGGAGGAGATGCGGTTGATCTTCACGCCGACGGCCAACTGCAGTTCGTACTGGGTCACCGTGGGCCCGGGGTTCACCCCGACCACACTGGCCTCGACCCCGAAGTTGGCCAGGGCCTCCTTGAGGGTGCGGCTCACGGCCTCGTAATCGTCTTCGCTCTCCGCGGGCGCCTCGGCGTTCTTGAACATGTGGGCGGTCGGGAGCTTCCAGGACCGGAGCACCCGCGAGGGCTTAGGCTTCTGGTCCTCCAGTTCCTCCTCGGTGATCTTGGTGGTCTTGGGGAACTGGGGTTTGAGCTTCCCGCCCGATAGGATCGCGGCGGGAGCCGGTTTTTCGTCGGCTTCGGCCTCCAAGGCCGCCTCCTCTTCCTCCAATTCCTCATCCTCGGCCTGGACCGACTCGTCCTCAACGCCGGGCCCCACCTTGGGCACCATCGGGGGAGACAGCTCCCGGGTTGAGTGCTCCATCACCCTACGGTTCTCATCCTGGAGCTTTTTGCGGGCCGCGTCGGCAACTTTCCTTTCCTGGGCCCGGGACGCCCGGTCCTTCCAGGCCGCCAGCATTTGGGCCCAACCGCCCTTCAGGAAACCCCCGGCGATCCCGATCCCCGAGAAGAACCCCCTGCCGGCCATCTGCCCGGCCTTGACTAGGTGCCCTTCCCGCTCAAGGAGCCAAGCCGCCAGGACGAAGAAGAGGAGGCAGAAAAAGGTGGCCCCGAAGGTGGTGAGGTTGTGTTGGAGGAAATCCCCGAAGTAGGCCCCGAACTGGCCGCCCAGCCCGGCGCCCGTGGGCAGTTTCTTCTCCGGCAGGAAGAGGGCGAGGGGGACGCAGATCGAGACCAACCCCAGGAAGAGCCCCGAGAAACGGCTGAGCGGCTTATCGACCCATTCGCCCTTCCCGGCCAGGAAAGCCAGGTTGAACAGGACCGGCGGAAAGGCCCAGGCGCAGGCGCCGAACAGCCCGTAAAGGGCGTAGGAGAAATAGAAACCCAACTGGCCCAACAAGTTGGGTTTGTCGCCCATCGGGAGGAGGGAAAGGAGGATCAAAAGCCCTAAGGCACCCAGGAGGAACGCCCCCAGGAAATGTGTACGGTTTTCTTTGGCCAACTTAGTTTCTCCTGGCGATTTGAACGACCCTCAACGGCCCCTGCGGACGACCAACCGCAGGTCCAACACCTGTAATACCTTGTTCCGCACCTCATATAAGACGCGGAACTCCCCCGTTTTGAGCCGGTAAACCGAGTCGAGCCCCGGACAAGGCTGGGCACCCTCAGGCTTGGGGTTACCCTCCAAGCCCACCAACAAATCCACAGCCCGTTGCTTCAGGGCGCCGGACAGGCGCCCCAGTTCCCCCAATGCGCTTTGGGCCAATTCAACGTGGAGGGGCATGCTTGCGCCTCGCTCGGTCCAGAAGGGATTTGGGGACGGCCTTCGCAAGGGGCACCGAACCCCGGCGCTTGGCCTCGGCCACCGCAAGAAGGTCACCTTCTTCCTCGATGCGGGCGATCAGGTCGCGGTCCTCGGGGGACACCATGACGGCCAGGACCTTGCCCCGCCGGGTGATCTCCACGGTTTCCTTGGCATAGGCCACCTGCTCGACCAGTTCGGCCAAGCGACCCCGCGCGTCGGAAATGGAGATTTGCCTCATCGATCCCAACCTTTCAATTTGTACAACTCGTACAATTTACACCATTTTGTACATATTCAGGTCAAAAAAAGGCGGGTCCGATTTCCCAGACCCGCTTTATTTCTTCTTCCAGTATCAGCCGTTCACTTTTAATCTGCCGAAACGCAAAAAGCATTGGCAAATCGCCCGATTTGTTAAAGGAACCATCAATTAAAGCGCAACTTCCCCGCCGAGGCATCGATTAAGGTAACAACAAAAGTAGCGTTCACATATAAATCAGCCCATTCCACATTCCAATCCGGAGTTGCATTTTTAACAACTACAATTTTAACAGTGCCATTCCTTCCTTTCGATTTCAGATAATAAGTGAACGAGGCCCGCATTATGCATTTTGCAGTCCCGGTTTTTAATGACGTATTCATCGACCTTAGAGTTTCAATAAAGCCACGTTTTATATCAACATTTTCGCCAAACTCTTTTTTAATCGTTTCATTGTGTTTTAAAAATTGCAACGCCGCTCTTCCAGCATCATCCGTAACAGATTTAGCACGATAAACCGCAAATACCATTAGCATCAAAATGATCAAACCAAAGATGAACGCTATAGCATTTTTAAAATTTAAACCGGCCCCATTAATCTCCACAGATCAAATCCCCCTAATAAAATAATTAATCCGACTTGTCATTTGGTATTCGAGAACCCAATCTCTGTGACCCGATTAGTTTAAACCTCCATGATGATCGGCAGCACCATCGGCCTGCGCTGGGACTTGCTCACGAAGAACTTGAACAGGCTCTTGCGCACCGATTCCTTGACCGTTCCCCAGTCCTGCACCGATTCCTTGGTGGCGTGTTCCAGGGTGCCCCGGATGACCTGCTTGGCCTCTTCCATGAGCGCCTCAGGCATGGTCTCGGTAAACCCGCGGGTCACCAACTCGGGGTTCCCCACCACCTTGCCCAGTTTCACGTCCACGTTCACGATGGCCACGATGATGCCGTCCTGGGACAGGTGCTTGCGGTCCCGCATGACCATGTCGCCCACGTCGGCGAATTCCTTCCCGTCGATCAGGATGGTGCCGCCGCTCGTGGCGTCCTCGATCTTGACCTCGTCGCCTTCGAAGGTGATGCGCTCGCCATTCTCCAGGATGAAGATGTTGTCCCCGGGGATGCCGACTTCCTCCGCCAGGCGCGCGTGGAGCAGGAGATGGCGGTATTCGCCGTGTACCGGGATGAAGTACTTGGGCTTGACCAGCTGGAGGATGATCTTCTGTTCCTCCTTGCAGGCGTGGCCCGACACGTGGATCTCGGACACGGCCTCGTACAGCACCTCGGCGCCGCGCTTGTAGAGCTGGTTGATGATGCGGGAGATGGCGCGCTCGTTGCCCGGGATGGTGCGGGCCGACAACAGCACCAGGTCGCCTTCCTGGACATCGATGAACTTGTGGTCCCCGTGGGCCATGCGGGACACGCTGGACATGGGCTCGCCCTGGCTACCCGTCGTCACGATGACGATATCGGTCGCCGCCACGCCCTTGAGGTGCTCGGGTTGGACGATCATTTCCGGGGGGATCTTGAGGTAGCCCAAGTCCCGGGCCACCTGGGTGTTGCGGACCATGGACCGGCCCATGATGCAGATCTTCCGGTTGACCTTTCGGGCGGCTTCCACCACCTGCTGGACCCGGTGGATGTTCGACGCGAAACAGGCCACGATGATGCGTTTCTTGCCCTTCGGGAAGATCTTCTCGAATTCCTCACCCACCACCTTCTCGGACAGGGTGTAGCCCTCGCGCTCCACGTTGGTGGAGTCCGACATGAAAAGCAGGACTCCCTTGGTGCCGTATTCCGCGAAGCGGTTCAGGTCCATGGGGATGCCGTCGATGGGGGTCGGGTCGATCTTGAAGTCGCCGGTGTGCACCACCACGCCCGCGGGAGTGGTGATGGCCAGGCCGCAGCCGTCCACGATGGAGTGGGTGACCCGCAGGAACTCGATGTGGAAGGGCCCGATGTCGATGGGGACCTTCGGGTTGACCACCTGGAGGTCCGGGGACTTGGGCGGCTTCACCTCGTCCAACTTGGCCCGCACGAAACCGATGGTGAGGGGCGTCCCATAAACGGGGATATGGACCTTTTGGAGGAGGTAGGGGATGGCCCCGATGTGGTCCTCATGGCCGTGGGTCAGGAGGAGGGCCTTGAGGCGGCCGGGGTACTTCTCGATGTACTCGGTGAAGTCGGGGATGATGTAGTCGATGCCGGGATGGTGCTCGTCGGGGAACATGATGCCGGCGTCGATCATCACCGCGTCGTCGCCGTACTCCAGCAACGCCATGTTCTTGC
>Ga0265338_10008821_pt1 | contig 12164 bp, 13 predicted proteins | sample 42126metaG_FD_193579 | JGI IMG/M metagenome (GOLD analysis project Ga0265338, IMG submission 193579) | Rhizosphere microbial communities from Carex aquatilis grown in University of Washington, Seatle, WA, United States - 4-21-26 metaG | ecosystem: Host-associated > Plants > Roots > Rhizosphere... | reverse complement strand
CCTGCGCCTCGGAATTTACGAGCTGAGATTCAAAACAGCGCCAGCAAGAGTCGCAATCGACGAAGCGCTCGAACTCGCCAAGAAGTTTTCTTCGGAGGAAGCCCCTGCATTCTTGAACGGAATACTTGACGCCGCGCTCAAGAGCCTCAAAGAGTAAACGGCGTCCCTGTACAGCTCAGCTTCAAACGTCTCAAGCCTCGATGTGCCCTTCGAAAATGCGCACCGCGGAGCCGCTCACTTTCGGAACCAGCCGCCCGCGCTCCGAACTCACCTCCACATGAATTTCGCTCGGCCGCCCCATTTCCACTCCCTGCTTGATCACAAGTTTTTCTCCCGCGCCCAGCCGTTCCTGCTCCACCAGATACGCGCCCAGTGATCCGCCTGCCGAGCCCGTGGCCGGATCCTCCACCATGCCCCACGGCAGCATCCCCCGCGCAAACGCCTGCCCTTGCGTTCCCAGCGCAAAACAATACGCCATCACGCCGCCGCGCGAAATCAATTGGGCCAGGGGCCGCATGTTCATGTGGATTTTTGACAGCGCGCTACGCTTTTTGAGCGGCACCATCAGATTAAAAATTCCTGTGGAAACGAATTCCAGCGGCAACGTGGAATCAAAGTCGCTCGCTTTCAACCCCAGCGCCGTCGCAAGCGCAGCCCGGTTCATGCGCGCCCGCGCAAACTGCGCCGCCTTTTGCGTCATCGTGACCAGCGCCGGCCGCCCATCATGAAATTGAATCTCCACAGGCAAAATTCCGGCGCCGGTTTGCTGCAGCACATGCACGCGCCCTTCCGACGCGGGCACCACGCCCAGCTCGGCCAGCAGGAACCAAGTGCCTACTACCGGATGCCCCGCAAGCGGAAGTTCGTGGGTGGTCGTAAAGATTCGCAGCCGCGCCAGCGCGCGATTGTTCGTCGGCCGCTGCACGAATACGGTTTCGGAAAGATTCATTTCGCGAGCCACCGCCTGCATGCGCGCCTGCGAAATTCCGTCGCCATCGGTGACCACCGCGAGAGGATTCCCCGCAAAAGGAGTCGAAGTAAAAACGTCGAGCGTGTAAAGACGCCGCTTCATGTTTGCTGCTTTCTCGCCCGGAGATCAGGGCGCGTAAATCGTCGCCTGCAGTTCAATTCATTGCACAATCTAAAACCTACAATCGCTCCAACACCGGCACCGTCCGCTCGTTGCGCACATTCCCCGTGTTCAGCGTCGTCTTCGGCTCCAGCAGCACCACATGCACTTCGCCGCCTTCCGCGACGGGCAAATGCTCCACGCCTTTCGGCACGATGATGAATTCCCCCGGCAGCACGGTCACGTCGCGATCGCGAAAGCGCATCCGCATCGTGCCCTTCACCACGAGGAAAAGTTCATCCTCGACGTCATGATGATGCCACACAAACTCCCCGGTAAATTTCACGATCTTCACGTACGAATCGTTCAGCTCCCCAACGATCTTAGGTTTCCAGTACTCATGCACCTTCGCCAGCTTTTCTTCAAGGTTGATCGCTTCCATATCCATTTGCGCCTCCTCTCTCAACTCCATGCAGAGCGCCTTGCCCCTGGAAGGCAGTTCGAATAATTATGATCACAGCTTCTTTACCAACGCTGCTGTGGCATCCAGCACCTGCTGCGTAGTTTCCGCGCGCGACGTCTCGCAATAAATCCGCAGCATGTGCTCCGTGCCGGACGCGCGCACGAGCAGCCACCCGATGTCGCCCAAATAAACTTTGATGCCGTCAAGGTTCTCGCGGCGCACAATCGGAAATTCGAGCAACTTTGTAAATTTGTCGTCGGCAAAATGTTCGAGCGCCTTTTCCTTCTGCCCGGGCCCCAACTCCAAATCCACGCGTCCGTAGTGGAACTCGCCGAATTCGCTCGAGAGCATCGCCACCAGTTCGCCCAGCCGCTTGCCGTGCCACGCCATCACTTCAGCAAGCAGCAGCGCATTCACAGTTGCGTCGCGCTCGGGCAAATAAAGTTTCGTGCCAATGCCGCCGCTTTCCTCGCCGCCGATCAGGACGTCGCTTTCCAGCATTCGATCGCACACATACTTGAAGCCAATTGGCGTCTCCCAAATCTTGCGCCCAAATTTTGCGGCAATTTTGTCCACCATTTTCGTCGTCGAAAATGTTTTTACCACGTCGCCCGCCAGCTTCCGAGTTCCCGCCAGATGCCACAGCAAAATCGAAAACATCTGATGCGGCGTCACAAACGTCCCATCGCGGTCCATGGCACCAATGCGATCGGCATCGCCATCGGCCAAAAAGCCCGCGTCGTATTGGCCTACACGCATGGCGGTGCGCTGCGCGGCAATGTTGGGTTCGATCGGCTCGGGATTCACTCCGCCAAAAAGCGGATCGTGCGTCCCACGGATTTCCGCAAGTTCAATTCCTTGCCGCTGAAATAATTCGCGCAGCAATCCGCGCCCCGATCCGTGCATCGGATCGACCACGTAGCGGAATTTCGACGCGCGCAGCCGGTCCCAATCCACCAGTCTCCCGAGCGTCTCAAGATATGGCGTCCGCCAATCAATTGTTTGAATCAACTCACTGCGCACAGGTAACGGCGGAACACCGTCGCGCAGAACTCGCGCAAGTTCCGCTTCCACCAGGGAGACGATTCCTTCCGATGCTGATCCGCCATAACTCGCCTTGAGCTTCACGCCATTCCAACGCGATGGATTGTGGCTCGCGGAAATCTGAATCCCCGCGGCCGCGCCGCGCAGTTTCACGAGAAGTGACACCGCCGGAGTTGGGCAGTCGGCGTCAACAAGCCACACAGGCGTGCCCGTGGCAGAAAAGGTTTCCGCGGCGACGCGCGCGAACATCTCCCCGCCGAACCGTCCGTCATAACCCACCACCACGCCTGCGCCGGGTTTTTCCGCGCGGGCCACGTACCGGGCGATTGCATGCACAACTGTGCGCACGTTCTCGCACGTAAAATCCTCGGCGATAATGCCGCGCCAGCCATCGGTGCCAAATTTAATTTGCGTCACGGTCTAGGAGTATAAGCGATGCAATTTTCCGCGGGAAGCGGCGAAGTGGCAACCGCCCAATTTGGCTGCAATTTTGCTGAATGGGTACTAAGTCTTTATAGGTCGCGGTTTCAACCGCGACGTCAAGCTTCCATTTGTCTCGTGGGCTTCAGCCCCTGAAGTACGTCCTAGTTCCTGGGCGTGGGGGCAACGCGCGCGCTAGTAGAGGTTACGCAGCTTCTGTTCCTCAAGCCATTTCACAATCGCGCCAACATCCTGCGACCGTTCGCGGGAACAAACCAGCAAGGCGTCATCCGTCTCCACAAGCACAAGGTCACGGACGCCCACTGCTGCAACCAGCTTCTTCGGGCTCCAAAAATAATTCCCGCTTGCGTCGAGCATAAACGACGCACCCGCCGACACGTTTGCTCCCGCCTTCGTGGCCAGCAATTCATACACGGCGGCCCACGAGCCAATGTCGCTCCATCCCACCTTCGCTGGAATTACGGAAACGCGGGCCGCACCCGCCGTCCGCGTGGCAGGCTCCATCACCGCGTAATCCACCGAAATGCTTTTAAGGCGCGGATAGATCTTCCGCAGAGCTGAATTGTAAGACCGCGTGCCAATCGCGCCGTCGAGTTCAAGAAGTGCTTCATGCGTTGAAGGAAGGAATCGTTTCAGGTTCGCAAGAAATGTGGAAGCGCGCCAAAAAAACATCCCCGCATTCCAAAGATATTTTCCGGATGCCACATATTTCCGCGCCACGGGCAGCGCCGGCTTCTCCGTAAATCGCCGCACGGCATAGGCCGCCACGCCGCGCGGCCGCGCCGCCACTCCCGCACGTTCGATGTAGCCATAGCCTGTCTCCGGCCGCGTGGGAGGAATCCCGAGCACCACGAGGTTTTCGGGTGTCCGTGCCAATTCCAATGCCGCGCGCACCAGGCTGCGGTACGCCGCAGCTTCCGCAATAAAACTATCCGAAGGAAGGACTGCCATTATTGTGTCGCCATGCGCATGCACCAGATGAATCGCGGCGAGCCCGATCGCCGCAGCAGTATTGCGTCCGGCCGGCTCTGCAAGAATCTGCGCTGCCGGGACGCCCCGAAGTTCGCGCCGCACAGCGGCGGCCTGTTCCACGTTCGTGACCGCCCAAATGTTTCGCAGCGGCACCAGTGGAGCGAGCCGGTCCACGGTTTCGCGCAGCATCGTCTCGCGTCCCGTAATATTGAGCAGTTGTTTCGGCGTGCGCATGCGGCTGCGCGGCCAGAAACGTGTCCCGCGACCTCCCGCGAGCAGCACCGCACACACCGGAAGTGTCTTACGATTCATTTCAGAAAACAATCCGCGCTAAATCCGATTCCGTCACGCCCTGCTCGATCAATCCGCGCCAAACCGTCTTTGAATCCGCGGGCACGAATGTGCGCAGCACTGACGTCCTTGATTCAGCCGCAAGCTCGTACGCACCCAGCGCAGCCGGGAGAAGCCAAACCTGCGCCGCTGCGTATGGAGTGTGCGAGCCGCCCCATTTGATTGTCCCGTTCCCCGCGAGAATAATCAGCAATTCAAATCGTTCACTCGAAGTGGAGCCAGCCGCGCGTCCCGCAAATTTCCATTTTTCCGTCGCAAAATAGGGGCACGCAACAAAATACGTCTTCGCCACTCCATCGGCCTCGGTTAGCACAGGGGTGATTTTTCCGCCGAGCTGTTCGCCAAATCGAATCACCTCAAGCGCCTTTTCAACATGAAGTTCCCGGGCATTTCCCTGCGCGTCACGGCGGTTGTAGTCATACACGCGGTAGGTCGTGTCCGATTGCTGCTGAATCTCGCACAGCACCAGTCCCGCGCCAATCGTATGCGCCGTCCCTGCGGGAACAAACACGGCGTCGCCCGCACGCACAGGAACACGCAACAGGCAATCATCAGCCGTCCCGCTGACGATGGCTTGCCTAAATGATTCGCGCGTCACTTCCGGCTTCAATCCAGCAAGCACCTCGCCGCCAGGTCTCGCGCTCATGGCGTACCACATTTCCGTTTTGCCCCGCCCTCCATTCTCATGTTTCGCGGCGTATGCGTCGTCCGGATGCACCTGCACGGAAAGCTTTTCTTCGGAGAAAATAAATTTCACCAGCAGAGGAAACGCGGGGGCGTGATCAATCCGAGTGCCAGTCCACTCAGGCGGCATCGGAGGCCAAGCCTCGCCAAGCGTTTTGCCCGCGAATGGCCCGTCCACAAACCGGCTTTCGTTGCCCGTCATCCATGCTTCGCCGATCGGTTCTGCGAGATTCGATTTTTCCGGAAACAGCGGCGCGAGAGAGCGCGAACCCCAGGGGCGCAGGCTAAGTGTGGGTTCCAGCCGCGCCGGGCAGACGATCACTTTCCCTGGCCAAAAAATCGGTTCAGCCGCCGCAGACCTTCTTCGATCCGTGCAATCGAAGTCGCGTACGAGAACCGCAGAAAGCCCGGCGCGCCAAAAGGTTCGCCTGGAACCACGGCAACATGTTCGCGCTCGAGGAGTTGTTTCGCCACCGCCACGTCATCCGGCATCGACGCATTAAAATGCGCGGACACATTCGGAAACACGTAGAACGCGCCCTGTGGCGCATTGCAGGTAATTCCCGGAATCGCGCGCAACCCCGCGAGAATTCGCTCGCGCCGCCGCGCGTATTCGGCAAGCATCGCGGCCACCGAATCCATCGGTCCGCGCATTGCTTCCAGACCCGCGTACTGCGCAATCGAAGTTGGATTCGATGTGGACTGGCTCTGCAACTTGGTAATCGCCGCCACCAGTGGCTGCGGTGCCAGCGCATAACCAAGCCGCCAGCCCGTCATCGCAAATGTTTTCGAGAACGAGCCCGCAATAATCACGCGTTCTTTTGAACCCGGAACGCTCGCAATTGAAAACGGCTTCGCATCGCCGTAAGTGAAATGCGAATAGCATTCATCCGAAAGCAGCCACACGCCGCGCCGTTCGCATACCGCCAGAATTTTCTCGAATTCAGCCTGCGGGATCACCGCGCCCGTGGGATTACTCGGCGAATTGATGATCACGATCTGCGTCCGCGCCGTGATCGCCGCTTCGATCTGGCTCGCCTGCGGACAAAACCCCTGCTGCTCCGTGGTCGCCACAAAAACCGGTTTGCCTCCGGCATACTTCACCATGTCCGGATAGCTCACCCAGTACGGCGCCGGGATAATCACTTCATCGCCCGAATTAATCAGCGAGCAAATCGCGTTGAAAATCGCCTGCTTGCCGCCAGCGGTGACCACGCACTCCGCCGCCTGATACGAAGACCCAAGCTGCGCCGCATGCCACTCGCAAATCGCCTGTCGCAACGGCATGATTCCCGGCGTCGCCGTATATTTCGTGCGATTCTCGTCGAGCGCCTTGATCGCCGCGCGCTTGATGTGCTCCGGCGTCGGAAAGTCCGGCTCACCGGGACCAAAGTCCGCCACGTCCACGCCGCGCGCCTTCAGCTTTTCCGCTTCAGCAGCAACAGCCATCGTTTGCGACACGCTGATGCGGTTCACGCTGTCCGCGAGATGAAACACTTCCTCCATTTTTACCCCTGTGGCAGGTTCCATTCGATTCGATCCCCTTCGAGGATTTCACCCAACTTTTGCGCGCAATCGCTCTTCCACAATCGGTGGCACCAGGCCCGTGATTGGTCCGCCCAGCCGCGCGATTTCCTTCACCAGCCGCGAGCTCAAGTAGCTGAAAGCCTCCGCGGGCATCATGAACACGGTCTCGATATCGGGCTCGATTTTGCGATTCATCAGCGCCATCTGCAATTCGTATTCGTAGTCGGAGATGGCGCGAATGCCGCGCATCACCACGCGCGCGCCCTTGGCTTTCGCGTAATTCATCAGCAGCCCGTCGAACACATCCACTTCCACATTTTTCCATTCATATGTGACGGCTTCCAGCATTTCCACGCGCTCTTTCACGGCAAAGAGCGGTTCTTTTTCCAGGTTGCGCGCCACTGCCACCACCAGCGTCTCGAAAATCTGCGCGCCCCGTTCGATCAGATCGAGGTGACCGTTCGTCACCGGATCAAACGAGCCGGGATAAATCGCCATCGCGGATTTTGTGGCTTCAAGTGGCATATGCGAAACGCCATTCTATCCTAGAAATTTGAGCGCTGCCGCGACAAAAAATCCGCGCTGCCAGCCGCTGCACGATTCATTATCTGTCTTGTCGCTGGCTTCCAGTCGAGAGCCAAATTGGTTATGGGGAAGGTGCGCGAACCGGAAAAGCTTTTGCGCCGTCTCGCGTGAATTCGAACCGAACCACCCACGTGCTTGGCACTCCCTGGCCATCCGCTTTCGCAGGTGAAAAAGTCCACTGCCGCGCCGCTTTCAGCGCAAGATTTGCAAAATATTTGCTCGGGCCTGCTGAATCAATGGAAGCATCGGCCACTTTGCCCGCTGCGTCCACCGCAACGTGCACGCTCACTTTCACCGTCCCGCTAATCGTTTCGCTCGCCGTCTGCGGAACATCGGGTGCCACCTGATGCAACACTTCGCCCGGCACAAGATCGGGGGCTGGCTTCACCGTCGCTTCAGCCTGCGGCGCGGGGGCCGGCGTAGGCGCGCTTGTTTCGGCTGCAACGGGTTCCTTCACGCTCTCCTTGGCTTCCGGCTTTTTCGTTCGCTCTTTATCTCGCGCTGGTTCGGGCTTGGGCGTCGTCGTCGCTTGTTCCACCGCGACCGCGGAATCCGTTTCGGTATTCGCGCTGTGCCTGAATGATCTTGTGACGAAGAAAACTAAGGCCGCCACGATCACGACAACCGCTGCAACAAGGAATTTCGTCTTTGATCCACCTTCTTGCCGTTTCGCGGAAGCAGGTTGCTCGCGCAAGCGAGGCGCCGAAGCTGCGCGCGGCGTCGCCAGCACGGGCGTCCCTGCCAGCAAGCGCGTCATGATGCCTTGCGCCGTCAGCCTGCTTTGCGGATCCCGGCGTAAACAATTGCGCACTATATCGAGCAGCGGCGCGGGCATCGAATCCCGAATTTGCGGGTCCTTCTGCCCCATCCTTTCCCACGGCGGCAGATGCTGCGTCATCACCTCCACCAGCGTCATGCCCAGCGACCAGACATCCGCAGCTGGAGAAGCTTTCTCCGCCGCTGCTTCCGGCGCATCGTAAGCGCCAGCGGAATAATTTCCGCCGCCCGTTTCGCCTGCTCGTCTCACTCCGTCAATGGAGAGTTTGATTCGATCATCCACGGCGGCGATATTCGCTGGCTTCACGCGCCCGTGAACGTAACCTTTGCCGTGCAGAAAGGCGAGCGCCTCCAGCGTAGGCCCAAGCATGTCGCGCGTTTCTTCGATTGTCAGTGCCCGGTGCGGGAGGATTTGCGAAACGTCTTCTTCGGCCAGCTCCATGACAGCATAAAGACACTCCACGTCGCCCAATCGGCAGCGTCCTGCCTCGAAGAGTTTCAATAGATTGGGATGGGAAAGTTTTGCAGCGAGCCGCCAGCGCGCCAATTGCATGTCCGCGTTGCGCGGATCTGCAATCACAATTTTGATAGCCGCTTTTTCCGGCTGCGCGCCGGAAACTTCCGTCAAGAAAACCGCGCCGCCGCTTGAGCCGCCCAGATACTGGCGCAGCGGGAACTTTCCATCGGCGATCTGGCCTTCGTACTGTTTCCAAGCCTGCGTCATCTTGCTCTCCCGCCAGCTGAGAGGTTCTAGCGGTTGGCTGTCTGCTTCTTCGAAGAATTGCCCGTGCCGCCTTTCGGATTCGCGGCGGCTTTCTGTTCCACGTCTTTCAGATAATCCGCGTACGGCCCCTTGAAGTCTTCGATCACTCCGCCTTCAAAGTGCCATATGCGTGTGGCAACCTCATCAATCACGTCATAATCGTGCGTCACAAGCAGCACGGTGCCATCATATTTTTGCAGCGCGATGTTCAGCGCGTTAATGGACTCCAAATCAAGATGGTTCGTCGGCTCGTCGAGCACCAGCACGTTCGGTTTTTGCAGCATCAAGCGACAAAAAATCAACCGCGCGGATTCTCCTCCGGAAAGGGCGCGCGTGGCTTTCGTCGCGTCCTCGCCGCTGAAGAGCATCTGCCCCAGCAGGCCGCGCAACTCTTCCTGCGACGCCATCGGATTGATCTGTGCGAGCCAGTCAATCACCGTTGTTCCCTTGACGATCGAATCGGCGTGGTCCTGCGCGAAGTAACCGACCATCACGTTGTGTCCCCAGGTGACCGTGCCGCCATCAATCGGGAACTGATGGTCCACATCATCAATAAATCCGGTGGCATTGCGGATCAGCGATTTCAGCAACGTCGTCTTGCCCGCGCCGTTGCGCCCCGTCAGCGCGATTTTTTCGCCCCGGGCGATAGTCGCCGAAAACGGCTTGAACACTTTCACGCCGTCGTACGATTTCACGACGCTCTTGATTTCCAGCGGATGCCGACCCGAATGCTGGTCCATCCGGAAGCGAATGTAGGGACGCGCGATGTTCGATCGCGCGAGCTCCGTTGTTTGCAGCCGCTCGACTTCTTTTTTGCGCGAAGTGGCTTGCGCGGAACGCGTACCGGCGGAAAACCGCGCGATAAATTCGTTCAACTGCGCGATTTTTTTCTCGCGTTGCGCATTCTCCGATTCAATCCGTGAGCGAATCGAAGTTTTCGCCACCACCATGTCGTCGTATCCGCCGTTGTACATAATCACGGTCTGATAATCGATGTCGGCGGTGTGCGTGGAAACGCTGTTCAGGAAGTGTCGGTCGTGCGAAATCACAATCAGCACGCCTTCGTACTCGCACAAATAATCCTGCAGCCAGTGAACGGAATCAAGGTCAAGGTGGTTCGTCGGTTCGTCGAGCAGCAGCGCAGGCGGATTGCCGAAAAGCGCTTGCGCGAGCAGCACGCGAACTTTTTGTCCGCCCTGCAGCTCGCTCATTTTGCGCTCGTGCAATTCGCCGGTCACGTCGAGGCCGTCGAGCAGCACTGCCGCGTCCGCCTCGGCCGTGTAGCCGCCCTCTTCGCCGACAATTCCTTCGAGGTCGGCCAGGCGCATGCCATCTTTTTCGGTTAGCTGGTCGTGGGGTTTGGCGTAGAGACCTTCGCGCTCTTCCAGCGCTTTCCACAGCTGCTTGTTGCCCATGATTACGGTGTCAATCACGCGAAACTCGTCGAAGGCAAACTGGTCCTGATTCAAGATGCCAAGTTTTTTCGGCCGCGTCACCGAGCCTTTCGATGGCTCGATATCCCCGATCAGGATCTTCATGAGCGTGGATTTGCCAGCGCCATTAGGCCCCGTGATGGCGTAGCGCCGCCCCGCAAGGAACGTGGTGGTCACGTCCTCAAAGAGGATTCGCGCGCCGAACCGCATGGTGATGTTATTTATGGAGAGCAAGACCCACAATTATACAGGAGAGCCCAATTTTTCGCTCCCCACGATTTGGGGAATCGAAAATGGAAAATGAAAAACGGGGGACAGGTCCGCACGCGACAGCAGGCAGGAGTCACAGCGCCGAAAATTGCACTTCGCCCGAGCGGCAGGGTCTGATCTAGTCGCTGCCTCTCACGAAGTGCAGCACAAGCAAGACCAGTCCGACGATCAGTGCCACGTGAATGAAAGCAGTCGTCACGTGAAATGCAAAAAATCCCAGCAGCCAAAGAATGATTAGAACTGCAGCAATAACTCCAAGCATGTTTTCATCTCCTGGTTAGCATGCGCTAAATCGTATTTGGTCTCATTCTTCTGACCCGCGCGCCCCAAGACTAGTCATGGAGCGCGTGGAGGTCTGTCCTGTAATGCACACATCCTCATTTTGATTTCAGTCGGGAGAATCAAACTTTAATTTGACGCGCGAGTTGACATTAATCCATAGTTCTGCAAATATCGAAACATGGGAATGGCGCAAAGCAAGAAGAGTGCGGAGCAGGTGGCGAAGTTTGCGGATATGTTTTCCGCTATGGGGACCGAACCGCGACTCCGCATCATGCAATTGCTGCTCTCGGCGCATCCCGAGGGCCTTGTGGTGGGCGATATCCAGGGCGAACTCGAAATCCCGAATTCGACGCTCTCGCACCACTTGGACAAGCTGAAGAACGAGGGACTCGTCCTCGTCCAGCGCGAAAGCACCTTCCTGAGATACACCGCCAGCACCGAAGCGCTTCAGGAGTTGCTGCAATTTTTGTATTCCGAATGCTGCACGCGCAATAAGGCATTGAAGCCGCGCGACATTGTGGAAATCTGCAAATAGGAGGGAATCATGGAAAGCGCAAACATCAAAGAAGTGGTGAAAGAAAAATACGGGCAAGCTGCTTTGCGCGTTCACTCCAGCGGAAGCTCGTGTTGTGGGGCGGCCCCTGCAAGCGAGTCGGCTTGCGATCCGATCACTTCCAATCTTTACAATGCGGCGGAAGCGCTGCAAATCCCCGAAGATGCGTTAAAGGCTTCGCTCGGCTGTGGAAATCCTACTGCCCTTGCGAGATTAAATCCTGGGGAAATCGTGCTCGACCTTGGTTCCGGCGGCGGTATTGACGTGCTGCTCTCGGCTAGGCGGGTTGGATCCACTGGAAAGGCCTACGGCCTCGACATGACGGACGAGATGCTCGCGCTTGCCAATGAGAATAAGCGGAAAGCGGGAGCCGAGAACGTGGAATTTCTGAAGGGCGAAATTGAAAATATCCCCCTGCCGGATAATTCGGTGGACGTGATTATTTCAAATTGCGTGATCAACCTTTCTGCCGATAAGGATCGCGTCCTCCGGGAAGCTTTCCGCGTCCTAAAGCCGGGCGGGCGTTTTGCGGTTTCGGATGTCGTCACGCGAGGCGAGATCGCGCCGCAAATCCGCGAAAGCGTTCTGCTTTGGGTAGGCTGCGTCGCGGGCGCGATGGAAGAGGGCGAATATCGCGCCAAGCTTTCGTCCGCAGGCTTCGCTCAAATTGAAATCGAACCTACCCGTGTTTACCGCGTAGAAGACGCCCGTGAGTTTCTTTCCGAAAAAGGGCTCGATGTGGACACGCTCGCGCCACAGGTGGATGGCAAGTTCATGAGCGCTTTCGTGAGGGCGACGAAACCAACAACCGCGAAAGCAACGGTCGCAAAAACCTGTTGCGGCCCGGAGTGCTGCCAGTAATTCCAGCACTTTTATCCAAGCCGAAAGGATCGCTGCTATGCAGGCTCACTACAACGCGCTGTTTTTGTGCACCGGGAATTCAGCCCGCT